>OFDA01000004.1_pt1 | contig 358040 bp, 274 predicted proteins | sample 1520921 | NCBI WGS metagenome assembly OFDA01 (sample SAMEA2699028, study PRJEB24076) | metagenome
GCCATGGTGGGCCGTTACCCCGCCATCAAGCTGATAGGACGCGACCCCATCCCATACCGATGAATCTTTCCCGACACGACATGCGTCATGTCGGAGCATCCGGCATTACCACCCGTTTCCAGGAGCTATTCCGGTGTATGGGGCAGGTCGGTCACGCATTACTCACCCGTTCGCCACTCTCACCCAGGAGCAAGCTCCTGGGATCCCGTTCGACTTGCATGTGTTAAGCACGCCGCCAGCGTTCATCCTGAGCCAGAATCGAACCCTCCACAAAAAACTTATGCGGAAAGCCAACATGTGACTCTCATCTAAGAAAATTGACGATCGCCTTATAAGGAAAGGCGCATCGCACAAAAACCTCGCCGCCGTTTGACCGATCCCTCGGCACCACGCGTCAGCGTGGCCGGCAACGAACTGGCAATCATTGACTATAAAGAAGTAGTACAAATACGCTCTTGAGTTCTCAAACCACCACCACTCACCCACCTCGCAATCCGGAACCATCCGGACCACTCGCTGAGCGGCAGCAAGAGATAAACTTACAGCACGATCGCGATCCGCGCAACCCGGGCCGCACGAACAACGCGTGGACCGTTGGAAATCCAACGTTCCATCGGCGTGTCGAAAACGAGCCAAACGCGACCTGAAACCGTCGATGACACCATCATAGGACGCTAAAACCACGGCCAGGTGAACGCGAAAACAACAACACACGGCGTGTCGGAATCGCAAAGCCAAATGCGGATGAAGCGAAGACGCGAACAATGCAGCCATCTGCGCTATGAACGCGATATGAGATCCATAGCCTGACAACCGCACCAATGCAATATCAGGAAATACAGCGCCAAGAAAAAGCAGCACACGGATCCGAACGAAGGCAATGAGATACAAAAGCCGGGAGGCTCCATGTTCCACGGAGACTCCCGGCTTGGTATTCAATTATTGGTTTTCAGTTATCAGCCAATCACTCGGCCTGAGCGGGCTCTGCAGCCGGCTCAATCGTGGCGACGGCCTTCTTGCGGCTCAGGTAGCGCTTGATGGTCAGGAACTCCAGACCGATCACGAGCACCGCAACCACGCCCCAAGCCACGTACATGGCGGTCTTCCAGATCGGGGTGGCGACCTTCGGCTCGCCATTCGCGTACTGCCAGCTGTTGGCGGCCGTGTACAGGATGTTGTGCGCGGCCTGACGCATGGCCTTCACGGAAGTGGCGGACTTATCGGTGATGTGGTTGGTGATCTTGGTGGTGGCAAGCATCGAATCGTTGCCCGCACGCACTTCCTGATCGGCGTTCTGGTAGCCGTAGCCGCCGAAGTAGTCGGTCAGGACGAAGCCCTTGAAGCCCCACTCGCCGCGCAGCACGGTCTGCAGCAGCGCGCTGTCGGCGCCGGCATAGGTGTTGCCGATGTAGTTGAAGGAGCTCATCACGGCCTGGGCACCGCCTTCCTTCACGCTCATCTCGAACGGCTTCAGATAGATCTCACGCATGGCCTGCTCGTTCGTCCACGTGCACAGCATTTCTGTACGCTTGGTCTCCTGGTCATTCAGAGCGAAGTGCTTCATGAAGGAGTACACGCCCTTGGACTTGGCACCGGAGATCTCGCTGGATGCCATCACGCCGGAGAGCAGCGAATCCTCGGAGAAGTACTCGAAGGTACGGCCGGAGAACGCGTTGCGGTGGATGTTCATGGCCGGTGCGTACCAGCCAGCCACGTGCATGTCGTGGGCCATGTCGCCGATCATCTCACCGAACTGCTTGGCGAGATCCTTGTTCCAAGTGCAGGCGAATGCCGTGGAAGCCGGGAAGCCGATGGAGCCAACGCCGGTGAAGTTGTTATTCAGCGATGCCGGGCCGTCCGCATCGGTCAGCTGGATCTTGCCAACGGACTTCACAGCCTGGGTGCCATAGCCACCATTGGCGATGAGGTTGTCCATATCGTCGAAGGTGAGCTGGTCGAGCAGCTTGTCCCAATCGGCGTCGTCATAGTCCTTGCCGTACATATCGGACAGCTTCAGACCGTTCTTGGCACCGGTGGTCGGCATCTTGTCGGAATCCTTGTCGAACTTCTTCGGATCGTAGTTCGAGTTGTTGTAGAAGGTTTCCTTGGCCTTGTCGGACATCTTGAAGTTGGTCGGGGCGGCGGTGGCCTCCTTGTAGTTCGCGAAGTGGTCGGCGCGGGACAGGTACGTCACATCGCCCGCCACATCATCGAACTGGTTCGTGGCCACGGTCTTGTCGCCATTGTGGGTGTTCGAATCGGAATCGTAGGTGACGGTGTCCTTCACGGTGATCGCCTTGTGATCGATCACGTGGTGCGAATCGGACTGGATGGAGATGTCATAATCGCCCTTCTCCAGCACGTACGCCTTCGCGCCCTTGTAGTCGTAGGACGCCATGTCGTCGTCATCGAACTTGACGGTGACCTTCTGGGACTCGCCCGGCTGCAGTTCCTTGGTCTTCTCGAAGCCGGCCAGGTTCTTGGACGCCTTCTCGATGCCGCCGTCGGTGTACGGCGGGTTGTAGTAGGCCTCGACCACGTCCTTGCCGGCCTTATCGCCGGTGTTGGTCACGGTGGCGGTGACGGTCACCTTGCCACCCTTGTACTTCACGCTGTCGAGCTTCTGATCGAACGAGGTGTAGGACAGGCCATAGCCGAACGGGAACGCGACAGTGTCGTCGTAATTGATCAGGCCTTCGTCCGAAGCGGTCTCATAAAACTTGTAGCCCACATAGATGCCTTCGGAGTAGTTGACAAAGCCCGGAATGGCAGTGACGTCGTCACCCGTGAAGCCCTTGTACTTGGCTGCCTTGTCTGCCATATTGGTGTATTCGAACTTGCCGAAGTTGTTATAGGACACCGACTTGGTCAGATCCTTGAGGAAGGTGTCGGAGGTCTTGCCGGACGGGTTGGTCTCACCGGCAAGCACCTCACCAAGGGCGGAGAAACCGGTCTGGCCAGCCGGCGGGCACCACACGACGGACTGGATCTGCGGATAGTCGTTGAGGAAATCGAACTGGAACGTGTTCGCGCCGTTGTAGACGAGCGTCACTTTCTTGAAGTTGCTGGTGACCAGGTCGATCATGTCACGCTCGGTCTTCGACAACTGAAGGAAGCTCTCACCCTTCTGGAAGTCGTCATAATCCTTGGAGTTGTTCTTGTAGGTGATACCCTTCGCCTTCATGTCCGTCGGCAGGTCCGCGCCCTCGCCGCCGACACGGGTCAGCACGACCACGGCCTCGTCCGAGAAATCCTTCGCGTCGGAGACCAGCTTGTCGGAGTACTGCTTGGCCGGCACCTCGGGCAGGGTCCAATCCTGAGCGAACATGCCGACCTCAGGACGATCCTTGCGGTAGTCCGTGTACAGCTTGCTCAGCTCCGTATTGGTCTTCAGGCCAGCCTGCTTCATGCCGTCAAGCAGGGAGACGGTCTTGTACTGCTTCGACATGGAGCCGGAGCCGGTGCCGCCGTAGACGGGGTTGGTGGAGCCCCAGCCGAACACGTTGACCTTCTTGCCGGACAGCGGCAGGTTGGAATCGTCATTCTTCAGCAGGGTGACGGCCTCCGACTGCACATCCTTGGCCAGCTCGTTGGCCTTGGAAACCGTGGCGTCGGACAGCGTGTACTTGGTGATGGTCGCATTGTTGAGCAGCGTGGAAAGCGGACCGGTCAGCATCATGGACACGGCCACGACGATGCCGACGAGCGCCACCAGCCAAGATTCGGAATGGACGATCTTACGGGTCGCCACTTCCTTGACCGTCTTCTTGTTGACGGCAAAAGTGATAATCAGCGCGAGCACGAACAGCACGCCAATCGCAATAAGGTACGGCGTCAATGAGCCGATGACGTTCATAACGTCAGCCATGTTGATTTGCAGCATGGTCTGCCTCCTCCTTGATTCTCATAACCAAACGACACGTAGGCTCCGATGCCTTTATCGGAACCGCGAAACCATTCAACACTGCCCCGCATCTCATGGTTTCGGTGAAGTGGCTGCAGATGCGTGCGGCAAGTGAAGACACTTCTTCATGTCGATGATTCGATTTCATCAGACTTCAACGTGCGGCACATGGCGTTTTCCCCAGCCTGTCAATTCGCGTGCATAATCTGCACGCCAAGTACGATGGAAGTATGAGCGACTTAAGCGCATTGAATCTGGAAGCAGGCAGCCTGGTTGGCGGCTACACGTTGATTTCCCGGCTTGGTTCGGGTGCCATGGGCTCGGTATGGCGTGTGCGGGACGATGGCGGCCATCAATATGCGATGAAGATTTTGCGCGATTCCCTCTCCGACGACGATTCCCCGCAGCAGCAGCGCGACGAGTTGACCGCACGCGAGCGCCTGCGCAGGGAGGCGATGGCGTTGCAGAAGGTGCGGCATCCGGGCGTGTGCGGCATTGTGGATATGGAACTTGACGACGCGTTGGCTTTTATTGTGACCGAGTTGATCGAAGGCAAGAATCTGCGTGAGGATGTGCGCGTCAATGGCCGATATGTGGGCGACGATTTGGAACGGCTGGCACGCAAGCTGATTGAGGCGGTGCGTGCCGTGCATGCGGCCGGCATCGTGCACCGCGATATCAAGCCGACGAATGTGATGGTGTCGAGCACCGGCCCGGTATTGGTGGATTTCGGCATCGCTATGGGCGAAGGCGAAAGCCATGTGACGCGTACCGGTCTGGTGATGGGCACGCCGGGGTTCATCGCGCCGGAAATCATTGATGGCGCGGAATCGGATGAAATGACCGATTGGTGGTCGGTGGCGAGCGTATTGGCGTTCGCCGCTACGGGTGAGCCGGTGTTCGGCACGAAGCCGATGATGACCGTGTTGGAACGTGCGGCGGCAGGCAGCGCCAATCTTGCGGGACTTCCTGCGGGCACGATGGCCGCGTTCCGTTCGGCGCTCAATCCGGATCGGACGAAGCGGTGCACGCCGGACGATTTGCTGCAGGCAATCGCCGTGGATGCGTTGAATCCGCAGGCGTGGGTTGCGGCCGACAATGGTGGCGCAGCGGATGGCGATACGGAGGCGATGCCCCCTTTTGTTGAATCGCCCGACAATCCGCGCACGTTGTGGCGATTGCAGGACGACATAACCGGCGAAAACGCCATCGGCACGCGCACGATGCCAAGGCTCAGCGAAGCAACGCAGGCGATCGGGCAGCCCGATGTGAGCGCAACTCAAGTAATCGGGAAACAAGTGACCAGCCAATCCGACGCGAGCGCAACGCAGGTGATCGCACCTGTTGACGATGCCGAGACCAGCGTGCTTTCCGACGCACTTCCCAACGTGGACAGCACGCGCACGATGCCGCAATCGCAAGGCACGCGGGCGATGCCGCAATCGCAAGGCACGCGGGCGATGCCGACAGGCACACAGGTAATGCCGCAATCCATGCCGTCAACACAAATGCTGCCGGCCCAGAACGCATGGAATCCAGCGGAAGCGCCGACGCAAGTCGACCCGACCATCAAACCCGCGTTGCAACGCATCGCCATGCGGCAGCCACCGTCCGTCATACCGCAGGCCACGGTGGCCGCGGCGCAGCAATCGCCCGCAATGTCATTCCCGCCGGTACCCGGTATGGATGGGCCGAACGTTGCGGAAGCACCCAATCCCGCCGATGTGAAGCGTGGCGCGATGTTGGGCCGGGGCATGCTCCCCTGCGCGCTGATGGCGATTCCCGTGGCCGTCTGCGGACTGTTCTCACTGTGGACGGCGATGGCAGCCGCGTTGCTGTTCGCCTGTGCGCTGGCCACCATCGGATTCAACACGGAGGCGCAGCTCGAGCGCGAAGGCAAACGTGGCGGCGAGAAGAAAAGTTCCGACTGGCTGCTGCGATTGGCGGGACTGCCCTGGCACATCGTGAAGGGCTTCGGCGTCGCCATCGTGCGGACGCTGATCATGTTGGCCGTGGCCGCGCTGGGTTTGTCGCTCACCACGGTCGTGCTGCAGCTTCCGTATGCCGTGATGGATACGTGGATATTTGGATTGACGATTCCGATGCCGACGCTGCTTGGCGGTCCGCTTTCCGAAAGCGGGCTGGCGCAGGCTGCGTTCTGCGCGATCGGCTGGCTTGTGGCCGTGGCCGCTCCGGGCGCGATCGTACTGCGATTGGGCGGCGGCGCACTGCGTAAACAGCCGTATCTGCGCCACTTGAGCGAGCTGCCGACGCAATCGCAAGGCAATACGGAATTCCCGGCGAATCGATAGCAAGGCATCGCTAGTATGGTGCCCAGCATAGCAACGTGAGGTCGAAAGGAATATCGATGGCCCAGAACAGCAAGGATGCGCAGAAGCGTACCAGCCGCGCCGAGCGTAGGGCCGCTGAGGCCGCAGCGATGAAGGCGCGCGCCGAGCAGATGGAGAAGGAACGCAAGCAGCAGACGATCATCGGCGGCATCGTGGTGGCGGTGCTGGTGATTCTGGTGGCGATCGGCGCGTTCACCGTGTACCACAACATGCATAAGAAGGCCGAAACGAAGGCTTCCACCGAAACCGTGCAGGAAGCGTACACGGCGTTGCAGAAAGTGAAGAACACTCCGAAGCTCGTCGATAAGAAGGGCGGCCTGCTGATTTCCAAGAACGGCTACGGCAAGGCTGTGGAGGGCGCGCCGACCGTCGAGCTCTACATGGATTTCCTGTGCCCGGGCTGCGGCAACCTGCACCGCCAGTTGGACGCCGACCTGCAGAAGATGGTCGATGCCGGCCAGATCAATCTGGACCTGCATTTCATGGCGTTCATGGACCGTTGGTCCACCGACGAGTATTCCAGTCGCGCGGCGAACGCGGCCATCTACCTGGCCGAGCATGACAGCGACCCGAACCATCTGATCTCCTTCCTGGAGAAGGTCTACGCCGAGGATTTCCAGCCGGAGGAAGGCTCCGCATACAAGTCGGTGAGCGACGCCAAGATCAAGGAGCAGATGATCGCCGCGGGTGTTTCCAAGGATGTTGCGGACAAGGCGTTTGGCCGCGATTATCAGGAATGGCTTGATGCGATCGACACTTACACGCCGAAGCGTTCCGAACTGTGGCATCAGTCCGGCAGCTACAAGGGCAGCATGACCACGCCGACCGTGATCATCAACGGCAAGTATTGGGATATGGACCAGCTGACCACCGCCCAGACGACGGTTAAGGACGGTCTGTTGGAATCGATCGGCCTGAAGGACAGCGAAGTCGGCGTTGCCGGCAAGATGCCGTCCATCGGAGCCAAGAAGGGGCCGATTTCCGTCACCACGGGCGAATAACCCCTTACGGGCAGCCGGCGCGTCTCAACCCGCAATGCTAAGTTGACTGCGGTGGAAGCGCTGGTTATGCTATTCATCGTTCCTCTGTTGTTTTCATAGCAAAAGAGGACATGCCTCCTTAGCTCAGATGGCCAGAGCGGCCGCCTTGTAAGCGGCAGGTCGTCGGTTCGATCCCGACAGGAGGCTCGAACCCGTATGACGGGCTTGGACCTCTTACCATGGGTAAGTGCTCCAGAAGTCTTCCCCCAACTTGAGACTTCTGGCAAAGCGGACGAGACGTCCCCCAACCTGTCTCGTCCGACCGGGGGCAGGACATCCCCTTCTCTCCTGCCCCCTTTTTTATTTTTCGCTTTTCGCACCTGCTTTCAAAAATGTGGCGGTATGGATAAAACCATCGGAAAGCACGGCGACCGTTCCAGCTGAGCCGTTACAATAACGGCGTTGTAGGCAGCGCTGAAAAGAGGATAAATGACGAGAAGGTGGACCCCTCGGAGATTCGTGACGCTTCGTCGTGTCCGCGTCATGGCATGCGTGGCCTCATTGACTTTGACTTCGGCGTTGGCGTTTGGTGTGGGCGCGCGCAAATCCGTGGCGTTGACCGTCAATGGGGAGACCACCACGGTGACCACATATGCGATGAGCGTGGACCGTCTGCTGCAGGAGCAGGGCGTGAAAGTCAAAACGCACGACCTGGTGGAATCGACCAGCCCGACCAGCATGCTGAAGAACCATGATGTGGTGAACGTGCAGAGCGCATACCAGACCACCATCACCATCGACGGCCAGGAAGTGCCGTTCTGGACGGTCGCGTCCAGCGCCGAGCAGTTGCTGGACTTCTTCAACCAAAACGAAACCGAAGCGGCGAAAATCACCGTCAATATCAGCAACGTCTACAACAAGCTCACCGGCGGTCTCATCATCAACCAGAAGGGGCCCGTCACCGTCATCGCGGACGGGAAAAGCTCGGTGGCGCCGAACGGCAAGCTGCCCGCTGCCTCCATTCTTGACGCCAAAGGCATCACGTTGGGCAAGGAGGATCGCGTCAGTGTCGAAAAGGACGGCAAGACGACCATTCTGCGCGTCCGCCGCGTGACGCATGGTGAGGAGACCCGCACGAAGGAAGTGCCGTTCGGCACGCAGACCATCATCGACCCGAACCTGCAGCCGGGCGAAGTCACGGTACGGCAGGAAGGCGAAAACGGCGAAATCCAGCAGACGTACGCCGTCACCTACGTGGATGGCGTGAAGGAAAGCGAGACGCTGACCGGAGAGAAAACCACGAAAATCGCCATCGACAAAGTCATTGCGGTCGGACCGGAAAAAACTACGGACGATACCGACAAATCCGACAAATCCGACAACAGCGGCAACGGCAACAGCAACGGCGATAACGGCGATTCCGGCAAGACGGACGACGGCAAGAACGATTCGGGTAAGAACGACTCGAATAAAAACGACAATAAGTCCGATTCGAACAAGTCCGATTCCGACAAAACCGATTCGAACAAGTCGGATTCCTCGGATAAGAACAATTCGGACAACAACTCGAATAACAATTCCAACAACACCAAGAAGGACGATCCGGCACCGACCCCCACACCAACCCCTGCACCGCAGCCGACTCCCGCACCCCAGCCCAAACCGCAGCCCACGCCGCAGCCGAGCAATCCTTCCGCAGGCTGCCGCTTGTACCATCCTTCCGCGGCACAGGCACAGGCCTACGCTTCCGGCGCGGCGGCGCAGCGCGGCTGGACCGGCCAGAACTGGACGGATCTGGTCAAACTCTGGAATCGCGAATCCGGATGGAGCTGGAGCGCGGAAAACGTGTATTCGGGCGCATACGGTATTCCACAAGCGTTGCCGGGCAGCAAAATGGCCACGTTCGGCGCGAATTGGAAGGACGATGCCGCCGTACAGATCGACTGGGGTCTGAGCTACATCGCACAGCGGTACGGCAGCCCGTCCGCGGCGTGGCAGCACTCCGAACAGACCGGATGGTACTGATGATCCGGCTAATCGCCAACGATTTTCGTACCGGCATGAACGGATAATGAGGGAATGACAGAAGAGGGAATGACGGAAAACGTGAACGAGCATACGCAGGGCCATTTGCTGGGGGCGGCCGACATCCGACGCATCGCCGCCGACGCGGGTATCAGCCCGACGAAGAAATTCGGGCAGAATTTCGTGATTGATCCGGGAACCGTGCGTCGCATCGTGCGCGAGGCCGGCGTGACCGCCGACGACCATGTGCTGGAAGTCGGTCCCGGACTGGGTTCGCTGACGCTGGCGATTCTGGAAACCGGCGCCACGATGACGGCTGTGGAAATCGACCCGCCGGTCGCCGAACGCCTGCCGAAAACCATCGCCGAATTCATGCCGGACGCCGTGGACCGCTTCCGTGTGGTCAACCGCGACGCACTCACCGTCAATCCGGAGAATCTGCCCGATTTCAAGGATGACGATTCCTTCACGCTGGTGGCCAATCTGCCGTACAACGTGGCCACGCCGATTCTGCTCACTCTGTTGGAACGTTTCGACAATCTGGGCACCTTCCTGGTGATGGTGCAGAAGGAAGTGGCGGACCGTTTGAGCGAGAAGCCCGGTTCGAAGATCTACGGCACGCCGAGCGTGAAGCTCGCATGGTACGGCACCGCGGAACGCGTGGGCGTCATCGGCCGCAACGTGTTCTGGCCGGCCCCGAACGTCGATTCCGCGCTGGTGCTGTTCAAGCGCTACCCGGGCGGTCACACCCCCGCCGCGGACAATGCGGACGGTTCCGTGGTGGATCGCGAAACCGTGTTCCGTTTGATCGACGCGGCTTTCGGGCAGCGCCGCAAGACCCTGCACGCCGCATTGAAGAAAATCGTGCCGTCCGAAGCGTTCGAGAAGGCCGGCATCGACCCGACCCGTCGTGGCGAGACGCTCACCATCGACGAATTCGTGGCGTTGGCACGCGCGTTGGATGAGGTGTTCGCGTCATGAGCACCATTGATTCGCCCGCCATCGGAACGGCCACCATCAACGCCGTGAGCGTGGACTGCCCGGCGAAAACGAATCTGACCCTGCATGTGGGCCCGTCGCATGCCGAATGGGGCGGCCGTCATGAACTCGACACCATCTATTGCGCGGTCGGCGTATACGACACCGTCACCGCCACGCGCAAAGCGCCGGGAAGCGGCTTCTCGCTGAATCTCGAGGGCGCGTATCTGGGCGACCTGGCCTCTTCCGGCAGCGATATGCGCCGCAACCACGCCGTGCTGGCATTGTTCGCCATGGCCGAAGCGAGCGGCCATGAGCCGGACGTGGCGTTGAACATCGACAAGCGCATCCCCGTCGGCGCGGGCATGGCCGGCGGTTCCGCCGATGCGGCGGCGACGATTCTGGCATTGAACACGTTGTGGGATCTCGATTGGCCGATCGAACGCCTGCAGGAAGTCGCGGCCACGCTGGGCGCGGACATGCCGTTCTGTCTGACCGGCGGTTACGCGCGCGGCACCGGTTTCGGCGAACGCATCGAACAGCTTGATGACGATGGCGATATCGTACGCGATCTTACGGAACGTGGGTTTACCGGCCATCTGCTGGTCGGCGCATACCGTGCGGAACTGCGCACGCCGGAAGTGTATGCCACATTCGATCAGATCGGTGCCGGCGATGGCGATGAGAACCACCTGCAGAAGGCGGCGGTCTCCCTGCATCCGCGTAGCGGACAGGCGATCGAGGAAGCCTTGCGTGCGGGAGCCAGCCAGGCGTTCGTCTCCGGTTCCGGCCCGTCCGTCATCGCGTTCGTGCCGACGGAGGATGCGGCGGACGCCGTGCAGCGGGCATGGCAGGACAGCCGTTGCGTCGATCGCATCATCGCCACGAACGCCCCAGCCCGACCGATTGTGCATATCACCGCATGACACATATCACCGCATGACAGTAAAGTTGATGGCAATTGGTTTGTTCAAAAGGAATTCGTAAATGACCCAGGCTAACGACGAGCGCGCCGCGCGCAAAGAGTACATTCGCCGCCGTCAGAAGACGGTGTTCAGCATCGTCGGAGCCGTCATGGTGGTCGCCATGGTGGTGTCCCTGCTGTTCTTTTTCCATGTCGGAGGCCTGGGCAACGTCAAGTCGGCCGCCGTACAGCCGAATTACGGCCAGCAGGCACCGTGCCCCATCAAGGAAGCCGACGGCAACAAGGCCAAGTATGTGGAGAATCGCAACATCACGCTGCGTGTGCTCAACGGCACGAAGTTCTCCGGCTTCGCCAAGGCGGTGAGCGACGCGTTGCAGAACCGCGAGTTCAACCCCCAGACGCCGGACAACTACACCAAGAAGGTGGATCGCACGATGATCGTCTTCGGCAAGAACGGCGTGAATCAGGCGTACACCGTGGCAAGCAATTTCACCGATGCCATGCTGGTTATGGACGACCGTCAGGACCAGCTGATCGACGTCATCGTGGGCGCCACATTCGACAATCTGCAGGATACGAAGAAGGTTCCCGCCGCAGGCAAGGCGATCACCGGCATCCAGGGCTGCGTCGCGGTGGACAAGATGACCGACCTGCCCAAGGCGCCCGAACATGATGCGGTGAATCCGCAAAGCTGACCGCCAATCGAAATCGATATAGGCAATATGAAAAACCCGCGCTCCCCCAATCGGGAACGCGGGTTTTCGTATTCGAGCTGTTCCAAGCACACTGTTCCATGCATGCGGCGAAACCACCGCATGTCAATCGCTATTCGCCCTGCTCCTTGTACCAGCGTTCCAGCTCGGCAACGGCCACGTCACGCTCCACCGGACCGTTATCGAGGCGGTATTCCAGCATGTGCTTGTACGCCTTGCCGACCATCGGGCCTGGTTCGATGCTTAGCAGCTGCATGATCTCGTCGCCGTTGAGGTCAGGACGGATCGCGTCGAAGTCTTCCTTTTCTTTCAGGTCGCGTACACGCTGTTCCATCTCGTCCATGGCCGCCGAGAACATCATGGCCTTGCGCTTGTTCTGTGTGGTCGTGTCGGCGCGCGTAAGGCGGTTCAGACGCTCGTACAGCGGGCCAGCGTCCTTGACGTAGCGGCGGACCGCGGAATCCGTCCACGGCTCCTCCACGTAGCCGTGGAAGCGCAGATGCAGGTTGACCAGCTCGCTGACGTCCTCGACCATGTGGTGGTCGAAATGCAGTGCCTTCAAACGCTTGCGTGTCATCTTCGCGCCGACAGCGTCATGACGGTGGAAGCTCACCTTGCCGCCCGCTTCGAAACGACGGGTCTTCGGCTTGCCGATGTCGTGCAGCAGAGCCGCCAGACGCAGCGTCAGGTCCGGGGCCGGCACCGGACCGTCGGGACCGGTTTCGAGGGCGACGGCGCGTTCGATGACGATCATGGTGTGTTCGAACACGTCCTTATGGCGATGGTGCTCGTCGATTTCCAGCTGCAGCGCGGGAATTTCCGGCAGCACGATGTCGGCAAGACCGGAATCGACCAACGCTTCGATGCCGGCGCGCGGGCGATCGGACAGCAGCAGCTTGACCAGTTCGTCGCGCACACGTTCGGCGGAGACGATTTCGATGCGATCGACCATGTCGGACAGCGCTTCGGCGGTTTCCGGCTCGATGCGGAAGCCGAGCTGCGCCACGAAACGCACGGCGCGCATCATGCGCAACGGATCGTCGTCGAACGACTGCCGCGGATCGACGGGGGTACGCAGCACGCCTTTGGCCAAATCGTTCGCACCGCCGAACGGATCGACGAATTCGAGTTCCGGAACACGCAACGCCATCGCGTTGACGGTGAAATCGCGGCGGGAAAGATCGCCTTCCAGCGTGTCGCCGTAATTGACTTCCGGCTTGCGCGAGTCGGGGTCGTACGTGTCGGAACGGTAGGTGGTCACCTCCACTTTCACCTCGGTGCCGTCCTCACGCCTGCGCATCGCGCCGAGCGTGCCGAATTTGCGGCCCATATCCCAGAAGCCATCATGCCCAAAACGGCGCAGAATATGCTCAAACTGCTCGGGACGCGCCGATGTGCAGAAATCCAAATCATGCGATTTGCGATGCAGCAGCAGGTCGCGGACAGGACCCCCGACCAGTGCCAGTTCGTAGCCTTCCGCAGCAAACATACGTCCTAATTCAATGGCCTCTGGCCACACTTCGAAGTTCACGCCATACCTTTCAGCACCACAAGTTTTTCGTTTACCAGCATACCGTTACCCCACCTGCACACAGAATTGAGTATGGTTGGAATCATGATTACGCCCGCAGACCTTGCACGCATGCTTGCCCATGCTGCGGACGACCATGCCCAAAATCCGCTGGAACCGGACGAACTGCTGTACACATCGCAGTCGGTTTCGCTGCAGCAGCTGCAACAACTACAGCAATTGCAGCAGCGCACGATCATCACGCCGAGCGCGCCTACGCCGGCGATGATGCCGCGCCGGCGCACCGCGGATGGTCCGACCACATTCGCATCGCTTGACGCGCAGGAGCTGCCGGTGGTGCGCGAGTATTCGGCGGGCGGGCTGGTGTTCGACGACAAGGGTCGCGTGGCGATCATCGCACGTCATTCACGCAGCGGGCATTTGGAATGGTGCCTGCCGAAGGGACATATCGAAAAAGGCGAAACGCCGCAGCAGACGGCCGTGCGCGAAGTGCATGAGGAAACCGGCATTCTGGGCGAGGTGGTCGATTCCATCGCCACCATCGACTATTGGTTCACCGGTACCAGCCAACGCGTGCACAAGCTGGTGCACCACTTCGCGTTGCGGCAGATCGGCGGCGAGCTGACCGTCGAAGGCGATCCCGACCATGAGGCCGAAGACGCCATTTGGGTGGATTTTGCTGATTTGGACGATGTGCTGAGCTATCCGAACGAACGGAAGATAGCATGGTTGTACGCAAGGAAACTCAACAGACAGGCGTAATAGTGAATCAATCCGCACAACGGCACGTTTCGCGTGGCCTTCGCGCGTTATCATCCATCCTCGCCATGGTATTGACCATGGCGTTGATGTTGTTATACGCACCCACGCCATCGGCAAGGGCCATGGAATCGACCACATCGGCGGAGTCGACGGACGGTATGTTGTCCATCAACTCTTCCACGGCCGTATTGACGGACACCTCCGGATACCATCTGAACGCCACGGTGACCAACACGACCGGACAGGAGATTCCCGCGGGAACGCTGACGCTGGCCATGAACGCCTTCTACACGTTCGTTTCGCGCAACGACATCCAGGATTGGTCTGAAGGCAACGGGCGAATCCCCACCCCGCAATCCGTGGGACAGGCCGATGTGCCCGCGTTGCAGCCGGGAGCCAGCGCCAACGTGAGCATCGACGCGGACGCCCATCAGGAATCGCTCGCGGCCATCAACTCTTGGGGGCCGAAGCCGGTGCTGCTGAGCTATTCCGCCAACGGAACCCCCCTTGCTCAATCGCATACGTTCGTGACGCGCACCGGCGCGGGACTCCACACGCCCAGCACGCCGGCGCTGCACATCACCGTCGCCCAGCCGCTGGCCGCCAACGGGTGGACCACCGACAGCAAGCTGCTTGGACAGCTGGTCGATGAAGGGGGTATTTCCTCCTCGAAACTGGCGAAAATCGCCATGCCCAGCAAGGATGACGACGCACGGCTCAAATCGTTGCAGCAGACCTTCGCCAAGCACGACATGCTGCAGGTCGTAGGAGATCCGACCTACCTGCAGGCGATGGCGATGCCAACGCGGGTCGACGGCATCACCCAGCCCGCATTGTTCGACATAACCGCCTACAGCGCCATGAACAACGCTCCGGCCTACAGCGCAGCCGGCATCAACGACCGTCAATGGTCCGCAGCCAAAGCCCGGAAAACCTATCAATCGGCATTGGGTGACAGCAACGCGGACATCACCGCATACGCGTGGCAGGGCAACGGCAATTGGACCCTGCAGGCGTTGACGAAGGCCCGCCAGCAGGGGTACGGCACCGTCATCGCCACGCATGACTTCGAAGAGGACGATGCGGCTACCGTACGTACCGGCAAGACGGTGGTCTCCACCGATGCCGGGGACATCACCGTGCTTTCCGCGCAGAATGTGCTTTCCGGCCTGGCCCAAGGCAAGGCGACCAGTGACGATGCCAACGCCGACAGCGAGGGAACCACGGCCGGCAGATTGGCGCGATTCGTCGCGCAAAGCGCGTTCTACCAGATGGAACAGCCTTATGCGGAACGCAACCTGCTGGTCTGTCTGAACGAGGATTCCGACCCCAGTGTTGTGGACGCGCTGATGAGCGACATCGAGCAGTCGCCGTGGCTGAACCTCACCGATTTCGCCACGTTGAAGGATGCCGACATCTCCGAAGATGCGGCCAGCATGTCAACCGACCTTCCCCAAACGGACGGCCTTACCGATGGCATGCGCAGCGACGTCCAGCAGACTCTGAGCGCGCTGGCGAACTCATCGAGCAACATCAAACGTTTCAATACGTCGATCCTCGTCAAGCCGAACGGAAAAGACGAATCCGACGTCAACACCTGGAGCAGGCAGCTGACGAACGCCCACACCATCATGGCCCTGCACGCGTTGGGCGGCGAGAGCCCTTCCAGAAGCACGATGGCGGAAGGCGCGAACCAGCTCGCGGTCCTGCTGATCAACGGTGTGGCGATCACGCCGACGGAAAGCGTGAACGTGGTCAGCGAAACCGCGAAAATGCCGGTGACCATCAGCAACAGCCACCCGTACCCGGTAAAGGTGAAGGTCTCGTCGCTGACCGATTCCATGCAGATCGTCACGTCCCGATTCGACACCGTGCAGGTGCCGCCCCACGGCGAGGCACAGGTGGCGTTCACCATCCGTGTGTCCACGTCCGGCACCGCCAACGCCACCATCAGCCTGTTCGACAGGAATGGTGCAGCGTTTGGAGCCACGCAGGTCACCCACATCACCAGCGCGCTGCAGATCAGCGACAAGAGCGGTTTCGTCATCATCGGCTTCGCCGTGCTCTTGGGCGCTGTGGGACTGTGGCGTCAATTCAACCGTAAGAAGGATCCCGACGAATGAGTTCTTCCGTTGGCCGTAACTCACTGATCATGGCCTCCGGTACCGCCGCTTCGCGCGTGACCGGCCAAATCCGCACCATCCTGCTTGCCTGGGCCTTGGGCACCACCGGCTATGCCGCCAACGCCTACCAGGCCGGTTCGATGATTCCGCAGGTCATCTACACACTGGTTTCCGGCGGCATCTTCAACGCGGTGCTTGTGCCGCAGATCGTGCGCACGCTGAAATCGAAGGACGCCGAAACCAAGCTCAACAAGCTCATCACCCTTGCCATCACCTTGTTGTTGGGTGTGACGCTGCTCATGGCCGTTGCCACGCCGTTGTTGACCAAACTGTATGTCAACGGCAGCGCCGAAACCATGGCCCTCGCCACCTCCTTCACCTTGTGGTGCATGCCCCAGATCTTCTTCTACGGCCTGTATACGGTGATCGGGCAGATTCTCGCGGCGAAGGACCATTTCGTCACGTATGCGTGGAGCTCGGTCGGCGCGAACATCATCAGCTGCATCGGTTTCGGCGCGTTCATCGCGATGTTCGGCAGGGCCACGGAACGTCCGCTGGACTTCTGGACGCCGACGAAAATCGCGCTGACCGCCGGCACTTGGACGCTTGGCGTGGCGTTCCAGGCGCTGGTGCTGTTCATTCCTTTGACGAGAATCGGCCTGAAATACCGTCCGAAATTCGGCGTTCACGGCATCGGACTGCGTTCGATGGGACCGGTCGCCGCGTGGAGCCTCGGCATCGTCGGCGTCGATCAGATCGTCAACATCATCGTCACCCGCGTGGCCACCAGCGCGCCGTTCAAGGCTTCGGAACAGCTGCATATGAGCCAGTTGGACGTGGCCGGCAACGCCTCGTATCAGAATGCGTACACCATCTACATGCTGCCGTATTCGCTGATCGCCGTGTCCATCGCCACTGCGATCTTCCCGAAAATATCGAAAGCCATCGCGGACCGCAATATCGACGAGGCGCGCAAGGATCTGAGCTCGGCCCTGCGTAATCTCAATCTCATCATGTGCTTCTTCGCAGCGGCGTTCATCGTGCTTCCGTTGCCGATCATCCTCGCACTGCTGCCGTCCATCAGCGCGCGTGAGGCGCTGCTCATCAGCGCGCCGCTCGCCGCTTTGGGCATCGGCCTGCCACTTTCCAGCTCGTATTTGGTCATCCAACGCACGTTCTACGCGTTCGAAGACGGCAAGCATCCGTTTATTTTCATGGCGATCACCATGGCCATCCAGGGTGGCGTCATCATCGCGTCGACGTTCATTCTGCCGCCCACGCAGTGGATCACCGTCATCGGATTGGCGATTTCGGTGAGCTTCATCCTGCCGTATCCGCTGCTTACGCACATGCTCCGCTCCCGCTTCGACGGCGATGTGGACGACAAGCGCATCATCACCGCCTATGCGAAGGCGCTGGTGGCCACGATAGCCGCCTGCGTGATTGGCCTGCTGTGCCGCAACGGCGTCTACCGGCTGGTCGGAGCGCATATCGGCCCCGACGACGGCACTATGAACTGGGGTCAGGCGGTTCTGTCCGCGATACTGCTCACCATCGTCATCGCCATCGTCTATCTGGCGTGCCTGTGGGCGCTGCGTGCCGAGGAGCTCACTTCGGTCGTGGGCATGCTCGCCGCCCGCATACCAGGGCTTGGCAACAAGCCTAAGTCTGGCGGAACGGCCAGCCCCAACGGTAAACTTGAGCAAAGTACCGCCGAAAACGGCGACCAAGAATAACAGCGTAGGTAGAACAATCGTTACAGAGTTGAAGGAAACCATGAAACCTCAACTGGGAGATACCATCAGCAACCGCTATGTGCTGGTTTCGCCATTGCGCGAGGAAACCGGCTTGCAGGTTTGGAAGGCAAGCGATCACGTGCTTGCCCGGGATTGCCAGCTTTTTATCGTCAACAACCGCAAGGCTTTGCAGGACGTCAATGCGACGGCCTCCATGCTGGCGATTTCCCACGACGCCCATTTCACGCAGGTGCTGCAGCTTCAGCACGTGGGCGAGGTGGCGTTGGTGATCACGCAGCTCGATGCCGGCATGTCGTTGAGCGAGTATCTCACGCAGTCCAGCAAGCCGCTGAGCTTCACCGCGATCCGTTCCATTCTTGGTGAGGTCGTCGAAGCCCTGCACGTGTTGCAGAAAGACAATCTCACGCATTTCTCGATCAGCACGGACACCGTGCGATTGACCCGCAACGGCATTGAAATCGCCGACGCGCCGGTAAGCATCATGCTGGCCGATACTTCGCGCGTGCAATCCGTGGAAAACCAGGAGCAGCTTGCGATTCGCCAGGTCGCTTCCCTGCTGTATTCCCTGCTGACGCGCACGCCGTCGACGCTGTCCACGAACTACCATCTTGACGCGATTTCACCGAACGTGCCGATGGAGTTCCGCGTGATTTGCAAGCGTGGTCTGGATCTCAAGGAGAAGGACGGTTTCCCGACCGTTCCGATGGCCACCATCGCCGAATTGGAGGCGTTGCTGGGCGACTACGAGCCGCTGGCGAAGCTTAACGGCCCCGATATTGCGTTACCGTCCGCGGATTCGGAATGCTCGATTGTGAACGTGCCCCTGCTGCAGATTCTCGAGCAGGATGCCATCGCCTTGCCCGATACGCTGGCTGAAACCGGAAGCATTCCGGAAATGACGTTCGAAGCGCCTGAACCACACACTGATTTCTCCGACAGCAAGGAAGCCTTGGCCAAGGGTATGGCCGCGACCGGCGGTGCCGTGAAATCGCTGTGGAACAACAGCCGCGAACTACTCAGCGAAGAGGACCTCGACGGATCCTCCGAAGATGTGGATTCGCCGTTCTCCTTCCCCATCCGTGTTTCCACGCCGTCGCCGCAGGGTGATTATCATACGGACGATTCGCAATTGGAGAAGACCGGTCGCATTCCGGTGATCGGACCTGACGGACGGGTCATCGAGCCGGGCGAGGAATCCGCACGCGCGTTGAAGGCGGAGCAGGAAGCGATCGACGCGGCATATCAGAACGAAAACGGAGCCCCCGTTGCGGTGCCGCCGAGCTTTGCCCCTAAAGCCTCTTCCTCCAGTCCGGCCGAGGTCGCCAATGCCAAATTGTTCGGCAAGCTCACCACCAAGGTCGTGGCCATTGTGGTCGCGTTCATTGTGGTGGCCGTCGCATTGGGATTCGCCATTCATGGTTTGACCAAGAAGCCGGATGACGGCATCACCAATACGAATTCCAACAATCCGTGGCCGGAAATGAACCTTGACGACGTGCCTTTCGGCAATAATGGCGATTCCGGCAATGGCAGCAGCTCCGCCAGCGATGCAAACAACGATTCCAACGATGCCAACAGCTCCGACAACGGCAGCTCCGATTCCAGCAAGCCGAAGAAAACCACGAAGAAGAGCCATTCCGCCAAGAAGGACGTCGACAAGGTGGTGACTTCGGATAAGAAGGTGCGGAAGGTTCCGGAACCGAAGATGCCAGAGAACACGACTCCGTATGAGATCGACAACCGCCAGTTCCTGTCCAATCCGGACGGACAACAAGGTTACGGTTATTACCTCCACCTCAGCCAGCCCCAGAAAGCGTATCGCATGGTCATCAAGATCCGTTCTTCCGGCGGCCAGGGCTACATTCGCGTGAACGCCAAGTCCAGCCCGAACCAGGGTGAACAGGTCGCCCAGTTCGAGTTCAACACCAGCGGCACCACCGAAATCAAGTTCAACAAGGCCGTGGAGACCCAGGACATCCTCTTGTGGGTGCCGTTCGACAGCCTTCCCGGCAACCAGCTGTACATCGATTCGGTACAGATTTTCTGACGCATCGGCAGACAAGGAGGGTGTGCGGATTGTTCCGCACACCCTCCTTTTGTTTCACGTGAAACAACGTGACGGATAGCTGACTTTTTTGAACGCCTTTTTGAACGCCTTTTTGAACGCCTTTTTGAACGCCATCTGCAAAACCGCCCGCAACCGTCGTGGAAACTGCATTACAGTAGCAACCATGAGTGATATGCGTGATGTGGTGATTATCGGTTCCGGCCCGGCTGGCTATACTGCCGCGATCTATCTTGGCCGCGCCGGCTTCGAGCCGCTGGTCGTCGCCGGCGCGCTGACGCCCGGCGGCCAGTTGGTCAACACCACCGAAGTGGAGAATTTCCCAGGCTTTCCCGATGGCATCATGGGTCCGGATCTGATGGACAATATGCGCAAGCAGGCGGAACGGTTCGGCACGCATATCGTTTGGGACGATGTTGTTTCGGTTGCTTCGAATGCCGATTCCGGCATCAAAACCGTCACCCTTGACGGCGGCGACGTGTACGACGCACGCGCGCTGGTCATCGCAACAGGCTCAAACTATCGTAAGCTGGGCGTGCCAGGCGAGACGGAATACGCAGGCAAAGGTGTATCCTACTGCGCCACCTGCGATGGTTTCTTCTTCCGCAACAAGCCGATTGTGGTGGTCGGCGGCGGCGACAGCGCTTTCGAAGAAGCTGATTTCCTGTCCCGTTTCGGCTCGTCCGTCACCCTTATTCATAGGCGTTCCACGTTCCGTGCTTCCCGCATCATGGTGGAGCGTGCGCAACGCAATCCGAAAATCGATTTCATGCTTGACGCTGTGGTGCAGGAGATTCGCGGCGACGAGAACGGCGTACAGGAGGTGGAGGTGCGCAACACCGCCACCGAAAAGACCTCTGTAATCCCCGCTAACGGCGTTTTCATGGCGATTGGGCACACTCCTGCCACTGCTTTTCTTAACGGGCTTGTAGACGTCGATTCAGCCGGTTATATCACGGTCGATGGCGCCAGCACGCGTACCAGCGAACCCGGCGTTTTCGCCGCGGGAGACTGCGTGGATAGCGTCTATCGGCAGGCCATCAGCGCGGCGGGCATGGGGTGCCGCGCCGCGCTGGATGCGCAGGCTTATCTCGATTCGCTCAAGTAAGGCTCAAATCGTTCAAATCATTATCGCTCGCCGAGCTCGATTGGCTCGGTTCGTTCAGCTCTGCTGCTGCATAAGCAGGTCGACGATGCGTTTCATATCGTCTTCCGATTTGAACACGATTTCGATTCGCCCGTGCTTCTTCGATCCCTTGATGGAGACCTTAGTGCCGAAACGCTGCTCCAGACCAACCTGAACGGGGGTACCAGCCCACGGATTGAGCTTGCTGGCCTTCGGCTTCTTGGGCTGGTCGCTTTCGGCGGCCTTCATCGACACGATTTCCTCGGTGCTGCGTACGGACAACCCCTCGGCGATGATGCGCGTGGCCAGCTGTTCCATATCCGCTTCCGTCGGCAGTCCCAGCAGCGCACGCGCATGGCCCGCGGACAGCAGTCCGGATGCGACCTTCTTCTGCACGGCGGCCGGCAGGTTGAGCAATCGCAAGGTGTTGGCGATTTGCGGACGGGATTTCGACACCGACTTGGACAGTTGGGCCTGCGTCAGGCCGAAATCGTCGATCATCTGCTGGTAGGCAGCCGCCTCTTCCAGTGGATTCAGCGCGACGCGATGCAGGTTCTCCAGCAGTGCGTCACGTAGCATGTCGTCATCGGCGGTGGTTTTGACGATGGCCGGAATCGTTTTCAGGCCGGCGATCTGCGATGCGCGCCAACGACGTTCGCCCATGATGAGCTCGTACATGCTATCCATGCGCCCGTCGAACATGTTGTGCGGTTCGGCCGGTTTGGCTGCGGCTTCCCTGCGGGCGGCTTCGATTTGCGATTGCGGACGCTTGCGTACGACGATTGGCTGCAGTACGCCGACTTCCTTGATGGATTCGGCTAGCTCGCGCAGGTCGTCTTCATCGAAAATGGTACGTGGCTGATGCAGATTGGGACCGACGTCGCTCAAACGCAGTTCAACCAGATATCCACCCTGTACGGGAAGCAGTTCCGGTTCGTCCTTCTTATGTTCGGTCGGCGTGGTTTCACGTGAAACACTCCCCTGCTGCTCGCCCTGTTCGGAAGCTGGCTGAGCGGTGGAGCCGAAGAACATGTCCGCGGGATGCGCGCTTTCGTTCAACGAAATCGACGGCATGCTGGCACGACGATGCTGGTTTTTCTTGGTTGTTTCACGTGAAACAGCATGCTTCATCCCCTGCACGGCGTTCACCGATGCCTGTGCAGTAGCGGACGCGCTCTTGGATTCCACATGCCCATCAGTCTTGGAAGCCTTGACTTCTTTGGCGGCAGCGGCAGGCGCCGCATGCTCCTGATGCTGCGGCTCCCCCGGAAGAGAAGGAAACAGTGCGCCAAGACCTTTACCCAAACGCGACTTAGTTGCCATGATCAGTTCTCATTCCTTCTTGCATCGATTGCCTGCAGCACCGTATCGGAACGACGCGAAAGTTCCAGCGCGGCTTCGCAGTACGCGATCGCACCCATGCCCTTGGGGTCGTATGCGATCACGCTTTGGTTGAAGCTTGGCGCTTCGGAAATCTTCACCGTGCGCGGAATGGTGGTGTCGAGCACGATTGTCGGATAGTGCTTCTTCACTTCCCCATGCACTTCGCGGCTCAGCAGCGTGCGCTTGTCGTACATGGTGATGAGCATCGTGGAGACCAGCAGCGACGGATTGTAATGTTCCTGCACCAGTCCGATGGTGTTGATGAGCTGGCCCAAACCTTCCAAGGCGTAATACTCGGCCTGAATCGGAATCAGCATTTCGTGCACGGCGCACATGGCGTTGATCACCAGCAGACCCAGGCTCGGCGGGCAGTCGATGATCACGTAATCGTAATGCTCTTCGCTGGTGGCGAGGAACTCGTCCACCGCGTTCTTCAGCAGCGAGTTGCGATCCGCCATGTCGGCGACCTCAAGTTCGGCGCCACTCAAATCGATGGATGCGGGGACCACGTCGAGGTTGTCGAAATCAGGGCACGTGCACTTGACTTCCGCGATGCGCTTGCGTCCTTCGATGACGTCATACACCGAAGGCTGACCGGAGGCGTGCGGGGCACCCAATGCCGTGGAGGCGTTGCCCTGCGGATCCATATCAATAAGCAGGACCTTGCATCCGAAACGGGCCAAGGCCGCGGACAGGTTCACCGCGGATGTGGTTTTGCCGACGCCACCTTTCTGGTTGGCGACTGCGATCAGGCGCGTTTGGGCCGGCTTCGGGCAGACCGCATGCTCCAATGCCTTGTATCGCGTCGATTCATCAGCGATTTGCGCGCCTACGGGGGATGTCGAGCCTTCGAAGATTCGCTTGATGGTTTCCGTGGCGGATTCCATCGACGTCAAATTGTCTGGTTCTTCAGGTCCAGTCATGAACTAGCCTTCCTATACATATTCAACAATCAAGTTTCATCATTTGGGTGGACAGATTTTCACCTGTTCACGGCCATGTGCACCATTGTGAACAACGGTGGATAGTTGGTGGATAACCCATCCGACCTCCCAAAAGTTATCCACAGAACAATCGTTGCAATTCCAAGCTTCTTCAAGATGCTTCGTAACACATTTCCGCGATTGTGGATACTGTGGATAACTCACGCGATTTTGTGGATAACTTATCGCTTGTCCACCATCAGCACATGCGTCGGTTCCAGACCCGGACCGACCTCGGCCTCCACCACGCGGGGATGGATACCGCCGTTTTTGGAGATCTCTTTGGTGGCCTTGACGATTTCCTCCTGCGCGGATCGTCCTTTCAGGGCAACCAGCCGTCCGCCTTTGTCCAGCAACGGCAGCGTCCATCCGGATAGTTTGGTCATCGGCGCGACCGCACGGCAGGTCACCACGGCAAACGGATGCCTGACCGGGATGGGATTCCCGTCGAGATCGACGGCATCCTCTCCCCTGCCCTTCCGGCCACCGTTCGAACCGCGGACGGCTTCGATTACGGCGTTGGCTCGGGAGCGCACTATCGAGACATTGTCCAATCCCATTTCGTCAACGCACTCATGAAGCCATTCGATACGGCGTTCCATCGGTTCCACCAAGGTGAACTGGTGGTCCGGCAGGCAGGCGGCCGCCACGATACCGGGGAATCCTCCACCACTGCCGATATCCGCCACCGTCTTGAATTGCCTCTTGGCCGTTGCTTCACGGATGAACGGTACGATGGCCGCGGAGTTCAGAATATGCCGTTCCCAAATAATACCGACATCGCGTGGCCCTATCAGCCCGCGCGGCTCTCCTTCCGCAGCAAGTTTCACGTGAAACACCTTCAACTTGCCCAATGCATCGCCAAGCACTTCCTCAAGAATCGGCGACCCATCCAATTCGTCATTCACATCACTCATGCACACCATCCTAATCTACAGGCATCAAAAAAGCGCCGCGAGAAACTCGCGACGCTTCATGTTTCACGTGAAACTATTTCAGGCTTCGTCAATCTCGTCGGCGTCATCGACTGCGGAAGCCTTGACGTACACCGTGACGTAACGATGCGGTTCTTCGCCATGGGACCGAGACTTCATGCCTTCCTCGCGCACCACATCATGGATGATCTTGCGCTCGAAGGAGTTCATCGGCTTCAGATCCACCGGCTCTCCGGTCTCACGCGCCTCATCGATGGCGTCCAGGGCGAGGTCGTGCAGACGCTGGCGCTTGCGCTTCAGGAAGCCGTCGACGTCCACGATGAGGTGGGAGCGTTCGCCGGTTTTCTGCTGCACAGCAAGGCGGGTCAGCTGCTGCAGCGCGTCGACCACTTCCCCATTGCGTCCGATTAGATGCTTGATGTCGGTGTCGTCGTCGGCGACGATCTGCACCATCGGACGGTTGTTGCGCACGCCCATTTCTATGTCGCCTTCGTAGTCGGCGATGTCGAGCAATCCTTCGAGGTAATCGGCAGCGATATCAGCTTCCTCATTGAGCTGATCGATGGTCTTCTCATCATCTTGCGCCATGGTTCTGTACTCCTTTGAGCGGGGTTCTTGTTATTCAAGTCTAGCGATTGTTGTGTATCACGTTGGTGATTGCCGCGTATAAAACGGTGTGTCCTGTGTTTCACGTGGAACACAGGACACACCCGATACTTATTTCTTCTTCTTTTTCTTGCGTCTCGGCTGCACGCGCTGGTAGCCGTTCTTTTCCTTGTTCTCAGCTGCTTCCTTGGCCTTCTGCAGCTCCTCCTCCTCGAGGGACGGCAGGCCGGCCTTGGCACGGCGGGCGTTCTCATGGGCGTGGTCGCGCCTCTCCTTCGCCTCGGCCGCGGGCGAACCCGGGGTCGGGAAGACGTGGATCTGCCAGATTGAACGCAGCAGGTTGCAGACGTTGTTGGTAAGCCAGTAGACCAGCACGGCGAACGGCATGGCGACGCCCGAGAAGATGTACATGATCGGGAACATCCAGAGCATCATCTTCTGCATCATTTCGGTCTGCTTGTTCGCAGCGGTCTGCGCCATGTTGCGCTTCATGCTGTTGTACTGCATGAGCCACAGGCAGAAGCACATCAACGCCACGAAGATGCCGATGATGATCTTGCCGTGGATGTCGGCGGTGGTGAAGTTCTCGGCCACGTTCACGCCGAACACGTTGGTGGAGGTGAACTGCTTGGCGGTGGCGATGTCGAAGGCGCCGAGGCCGGAACCGTTCCTGAACTTGCCACGGGCGATGTATGGAATGGCCGACAGGGTGTAGAACATGCACATGAACACAGGACCCTGCACGAACATAGGCAGCATCGACGTGCAGCCGCCCATCGGGTTCGCGTCGTTGTCCTGGTAGAGCTTCATCATCTCGCGTTGCAAAGCCTCTTTGCTGGCGGGATCGTTCTTGCCCTTGTACTTGTTTTGGATGCGCTGCATCTTGGGCTGCAAAACGGCCATCTGGGCCTGCATCTTGCGCATGCCCTTCATGGACTTGTAGAACAGCGGGAACACGCACGCCTGGACCACAATCACCAGGAACACGATGGACATGACCCACGAGAAACCGATCTCGTTCATGCCCAGCATCACCATGAATCGGTGGAATCCGGCCATAATCTGCGTCATGAGCCACTCGACGGGGTACAGGAGCTTGTACAGCCAGCCCCAGAAACCACTATCGAGGAGGAATTGATCTTGATTCATTACAGGCCATTCTCCTTATCGCCTATAGGTTCATCTACATCCAGAGGCGTGAGACGAGGCTCCTCATGTGCCTTCGACCACGAACATCTGTAAAACAAGGAATAGAGCTGTGGAACGTCGTCGATTCCTCCACGGTTCCACTGGTTGCAACGAAGAAGGCGTAATAACGCAAGAAGGCCACCTTTAAGGCAGCCAAATCGTTCAATCGCCTGAATCGCATAACTGGAGCAGCTGGGATAATACCGGCACCGAGGTGCGGTATGGGCGGAAATATGTTTCTGATACCAGCGGATGAGCCGCACCATCCAATTGCGATGATGCCCCTTGCTCATTGTCGGGAAGCGGTTTTACGTTTCACCGCTTCGAAACACGATGCCATCTGCTGCTCAAGCGACAGGAAATCGGCACGTGCGGCACTTGGCTTGGCACGCAACACGATATCGCAGGATTCAGGTAATAGTGATTCGTACTTTCGTGCAAGCACACGGAAACGCCTTTTCACGGCGTTGCGCGTGACCGCGTTGCCAACAGCTTTGGAAACGGCCAAGCCGACACGGCGGCCTTGCACCGTCGCTGTATCGCCCGTTACGACATCGTCGTGCATCAGATAATGCACGACGATGTCTTCTCGCGATACCCTACGACGGCGTTTGAGCACCGCAACAAAATCGCGATGGCTTTTCAGCCGTTCCACCGCTCTATGCCACTAAAAAATCAGGCAGCGAGGGACTTGCGGCCCTTGGCGCGGCGACGGTTGATCAGAGCGCGGCCTGCGCGGGTGCGCATGCGCTGACGGAAACCGTGCTTCATGTGGCGACGGCGGTTGTTCGGCTGGAATGTCCTCTTCATAATTAATGCTCCCGGTGTTTTTAGCCATGCCAAGGCACGGCTCCTCATGAGTCAAGCTCTACTAAATTACTCTGACCCCTGAACAGATTGTCGCGTCATTCATTTTTCTTCACATTTTCATGGGGATTCCCCGCATAAAACAATCCACATAATTGTTGCGATTCCGCCGAATTCCCCACAAAAGTTATCCACAAACTACAACAATGTTATTCACATTTCAATCTTTTCAACACGCACGCCGGTGGATAACTCGGGGAAAAGAGAGTACAAATATACAGTTGCACATCAGTGGTACGTCTGTCGAGAAAGGATTATCCGTGGCTGATAACACGACAACAGATCCTCTCGAGCAGGCTCGTGGGGTGTGGTCCGACGCTTTGGCCCTGCTGCACCAGAATCCGTCGCTGTCCGTACGTGACAAAAGCTGGCTGGAGAACGTCTATCCCGAAGGCATGTGGGGTCCGACCATCATGCTGTGCGTGCCCAGTGAGGCGGCTCAGCAGGCTTTGCAGACCGAATTGAACAAGCCGTTGATGGAGGCGTTGCGCGAATCCGCCGAACAGGACATCTTCCCCGCCTTCAAAATCGTTGAAATGAAGCCGAAAACGGAGGAACAGCCGGAGGAAACCTATCCGCGCTTCTCCCCCGCGAAATCGCCGGCGAAGTCCCCTGCGAACGAGACGATGCAGGGCCAGTTGCCGATTCCCGCGACGATGCCGCCGGAACAGGACCATTTCCAGAGCGGCCAGAACAGGCCGCTGCTCGACCCCGAAACGCATTTGAACAAGAACGCCACCTTCGACACCTTCGTGCCCGGCGATTCCAACCGTTTCGCACGTACCGTGGCGCTGGCCGTGGCGGAGGGTTCCGGCCATGATTTCAATCCGTTGTGTATCTACGGAGGCTCCGGCCTGGGCAAAACCCATTTGCTGAACGCCATCGGCAACTACGCGCTGGTCAAGGACCCCAATCTGAAGGTCCGCTACGTCACCAGTGAGGAATTCACCAACGAATTCATCGAGGCTCTGGCCGATACGAACCAAAGTTCCGGCCAGATCAAGGAATTCAACCGCCGCTACCGCGAGGTCGACGTGCTGCTCATCGACGATATCCAGTTCCTGAGCGGCAAGGACGCGACCCTTGAGCAGTTCTTCCACACGTTCAACACCCTGCATCAGGCCAACAAGCGCATCGTGATCGCCTCCGATGTGCCGCCGAAGGACCTGCAGGGCTTCAACGAACGTCTGATCTCCCGCTTCGAATCGGGCCTGACCGTGGACGTCAAACCGCCGGATCTGGAGACGCGAATCGCCATTCTGCGCATGATCGCCACCATGAACGGCTCCAATATTCCCAACGACGTGTTCAACCTGATCGCGGAACGGTTCACCGAGAACATCCGCGAGCTGGAAGGCGCGCTGAACCGTGTAACCGCCATGGCGTCGCTGAGCAACCAGCCGGTCACCAAAGCCCTTGCGGAGCAGACTTTGCAGGACTTCTTCACCACCGACGTGGAAATCAAGCCCGCGGACATCATCACTCAGGTGGCCAAGTACTTCTATTTGACGTTCGACGACATCGTCGGCCGTTCGCGTACCAAGAAGATCGCGCTGGCACGCCAGATCGCCATGTATCTGGTACGCGAGCTGACCAGCATGAGCCTCAACGACATCGGCCTGGTCTTCGGTGGCAAGGACCACACCACCGTGATGCACGCGTATACGCGCATCAACGACGAGATGCAGGAGAAGCAGGAGATCTACAACTACGTGACCGAGTTGACTCTGCAGCTCAAGCAGCGTTCCAACGACAAGTAACGGAAGCAACCACAACAAACGGCATATTTCCAACGGTTTTCCTTAGGCTGGTAAATTATTTACCAGCCTTTTTACTATCCGCGTGACACGCCCGGACATAATTTCTTGTACATCGAGTTTTCCACATACATATCCACATTTCGGGGAAAGGTCTGTGGAAAAGCCGTTGGAAACACGGAAAACGGCAGTGGATGGCTCGTGGATTATTCACAGTGAATTGTGGATAAGTTTTGCGCGGCCATGAGCCTGTGGATAACCCATGCTCTTATCCACATTCGACTCAGAAGTTATCCACAGATGTCGCCTCGTACTGAGACGTTGCTGCGCTTGGGCTGAACGAGCTTATCCACACTATCCACAGGGCTTATTATTACGAAAGTACGTTTTTCTTACTTTCATCGTCATTCTCGTAATGCGGGGAATTCCCCACGCTTTCGTCGTCGTTGCTCTTATCGCTAGAATGGCATGTGAATCGAACGAAACGAGGAATACCCCATGAAAGTCGAAGTCAATTCCCAAGCTCTTGCCGATGCCGTGGCATGGACCACACGTGTCATCGACGCACGTCCCGCAACCCCGATTCTGGCGGGCATCCGTCTGGAAGCCATTGACGGCACACTCCAGCTTTCCGCCTTCAACTACGCCATTTCCGCACGCCACCACATCGAAGCCGGCGTGGACGAGGCCGGTAGCGTTCTGGTGCTGGGCAAACTGCTTGCCGACATCACCAAGTCGCTGCCCGCTGCGAAAACCTATCTTTCCACTGATGGTTCCACGATGACCATCACGTCGGGCAAGTCGACCTTCACCATGCAGCTCATGCCGGAAAGCGAATATCCGGATCTGCCCGTGGTGCCGACGAAACTGGGTCAGGTGGACTCCCCCACCTTCGCTCAGGCCGTCAACCAGGCGTCCGTCGCGGTCTCCCGTGAGGAGAACCGTCCGGTGCTCACCGGCATCCGCGTCCAGTTCCAGGGCGACAAGGTCATCATGAGCTCCACCGACCGTTTCCGTCTGGCCCGTTCCAGCTTCACCTGGACGCCGGAGGATGCGACCATCAGCACCACCGCTTTGGTCCGTGGCTCGCTGCTGCGCGACATGGCGCGTTCGCTGGACGAGCATCAGAACGTCACCATCGATTTCGATGCGGACAACCCGTCCCTGCTGGGCTTCGAGAACGCCGGCCGCGTGTCCACCTCCCAGCTCATCGACGGCGAATTCCCGGCCGTTGACCGCCTGTATGCCGATGAATACCCGATTCATGCCGTCATCAACAAGCAGGCCCTCATCGACGCCATCAAGCGCGTTTCGCTGGTCGCCGAACGCAACGCCCCGATCCGTATGGTCTTCTCTGGCCAGGAGCTGACGCTGTCGGCCGGCACCGCCGACGAAGCACAGGCGAAGGAGATTCTCGACATCGACATGGACGGCGAGGACATCACCGTGGCGTTCAACCCCTCCTATCTGGTCGACGGCCTGAGCGCCATCAGCGAGCCGTTCGTGCGCATGAAGATGACCACCGCGGTCAAGCCCGTGGAATTCAACGGCCAGCAGGAAGCGGATTCCGACGAATCCATGGACTACCGTTACCTGCTCGTTCCGATGCGCTTCAACAACTGATTTCGTTCCACCTGTGGCCCGGACGGCAAGTTCCCGTCCGGGCCACCATGCCATCACCTTCAAGGAATCCCGGTTTTCATGCATATCTCCCGTCTCGCGCTCGACCATTACCGGTCATGGGACCATTGCGTGCTTGATTTCGAACTGGGAATCAACATTCTCCAAGGCTCGAACGGCCTAGGGAAAACCAATATCGTGGAAGCCGTGGAAGTGCTGTCCACCGGCTCCAGCCACCGCACCTCGTCATCGCTGCCGCTGGTCGAAAAAGGCCACCCTTCCGCCACTGTCCGGGCCAACGTCGAAGATGCGGGCGAACAGCGCACATATGAGATCACCATCGCCGCGCGAGGCGCCAACAGGGCGCGCGTGGACGGCGGAAAATCGCAATATATGAGGGATATCGTGGGTTTGGTCCCCTCCGTGTCCTTTACCCCCGAAGACCAGCGGTTGGTGTCTGGCGATCCGGCCACCCGACGGAACTTCCTTAACCAGGCGGCTTCGCTGCTGTTGCCCCGTTATGCGCAGTCGTTGCAACAGTTCACGCACGTTGCCAAACAGCGTGCCGCATTGCTCAAACAGCTGTCCGACGGCTCTGGCATCGATCCCGAATACGGGCGTCAGGCCGTGCTGAGCGGTCTGGAAGTGTGGACCGGCCAATTCATCGCCCTCGGCGTGCAATTGACCAAGGACCGGAACGATGTGATCGGACTGCTGCGCGAGCCGTTCACCCGTATCTATGCTTCGCTGGCGGGCGAAGAGGAACAGGCCGACCTGGTGTATGAGCCGTCCTTCGACGAGGTGCTTCTGTTCGACGAGCCGGCCGCGGAAATCAGCCGTCATTTCCAGCGCATCTACCCCGGCGAAGTGGCCCGTGGGCAGAATCTGATCGGACCGCAGCGCGATGATCTGACATTGCGGCTCAACGACATGCCAGCCCGCGAATTCGCTTCGAACGGCGAGATGTGGACGATGGCGTTGGCCTTGAAAATGGCGCTGTACGAAGTGGTTTCGGCGCAGCGCGACGTCAAGCCGATCGTGATCCTCGACGATGTGTTCGCCCAGCTCGACGAGTCCCGTCGCGGGCAGATCCTCGACTTCGCGCGACGGCAGGACCAGGTGTTGATCACCGTCGCCGCGGCAAGCGATATTCCGCAAGGTGAGGCGCATGTCATCGACGTTGCCGCGCTGCGTGCGCAATCGCAGGAGACGGACGGTGATATCGCGGCGATGGCGGCCATGCTTGCCGCCGGACGTGGCGCGCAATCGCAAGGAATCGAGGCCGAATCCTAATGCCGAAACCACCAATCTGCGAACTGCTGAACCTCGACCAACGCAAACTGCCGGCCGAAGTGTTCGACCGCATCAGCGACCGTGCCGGGCGGCTCAAGGAACGCGAGGAACGCGCGCGCAAGGCGTGGGAAAGCTTCGGCAAACCCGGACGCGATCCGGAAACCGTCGGCAGCCTGTTCAATCTGCTGGCATCGAACGGCGCATGGATACCCCACCTCAAAATGGCGCAGATGCGCGACCATTGGGACCAGGTGGTGGGCGTGGAGAACGCGAAGCACTCCTACCCCGCCAGCCTGCGAGACGGCGTGCTGACGATACGTTGCGACAGCCCGGCCTGGACCACCACCCTGTCGTATATGACGCCGTTGCTGACGGACACCATCCGCAGGAAACTCGAAGGTCTGACCATCAATGAGGTGAGGGTCACCGGCCCGCAGAGCCAAGGGTTCAGCCGTGGGCGTATCTCAAGGAAGATTCGCTACTGAGGGCTATTGCGAAGTCGACTTACAATCGACCTCTCTGACAGGAGAGATCGATTGTGGCGCGCGTGAAACAGGCCGTTGCGACGGGGTTTACGGAGGTTTTCCGGCTCGTCGGACGCGTTCGGAACCATGCCGAAGCCGTTGGAAACCGTTGAATTCCAAGGACAAATGTCTATAGCGCGCTGTCCCCCTCCATGAGTAGAATATCCAGCAGTGTATGTAAACGCCTAGAAGGGGCCTTTATTTGCGTTCTAGGTGGTATCACCTGCGGAAATGACCCTTGATGGCGGGAAAAATGCAGGAAGGAATCTCTGTGGCAGACCTTGATGCGGATTCGCTGAACGAATCAGCTGAAAACACGCAGGAAGATCAGATTCAGGATCAGATCCAGAACGACCAGCTCGAAGATGCGCAACTTGACGATTCGCTGTCTCCGGAACACTACGACGCGTCCGATCTGAGGGTGCTGGAAGGCCTTGAGGCGGTGCGTATCCGCCCGGGCATGTATATCGGCTCCACCGGCCCCCGCGGCCTGCACCATCTGGTGTATGAGATCGTCGACAACTCCGTCGACGAGGCGCTTGCCGGCTACGCGTCGCACATCGAAGTGACGATTCTGCCGGACGGCGGCGTGCGCGTGGTGGACGACGGCCGAGGCATCCCGGTCGACGAAGTGCCGGGTGAAGGCATCTCCGGCGTCGAAACCGTGATGACCAAGCTGCACGCGGGCGGCAAGTTCGGTGGCGGCGGCTACGCGGTTTCCGGCGGCCTGCACGGCGTGGGCATCTCCGTGGTGAACGCGCTGTCCACCCGCGTGGACATCGAAGTGCGCCGTCAGGGCTTCCACTGGACCCAGACCTACATCGACCAGAAGCCGACCGCGCGTCTGCTCAAGGGCAAGCCGATGGAGGAAGGCGAATCCACCGGCACTTCCGTGACCTTCTGGGCCGACGGCAAGATCTTCGAAACCACCACCTACGATTTCGAGATACTGCGCAACCGCTTCCAGCAGATGGCGTTCCTGAACAAGGGCCTGAAGATCTCCCTGACCGACCTGCGCGAGCCCGACCAGGCCGGCGACGAGGTTTCCGGCGAGGAATCCGAAACCGAAGACAAGTTCCAGACCGTCACCTACCAGTACAACGACGGCATCAAGGACTACGTCGACTACCTGGTGAAGTCCCGCAAGGCCACCCCGGTCGAACCGGACGTCATCGACTTCGAGGCCGAGGACCTGAAGATCGGCATCTCCGCGGAAATCGCCATGCAGTGGACCACCGCGTATTCCGAAGCCGTGCACACCTTCGCCAACACCATCTCCACCACCGAAGGCGGCACCCATGAGGAAGGCTTCCGCGCCGCGCTGACCTCGCTGGTCAACCGTTACGCCCGCGAGAAGAACATCCTCAAGGACAAGGACGAGAACCTGTCCGGCGACGACGTGCGCGAAGGCCTGACCGCCGTCGTGTCCGTCAAACTCACCAACCCGCAGTTCGAAGGCCAGACCAAGACCAAGCTCGGCAACTCCGAAGCGAAGACCTTCGTGCAGCGCGTCATGACCGACAAGCTCGGCGACTGGTTCGACGCCCACCCGAACGAGGCCAAGAACATCATCCAGAAGGCCATCGAGGCCTCCCGTGCGCGTCTGGCCGCCAAGAAGGCACGTGAGAACACCCGCCGCAAGTCGATCTTCGAATCGGCCGGCATGCCGGACAAGCTCAAGGACTGCCAGTCCAACAACCCCGAAGAATGCGAGCTGTTCATCGTGGAGGGTGATTCCGCAGGCGGCTCCGCCATCCAGGGACGCAACCCGATCACGCAGGCCATCCTGCCTCTGCGAGGCAAGATCCTCAACACCGAGCGCGCAAGCCTGGACCGCATGATGAAGTCGGACACCATCGAATCGCTGATCACCGCCGTCGGCGGCGGCTACGGCGAGGACTTCGACCTCAACAAGGTGCGCTACCACAAGGTCATCATCATGGCCGATGCAGATGTGGACGGCGCGCATATCGCAACCCTGAACCTGACGCTGTTCTTCCGCTACATGCGTCCGATGATCACCGCCGGCTACGTGTACGTGGCCATGCCGCCGCTGTACCGCCTCAAGTGGACCAAGGGCCCGCACGACTTCGTGTACACCGACGCCGAACGCGACCGCGTGCTCGCCGAAGGCAAGGCCGCGGGCCGCCAGCTGCCGAAGGGCGAAGGCATCCAGCGCTACAAGGGTCTGGGCGAGATGAGCTACCAGGAACTGTGGGAGACCACCATGGATCCTGACCATCGCATTCTGAAGCAGGTGCAGATCGAAGACGCGGCCGCGGCCGACGAGACCTTCTCCATGCTCATGGGCGACGAAGTCGAACCACGTCGTCTGTTCATCCAGCGCAACGCACGCAACGTCAGCTGGATCGACGCGTAAACGCGTAGGGTTTCGCAGGACTTCAAAGCAAGGATTAGAAATTGGCAGACGAAAACAACAGCAACGAAGACGGCCAGTTCGTGCCTGACGGCTCCATGGAACCGTTGAGCCCGCAGGAGGCCGACAACACCGATTATGGCCTGATGGTCGGCGAACGCGTCCAGAAGAAGGATCTGCAGCAGGAAATGCGCGAATCCTATCTGGCGTACGCCATGTCCGTCATCGTCGATCGTGCCCTTCCGGACGTGCGAGACGGCATGAAGCCGGTGCACCGCCGCGTGATTTACGCGATGTACGACGGCGGCTACCGCCCCGACCGCGGCTACTCCAAGTGCGCACGCGTCGTCGGCGAAGTCATGGGCAAGTACCATCCGCACGGCGATTCCGCCATCTACGACACGTTGGTGCGTATGGCGCAGTCGTGGTCGATGCGATACACACTCGTCGACGGCCAGGGCAACTTCGGCTCCCCCGGCGACGACCCGGCAGCCGCAATGCGTTACACGGAATGCCGTATGGCGCCACTCGCCATGGAAATGGTGCGTGACATCGACAAGGACACCGTCGATTTCCTGCCGAACTACGATGGCAAGACGCAGGAGCCGACCGTGCTGCCGGCCCGCTTCCCGAACCTGCTGTGCAACGGCTCGTCCGGCATCGCCGTCGGCATGGCGACCAACATTCCTCCGCACAACATGCGCGAGGTGGCAGAAGGCGTGCATTGGGCGCTCGACCATCCGGACGCGAGCCGTGAGGAACTGCTCGACAACCTGATCCGCATCATCAAGGGACCGGACTTCCCTACCGGCGCCACGATTCTCGGCCATAAGGGCATCGAACAGGCGTACCGTACCGGCCGTGGCCTCATCACCATGCGAGCCGTGGTGAACACCGAGGAGATCAAGGGCCGCATGTGCCTCGTGATCACCGAACTGCCGTACCAGGTCAACCCGGATCGTCTGGTCGTGTCCATCCGCGAAGCGGTGCGCGACGGCAAGATCCAAGGCATCGCCGACATGCGCGACGAAACCTCCGGCCGTACTGGCCAGCGCCTCGTGCTCGTGCTCAAGCGCGACGCCGTGCCGAAGGTCGTGCTCAACAACCTGTACAAGCATTCCCAGCTGCAGCAGACCTTCGGCGCGAACATGCTGGCACTGGTCGACGGTGTGCCGCGCACGCTGTCCCTGGATGCGTTCATCCGTCATTGGGTAAACCACCAGCTCGAAGTCATCGCACGCCGTACCGCCTACCTCAAGCGCGAGGCCGAGGAACGCGACCACATCCTGCAGGGCTATCTGAAGGCCCTTGACATGATCGATGAGGTCATCGCCCTCATCCGTGCCTCCGAGTCCGCGGAGACCGCCCGCACGGGCCTTATGGACCTGCTTGACGTGGACGAGGTGCAGGCCGACGCCATCCTCGCCATGCAGCTGCGCCGACTGGCCGCCCTGGAACGTCAGAAGATCCTCGACGAGCACAATGAGCTCATGCGCAAGATCGCCGACTACAACGACATCCTCGCCAAGCCGGAACGCCAGCGCAAGATCGTCGGCGACGAGCTGGACGAAATCGTCGCCAAGTATGGCGACGAACGCCGTACCAAGATTCTGCCGTACTCCGGCGAGATGAACGTCGAAGACCTGATCGCCGAAGAAAACGTGGTCGTCACCGTGACCCACTCCGGTTTCATCAAGCGCACCAAGGCCGACGAATACCGCGCGCAGCACCGCGGCGGCAAGGGCATCAAGGGCGCCAAGCTGCGCGAGGACGACGTGGTGGACCACTTCTTCCTGACCAGCACGCACAACTGGCTGCTGTTCTTCACCAACAAGGGCCGCGTGTACCGTCTGAAGGCATACGAGCTGCCGGAAGGCTCCCGCGATTCCAAGGGACAGCACGTGGCGAACCTGCTGCAGTTCGGCCCGGACGAGACGATCCAGACCGTGCTGTCGATTCCGAACTACGACGTGGCCAAGTACTTGGTGCTCGCCACCCGTTCCGGCAAGGTCAAGAAGACCGCGCTCGCCGAATACGACTCCCCGCGTCAGGGTGGTCTGATCGCGGTACGACTCATGACCGACGAGAACGGCGAGAACGCCGACGAGCTGATCGGTGCCGCGCTGTGCAACGCCGACGACGACATCATCCTCGTCTCTAAGCAGGGCATGAGCCTGAAGTTCGAAGCCAACGACGAGCAGCTGCGCCCGATGGGCCGCCAGACCGCCGGTGTGCAGGGCATGAAGTTCCGCGACGGCGACGAGCTTTTGGCCATGGATGTGGTGCAGGGCGATTCCGACAGGGATCTGCTCGTGGTCACCAACGAGGGCTTCGCCAAGCGCACCGCCATCAGCGAATACCGTCTGCAGGGCCGTAACGGCTACGGCGTCAAGGCCGTGCAGCTCGCCGAAGGCCGTGGCTCCCTGGTGGGCGCCGTGATCGTGGAGGAATCCGACCAGATCATGGCCATCATGAAGTCCGGCAAGGTCATCCGCTCCAACGTCGCCGAAGTCAAGCGCACCGGACGTACCACCCAGGGTGTGACGCTCGCCAAGCCTGACAAGAACGACGAAATCATCTCCATAGCACGCAACGAGGAGACCGACGAGGATGACGCCGAGCAAGCCGCCGCGGAAAACGGAGCAGTCCAGAACGACGCAGCCGCGCAATCGCAAGCCGAAACCACTACTGAAAACTCCGCTGAAACCGGTACGGAAGCCACTTCCGATGCCGGCGATGGCGAGAATGTAGAGGCCTGAGACACAGGCGGGGAATCGTCTGCGAAAACTGGTAGCCTCGGCTAGAAGTAGGCAAGATTCTGCAAGGAGCAACGATGAGCGAGAACAATGAAAGCCATCAGGCGCAGGCAGGGGCGCAGGCCCCACGCGTGGCCCGTTCCGCATCCAGCCAGCCGTTGAGCGGTACGGAACAGTCTCAGGCGCATGAGAACATGGCCGCCGCGTCCGGCGGTGTGAAGGTTCGTGAAAAAGCGCGTCGTGGCGCGCCTCGCGCCCGCCGCATGAGCCTGTCCCTGACCCGCATCGACGCATGGTCCGCGGCCAAGGTGGCGTTCATGCTTTCCATCGCGGGAGGCATCATCCAGATCGTCGCGGTGACGCTGCTGTGGCTGCTGCTGAACGTGGTCGGCGTGTTCGATCAGGTGACGCAGATCGTGTCCTCCACCGGTCTTGACGCCGGCGGATTCGACCTTGCCAACGTGCTTTCGCTGAGCACCGTGCTGAGCGCGGTCACCATCTTCTCCATCATCGAAGTGGTGCTGTTCACCGTGCTGGTGGTGATTCTCACGCTGCTGTACAACGTGGTGAGCACGCTGGTCGGCGGCATCCACGTGACGCTCGGCGACGACTGATCGATTCGTCATACGGCGTTCGTACGGCGCTTGCGCAACGTAAGCCGTTCGTGCAACATAAGAAGACGGCGCTTCCCTACTTCGGGAGGCGCCGTCTTTTCTTATGTAATCGCGATTATGCGGTCGCTTTTATGCAATCGTCATACTGCGTTGCGCGTTATGCTGTAACGCATATGAAAACGGTCCGTGCGAACGAATCGCACGGACCGTTGAAACGGATTGTGAAAGACGATCAGAGCACGCCCTGGGCGACCATGGCGTTGGCGACCTTGACGAAGCCGGCGGCGTTGGCGCCGAGCATCAGATCGCCCTCATGGCCGTACTCCTTGGCAGCGGCCAGGGAATTGGCGACGATGTTCTCCATGATGGACTTGAGCTTGTTGTCCACCTCTTCGAACGTCCAGGAAAGGCGGTAGGAGTTCTGGCTCATCTCAAGGCCGGACACAGCCACGCCACCCGCGTTGGCGGCCTTAGCCGGGCCGTACAGCAGGCCGTTGTCCTGATAGACGGCGATTGCCTCCGGGGTGGACGGCATGTTGGCGCCTTCGCACACGACCTTGCAGCCGTTGGCGACGAGGGCCTTGGCGGACTCCTCATCGATTTCGTTCTGGGTGGCGCACGGCAGCGCGATGTCGCACGGCACGGTCCACACGCCCTTGCAGCCCTCGTGGTATTCGGCACCCGGAACACGCTCCGCGTACTCCTTGATGCGGCCGCGGTGGCCGAGCTTGATGTCCTTGACGATGTCGAGCTTGATGCCGTCCGGATCGTAGACGTAGCCGTTGGAATCGGAGGCGGTGACGACCTTCGCGCCGAGGGCCTGGGCCTTCTCGGTGGCGAAGATGGCCACGTTGCCGGAGCCGGAGATGACGACGGTCTTGCCTTCGAAGGAATCGTTCTTCAGGACGCGCAGGGCTTCCTGGGTGTAGTAGCACAGGCCGTAGCCGGTAGCCTCGGTGCGAGCCAGGGAGCCGCCGAATTCGAGGCCCTTGCCGGTGAGCACGCCGGAGTATTCGTCGCGGATACGCTTGTACTGGCCGAACAGGTAGCCGATCTCACGGGCGCCGACGTTGATGTCGCCGGCCGGAACGTCGGTGAACTGGCCGATGTGACGGCACAGCTCGGTCATGAACGCCTGGCAGAAACGCATGACTTCGGCATCGGACTTGCCCTTCGGATCGAAGTCGGAGCCGCCCTTGCCGCCGCCCATCGGCAGGCTGGTCAGGGAGTTCTTGAGAATCTGCTCGAAGCCAAGGAACTTGATGACGCCCTCGTTCACGCTCGGGTGGAAACGCAGACCGCCCTTGTACGGGCCGATCGCGGAGTTGAACTGGATGCGGTAACCGCGGTTGACCTGCACCTTGCCCTCATCGTCCGTCCAGGCGACGCGGAACTTCACCACGCGCTCCGGCTCGACGAGGCGCTCGAGCACGCCCGCCTTCTCATATTCCGGGTGCTTCTCAACAACCGGCTCGAGGCTTTCGAAGACCTCGCGAACGGCCTGCAGGAACTCCGGCTGGTCGCCATCGCGCTTCTCGACCTGCGCGTACACGCGCTTGACGTACTCATCAGTGAGCATATTTTTCCCCTTCGGGATAGTTGGGTTATCAATACGGCGGTTTCATTCTATGTGCTTGATTGTGAGACGCACAAGATATTGCTCAAGATTTGGCTGGAGGCGTTTGGAACGCCATAGGATAGTGTGTGGAAGGCGAGGAGAGAGCGTCGTCCGCAACGTCAACTCCCTCATTTCCCACAGGAGAAAAACCATGCTTGAAGGATTCAAGAAGTTCATTGCACGCGGCAACATGATCGACATGGCCGTCGGTGTCGTCATGGGCGGTGCCGTCACCACCGTGGTCAATTCGATCGTGAACAGCGTGATCAACCCGTTCATCGCCATGATCTTCGGCAAGCCGAACATGGATGGTCTGCTGGCGATCACATTCAACGGCGCGACCGTTTCGTTCGGCGCAGTGCTGGGCGCTATTCTGAATTTCCTCATCATCGCCGTCGCCGTCTATTTCTGCATTCTGGTGCCGATTAACAAGTTCCGCGACATGACCGAGGCGCTGCTTGCCAAGACCAAGCTTGCCGAGCAGAAGGAAGCCGAGGAAAAGGCCGCTGAAGAGCCGTCTGCCGAAGAGCAGACCGTCCAGCTGCTGCAGCAGATTCGTGACGAGCTGGCCAAGCAGAACGCGGCCCGCAACTAGTTGCGATTCGTGGTGCCACTCCCCTACTGATTTGATGATTCCGGCCGCTTGCGGGTATGCAGGCGGCCGTTTTATTTGGTTTGCGGGCGATCGCGTCCGTTGGATGGTCGGCAAGAGACTGAATACGAAAAAGGCTTCCGATTACTCGGAAGCCTTCAATTCTGTGGAGCTAAGGGGATTCGAACCCCTGACCCTCTCCATGCCATGGAGATGCGCTACCAGCTGCGCCATAGCCCCGTGGAGCTAGCCGGGTTCGAACCGGCGACCCTCTGCTTGCAAAGCAGATGCGCTACCAGCTGCGCTATAGCCCCAGTGAAAAAAAGAGCGGCACGCGGGCCGCTTCACTTTTTTCTGTGGGCCCGGGAGGACTTGAACCTCCGACCTCATCCTTATCAGGGATGCGCTCTAACCACCTGAGCTACGGGCCCAACTTGCTGTGTCTTGAACACAACGAATTGAAATGATACTTGAATCACAGGGAAAGTCAAGTGCCGCCGTGTCATCGGCGTGTCGTGGCATAATGCAGGCATGACATACGGGCAGCGCAACGGCGGTAACGGCCGTTACGGCAGGGGAGTGGGGCATCGCAACCGCAATCGCGTGATTTCCGAAACGACGGCGAGCATCGCCGGCATGCGGGTGGCCATCGTGCGCAAACCCATCAAAAACATGTACCTGCGCATCAAACCGCCGAACGCGGATATCGTCATCTCCGCGCCGCAACGAATGTCGCAAAGCGCTATCGAACGGTTTGTGACGGAACGCAAGCCGTGGATCGAACGGGCGCAATGCAGCATGCGGCAGGCCAGAGACGCGCAACTCAACGCGCAGCGTGCGCAAAACGGCAATATTGGCGATACTGGCGCTTCCGCCAACCCGCCCGCTTTCGTATGGACGGACGAGGCCAAGGCGCGGGCGCAACGCAACATCGAATCGCAATTGCCTGTGTTGCTTGCCAAATGGGGCCCGATCGTTGGCCGTACGCCGACGCATATCACGTTGCGTCTGATGAGTTCGCGTTGGGGATCGTGCACGCCGAAGACCGGACGTATCCGACTTAACCTGCAGCTTGGTTTAATGGCCCCTAGATTCCTCGAATACGTGCTGGTGCATGAGATGACCCACCTGTGGGAGAACGGCCACGGAGAGGGCTTTCAAAGGCGTATGAGCGCCTATCTGCCGCAATGGAGGCAGTTACGCCGCGACATCAACCGGCAGGTGGTGCTGTAAGAGGCCGCTCGGGTTACTTGCCGTCCGCCGCGGAATCGCCAGCCGCGGAACCGTCCTCATCGGCGGTGTGCCGACGCACTTCCAGCGTTTCGATACGACGGCCGTCCACCTTGGTGACGACCATGTCATAACCGTCATCGGACGACAGCACGTCGCCCACTTCGCCCATTTTGCCGGTGTGCGCCAGGAAATAGCCGGCAACCGTCTCGTATGGGCCGTCTTCCAGCTCGATGCCGGTCAAATCCGCGAAATCCTCGATCGTCATGCCACCTTCGATGGTGGCCACGCCATTGACGAAAGCGGCGCGTTCTGTGCGTTCACCGCCCTTTTCCTCCGGCAGGTCGTATTCGTCGCGGATGTCGCCGACCAATTCCTCGGTCATGTCTTCCAACGTGACGATGCCGTCGGTGCCGCCGTATTCGTCGATTACCACGGCCAGGTGAATGCCTCGTTTGCGCAGCAGCTCAAGGCTTGGCAGCAGCTTCGACGTGCCCGGCAGGGAAATGCCCTCACGCGTCACGTCGGCAACGGTTCTCGCCTTCGAATCGCGGATGTCAAGCAGGTCGCGCACATGCACGAAGCCGAGCACGTCATCGAAATCCTTGCCGGTGACGGGGTAACGCGAATACGGCATTTCACGCACGTACGCGGCGGCTTCCGCAATCGGCATGGAGCCGTCCAGGAACGCGACATCGGCACGAGGACGCATGACCTCCGCCACGATGGTTTCGGATGCGTCGAACACGTCGTCGAGGATGGTGCGCTCGTCCTTGCTGAGGTTGGTGTTGGTGTTGACGAGCACGCGCAGCTCGTCGTCGGACACCTCGCTGTCGGTTTCGTTCGGATCGAAGCCGAGCAGCCGCACGATGCCGTTCGTGTTCTTGCCGATCAGCCAGATGATCGGCTTGCACACTTTGGCGAACACATGGATGGCCGGCACCACGGCACGCGCGATCTGCTCGTTGCGTTGCATGGCGATACGCTTCGGCACCAGTTCGGAAATGACGATCGAGCAATACGAGATGATCAGTGTCAACGCGATGGTGGTCAGGGGAGCGGCGACGTTATGCGGCACACCCCAGTCTTCGATGACCGGCACGATATACGGGGCGATTGAGGATTCGCCGAACGACGCGGACAGGAAGCCGCACAGCGTCACGCCGATCTGCACGGTGGACAGGAACGTGTTCGGGTCGCGTGCGATCTGCGCCACACGCTTGCCGCGCGCATCCTCCTGTTCCATCTGGTCGATCTGCGATCCGCGCAGGCTGACCAGCGCCAGTTCGGTGCCGGCGAACACGGAACCGAGCAGCAGGAAAATGAAAATCAGAAGGATGTTCAAACCAAGCGACATGATTCCAATCTAAAGCAACGGCATGTCAAAACAGCGCGACGCAACGGATCCGGAAGCCGTCTTTTTCCGGAAAATCGTCAGAAGCTCAGCACTTCCACCTTGCCGGAATCGAGCTGGTAGCGTGCGCCCGTGATCATCAGCCGATCCTCGGCCAGCGCGCGCTGGATCACTTCGGAACGTTCCACCAGCTGTTCGATGGTGCGTGCGATGTGCACGCGCTCGAAATCCTCCGCCGATTCCAGTTCCGATTCGTGCGCCTGCCAAATCGAAAAACCGACCGTGCGCATCATGATCGAATCCGAATCGCAGATGCGTTCGTCGATGTCGGAAATGCTGTCGGCGGCCATCAGCGAATCTTCCGCATCGGCGGTCAATTCGTGCAGTAACGCTTCGTAATCCTTGGAAACTTGCTTGATCGCACCGCAATTCTGATGGCCGAGCACTACCAGCAAACGTACGCCGAGTACGGTCACCGCGTATTCTAGGGACGCAATCACGGCTTCGTCGATGATTTGACCGGCCGTGCGAACCGTGAACAGGTCGCCAAGACCGGAATCGAAAATAATATCCGGGCTTACTCGCGCGTCGGAGCAGCTCAGTATGGCCGCTTCCGGTGCGTGTGTGTCCACAAGTGCCTCGCGTGCTTCAGCGCCACGATTCGGATGTTCCGGTTTGCCCTCCGCAAACCTGCGATTACCTGCCAGCATGCGGCTCCAAACGCCGCTTGCCGTGCCTTCGACCTCGTCTTGGTCTACAAACAGTTCGTCTGCCATTGACTCCACCCCTCATTGTTCAGGCTAGCCAACATCATACGTTTTGGTCTGACCGTTCGCTGGGAAATAGAGCGATATCTCGCTTATGTATGGCAGATTTCGTGTTCTGTCCGGTGGTATTTCGCTTATGTATGGCAGTCCCAAAGGTGAAAAACCGGAAAAATGTACCCCCGAAGTGGGTTTTTCGCATGATGGTCTGCCATATATAAGCGAGAAGGCTCATGGCAAGGCTCCGATTCTGCCATATATAAGGCAGATATAGGTATGAAAAAGGGTCCCCGATCGGCAGTGCGAACGGGGACCCTGAAAGAAACTGGCTAAAATCAGCCGGTGTTCTGCAAGCCTGCTGCGACACCCGACACGGTGCACAGGATCAGGTAGGTGTTACTGCAGTCTGCAGAAGATGAAAAGAATAAGAGCTAAAACAAGAAAGGCGGCACCGCTTATTCTCATTAAGGATGTGTATAGATTGCTCGGATCTCCTTTTTGAGTCCAGAGGAAATTGCTTATTTTCCAGAGTTGCCTTGGAAAAATAAGCATACATAATCCTAGCAGGGCAAGTGCTGTGAGATATATGTACTGCACTGTTCTCCTTATTTTAGGTAGTCGGAGATGCAAGGGTATGGTCCTTGTTTATTAAGAGTATTCTAATGGAAAATGAGTAGGGGTGCACTTTAGGGTGTGATTTTCTAGTGAAAATAGCAAAGGTTCTCTCTCGTGGAAGTTACAAACGAGGGCTTCGCTATGTGTCTGTGTTTCAGGAGTCATGCAGTTGTTACTGAATCATGAGTGGATTGAGGATAAGTATGCTAGTGCTGCATGTTAGGCGCTGAACAAAAACCTTCGAGTGCGGCGTCTTCCGTCAACAACACAACTCGCTCAGAAATACACCCAATATGGTCAAACAGTAAGACAGCGCTATGATGCGAACAATCTTCTTCCAAGACAGTTTGTCATGAAGGAAAGCCGTAACCAAAAGGGTTGTCATTGGGGTTATAAGCAGGACGAGGAAGAAATAGAGAAATGTGGACTAGGCTCAATCTGCCGAGAATATAAGTCTGACCGAACCAGTTGTATAAGCCCACGATGGCTGTCTGTGTCTGTTCAATAGAAGTTAGGCCGATCGAGGTGGTGACGTTTTCTTGGACTCCCCGACCGGGAGGAGAACCCCCTTATGGCAAGGTACAGCAAGGAGCAGCGTGACAGGGCCGTGGACCTGTACATCAGATACGAGCGCTGCGCCGCGGACGTGATACACGAACTCGGCTATCCCAGCAGGGGGATGCTGCCGGTGTGGTACCGGGAACGCCTCGAGGAGGAACGCACCGGAAGACAGTCCACTCGCGGGAAACGGTACCGGCGGTACACGGACGAGCAGAAACGGGCCGCGGTGGACCATTACCTCGGACACGGCAGGCGTCTGAAACGCACCATGCGCGCGCTCGGCTATCCGAAAAGCCATGAGCTGCTCACCGCGTGGATCGACGAGCTCGCCCCCGGCCGACGCAAGCTGAGGCACGGCCCGGTTCCCGAGGAATTGAAGCGGAAGGCGGTGGTCGCGGTCGCGTCCGGACGGCTGAAATCACGCGAGGCGGCCGCCGAACTGGGCGTGGAGGCGTCCGTCGTCGGGAAACTGGAAACGGCAGATGCTCGCCGGATCCAAGGAGACGCACGTGACACAAACACCCAGAAGGAAGCCCTCGACGGCCGGGGAGGGGAAACCGGCGTGGAGCCCTCTACGCCGGCGGCCATGCCGCCGGCCGCCGCCGGCCCGCGGGACGCGGCCGGCCTGGCGGACGCGATGGCGGCGCTGGAGAAGAGGCTGGCGGAGACGCGTGCCCGTCTGGACGGGCTGGACGCCGACGTCGAGCGGCAGCGGCGGGAGAAGAGGGAACTGGACATCGAGATCGCGATCCGGAAGGGCGTGATCGAGCTGTTGGGAAAAGAGCCGGGCGCAGTCCCGGAAAACCTGACCAACCGAGAGAAGGCCGTCCTCGTCAAACAGACCAGTGAGAGGCTCGGCGTGACCGCCGGAAGACTGCTGCCCGTGGTCGGCATCGCGCGCGGCACGTACCATTACCAGCTCAACGCCATGAAACGTCCCGACAAGGACTCCGGTCTACTGGAGCTCGTGCGCGAGGCGTTCGAGAACAGCAAGCGCAGGTACGGGTACAAGCGGGTCCACCTGGAGCCGGAAAGCATGGGCGTCAGGGTATCGGCGAAACGGGTCATGCGGCTGATGACCGGGCATGGCCTGGCGCCCCTGTTCAAGAGCGCGAAGCGGTACGGCTCGTACAAGGGCGAGCTCACCAAAGCCCCGAAGAACCTGGTGAACCGCGACTTCCACGCCGAGCGTCCGAACATGCTGTGGGTCACGGACCCGGCCGAGTTCTCGATTCCCGCGGGCAAGGCCTATCTGTCGCCCGTGATCGACTGCCACGACGGGCTTCTCGTCGCGTGGACGATCGGCACCAGCCCGAACGCGGCATTGGCCAACGGCATGCTCGCTGACGCGTGCTCCACGCTCGGGGACGGGGAGAAGCCGATCATCCATTCCGACCGCGGCTGCCACTACCGGTGGCCCGAGTGGATCCGCATCTGCAAGGACAACAACCTGACGCGTTCGATGAGCGCGAAGGGATGCAGTCCGGACAACGCCGCCGCGGAGGGGTTCTTCGGCCGGATCAAGCAGGAGTTCTTCCACAAGCGCAGCTTCGCGGGCGTTTCGATGGACGGGTTCATCGACATGCTCGACGACTACATGGTCTGGTACCGGGACAAGAGGATCAAGACGGAGTTCGGCATGAGCATCATGGAGTGTCGACGCGGGCTCGGTCTTGTGGCATGATTGGTGGTGATGGAATCAATGATGAGTCCAACAAAACGGCACCGGCCCCTTCGGACTGGACCGACACGCTGTTTTGGACTACTTCAATTTGACAAAACACAAACCAGAAATCAGCCCGTGTTCTGCAGGCCAGCTGCAGCGCCCGAGACGGTGCTATGCTACTCGCCTCGGGCGTCTTCATATGGATGTCGGTGATGATCCTTTCATTTCGTGTAACTGCAATACTTGCTGTTAATCATTGAAACTCTTGATACAACGATGATTTATTGGTATGGAAAAATGCTTTGAAAGTTGCGGCGAAAGAGACAGGGCCTCCTTTGACAACTGCATGGAAAGTTCCTTTGCTAAGAACATTTAAATTCCCCTCAAACCAAGAATAGTTTGGCGACCATTGGAAAACGCAGACCCCGGTTTGGTATGAGCTTCCAAGCAAAGATTTTGAGGTAACTTTGTAGTTACTTACTGTAGCTCGAAAATCTTGCTTTACCCAACAAGCTCCTCCTGCTGGGACTCCAGAAAAGACACTTGAGGTATATGTCGCTGTGCCGCGTGTACTCACGTTTCGGGTCTCTATGGCATTAGCTGCTGTATCTTCTTCGTATGCTTTCACAATAGATTCAGCATATAGATTAGCATCACCGTGGTATTCATCAATCGTGTTTTGAGGAGCATCGATTTTAAATTCATCGAATTCGACGTCTAAATTATTTGTTGAAACAATTCTAGAGAGTTTTTCTTGCAGAGCGATTTCTGCGGAAGAATTGAAGGTATCCCGGTCATTCCCAGAAGTGCTAGCCATTGCTGATGGGGGACAAGAGAACGCCAGTATTGCCGTTAGTGCTGTGGCGAACGCGATTTTTTTATGAAGGTTCATTTGTAGTCTCCGTTAGCTTCGAATTTATTTTTATCCAGTGACGCATCATTGCGTCGCTTCTATTATATCTATTTAATGCTGATCACTGTTGTTTTCATGATTTTATCGGCAAAGGTTTGTCCCTTATTGTCCCATAAAGGCCAAAGAAACCCAATGAAGCATGACGCGAAATCAACGCAGTGAGCTATCTCGCGTAGGCCCATTCTTACTCCCGATATGGGTAGGTTGGAATCTCGGTCGACTACTCGCAGTCCTAGAAGATGATGTGACCAAGTCTGTCCTTTGCGCGTAGAACAGGCGGAAATCACGCAAACGATGATTATGGAAACGCAGTTAACCCAAATTCCCGTGGTTCCATCTATAGAAGATCTTCCATATAAAACACTATTTATTAATTGTGATAGCAATGAAGTTGGCAATACTATGCGAAGAATATATGCCGCTGCTCTGCGACACCATATTTTCCCCATTGATGTCCTCCTTGATGAACTCGGCCGGATTGGAAAACGTATGAGAGAAGGTTCAATGCAATGCTGTAGTTCCTCTTCTAAGCTATTCCAATCTTATGTTTGATTCTATTGAGAATAGGACAAAACGTCGGATAATGCGAGCGGGGAGGCCCGCGCCGCTTATCGGCACGGAACCTCCCCGCTCGTCCATCCAGGCAGTCGGCCGAGGGTCAGCCTGTGTTCTGCAGGCCTGCCGCAGTGCCTTGGTCATGTGGTAGTGGTTCAGAGAATCTCCCTCATAAAATGCGCGTATGACTCGAAAATCTCCCTCATGAAATGTTTTGATAATGTCAAATCTCGCTCATGAAAATGCAGAATAAGAGCATCGGAGTCTCTAATGGCACCACAGGCACACGGGTCACAGTCCCGACCTAGTGTTGTCTAAGGATTGCCCGCGTGATGGAAGGAACGAGCTGACCTTGCCGGCGTTTGTGAGGCATTAGTCGGTCAAGGGGACGACTATCGTTCCCACTCTGGCATCAGGAACCTCATTCTCGGAAGGGAGCAAGATGGCGTCTGGACGACCATCGGCAACTCCTGTAACCGGGACGACTTGTGCTGCGACGGGGACGCCATCTACTTCGCGGAGAAGTTTCGGCAAAGCAAAGGCAACGACGCTCATCTGCTGTCCAGTGCGATGTACGCCTATTACAATGATTCCTCCCTGCTGTCGGACCGTTTCAGGAGGATTGCGATAAGCGTGGGGGCTGCGACCCGGGGCGAAGCCCCCAAAGCATTCTATGTACAAGAAAACTGGGGCTCGGGGATTATGCAATGGCTACTGAACCGCAAGCAAATCGAAGATAAGTATGTTAGTGCCGTCTGTCAGGCACTGGCTGGTTTTTATCTTGTAATGCTCATCGTGAGAGGTTAGCGTTTCGCTTGCCCAAGCTTGCAGAGCGCCAGCCCAACCCCACGGCGTGCGTAAAGTTCAATGTGTTCCTTCGATCGCATATCGTGGTTTGAAGACCTATGATGGGAGCTTCTCATGCCATGGCGGGCGCGGGCTCGATGACAAGTCGGCCTCCGAGCGCGTTGACGACCTTGACGATGGTACGGAAACTTGGGTTGCCTTCTTTGTTGAGGCTTTTGTAGAGACTTTCGCGACCGACTCCAGCTTCCTTGGCGATTTGGCCCATTCCACGCGCCTTGGCTATGTCGCCAATGGCAGCCTGCAGAAGCGCCGGGTCGCCGTTTTCCGCGGCGGCGTTGAGGTATGCGATGGCGTCTTCTTCGCTTTCGATGTATTCGCTGGCATCAAAATTGCTGATGTTTACCATTGTCCCTCCTTGATAAGTGATTCGAGTATTTCCTGTGCCTCTTTTATGGCCTTGTCCTGTCCGGTCTTATCCCCGCCGGCGAGCAGCAACATGATTTGATTGCCTTTCTGGGCGAAGTAGACGCGGTATCCTGGGTCGAAGAAGAAACGCAATTCGTCCACGCCTTTACCGACCGGGTGCATATCGCCGACCGGTTGTCCCGCCAGTCCACACTGTCTGATTCGGGCAGTGATCCGCGCTTTGGCGGCATGGTCGCGCAGTCTGTGCAACCACTTGCGGAACTGGTCGGTTTGTTGGATTTCCACTTGTATTATTGTATCCTATGGGATACAATAATACAAGTGCGGCAGTCATCGATTCATTGATCGGCATATTGGAATCCGGCCATTTGTGGGTTGCCGGGGTCTCAAGGATTAGGTGTCGGGTTGGAGCGGTGTCTCGCTTGCCCAAGCTTGCGGAGCGCCAGCCCAATCCCATAGATGATAGTGGGCCATCCCTGCAATCCATAAAAGGTAATCGCCGGTGTTGGCTGATCGATAAAAAGCCAAATATTCCGCAAACCTTCGAGTGCTGCGTCTTTCCGCCAACACCACAACTCATTCAGAAATACACCCAATATGGTCAAACAGTAAGACAGGACTATGATGCAGACAATCTTCTTCCAAGACAGCCTGTCATGAAGGAAAGCCGTAACCAAAAGGGCCGTCATTGGGGTTATAAGCAGGCCGGGGAAGAAATAGAGAATATAGGCCAGGCTTAATCTGCTGAGAAGGTAAGTCTGACCGAACCAGTTGTATAGGACCACGATGGCTGTCAGTGTCGCGGCGTGGGTAAACGCGGACAGGCGCCGGGTTACGTCGGATGATCGCGAGTCTGTTGCCCGGTCCAGTGTCCGGCTTGCCGTCTTCGCCATCCGTCCCAGCGCCGTCCGCGGGCGTGTGGTCCCCCTCGTACGCGTCCGTCGTCCCGTCCGTGTCCCTTTCCGCGTCCATATGTCCCCTCCGATCATCCGAGTCTGTCGTTCGGTCCCGCACCCCCTCGCGTGCTCCGCCGCGGGCCAGTCTAAGGCCGGACAACGCGAGCGGGGAGGCTCGCGCCGCTGATCGGCACGGAGCCTCCCCGCTCGTTCATCCAGGCAGTCAGCCGAACGATCAGCCCGTGTTCTGCAGGCCTGCCGCGACGCCCGAGACGGTGCACAGGATGAGGTAGGTGTAGCCCTCCCTCTTGCCGTGGCTGAGCTCCTCCTTGTCCACCTTCTTGCGCAGCGACTTGAGGGCGAGCACCTGGGTGAGCGAGAGCACGTCCACGTACGGGGAGCGGATGCGCACGGCGCGGCCGAGCACGTGGCGGTGCTGCAGCGGCCACTTGTCTCCGACGATGGCGAGCACCCACTTGCGGGTGAGCTTCATCTCGGTGAGCACCTTCTCCGGCAGGTCCTCGCGGTCGTCGAGGGCGAGGTACATGCGGGCGATACGCTCAAATTAGTCCGGTCGAATGGCTTTGGAAAATCATGGGGAGGCCGGCTGCACGGGTTCGCTCCTCGATAAGGTGACTTGTTTGGGATCGCTGTTAACTTTCGTCAGACACATCGTAAACCCCGTCCAGGTATCCGTATCGTCCATTGTGCTTGTCTTTTGAAAATTCGACGATATTGACGTTTTCATCAAGAGGAATACCGGCCATGTGATTCGTGTTTTCGATAATGATGATCTGCTGTGAAACCGCTTGTTTCGCTAGGTAGGAAAACAAGCCAGCTTTCATGGAAGAGTCTTCCGTAGACCGTGTCCCCTCATCGAACCCATGCAGAGGCGTATCAATAAGCAACCAGCCTGGAGCGTGCTTTGACTGTTTATTGAGATAATCATGGAATGCGAGCATAACAACGCTGTTAAGAAACGCGCAGTACCCTTTGCCTTGTTCATCAGCTTTGGAATATCCTGCTATTTCGACATCGAAAGAAGTTTTGCTGAAATCCGCAATATCGGCACCAGGGAAATGACATTGTCGCAGAATGTTGCGTATGGTGTTATTCATGGAATACCAGAAATCGCCTTGGAAGCATTCGCGCGGCTTGTATTTTTCATTGTTCGACGTTGCCTGATCAGCGTTATCAAGTGCCTTGTTGAAACGGGCATGCAACGCCAGGAGTTCCGCATATTCCGCGTGTAACTGCTCTGCATGGGCAATTTGTTCAATATCCTGTTGCATATGCTGCGCTATTGGTTGAATGTCAGATTCGAGCGTATGCATGTTTTGCCGATGCTGCTGTTGCTTCAGCTGCAATTCCCGTTGTACCTTATCGGCTCTGTCTGCGAGGATGGCCAGATCGGTTTCAACATCCGCTTGGATGCCGTGGATATGTTCGATTTCTGTTGAGACGACTAAAATGTCCTGTTCAGTTGGCGCAGACATGTGAATGGAACTATGGCAAAACTGGCATGTGGTGGGATAGGCATGCGTACGGGCATGTTTCATCGCTTGTAGTTGCAGATCAAGGCGTGCAGCGTCTGATTCATATTGACTGATAAGTACCTTGCGCTGGCGAATAAGTACCTCAAGATGCTCATATTGTTGATTAAGCTGCGAGATATGTGAGATGGTACGGGCATCTTGGTCGAGAAGAGTTTGCCTTTGCTGCTCCACATGCAATGCTTTTTTCGTAGGGCTTCCAAATAAGTGTGAACGGTTTTTCCCTCATTCGTTGCGATATGGCGCATTTCTTCAAGGCGTTTGATGCGGGGTTCTATGTGTCGTCCAATTGCTGGTGGATGAACTGTTCCACGGCTTTTCTGCGGGTACGACGTTCGCTGGCGCTTTCTGTCTGCATAGAGCTGTCGATTTTGTCGTCTTGGACCAAGACAAGCAGCGAGGACAAACTTTGTGTGAGAGTTGTTAACGTGGTGCTTTTGGGAAAGAGAATGGAAGGCTGCGGACGTCCTACTTGGTCTTCGGGAACAAGCATAAGATGTCTGACGGCATTCCATGTAAAAGCAACTGTATGGTAAGTTTCGTTCGTCGCTATCCTACGGGTTGGCTCAATGCCTAACAAGGCAAGAAGAACCGTATTGATTGATTTGCCGGAACGTGATGAAACAGAATAAGAGCCGGAAGCAACTGCGGGGTTGCTGGATTCCACGTGAATAGTGTTCTGAGTGCGAGTCGAACGACTAAGCGAAACTTCACCGTCATTGGTTATGAACGTGACCTGTGCGACTTCGTAGGCAGTTTTGTCGGTAAAGGGGGTCTCTTTTCCTCCACAGACGAATTCTACGGTTTTTGCAATCCGGGTTTTCCCGGTATTCGAAGCGCCGATAACACAGTTCAACCCGCATGTGAGATTAATGGCGGATTCCACTCCATCTTTTCTGATTGCCGAAATCTGGCGTATCCACGTGCTTCTCATAATTGGTTGTTCTCTTTCGTTATTCGGTTCATGATGTCTTCATAATCTTCCTCCGCCAACAGCTGAACAGCCCGGCGATAGGAGGTAGCATAATCGCCATGCAATGCTTCTGAATATTGAAAACATTCCGGAGTGGCGCGGTAGAACAGGCAAGTGGAATCTACGGTTGCTGCTCCAATGATTACAAGTTGCGCCAACCCTGCTTGCACTCGTTTGCGACGGGCGTCATATTCGGCTAAAGCGTGTGGGCCATCACCATGAAGATTATGCTGCCCGAATCCGAATGCCTTCATATAGGTGGCGGTAAGGTCGATGGCTGCGATCTCGTCGATTGTGGAAGGCCTAGAGAGCAATGGGAGGCATAATGTCAATCGCGTTGCTGTTTCCTGTGTCGTATTAAATAGCGAATTATGCATTCCCCTGTACCCACTCCAGCTTATGATCATTGACCAGCATGTGACACAGCCCCTTCTTTTCTGCTGCCTTAATCATTGATGGGAATTGGGCTATAGCCGAGCCAGACAATGGGAAGCCGGCTGCTTGAGATAGCGTTGCTCGCATACGCAGCAGTCCATCGGCATAATCAGATGCGCATATATCGCATATTCCGTCATAAAGATCCACCTTCAGCGCGTCAAATTCCTGCTCTCCATTTTCTATGACATCCCGTAGATTCCTGCGTATTCCTTCCGCATCGTAAAAATATTCCCGCTGCTTGGCATATTCGGGACGGCATGTCTGAGGAAGATCGTCGGAACAGTTGATTGGCTTGTGCAAGTGATCGGCATAGGCAGCTTGCATCTGCGTGAGGTATGTCTTCTCAAGATGATCATCTGGTTTATCCGGTGGAATCGGATAAGTCTTCCAAGGGACTGAAGACCGCCCAAGGTGCAATTTGCCGTTGCTGATGTGGCCGGATGCCAAAGGCAAGTTTTCGAACATATCGAATTCCGGCTGAAAACCTATGCCATCGACGAGAATATCACGTCCATCGGCATTGGCTTTGAGGACTGATAGAAGCCATTTCCCTGTGGCGGAAGGAAGTTCGCTGATATCTGAAACTTTAATATTCGCCTTGATCAGTTCCTTTTGGAAATCAGCGAGGGCGTCAACACTAATATCGCTACAAAGACGTTCTACCTCTGAGACGTCCAGATGCTGATAGAACTCGGTGGCTTTCCATGAAGGGATTTTCTTGCTCCCGTTATAAAAGCGAGTCAGGTCAGTTTCGTTGATTCCAGCCCAGACCCCAGCAGTAATCGTGGTCTTCCCAGGTTTGCGGTTTCGATGATGCCGGGAAGGTGGATTACTTAAAATGTCGCCCTCTAATACAGCGTCAAAGAAGTCCTTCATGAATCCCTTTTTGTGGTGGTCCACGCCAGATACATAAGGGTTTACGAGCTGGCAGAAGACTCCCAGAGCATACGTAACAGCAGTTTCGGCCAAGTGAGTCTCCTTCTCGTCTCCATTTGTCTTCATCCGTCGCCATCTCACGAGGTCACCGTCCCTACGATGGGAGGCAGATTCAGATGAATAAGCCGGCAAAACGCTGGAATATCGCCAGTATACGCCGTTTTGCAGCTGAGTCAGAAAAGTGCAACATTCGTTTATCGAAAGGAATTTTTGAGACCAGATACATCGTAATTTTTCTCAGCTCGATGCCACGCGTTTAACCGGTTATAGAAGTATGGCATCGGCCTGTCCGTCCATTACACCGCAGCGAAGCTGGCTGGGGTTTTAACTGATCACATACATGAGACTTGCCTGTCGATTTATGACGAAGCGTCGGTTTCTCTAAACCGACGCTTCACGCTTATCAGGCAGGTTGGATGCTCATGTGATGACTATATCAAGGCAGGTCTCGAAGGCCCAATAACTGTGAGGAATCGAGACTGTAATGAGAGTTTTATTGAAACATGAGGCGATGTGCGCCGGCAATGTGTCCGTAACCGATGTATATGACTGTTCGGAAGAGGAATTACGGGCCATGGTCGAGCGTGATAGGGTTCTGCGCGCAATCCATACGGGCTGTTCGCCATGCGATATTGGATCACGTAACCCCCAGGCGATACTTCAGGAATTGTGGAATGCTGAGGAACGTTCCGCTCATTCTTTTCATCGGTCAGATCGTGCCAGTGGAGCTACCTACTCCTATGAGGAACTGGCTGATATAGGGCAGGAGCCTCAAGGATATTCTGCCTCTCCTGAGGATATCCTCTTAAGTGCGGAAGAAACGAGAGAAAAAGCCAACTGTTTGCAAACCATCTTTAGGGAGGTGGAGAAGCTGCCGGCAGGTCAGCGCAACATCGTCAAAGGCGTGTTTGTAAAAGGGGCATCTCAATCAGACATGGCACGAGAGCTGGGCGTGTCCCGAGCGGCGGTGTCCAAACAGCTTTCAACGGCTGTGCGCAAAATTCGTGTTGTCATTCGCGGCGAAAGCGAAGTGGTGAAGAACATGACAACATCAGCGGTAGGCGAGGGAAAGGATTGGTAATGGTTCATTTCAGTGTTACCAGAGTCAGAGGAAGCGGACCGTATGACCTTGATGCATGCGGAGACATCTTGGCTATAGCCAGAGCGGTAGGTGTCATGGCGGAAGACACATATGCAGACCGCCGCAACATTACGCAGTGTGATGGGGATGGTTATAGGGGAAAAGATATGTTTCGTCTGGAACTAGATACCGAAAATCATGGCGTTCATCATGGGCGCCATGCCAGATGAAACGTCCGAGGTTAACACCTCGTGGCGAAACGGCAGTGCAGGTGAGGGCAGATATTGGGTCTGCCTTCAGCAACAGGTCCCGAAGGAGGACATCATGACTGATCAGATGGTGCTGCAGACGCAGCAGTGGCTGAACAAGACATACGGGAATGATCCCCGATTCAAGAAAATCAACCCGGACGGCAGAACTGGTTGGCCGACAATCTATGCGCTTACTCGCGCATTGCAGATTGAATTGGGCATCCAGTCCACTGCCGATAACTTCGGTCCTTCCACCCAGCGGTTATTCAAGAAGCGGTATCCGAATGGGGTGCGGCAGCAGGCCGCTGCGGACAAGAGCACTTCCAACGTGTATTCCATCATTCAGGGGGCGCTGTGGTGCAAGGGCTACTCCACTGGTGGCAACATCTCACAGCATTTCTACGACGGAACAGGTTCCGCGATCAGGAAGCTTAAAACCGATATGGGCATAGAGGGAGACTCCAGCGTAGACGTTGAGATCATGGGGGCGTTGCTCTCGATGAAGCAGTTCGTGCTGCTGGCCTCTTATGGCGGTATCGACTCCGTCCGTAGGGCACAGCAGTTCATCAACAAAGCATATCGTCCATACACGGGCATCATTCCGACTGATGGACTGTACGGCAGGGAGATGAACACGGCGCTCATCCAAGTGCTTCAGTCACTTGAAGGTTTTTCGCCCAGTGAGGCAACGGGGAATTTCGGCAACGGAACTAGATCTCGTTTGAAGACGATAACAGCAAATAACGCATCCTCTAATGAGTCGTGGGTCTGGCTCGCCAGCACGGCTTTGGCGTGTAATGGGATCGGGGGCGGGCCGACCTTCGTATGGACGAGCACGTTCGCCAATATCGTGAAAGCGTTCCAGGAGCGTTATGCCATTGCTGTGACGGGCTCTATTGATTCGACCACGTGGATGAGCCTGTTGACATCTAAAGGTGATCCTGATCGCCCGTGTGTGGCCTGTGACACTAGGTTCGAAATTACCGACGCTAGGTTGGCGACGTTGAAGGCAAACGGGTATGAAATCGTGGGACGTTATCTGACGGAGCCTGGCCAGTCGTCGTTGGCGCCCAAGGATTACTTTAAGGCCATCCGTCCGGGTGAGCTCGAGCGCATCACTAAGGGCGGCATGCGGTTCTTCCCGATTTTTCAGGAGTACTCCACGAAGCTGGAACATTTCACCCCGGCAAACGGCGCTGCTCATGCCAAGACCGCTCGTGAGGCGGCGCAGCGTCTTGGCATCCCTCCCACCCATATCTACTTCGCTGTAGACTTCGATGCGACCGATGACCAAGTGACCAGCAATATCCTGCCGTACTTCAAGGCTGTCCGACAATCCCTCGGAGGCCGTTATGGTGTGGGCATCTACGCTTCGCGCAACATCTGCAGCCGTGTCGTCAATGCCGGCTACGCAAGTTCCTCCTTCATCTCCGATATGTCGACGGGGTTCTCGGGTAATCTGGGATTCCCAATTCCCAATAATTGGTCCTACGACCAATTCACTGAAATCAGCAACTACAAGGGCCAGGGCTGGGATCTGGACCGCGTCGCCAGTTCCATCAACTCGCAAGGCTGTTCTTTCCTGCTCCCGGCGACAGCCTCCTCACCTGACCCCGATCCGGAATCGCCCGATTCCGACCCTCTGCTGAAATGGACTGTCACTACGGAAAATGCTTGCGTCAAGACGCTCTCTGATTTGGGGACGCAAGCCTCGGCATATACAAGCCTTATTGGAACATTCATCCTGCAATGGCTCCGCAAACCTACGTACTGGTCGGAAGGTAGTTCCGGCACGCAGGCACTATGGCATGCGTACACGCCGGAGCCGGTTACTCCCAGCGAATTGGCCTTGTCGCGTCAGGCATGCGGTGTCGCATGTGATGCGCAACCTGTCATCAAAGGCACACTGCCCAATCGGGACATTGCCCATATGGCTGCCACGTCCTTGGGATACTTGACATGGGGCGTTACGAACGATCCAATGGACTATGGTCTCGGTGATCTGGGCGGATGGGCTCTGGATTTGTTGCAGATCTGGGGAAGCTACCTGGCGAATACCCCGAAAGAGGACCTGGCGTCATGGCTGCACACTCATCTCGGCGAGCAAGACGCCCGTATGGGATTCAGTTACAGCGATGTTCTCGCGGACTGTGATGCATGGTTGCTGGCGCAGTCCATGCAGAGCAATTCCTCCGAAAGGTCTTTGTCCACCGCTATGCGGGACATGTTCGCGCAAAGCGAGACGAATCGAATTAAACGGTTCTATCAGTCCCGGTTCAAGGGAAGTGCGGACAACCTGGTCATCGCATTTCGAAAACTCGTTGATGGAATCGATCTTGGAATATTCGATAACGTATCCGGAAGTAAAAAAGCACTGCTCATTGCGTCACATGCAGACCGACTCCCGAGTCAAGCGGAGGCTGGTATATTGGCATTATCCTATGCTGAATCTCTTGAAAATCCGAACCGTTAATCAATCATGATTGTGATCGCACTGCGTGGAATGATTCAGCCATTCCACGCAATGCGCCTCTGGTAAAACGTCATAGAGTCATTAGAGCGGAAAGTAGCGTTATCACAAGAACGGGAAAGACCATGACCAGCACGAGAAACGATATGATTCCCACAAGGACATGCGAGGCGGAAGAGGAATGATCACGAAGTTCCGGATATACAGATCGCATATATGAACGCACGCCAAAGATGACAAGCGCCGCAATCCAGCAGACTACCCCCATAATCAATACTAAGGTAAGTCTACGTACATACTCAGTTGCCGTAGTTAAATTCATGCACGAAGAGGAAGAGAACGTTAAGACTCTGCAGATTATAGTATCATCATCGCCATTGGCGCCCCATTCCGCCCACAAAATAAGTGCTGGTGAAAGCAGCAGTAATCCCAGCCACCATAGCACGCGTCTGGCTTTGCCCAAAGCCACATAGCATCTACTCGCCTTAAGGAATTTGGTAGCTGCTTTCGGTGCCAAAGCATATTTCTTGCCGGAAAAATTTTCTGACGTATCTTCCAGGCCATGTTTTTTCCCAATGTCATCGATCATAGCCGGATTCGCTTTGCAAATGTGGCGTTCGTTTCCGGCATCGCCCTCCGCCTTGATGCCGTCCGTCGGCCCGGTGCTCCCGCGCTCATTCGATGGCTTGTCCATGTCCCCTCCGATCATCCGAGTCTGTCACTCGGCCAGCGCGCCCGTTCTATGCGCGCCGTCGCCGGCCAGTCTAGGGCCGTGCGACGCGAACGGGGTGGCCCGCGCCGTCGATCGGCACGGAACCTCCCCGCTCGCTTTTGTCAATCGGTCATCCGAAGATCAGCCCGTGTTCTGCAGGCCTGCGGCGACGCCCGAAACGGTGCACAGGATCAGATAGGTGTAGTTCTCCTTCTGGCCGTGTGTGAGCTCTTCCTTGTCCACGCGCTTGCGCAGCGAGCCGAGGGCGAGCACCTGGGTGACGGACAGTGCGTCCACGTACGGCGAGCGGATGCGGATGGCCTGGCCGAGCACGTGGCGGTGCTGCAGCGGCCATTCGTCGCCGACGATCTTGAGCACCCACTTGCGGGTGAGCTCCATCTCGTCGAGGACCTTCTTGTTGAGGTCCTCACGGTCGCCGAGGGCGAGGTACATCTTGGCGATGCGCTCGTCAGTCTTGGCCAGCGACATTTCGATGTTGTCGATGAACGTGGAGAACAGCGGCCACTCCTCGTACGCCTGACGCAAGGTGTTCAGGTCGCCGAACTGCTCGCACGCGGTGCCGAGGCCGTACCATGCGGCCAGGTTGATGCGGGCCTGGGCCCAGGAGAAGATCCACGGAATGGTGCGCAGGTCGTCGAGGGACTTGGCGCCCAGACCACGCTTCGCCGGACGGGAGCCGATCGGCAGCAGGCCGATTTCGGTCAGCGGCGTGACGGTGGAGAACCACGGTGCGAAGCCGTCGGTGTTCAGCAGGTCGAGGAAGCGGTTGTGCGCGGCCTCGTCGAGCTTGCTGGCCATGTCGGCGTACTTCTTGGTCATATCCGTGTTGCGCTTCTCCACGCTCGGAGCGGACTGCAGCAGCGTTGCGGCTGCGACGGACTCCACATGGCGGATGGCAAGCACCGGGTTGCCGTAGCGGGCGAAGATGACCTCGCCCTGCTCGGTGAGCTTGAAACGGCACTTCACGGAGCCGACCGGCTGTGCGAGCACGGCGCGGTTGGCCGGGCCGCCGCCACGACCGACGGCGCCGCCGCGGCCATGGAACAGGGTCAGGTCGATGTCGTGCGATTCGGCCCACTTGGCGATGCGCTCCTGCGCGGAGTGCAGGGCAAGGGTGGCGGAGGTCGGGCCGGCGTCCTTCGAGGAGTCGGAGTAGCCGAGCATGACTTCCATCTTGCCGCCGGTGGCCTTCAGACGAGCCTGGACCTCCGGGATCTTGATCATTTCCTCAAGCACGTCCACCGAGTTCTGCAGATCCTCAAGCTGCTCGAACAGCGGGATCACGTCGATGGTCGGAACATCCTCGGGGTGGGAGAACGCCAGACGGTTCAGTTCGTACACGTCCTTGATGTTCTGGGCGCTCTTGGTGAAGGAGATGATGTAACGGCGGGCGGCCTTGATGCCGTTGCGCTTCTGGATGGAACCGAGCGCTCGGAAGGTATCGAGCACCTCGTGGGTCATCGGCTGCAGCTCGCCACGCTCACCGTGCAGGCCATGCTCGCGGATGTCCTCCAGAGCGCGGGAATGCACGACGGAATGCTGACGGAACTCCATCTCGACCATGTGGAAGCCGAAGGTCTCGGCCTGCCAGATGAGGTCCTGCAGCGGGCCGTAGGCGGAACGCTTGGCGTTGGCTTCGGCGAGGGAGCGCTGCACGGTCTTCAGATCGGCGATGTAGTCCTCGCAGGAGTGGTACATGAGGTCGGCGTCGCGGTCGATGGTGGCCTTCAGACGGTCTGCCATGACCAGCATGACGGCGCGGTGCAGCTCCTTGGTGGAGATCAGCGCGGCCTTGTCGGTCAGACGCTCGCTCATTTCCTTCTGGTGGTTCCACAGGGACTTGAGCTCGGCGCTCGGCGGGGTGGTCTCGGCCTCCATCGTCAGGTTCTTGCCGACGCGGCGGGTTTCGATCTCCAGCGTGCCCAGCACATGGTCGCTGAACTTGCGGGCCACCTGACGGCTCACCTTGGCGGTGACGTTCGGGTTGCCGTCACGGTCGGAACCGATCCAGCTTCCCGGATGGAAGAACGCCGGGCACACCGGCGGCACGAGGCCGGCCTTGTCTCCGAGGACCCAGTCGTCGAAACGACGGTAGACCTGCGGAATGGTGTAGAACAGCGTGTTGTCGAAGATATCAAGAATGGTGTCGGCTTCCTCAACCGGAGTCGGCTTCTTCAGCGCGATCGGGGAGGTGCGGAACAGCGCGTCGATCTCGTTGAAGAGTCGACGGGAGTTTTCCTTCTTGTCCGAGCCGCCGAGCAGCTTATGCGCTTCGAGCAGCTGGGAGATACGGCGGATCTTGCCTTCCACGGCCTTACGGCGGGCTTCGGTCGGATGCGCGGTGAACACCGGATGGAACTCGAGCTGGTCGAGCAGCTCCTTGGCCCTGGCCGGACCCATCTCGTTGATGAGCTGGTGGTAGGCGCAGGTCATTTCGTTCACCGGGTCGACGGCATGGGCGTCATCCACGGCGGCCTCACGGCTGTGTAGTACGGAGACACGGTAGTTCTCCTCGCACAGATTGGCCAGATGGAAGTAGGTGGTGAAGGCACGGGCCAGCAGCTGTGCCTCATGCACATCCGTCTGGTCGATGATGTCGACGACCTTCTGCAGGTCATCCTGATCAGGATTCGTGTCGGTCAGAATGCCGGAGAAACGTTCGGCGCTGGCGTTCAGCGCGTGTTCGCGCACTTCATCGAACTTGGCCAACAGGTTTTCATCGAACTCACCGAGCACCTCGCGAAGAATCTGCAGACACAGATCCATTTCCTCTTTGAGGGATGCGGGAAGATCACGCTCCTCAGGGCCCTTGGTGCCGGTGCCGGACGAGACGATAGCCGCGTCCGCAGGCGTGATCTGTTCGTTTTCAGTTGTCATCAGACCTCCTTCTCCAAACCATCGGGTTGCTCGGTCTGTCGGTCCTTCGCGGCACCTCCGCGATTGTTTTGGCCGTCTGTTGCGAGCCCACAGCCCTAAGCTTGGTGGGTAAATGCTCGACCATTGTAGGCGCGGCAAATCGACAGTTTGGTTACGGAAACGCCGGAATGGTTCGCATCGTGGACATTGAATGTCCGGAAAATGGGCATGTGGGAATGTTCGGAAAATATCCGACCAGCCCACACGTTAGACCTGAATAGTGTGAGCGCACTACATGAACATGATGAGAACACCGAACGCGTTGACAGCAGCGCGAAGGCGGTCAGCAAATTCCACACCCACTCCATTCCGCTCGATATGGAAGACATCGAACGCGATTGGGACAAGCCGGTAACCGAAGCCGGCATCGCGGCGAAAGCCAGCGTGATCGTCCGCGTCGGCATGCTTGACCTCGGCGCCGGAACAGGCAGCTTCCGCGTCCGCGAAATGATGCACCGCATCGCCTATCCATTGGGCGTGCACGTGCGCGCCGACGTGAACCTCACTGACATCGAGGCCTCCTGCACGGACGGCAAGGACCGCATCACCGAAGTCGTCGACCTGCCGACCACCGGCGTCAACACCGAACGCATCTGGCTGCTCGAGCACTTTGCCGACTGGTTCAACGTCAACCTCGGCAAAGGCTCTATGTACCACAGCCAATCCGACGTTTCCGAAGGGCTGATGCAGCATCTCGACAAGCGCGACGCCTCGCAGGTGTCGGCCGAACTGTCCAAGCAGCTCAAGGAACGGCAGAAGGCCGAGCAGAACCAGGAAGGTTCCGACGATCCCGTGCTCGACGCGCTGGAAATGGTCACGGAACGCGCGCGGGAAGGCGATTCCACCGCACGTCCGCTGCACATGCGCGATATCGAGGCGGCGGCCGCGGCCGGACGTAGCAATGGCGATTCGGTCGCGGAAAAGCCGCGTAAGAACCGCAACTGCAAACCGCCGAAGGAATATGCCGAGCATTTCGACCATATCGGGAAAGCCGCGGGCGAATCGCAAGGCGTCACCGTACGGCAGGCGCACGAGCGACTCGACATGATCGAACGTCGCAAACCGCTGTATTCGCCGGCCTTCGCGGGACTCGCGTCCGCCTGCGCCTGCGCATCCTTCGTGTTCCTGCTCGGCGGCGGCCCGTACGACATGATCGGCGCGTTCGTCGGCGCCGGCCTCGGCCACTGGCTGCGTCGCCGCCTGTTCGCCCACCATCTCAACCAATTCTTCGTGACGTTCGTCTGCGTGGCCGTCGCCGCGCTGGCATGCACCGGCATGCTGCGACTGATCGGCCTGTTCGATCCGATCGCCTTGCAGCACGACACCGCGTATATCGGCGCGATGCTGTTCGTCATCCCCGGATTCCCGCTGATAACCGGCGGACTTGACATGGCGAAAATCGACTTCCCATCAGGCGTGCAACGACTCACCTACGTGCTGTGCATCATCCTGATGGCGACGCTTGCAGGATGGATGGTCGCTTCGATCGTGCACCTGAATCCGCAGGGATTCGAGCCGCTCGGACTGAACCCCGTCATCAACTGCCTGCTGCGCATGCTGTTCGCGTTCATCGGTGTGTGGGGCTTCTCCGTGATGTTCAATTCCCCGCAGCGCATGTGCCTCGTCGCCGCCACCATCGGCGCCATCACCGATACTTTGCGATTGGAGATCGTCGACTTGGGCGTGCCCGCGGAAGCCGGCGCGTTCATCGGCGCGTTCCTTGCCGGCCTGCTCGCCTCCGCATGGCGTTCGGCGGTGCGCCACGGCCTGCTTGCTCCGCATTTGGGATATCCGCGCATCTGCCTGACGGTTCCGTCTATTGTGATCATGGTGCCCGGTTTGTACATGTACCAGGCCATGTTCCACCTCGGCCAGTTCGATACGCTGAACGCGCTTGATTGGGCGTTCCGTGCGTTCATGGTGATCATCTGCCTGCCAATCGGCCTGGCGATGGCACGAGTAGTGACCGATAAATCCTGGCGCTACGACATTTAATAACCTGCAGAAGGGTAAAAACACTTGGTAACCAAAGATTTCTGGGTGCTGCTGGCCATGGTCTTGTACTTCGCGGCCATGCTGACCATCGGCTTCATCTACTCCAAGAGGTCCAATTCCTCCACCAAACAGTATTTCGCGGGTGGGCGTGGCGTCGGACCGTGGCTGACGGCATTGAGCGCGGAAGCCTCCGACATGAGCGGCTGGCTGCTTATGGGCCTGCCGGGCGTCGCCTACTTCACCGGCGCGGCCGACCCGATGTGGACGGCCATCGGTCTGGCGCTCGGCACGTACCTCAACTGGAAACTCGTCGCACGCCGTCTGCGCCGCTACTCCGTGGTGGCCGGCGACGCGATCACCATTCCGGACTTCTTCTCCAAGCGCTTCCATGACGATCGCAATATCGTATCCACCATCGCTGCGCTCATCATCCTCGTATTCTTCTGCGTGTACGTCGGCAGCTGCTTCGTGACCGTCGGCAAACTCTTCTCCACGCTGTTCGGCTGGGACTACCACCTGACCATGGTGATCGGCGCCGCCATCGTGTTCGCGTACACCATCATCGGCGGCTATCTGTCCGTGGTCGTGACCGACTTCATCCAGGGCCTGCTCATGTTCTTCGCACTGGCCGTGGTGTTCATCGGCTCCGTGGCGTCCGCCGGCGGCATCGACAACACCGTCGCCTTCCTCAAGGGCATTCCGGGATTCCTCGACGGCACGCATGTGGCCACGCCGATCCTCAACGACGCCGGCGAGCAGATCGTCAAGGCCGGACAGGCCATGTTCGGCGCGCCCGCCGACTACGGCATCATCACCATCATCTCCATGCTCGCGTGGGGCCTGGGCTACTTCGGCATGCCGCAGGTGCTCGTGCGGTTCCTGTCCATCCGCAGTTCCGAGGAAATCAAGAAATCCCGCATCATCGCCACCACGTGGTGCGTGATCTCGCTGGCGTGCGGCGTGTGCATCGGCCTGGTCGGCCGTGCCATGATGCCGACGCAGTTCGCCACGCAGGCGGCCGCGGAGAACATCTTCATCGTGGTGTCGCAGGCGCTGCTGCCGAGCTTCATGTGCGGCATCGTCGTGTCCGGCATCTTCGCCGCGTCCATGAGCTCCTCGTCCTCGTACATGATCATCGGCGCCTCGGCCGTCGGCGAGAACATCTTCCGCGGACTGCTGCACCGCAAGGCCACCGACCGCCAGGTGATGATGGTGGCGCGCATCACGCTGCTCGTCATGTTCATCTTCGGCATCGTGGTGGCGTTCGACCAGAACTCCTCGATCTTCCAAGTGGTCTCGTACGCGTGGGCCGGCCTCGGCGCATCCTTCGGACCGCTGATGCTCACCTCGCTGTACTGGAGGCGCACCAACAAGTACGGCGCGATCGCGGGCATGCTGTCCGGCACGGCCACCGTGCTCATCTGGCACAACCTCGTCAAGCCGCTCGGTGGCATCTTCGCCATCTACGAGCTGCTGCCGGCGTTCATCGTCTCGCTGCTGTTCATCGTGGTGGTCTCGCTGCTCACGCCTGCGCCAAGCGCGGAAGTGCTGCACGAATTCGACCACTATCTCGACGATCCGGACGACCGTCACGTGGACGACGACCTTGTGGCCGCAGAAATCGCCGCAGGGGAGAAGCGCTCGCAGATCTGAATCGCCCCGCGGTGGGTGTTGCACCTCCTGCAACGCCGAAGGTCGGCCTTTGGTGCCGTGTCGCTTGTTTATGGCAGATTCCGACAACAGGGAAATGTCAAGTGGCTTGTTTGTGGCACCTGATTCAGGAAACCCCGTGTATGTCCATTGGAATTCCGACGGACATACACGGGGTTTCCCGTTTTCCATGCCACAAATAAGCCACCTAGCAGAACGGTAGCCTCTGAATCTGCCATGAATAAGCGGATTGGCCGTGCTCCCGGAGGAACACGGCCAATCCGCTAACGCGTCAGGATGCCGATTGCAAACTTAGTAGCGCATGCCCATGGCGTCGCGCACCTGCTGCAGCGTCTCATTGGCGATTTCGTTCGCGCGCTTGTTGCCGTCATGCAGGATGTCGCGGATGGAATCCATATCCTTGGCCAATTCGGCGCGGCGCTCGCGGTGCGGGGCCAGGAACTCGTTCACGGATTCGATCACGTACTTCTTCAGCGCGCCTGCACCGGAGTCGCCGATTTCCTCGGCGATGTCCTTCGGATCGCGGCCGGTCACCAGACCGGCGGTGGTCAGTAGCGCGGAGACCTGCGGGCGGGCAATCGGGTCGAAGGTGATGCGGCGCTCGGAATCGGTCGGGCTCTTCTTGATGAGCTTGGCGGTCTCCTCCGCGGTGGCGCCCAGCATGATGGAGTTGCCGTAGGACTTGCTCATCTTGCGGCCGTCAAGACCCGGAATCTCCGGCGCTTCGGACAGGATGGCGCTCGGCTCCGGGAACACCGGGTTCTTCTTCGCGTAGCGCTCGTTGAAGCGGCGTGCGATGGTGCGGGTGATTTCGACGTGCGGCAGGTTGTCCTTGCCGATCGGCACCACGTTGGCCTTGCAGAACAGGATGTCGCAGGCCTGATGCACCGGGTAGGTGAGCAGCAGGCCGGTCAGCGCATGGCCGGAAGCCTCCATTTCGGACTTCACGGTCGGGTTGCGGTGCAGCTCGGCCTCCGTGACCAGGGATAGGAACGGCAGCATGAGCTGGTTCTCGGCCGGAACGGCGGAATGGGTAAAGATCATGGTCTTGTTCGGGTCGATGCCGGCGGCCATGTAGTCGAGCACCAGGTTGAGCACATTGTCCTCGATGTGCTCGGTGGTGTCGCGGTCGGTGATCACCTGGTAGTCGGCGATGATGATGTTCGAGTTCACACCACGGTTCTGCATGGCCACGCGCTCGCGGATGGAGCCGAAGTAGTGGCCGAGGTGCAGACGGCCGGTCGGACGGTCGCCGGTGAGCATGGTGAACTTCTCCGGATGCTCCTCCAGCTTGGCCAGCGTCGCGTTCGAACGCTTCTTTGCGGCGAGGAAGCTGGCGCTCATTTCATTGCCGACAGCAGTGATCTGCTGCTCCTGGGTTTCGTCCGTCATACGTGTCCTTTTCTTAAGAAAATCAACGATTTTATCGTAAAAGTCTGAGCCGACAACGAAATAATGCGCAATAAGTGGTACTCTCTTGTTTGATGAATTGATAGCACAGTAATTTCAGGGGGTCAGATGGGCCGCGGACGTCAGAAAGCCAAACAGCAGAAAATAGCCCGAAAGCTCAAGTACCTGACCACCGACACCGATTACGATGAGCTTGCCAAGGAGCTCGGTGCGCAGGAGCCCGGTTCTGGTTCCTTCGACCCGTTTGCCGATATCGAAGCCAAGTATGCCCACGATGTGGACGCCGAAGATGAGACCGCAGGGGATGGTCAGGCATCTTCCGATTCCGTTGACGACCTCGATGAATACGCCAAGTGGGCCGCGGAAGCCGCTGCGAAGGCCACCAGTGGTGAGTTTCCGGCGGCAAAGGCCGCGCCGAAGCCGCACAAGCCCATCCCGATGCCGGTGCCCAGCGCGCTGAAGCCGAAGAAGCAGGACTGACTGCACAGATTTTTTCAACGAATGGCTCGTGGTTTCAACCACGAGCCATTTTTTATTATTTCGATTGCGATTGTCGGGCGATTGTCGTGCTCGTCCCGCCAACCATCGCCGGTCGCGCCGCGCCGCGATCTATTCCTATGCCAGCGGCAGCAACCCGCTCAGATCGTCGCGTTCGCCGACGGCGGTGATGCGCCCGGCGTCCTTTTCCTCGTCCCAGCTGGTGATGCCGGTGGCGAGCCTCATCCATACGTCGGGGTCCAGTTCGATGACGTCCGGCGGCGTGAGATTGTGCGGATCGGACGCCGGCCCGTCGAGGATCTTGATGGCGCCCCACGGTGCCACGCGCACCTCCACGCCTTCGCCCGGCGCCTTCTTTTCCAGCAGGTATAGCGAGTAGCGCACCGCCATCGCCCACAGCTGGCGCGGCAGACGCGGCGAGAAGTTGAGCCGGAAATCGAAAGCGGCGTCGTCATCGGCCGGCAGCTGCTCGCTGAAAATGTTGTGCGCCGCGTCCTGCCACTGTTCGAAGGCGCCGCGTCCTTTGCCCAAGTCTTGTTCTCGTATGACAGCCATACCGGTATTGTGCAGCCCGCAAACGACTATGATGGAACTTTGCAAACGATGTAGTCGTAACTAAATAGGGATTTGAGGGGCGATTTTCCTGCGATTGTGGTGCCCTCGCTTAATGGGCGCCATGCGTTGCGTTTGCAGTTTTTGCAATGTTTTTTGCAAACGAATGCCGGCTTACGATTGCTGGGAATTTCGTCTTTTTATGATTACGTAGTATGCTGTACATGAGAACGTATGCATGATGTTACTTAGTGTTCATGCGGCCGCAAATGCAAGGACGCTGAAGTAAGGCATAATGTTCCTGGAGAGTATCCGTCAAAGGGAGTCAATCAATGACTGAAATTACCGCACCGAAGTCCGCGGTCACCGCGGAACAGTTCGCTGACGAGATTCGTGAGCAGCTGAAGTACACCCAGGGCGTCACCGTCGAGCAGGCCAAGCCGGCCGACGTGTACGTTGCCGCGTCCGCCGCAGCGCGTCGCCATCTCGTGGATTCCTGGATGAAGACCCAGGCCGACATGGTCAACGGCAACACCAAGGCCGTGGGCTACCTGTCCGCTGAGTTCCTCATGGGCAAGCAGCTCGAGAACGCGCTGCTCAACGCCGGCCTGACCGACCAGTTCAACAAGGCCGTCAAGGACCTCGGATTCTCCGCCCAGGAAATCATCGACGCCGAATACGAGCCGGGCCTCGGCAATGGTGGTCTGGGTCGTCTGGCCGCCTGCTTCATCGACTCCCTCGCCTCCCTTGGCGTGCCGGCGTTCGGTTACGGCATCCAGTACAAGTACGGCATCTTCAAGCAGGAATTCGACGAGAACGGCAAGCAGATCGAGACCCCGGATTACTGGCTGGCCAACGAAGAGCCGTGGGGCCACATCGACTACAACCGCGATCAGAAGGTCTCCTTCGGCGGCGAAGTCGTCGAGGAGAACGGCAAGAAGGTCTGGAAGCCGGCTTGGTCCGTGCGCGCCGTCCCGGTCGACTACATGGTTCCGGGCTACGCCTCCGGCCGTGTGAACACCCTGCGTCTGTGGACCGCCAAGAGCTACGACGAGTTCGATCTGCTCACCTTCAACAAGTCCGAGTATCTGGACGCCGTCAAGCCGCAGGTCGAGGCTGAGAACATCTCCAAGATCCTGTATCCGGAAGACTCCACCCCGCAGGGCAAGGCTCTGCGCCTCGAGCAGCAGTACTTCTTCGTGTCCGCCTCCATCCACGACGCCATCCGCGTCTTCTACCCGGGCCAGGACAAGCCGGATCTGACCACCTTCGCGGACAAGATCACCTTCCAGCTCAACGACACCCACCCGGTCATCGGCATTCCGGAGCTCATGCGCGTCCTCATGGACGAGTACGGCTACGATTGGGACACCGCTTGGAAGATCACCAACAAGACCTTCAACTACACCTGCCACACCCTGCTTCCGGAAGCCCTGGAAGTGTGGCCGTCCAAGCTCATCGGCGAACTGCTGCCGCGTCACCTCGAGATCATCGAGAAGATCAACGACCAGTTCGAGGCCGAGCTCAAGGCCAAGGGCGTTGACGAGGCCACCATCAAGGACATGGCCATCTACACCGGCGACTCCGTGCGCATGGCGTTCCTGGCCTCCTACGGCGGCTCCCACGTCAACGGCGTGGCCGAGCTGCACTCCCAGCTGCTCAAGGACGTCACCCTGAAGAACTTCTCCGACGTCTACCCGGACAAGTTCACCAACGTGACCAACGGCGTGACCCCTCGCCGCTTCATCAAGCTGGCCAACCCGCGTCTGTCCGACGTCATCACCGAGGGCCTCGGCACCGACAAGTGGCTGTCCGACCTCGAGCTGCTCAAGGGCCTCATCCCGCTGGCCGACGATGACGAGTTCGTCAAGAAGTTCGCCGCCGTCAAGCAGGCCAACAAGGTCGACTTCTCCAACTTCGCCAAGCGCAAGTACGGCTTCGACATCGACCCGAACACCATGATCAACACCATGGTCAAGCGTCTGCACGAGTACAAGCGCCAGGCCCTGAAGATCCTGTCCGTCATCGCCGACTACGCCGACATCAAGTCCGGCAAGGTCTCCGCCGACGACATCATGCCGCGCACCATCGTGTTCGGCGCCAAGGCCGCTCCGGGCTACTACCTGGCCAAGCAGACCATCCAGCTGATCAACAACGTCGCCCGCGTCATCAACAACGACCCGGACGTCAAGGGCAAGCTGAACGTCTACTTCCCGTGGAACTACAACATCGAGCTGGCCATGAACCTCATCCCGGCCACCGACCTCGACGAGCAGATCTCCCAGGCCGGCAAGGAAGCCTCCGGCACCGGCAACATGAAGTTCGCCCTCAACGGCGCTCTGACCGTCGGCACCCTCGATGGCGCCAACGTCGAGATCCGTGAGCGCGTGGGCGCCGAGAACTTCTTCCTGTTCGGCATGACCGAGCCGGAAGTCTCCGCGCTGTACGCCAAGGGCTACGACACCAAGGGTCTGTCCCGCGAGTACTACGAGAAGGACCCGCAGCTCAAGGCCGCCATCGATATGGTTGCCGACGGCACCTTCTCCGACGGCGACAAGGACACCTACAAGGACCTCGTCAACGATTGGCTGAACAAGGATTACTTCATGACGCTCGCCGACTTCCGCGCGTACATGGACATCCAGGCCCAGATCGAGGAAACCTACCGCGATCCGATGAAGTGGAGCCGCATGGCCGTGCTCAACGTGGCCAACTCCGGCTACTTCAGCTCCGACCGCTCCATCGAGGATTACCTCGAGCGCATCTGGCACACCGGTCCGCTCAAGTGATTATGAAGCGGTCATGAAACGTCGCCGGCATCGCCGACGTACGCATGATCGCTTCCGTTCCGTCCGTTTCGCAATGGGCGGATAAGTGATGACGACGAAGGCCCTTGGGATTTTCCAAGGGCCTTTTCGTATGTTTTTCGCATGTCCGATTGCGTATGCCGGTAGTGCCCGAACGTACGTGCCGGACGTACGTGGCAATACAGCGACAGTACGACAGAAGGCCGCAAGCCAATCGCAATCGCAAAAGCAAAAGAAAAACCCTGTATCGCAAGATACAGGGCGAAGCAACAAACCCAACGCGGCATAGGTGCGCCGGAAAAGGCGAAATCAGGCGGCTTCCGGCTCAGCGGCAGGAGCGGCGGCAGTGGCGTCGGCCTCCGGCTCGGCGTCCTTGGTCAGGCCCAGGTCGACCGGCGAGGAGCTGTTCTCCCACGGTTCCTCCCACGGGTCATAGTCGGGATTCTGCTGCTTGTAGATGTACAGACCGACGACGCCAGCAAGCAAAGCTCCGAAGAGCAGTGCGAAGAACTTCCAACCGTTAGAAGACTTGTTCTCCATGACGGCTCCTTTCAAGGTTTCCAAACACTGGCTGACCTGCTCGTTCAAGCCAGCTCTGTTCCCTATCTTAATTCGTGGAATGTGTCGATTGGGTGGATTTACGCGCCGGAAAATACCGCATGTGCCGGTAGTGTTGAGCTATGGCATACCAACGATTCAGTCTGTTTCCCGATTCCCCATCGTTCAAGGATCTGTTCTCCGCCCGATCGCTGCGATACCGGTGGCGCAACGGCGACCCGGTCATCACCACCGCCATCATGGCGATCTGCATCGTGGTGTGGGCCATCGAAGCGGTTCTCTTCCTCGTCTGGCCCGAAGGCGGCAACGCGTTCGTGAACGCCGGCATGCTGCTGCCCGCCACGGCCGTCCGGCACCCGTGGACCTTCATCACCTCGATGTTCCTGCACCAGCCGACCTCGCTGTGGCACATCCTGTTCAACATGCTTACTTTGTGGTGCGTGGGGCCCGTGCTGGAACGCATGATGGGGCATTGGCCGTACCTCGCGCTGTACGTGCTGTCCGGATTGGGCGGCGGTGCCGGACTGATGGTGTGGGCCGTGTGCTCGCCGTCGGGATGGATGACCGCCGCGTATGGCGCGTCTGGCGCGCTGTTCGGCCTGTTCGCCGCGATTCTGGTGGTGTACAGGAGAATAGGCATCGATATTCGTTCGATGCTGATTTGGATGCTGATCAACTTCCTGATGCCGGTGATCACGCCGGGCATTGCATGGCAGGCGCATGTCGGCGGATTCATCGTCGGCGGCGTGCTTGCGTGGCTGCTGGTCACCGGCCTGCATGCGTTCCGCGGCAAAAGCCTGACGTGGCGCACCACGGTGTACGGCATCACGGTGTTCGTGGTGGTCGTGGCGATCATCGTGGGATGCAACGCCGGCAATCCGCTGATGCATATGTCACTTCTGTACCAGTAATGCGGGAACTACACACATGTAGTTTTCCACATCCGTGGATAACTTTGTGGATAAGTGAGGTCAAACCTGTGGGTAAGTCGGGGATAACGTGGTGGATTATCCACAAGGATATTCACAAAATGGCGGAACATAAGGAATTTCCTATGTGAAAATTGTGGATAACCGATATCCACACCCCACAAAAATGGGGAAAATCGCCGCCGGTATTTCGTGGTGCGACGTTGACTCAGGCACAAAATATGGGCGTTATCCACATTCATCCACATTTGTCCACTTGTTATCCACAGGAAAGATAAGATGACGAAGGCAATCGACAAGGACGCAATACCGATGCGCCACGGACGCAGGATACGCGTGCGACGATATGCGTGCGACATGGCAGATACTTGCGAAGAAGGGGAGAGGAACCATGAGTGACGGACCACTGCTCAACGACGTGACGCGCGCCTTCGCCGAGGCGCATCGCAATGAAGACGTGCGTGACCTGGCGCTCAAAACCAAACGGACGGCGGACCTCGACCTGCCGGCCGCGCTCGACCAGATCGCGGGCTGGCAAATCGCCCGCAACAAACTGCCGCAATGGGCCGCCTGCGCGGATATCGTCTATCCCGCGCATATTTCCATGGAACAGTGCTCATCGCAGTTCACAGCGCAATACAAGGCCGAAATCGCCCGACGTCTGTTGCGATCTCTGCCGCAATCGGCGGGACAGACGGCCAACGACGCGACCATGACGGACCTGACAGGCGGATTCGGCGTCGATTTCTCATATCTCGCCCGCGAATTCGGTCACGCCACGTACGTGGAACGCCAATCGCACCTGTGCGAGCTGGCCGCGCACAATATGGCGGCGCTGGGCCTCACGCAAGCGCAGGTGGTGTGCGGCGACGGCGTCGAATACCTACGTGCGATGGAGCCGGCGCAGCTGATCTACATCGACCCGGCCCGCCGCGACGAGCACGGCGCCCGCACCTACGCGATCGAGGACTGCACGCCCGACGTGCTGGCGCTGCGCGATCTGCTGCTGGCTAAGGCACGATATGTGATGATCAAACTGTCGCCGATGCTCGACTGGCGCAAGGCGGTCGACGATTTCGCGGGCACTGTGGCCGAAGTGCACATCGTCTCCACCGGCAACGAATGCAAGGAACTGCTGCTGGTGCTGGACGGCAAGGCTGCCGGGGCAACGTCCGATGTCGCAGCGGCAGACACGCGTGCGCCGCACGTGTACTGCGTGAACGACGATCAGCGACTCGACTACGATGCGGCCGCCTATACGCGCGGCCTGCGCATCGGGGACGCGCCGCTGCCGCACGAGCTGCGCTACCTGTACGAGCCGAACGCGTCGATCATGAAGGCCGGCTGCTTCGACGTGGTGGAAGCGCGATTCGGGGCGGTGCAGATCGGCCCGAGCAGCCACCTGTTCGTATCGGACGAGCCGGTCGATGGTTTTCCGGGGCGCGGTTTTGCGATTGAAACGATCGGCGGTATGGGTAAGAAGGAGCTGAAGCGATTGCTGTCCGGCTTGGACCGTGCCAACATCGCCGTGCGTAATTTCCCACTCACCGCGCCGCAATTGCGCAAGAAACTCAAGCTCGCCGACGGCGGCGACGCCTACCTGTTCGGCACCACCATGCAAGGCGGCGACCACGTGCTGATTCGGACGGCAAAAATCAGCAGATAATCGGCGGGTAAGCGGCGGCTTTCCACTCGACAGGAAACCGCTTTTCCTAAAGCTGAAGCGGGGCGATGCAGACGCGGTAAGTAAAGTGGTTGAAGCGGATAAAAGAGACGCCGGATCGCAAAGAACCCGGCGTCTTTTGAATAAGCCTCGATGGAATAGGCGAAACGGAGAGAACCGACTCAGCGCCACCACATGGTCATAATGAAACCGACCATGATGATTGCGAACGCGATGGCCAGGTTCCAAGCGCCGATGTGCGGAATCGGATAATCGGTGGTCAGGTAGTAGACCACGGCCCACACCAGACCGATGATCATCAGCGCGCAGAACAGCGGCACGAACCAGCGCGGGTTGGACTTGGTGCCCTTGATGCTTTCCTCCACACGGCGGGTGTTCTCCGCCTGACGGTTCATCATGCGTTGCATCTGCGGTGACAGCGAATCCTTATCAACGGTGGCGTTCAGCACCGCTTCGACACGGTCCATAGGAATATCGAGATCGTCATCGTCGGACTGGTCCTCGTCAACGGAAGTCTTGTCGACGACATCTTCGGTGGTTTCCTCGACGGCAGCGGTGTCGTCGGCGGACTGCAGATCCTTCTGGTCATCCGCGGTGGTTTCGTGCAGCTCTTCGTCAGCCATCAGCATAGTCTCCTTTAATAGGCTAAAAGTCATAATAGTGGGTAGACTCGAAAGCGGCGAACTCACGGCGTAAAACTGTTCAAAATCAGGACAATTGTTCAGTGAAACCCGGCGGATTCAGGCAGGTTTGGAAAGGCGCGTATGGCGAAGCATACCGGAAAGCACAGCGCGAAACGGTCGAAGGCGGCCGGCGTCGCGGCGTTCCTCGTGCTGCTGTTCTCCGGATTCCTGCTGTCCACCAACCTGCGCGTCAACCGTTCCGTGGTGGTGAGCAACGATACCGCCGAACTCGTGGAACAGCGCGTGAAAAAAGTGAACTCGCTACGGTCCGAAATCGATGCGCTGAGCACCAGAGTCAACGATCTGAGCAAAACACTCGACAGCCAGAACGCCGACGGATCGCAAGACAGCGAAAGCGCCGGCAACGGCACCATGCTCCCCGCCGTGGAAGGCCCGGGACTGGTGGTGACGCTCGACGATTCGCCGCTATGGGAGAACATGGTCGACGCCAACGGATCCAGCGCCAACATCAACGATTACGTGGTGCACCAGCAAGACATCGAAGCCGTGGTCAACGCGCTGTGGGCGGGAGGCGCCGAATCCATGCAGATCATGGACCAGCGCGTATTGTTCAACTCCGCCGTACGCTGCTCCGGCAACGTGCTGCTGCTGCAAGGCAAGAAGTATTCGCCGCCGTTCAAAATCTCGGCGATCGGACCAGTAGAGGGCATGAGAAAAGCGCTCGACGATTCCGAGGAAGTGTCCATCTACAAGCAATACGTGAGCGCGTTCGGCCTAGGATGGCAGGTCGACGAGAAAACGAAACTGCATTTCGACGCGACCGACGCGTTGCAGCAGCCGTTGCAGTATGCGAAAGCGCTCGAAAACGACAAGAACGGCGACTCGCAAGAGGGGAAATAACAATCGATGAAACATGTGGCAAGCCGTGGCGGACGCACCAAAAGCGCGCTGTGGACGATACTCGGCATCCTCGCCGAACTCATGCTGACCGCCGCCACCATCTGCGCGCTGTACATCGCATGGCAGATGTGGTGGACGGGCGTGCAGTCGGAGCATAACCAGATCGAAACCCGCCAATCCGTATCCTGGTCTGATCCAGGAAAGTCCGGCAACGTCACCGTGGCGAAGGCACAGCAGGGTGACCCGCCTGTACAGCCGCAAAGCGCCACGGAAGGCGAACTCATCGCCCAAATCTACATACCGCGATTCGGCAGCCAATGGCAGCGCAACCTGGTGGAAGGCACGGACCTGACACAGCTCAACAAGCACGGCCTCGGCCACTACACGGATTCGCAGATGCCCGGACAAATCGGCAACTTCGCCTTCGCCGGCCATCGCAACGGCTACGGGCAGCCGCTCGGCGACGTCGACAAACTGCAGGAAGGCGACCCGATCATCGTCCGCACGCAGGATTACTGGTACGTGTACCACTACACCAGCTACAAAATCGTGCTGCCGTCGCAGGTGGAAGTCGTGGCCGCCAACCCCGAACATCCGGGCGAGACACCGACCAAACGCATGCTGACCATGACCACCTGCGAACCGAAATACTCCACGCCGACGCACCGCTGGATCAGCTACGCCGAATTCTCCTACTGGGCGAAGGTCGCCGACGGCATCCCACAGGAACTGGCCTCCCAAAACGCCAACGGCACAGTCAAATTCGTCAACAACGAACAGTCGTCGTTCCTGTCGTCGATCGATACGCTGAAACCGTGGATCTTCGGCGCGCTCGCCGCATACGTGATCATATTTATTTCCGCCGCCGTCGCCTGGCGATGGCCGTATCTCGCCGACGTGCGCGCAGGAAGACGAAAGAAGGCCGATTTCAGCCTGTACGGCAGCCTGGTGCGACTGCAGCCGGGCGTGCTGCCGATCCGCCTGCTGCTGGTGCTGCTGCTGGTTTTCGCAGCGGCCGCATCGTGCTTCGAATGGCTGTTCCCGTGGGCCGCGTCGACTATTCCGATGTTGCAGGAGATGTCGAACTACACGGCCATCTAAAGGCTGCCGCTGCGTGAGACGCGGACGTTGCTGCGGCACGGAACGCACGTACACTGCTGTTCAAACGTTGATTGGAGCATGATGACCGATTCCGCACGCATTCTGGTGGTAGATAATTACGATTCGTTCGTCTATACGATCGTCGGCTATCTCAAGACGCTCGGCGCCACGGTGACCGTGGCGCGCAACGACGCGATCGACCCGTCCCAGCCGGGCGTGATCGACGAATACGACGGCGTGCTGATTTCTCCCGGCCCCGGCGCTCCGGCCGAATCCGGCGCCAGCGAGGACATGATCCGCCTGTGCGCGAAGCTCGACAAGCCGATGTTCGGCGTATGCCTCGGCATGCAGGCGCTCGCCGAAGTGTTCGGTGCCACCGTGAGCCACGCGCCGACCATCATGCATGGCAAAACCAGCCAGGTTGAGCATATCGACGATGAGATCTTCGACGGCGTGGCCAATCCGATGACCGCCACGCGCTACCATTCCCTGGCAGTGGAACCGGAGTCCGTGCCGGACGATCTGGTGGTGACCGCGTGGACGCAGGGCGACCACATCGTGCAGGGCATCAAGCATCGCAGCAAGCCGATGTACGCGGTGCAGTTCCATCCGGAGTCCGTGATGACCCAGGACGGGTATCGGCTGTTGGCGAACTGGCTGAAGGTGTGCGGGCAGGAGTCGGCGGTAGAGAAGTCGATTGGATTGCAGCCTAAGGTGAGCGAGTAGTTTTCTTTTTTTGAGCTTGCTGAATTGCGATTTTTTGCGATGAATGAGTGAGTGATGAAGAGTGGTGAGTGACGGCGATGGCTGTTGCTTGCTTTTGTTTGCTTGCGGTGCCGCTTTGCTTCCCGCAGGTCCTGTTCACGACACACTCAAGGCCGTTCGGCCAAGCTTACGGTCGTGAACAGGACCTGCGGGAAGCAAAGCTCCTTTGGCTTTATGGAGCTGCCTTCGGCTGCTTTTGTTTTTTGAGGGAAAGAGAAAGGGGAGGGAGCGGCTTTGAGCCGCTCCCTCCCCTGATTTTGTTAGTTGCCTTGTTGGTTGTTGCTGTTGTTGCCGTTACTTGTGTCGGTGCTGGGGGTGTCGCTGGATGACTTCTTGGTGGTCAGCGTGATGGTCGATCCGCTGTCGGCCTGGCTGCCGCCATTCGGCGACATCGACACGACGGTCGCGTCATCATCCTGTGGCCCGTTGACACTTACCTGGAATCCGGCGGCCTCCAAAATGCTCTTTGCTTCGGCAAGTGTGGAGTTGGTAACAAACGGCACGCTCACCTGCTGCTTGCCGGTGGACACCCAAATGGTCACCGCGGTGCCCATTTCGACGGTGCTGCCGGAACCCGGATCGATGCGGGTGACTGCACCGGACTGCACCGAATCGGAATACTCGCTTTCGATGGTGATCTGCGTCAGACCAGCCTGCTTGAGCTGCGCGATGACCGAATCCTTGGCCTGGCCTACCAGACCATCCGGAATCTTGGTCATACCGGACGAAATATACAGCGTGATGATGGTGCCCTTGGTCTGCTTCGAATTCGCGGCCGGATTGGTGTTCACCACCTTGTCTTTCTCGATGGAGGCACTGTCCACGGTCATGACATTGCCGATCTTGAAGCCTGCCGCCTCAAGAATGCCCTTCGCTTCCTCCTGCGTCTTGCCGAACACGTCAGGCACGCTGACCGCCTGCGGGCCGGTGGAGAACCATACGGAGACGGTGGAGCCCTTCGCCACCTTCTTACCGCCCTTCGGGTTCTGCTTGGTGATGGTGCCCTTCGGTTGGCTGGACGTGGCATCGTCACGGGCGTCAAGCTTCAGACCAAGGGTCTTAAGCTGTTCTTCCACACGCGCTTGGGAGATGTTCGACGTGTCGGTGAAGTCCGGCACAGACACCAGATCCGCAGTGTTCTTATGCCCGTTCAACGCAAAGAAAATACCGATGACGGCCAGCAAAACAACGATGCTGCCGACCACGGAAGCGATGATGATCTGCTTCTTCTTACGCTCCTGCGCGGCCTTGGCACGCTGTTCCGCACGGGTCTTCGTTTCGACTCCGCCATTCGGATTCGGCACGGCCTCGAACTGGCCGGTGACCGGATTGAACGCCTGCGTCGGCGCATCCGTCGCCGGCGCCATGGGCACGGTGGCGGCATCCATTTCGGCCTGCTTGCGGGCCTTCATGTTGGTCAGGTCGGTCAACGGGTTGAACGCGGCAGCCATCGGCACACCGCCGTTCATGAACGTCAGCAGATCGTTCTTGAACTCGGAAGCGGTGGCGTAACGGTTCTGCCGATCCTTGGCCATCGCCTTCGCGCAGATCGAATCCCACATCTTCGGCAGGCCCGGCACGATCGTGCTTGGGGGAGTGGCGACTTCCGACACATGCTGGTAGGCGATCGCCACCGCCGAATCGCCGGTGAACGGCGGCCGGCCGGTGAGCATTTCGTACAGCACGCAGCCGGCGGAATACAGGTCGGAACGCATGTCGACGCTTTCGCCGCGCGCCTGCTCCGGAGACAGGTATTGCGCGGTGCCGACGACGCCCTGCGACTGCGTCATCGTGGCCGCGGAATCGTCGATCGCGCGGGCGATGCCGAAGTCCATGACCTTGACCACGCCCTGCTCGGAAATCATGATGTTGCCGGGCTTGATGTCGCGGTGGATGATGCCCATGCGGTGCGAGTATTCGAGCGCGTTGAGCACGCCCATCATCACCTGCTCGGCGTCGCGCTGGCTCAGCGCGCCATTCACCTTGAGGATGTCACGCAGGGTCTGACCCTTGACGTACTCCATCACCAGATACGGCAGATGCTCGATCTCGCCGGTTTCCGTGGTGACGGTTTCCTCGCCCGAATCGTAGATGTTCACGATGTTCGGGTTGTTCATCTGCGCGACGGAATGGGCTTCACGGCGGAAACGCTCAAGGAAGATGCTGTCAGTGGCGAAATCGGCGCGCATGATCTTGACGGCGACGGTACGCCCCAGACGCGTGTCGGTCGCCACATGCACTTCGGCCATGCCGCCACGGCCGACGAGTTGGCCGAGCTGATAACGGCCCCCGGCCAGAGAGGTAGGCATGTTGATGTTCATCCCTGTTCCTTCCAATCATTGCTCACGGAGATATGGGGTTTGCTGACCACACGTCGGGGAAGCCTTCCTCCCGAAGAGACGACCATCGTGTCGGCCAGCTGCGTCTGCTGGTCGAGCAGACGGCGTTCGATGCGGGACAGGGTGCGTGACACCACCAGTGCGTCCTTCGGACGGTCCAGCGGGTCCTTGGCCAACATCGACATGACGAATTCACGCAACTGCACATCGACGGTGTCGGGCAGCGGCGGAACCGGATTATTGACATGTGCTGCGGCGATGTCGACCGGTGTGGCGCCCGTGAACGGACGGTGTCCGCACAGACCCTCATAGGCGACGACGCCAAGCGAATAGATATCGGATTGCGGCGTGGCATGCTTGCCCTGCGCCTGCTCCGGGGAAATGTACTGCGCGGTGCCCACGACCATGCCGTCCTGCGTGATCTGCTCCTGGTTGGTGGAGTAGGAGACGCCGAAGTCGGTGATCTTCACCTCGCCGGAATCGGACACCATGATGTTCGCCGGCTTCACGTCACGGTGAATCACGCCATGGGAATGCGCGACGAACAGGCCGCGTGCGGTCTGAATGAGAATCGGCAGCAGCTTGATCGGGTCCATCGGGCCGTTCTGCTCGTGGTACAGGTCTGCAAGCGACTTGCTCGGCACGTATTCCATGATGAGGAATCCGATGCCGTCATGCTCGTAATATTCGAACAGCGCAGCGATGTTCGGATGCGCAAGATTGGCGGAATTATGGGCTTCCGCGCGCAGACGAAGCAGTTTGGCCTCCTGGGTGACGCCCAAATCGCCACGTAGCGCCTTGATGGCCACCGGACGTCCAAGTTGGATGTCATAGCCTTTCCACACTTCACCCATACCACCTTGGGCCAGGCGGGAATCCAACCTGTAGCGTCGGTGGATGAGCTGTCCTTCAACCAGTTTCATTCTGCCAGCGCCTCCTGCATCATTGCTTTCATAATCGGTCCTGCCGCGAACGAGCCGTACAGGTCCACGTTATGCACCACGACCGCCACCGCGATCTTCGGATCGTCCGCCGGTGCGAATCCGATCACCCAGCCGTCGATGGACGTATTGCCGTTTCCAATCTGCGCGGTACCCGTCTTGACGGCCACCTGCACGCCGTTGATGGCCAGATTCGTGTTCTCCTTGGTGACCACGGCCTCCATCATCTGGGTGAGCTTGTTGGCCGTATCCGCACTGAACGCATGGGACATGACCGTGGGCTTGGTCTGCGAAATGACCGACAAGTCGGCGGAACGCACGCGGTCGACCAGCGTGGGCTGCATAAGCTTGCCATCATTGGCTATGGCGGCGGCCACCATAGCATTCTGCAACGGTGTCACCACGGTGTCTCCCTGGCCGATAGACGCCAATGCGAGCTTGTCGTCGTTGATGTCGGTGGGGAACTTCGACGTGACCGACACCCACGGGGTTCCGGTGTAATCGGAACCGTCCACGGTGATCGGGCTGTCAAAACCAAGTTTCTTGGCCATGGACGAGACGGCGTTGTCGCCCAACGACACGCCCAACTGGGCGAACGCGGTGTTCGACGAATATGCCAGCGCGTCCTCCATGGAGATCTTGCCGTCAGCGCCGTCGGCCTGCGGTACGGCGTTGGTCAGTTGCGTGACGGTGCCGGGAAGCGTGTAGCTTGCTCCTGCCGGAATCTGCGTATCCGGCTGGTATTGGCCGGTTTCCAAAGCCGCGGCGGCCACCACCGTTTTGAACGTGGACCCCGGAGGATACAGCTGCGAAGTGGCTCGGTTGAGCATCGGATTGGTGGCGTCCTGGGACAGCACGCCGTAGTTGCTGTTCGCCTGGCTCATGTCATGGCTGGCCAGCTGGTTCGGGTCGTAGCTGGGCGTGCTGACCATGGCGAGGATACGGCCGGTTTTCGGCTCGATGGCCACTGCGGCGCCATCCGTGCTGCCGAGGCTGTTGTATGCGGCCTGCTGAATCTTCGGATCGATGGACGTTTCGATATTGGCGCCCTTGTTCTCCTGCCCGGTGAACAGCGACTTGAACCGCTGCCAGAGCAGCTGCTCCGACTGGCCCGACAGCAGCGAGCTGCGGGACGCTTCGACGCCGCTCCAGCCACGCTGGCTGATGGAGAAGAATCCGGTGACTGGCGCATACAGTTCGCCGGCGGAATAGGAACGCTGGTACGAGAACGAATCGTTGGAAGGATCGGATTTTGCGATGACCGATCCGTCCGCGGCGAGAATGGACCCGCGCGGTGCGCCGTATTCGTGGTACAGCGCGCGGACGTTACGTGCGTCGTTGGTGAGCTGGTTGGCTCGGATGGCCATGATGATGGTGGTGGACATGCCCAGAATGACGAATAAGGCCACCACGATGGTGAACAGCTGGCGGAGCGACTTATTCATGCGATGCTCCTTGCTGGTCGATCGTCGGCAGGACTCCGGTTATCGGAATCGTCGGATTGGATTGATCGGTCTGGCCGGCTTGGCTGGTGTGGCCGGCTTGGCTGGTTCGATTGGCGGGCACGGCATGACCTGCTTGCCCGGCTGTGCCCGCATGGCTTGCCCGCACGGCCGGGATGGCCGAAGCCTTCGCCGCACCCGAACGCGTATTGCCGGCGATTTCGGTACGACGGTTCCGCTCGCGTTCGCGCAACACCCTGACGGCTTCCTGCTGGAATGTGTCGCTGTCGATCTCGGATTCCGGCCTGTTCGCGGAATTGGAGATGACGATCAGCAGCGCGGCCAGCATGTAGTTTGCGATCAGCGACGAACCGCCGGCTGCCATGTAGGGAAGCGTCAGACCGGTCAGCGGAATGACCAGCGTGATACCGCCGACCACGGTGAACACCTGGAAGGCCATGGTGAACACCAAGCCGGACGCAAGCAGCTTGCCGAAGCCGTCCTTGATTTTCATCGCGGTGATCATGCCGGCTGCGATGATCAGCAGATACAGCATGAGAATGGCCATCAGGCCGGTCAGTCCCAGCTCCTCGCCCAATGCCGCGTAAATGTAGTCGGAATTTGCGATCGGGGTGATCGACGGGTGGCCCTGACCGAGGCCGGTGCCCATCAGACCGCCGGAAGCCAAGCCGAAAATGCCGGTGACGAGCTGGTATGAGCCGCCGTATTCCTTGTTGTATTGAGCCGCGGAGAACGGGTGGAGCCAGGCGTCCACACGCGAGCCGACGTGGCTGAAGATGCTTGCCGCCGCCACCGCGCCGGCGGCGAAGGCGATGAATCCGATGACGATCCAGCTTTTACGCCCGGTGGCCACGTACAGCATGGACACGAACATGGCGAAGAACATCAGTGACGTGCCCAGATCATGCTGCAGGACCAGAACGCCCATGGAGACGATCCACACCACGATGATCGGTCCCATATCCTTGATGCGTGGCAGTTGGATGCCGAGAATCTTCTTTCCGCCGACGGCAAGCTGGTCGCGATGGTCGAACAGATACGAAGCGAAGAAGAACGCCAGGAACAGTTTGGCGAATTCGCTCGGCTGGAACGATCCCAAGCCGGGAATCTTCACCCAGATGCGTGCGCCGTACTGTTCGGAACCGACCACCGGCAGCATTGGCGACAGCAACAGCACGATGCCGATCACCATGCTGACGTACGAGAATCGCCGCAATACGCGGTAATCCCTCATGAACACCACCAGCAGGTTGGCAAACACCAGTGCGATCGCCAACCAAAGCAACTGTCGGAACGCCACTGTGGTTTTGGTGTCTTGGTCGAGGCGTGCGATCATCGTGACGCCGATGCCCGTCAATACCAGCACGCAGCACATGACCGATTGGTCGGCGTGCGGCTGGAATCGCAGCAGCAGACCCCAGGTGGTCAGGAACAGCGCGCTTACGAACGCGAGCATCCACACATAGTTTTGCGGGAAGCCGTTCGTGGTGCGTTCAAACATCTGGAAGAACGCCACCGCGCACAGCAGCATGCTGAACAGCAGCATGCCAAGCTGTCTCAAGCGTGTTGCGATCATGACTTGTCACCGCCCGACTTGTTGGTCTGCGCGGCCTGATCGGCGGCCTTTTTCGCCGCTTCGTCCTTCGCCTTCTGCTCGGCTTCGGCCTTCTCCTGCTGCCTCGCCTCTTGCTTGCGCTTCGCATCGTTCAGCTGCTTTTTGATCAGACGGGTATGGCTTTTCGCTTCGCCGTACGTGTCGAAGGAGATGCCCTGGTCAAGCTGTTCGCGCCAGCTTGGCGGCAGATCGCTGGTCTTCATATTGGTGTCGGTGACGGCATGTGACAGTTTGGCACCGAAGATGCTCGTCGGCACGCCTTGGAAAATCGCCACTTTGCCGTTGTTGTCGCCGATGTAGTACTTGGTTTGGCTCCAACGGTAGGTGCCCACGCCCACGCCGGCAACGCCAAGCAGCACCAGAATGATGATGAGTATGGTGATGATGCGGTTGCGGAATTTGCGCGACCGTTTCGTCTTACGTTCCTCGATATGTTCGTTGCGAATCGCCTTGGCGACTTCCGGATCGTTCGGATCGGCGGAAATACGCCCGTTGCGCTTCTGCACAATCGGAATTTCCCCGGTATCGGTATTGACACGGTCGCCATTGTCTTCGCGGACCGACGACGGCTGCGCGACGCGCTGTTCCGGCTGTTTCGGCTCCTCGTTGGGATCCTTGCCGCTGCGCAGGGCCGCGGCACGCGCCGCCGGCGACTGTTTGCCTTCGCGCAGAGGCGGGGCGGAAGCGACCGGTTCGTTGACGATGTCCGCGATGGTTTCCAAGCTTGCGCTGGCCGCGCCGCCGACCAGCGGCGTCTGATGCGGCAGGTCGAACGCGTCCGCGTCGAGCGCGAGCGTCGCGTCGGCGATCACCGCGGTGACGTTGTCGGTGCTGCCCGCACGCAACGCCATCGATACGAGCCGCTGCGCGCACTCCTCCTGATCGGCGCAGGTGGACAGCACTTCTTCAAGCGTGGAATCTTCCAGCACGCCGCACAGGCCGTCGGAGCACAGCAGCCAACGGTCGCCCGGATGCGCCTTGCGGATGGCGATGTCAGGGCGCGAATCGATGTCGAAATCGCCCAGCACGCGCATCACCACATTGCGTTGCGGATGGTTGCGCGCCTCGGCCTCGCTGATACGGCCGGTGTCGATGAGATGCTGCACGTAGCTGTGGTCGCTGGTCATGCGGACCAGATGGCCGTTGTGCAGCAGATACGCGCGGGAATCGCCGATATGCGCCAATACCCAGCAGCCGGCGACCAGCGCCACGGACGTGACGGTGGTGCCCATGCCGGCAAGACGACGCTCACGCTTGGCTTTGCCGACGATCGCGTCGTGCGCGGCCATGACGGAAGTCGCCATCATATGGGAGACGACCTGCACGTCGCCGTCAACATTGTCCTGTTCGATGTGCGCCAGCGACCGGATGGCGATGGTGGAGGCGGTGTCGCCGCCGGCATGCCCGCCCATGCCGTCGCAGATGGCGATGAGATGCTCGCCGGCGAACGCGGAATCCTGGTTGTTGGAACGCACGGTGCCCACGTCGGAGACGACGGTGGAATACATGAACAATTGTTGCGAAGCGGTGGAAGTCGGCAAAAACGTCACCTCAATTCGAAGGTGGTCGCACCGATGCGCACAGGTACGCGCGCGCCAAGAATCATCGGCGCGTTCAGACGCTGATGATTGACGACGGTGCCGTTGGTGGATCCCAGATCCTCGATGGCCCAACGGCCGGTGGCGGGATCGGTGTAGACGCGCGCATGGTGGGAGGAAACGAATTCATCATCCAGCACCACGGTGTTCGAAGCGGAACGGCCAAGTGTGATGGTGTTGCCGGCCAGAGGGACGGAACTGCCGGCAAGGGGGCCATCGATAATGACCAGCAGAGTTGGTTTGGCATTGGTTGCGGCGCTTGCCGAAGGGGCTGCGGCGGCTACGGGCGCAGGCGATTCGACGGCCTTGCGCGCGGCGCGCTCTTTACGACGATGAGCCCGCGACTTGCGCGGGCTGAGCGTTTCGATATCCCTGTACAGCGAACGTACCGTACAGGCCACGAAGATCCAAAGCAGTACGAGAAACCCGTACTTGAGGATCGCAAACGTTAATTCAGTGAGCATAAAAGGCGGCTCTCCAGGTTGGGGCTGATTACTCCTGCTCCTGCGAGGAGGCCCAGTACAGGATGCGGGTTCGGCCGATGGTGATCGTGTTGCCGTCGAGCAGCGTTGCCGCCTCAACATGATGGCCTTCGACGTACATGCCGTTGGTGGAGTTCAGGTCGCGGGCGATGACGGTGTTGCCGTTGTCGGTGACGTCGATCTCCATGTGACGACGGGAGATGCCGGGGTCGTCGATGACGATGTCGCAATCGGAACCACGGCCGATGATGGTCTTTTCCTCGGTGAGCAGATACTGGTGCTCGCCGATCTCCAGCATCGGGCAATCCTCGGTCTGCGCGTCGGTCGTGACCGGCACGGTGTTGCCCTGCACGGATTCGCTGGAAAGCCGGTAATCGCCCTTGGAAAGTTCAAGATCCTCTTCGAAGATCACCACGACCGGGCCGACGAACGCGTAGTTCTGGCTCTTCGCATACTGGGTGAGGTTGTCGGCAAGTTCATTGGCGAGCGTTTCGGCGCCCCACTCGACGATGTTGTTGAAATCCGGAGTGCTGAGCTTGAAACGGTACTCGTTCGGGGCTACGGTGCGATCGCGCGTGACGGGCATGGCTTCTTTGTCGATCTCGCGTTCCAGAGCGCTGGAAAGGTCGACGGGTTTCAGGTCTTTAGACCCGAACTTCGCGAAAACCCCGTTGACGGCGCCTTCCACGCTCTTCTCAAATCGGTCGAGAACACTCATACTTGTCCCTTTCTGTCCTTGACTATCCTACGCTGTAGCCTGCCGAGCGCCAATTCGAAGGCTACTTGCTTGCAAAAATTTCATGTGAAGGGGGGTTGCGTCCGGGGTATTGGCGGCGAGTGGTGCGTGACGGTCGGTAGATTGGAAGGTATGAATGATGCGATTGATGAGTTTCCTGGGCTGAAGGCCCGTACCTTGCGATTCACCTGCGGCGCGCCACGTTCCGCCCGCGCGATCGGCGACGGTTCGCGTGCGCTGTTCCTGCGTTCGGACGGTCCGGAGGACACCGTCACCTCCCTGTGGATGAGCGTGATCGGCAGCGATGGCGATACCGACGAGATTCTGCTTGCCGATCCGCGTACGCTGCTGGCTGACGCCGACGCCGAGGATGTGCCGGCTGAGGAAAAGGCGCGCCGCGAACGTGCGCGTGAAGGTGGTTCCGGCATCGTCGGCTATTCGGTCGATGCGGCCGGCAACCGCGTGACGTTCACCATCAACGGCCAGCTGTTCCTGACGGATATCGCGGCCGGCGTGACGCGCGGCATCGCCATCGACGAACCGGAATTCAAGCCGGTGCTGAACCCGCGCATCAGCCCCGACGGACGACACATCATGTATACGACCGGCACGTATTTGGTGGACGTCGATCTTGCGGACGTGTCGGACACGACGGACGCAGGCGAAGACGCGGGCGATGCGGTGTCCATCGTCGCGTCCGTTCCGCAAGACGACGCTGACGACGTTGCCGATACGCAGGACGGCACGCAAGATGACGCGCAAAGCGACGCGGCCGAATCGCAAGCAGGCGAATGGAAAATCGGTCTCGCCGAATTCGCCGCAGGTGAGGAAATGGACCGTTACGACGGCTTCTGGTGGTCGCCTGATTCCAAGTATGTGCTCTTCGAAACCTTCGACGCATCCCACGAGCAGACCTGGTACATCGCCGACCCGGCCGATCCGACGAAACCCGCGCAGGCCCGCCGCTATCCGCAGGCGATGACGGCCAACGCCGACGTGCATCTGACGCTGCTGGAACTCGGCTACGATACGGACGGCTGCTACTACGGCGGCATCGCACACAACGTGGAATGGGACCGCGAATCGTACGAATACCTGGCCGCCGTCAGCTGGACCGAAGGCCACGAGCCGCTGCTACTTGTGCAGGACCGGCTTCAGCAGCACGACCAGGTGCTCGCCGTCCACGTGGGCGAGCCTATCGTGACCATGAGCGCGCCGGAAAACGGCTTCACCGACGAGGACGGCAGCGAAGTGGAGACCTTCTCCATCGCCATCCCCGAATACGCGCCCGGCGAAGAACCCGGCACCACGCGCGTGCTTGAGGAACATAGCAACGACTGCTGGCTCGACCTGATCGCCGGCACCCCCGCATACACGCCTGACGGCCGTCTCGTGTGCGCGATGAACGACATGGACACCGACACGAACCGTCTGACCGTGGACGGCACGCCATTCACACCCAAGGGCCTGCAGGTGCGCGAAGTGCTCGACGTGACCGACGACGACGTGCTGTGCGTGGTGCAGCGCACGCCGGAACTGCTGCCGGCCGCCGATCTGCCGTTCCTGTGGCAGTCCAACGCGGACGATCACGACGCCCGCAGCTTCGATGTGGTCTCGATCCGTTACGACGGCGACTGGGAGCCGCTCACCTACGTTCCCGGACAGTGGACGATGAGCCGCGCCGGCGACGGTTGCGTGGTGACCGGCCGTGGCATGGACGATGCCGCGATGCAGATGCAGCATTGCATGAACGTGCGTGCCGACGGCGCTGCCGCTGATGCCGCCGATGCCGACGGAAATGCCGACGGCGCGGAAGTGATGTCGATGGTGGTCGCGCCGATCGAAAACCATGCCGAAACCCCCGGCTTCACGCCGAACGTGCGATTCGCCCGCATCGGCGAGCGCAAGCTGTACACGGCGATCATCCTGCCGTCCGAAGCCAGCGGCCACGCCCATGACGACACCTTGCCGGTGCTCATGAAGCCGTACGGCGGTCCTGGATTCCAGCAGGTCGTGGAAAGCCAATCGTTCTACTGGGATGCGCAATGGTGGGCCGACCAAGGTTACATCGTGGTCACCGCCGACGGTCGCGGCACCACCGGCCGCGGACCGAAGTGGGATCGCGCGATCTACGAAAACATGAAGGCCGTGACGCTTGAGGACCAGGTCGACGCCGTGTACGCGCTGCCCGACGCGCTTGCCTCGATCGCCACCAAAACCGGCGTTGCCGTGCCGAAACCCGACCTCGGCCGCGTGGCGATGATCGGCTGGTCCTACGGCGGCTTCCTGTCCGCGCTCGCCGTGCTGGACGCGCCCGACACGTTCGCCGCGGCCTGCGCGGGCGCTCCGCCGACCGACTGGACGCTGTACGACACGCATTACACTGAGCGGTATCTGGGACTCGATCCGACCACATACGAGCGCAACAGCATCATCGCGGACGCGCCGAAGCTCAGCCGTCCGCTCATGCTCATCCATGGTTTCGCCGACGACAACGTGACGATCGCCAACAGTCTGCGCTTGAGCCAGGCGTTGATGGCCGCGGGACGCAAGCACACGTTCCTGCCGCTCAACGGCATCACGCACATGACCAACGACGAGACGGTGGCGCGCAACCTGTTGCTGCTGCAGCGCGACTTCCTCGCCGACGCGCTGGTTTGACGGTGTTCCGGCGGAACTGACGTTCCGATACAACCGAAGAAAAAAAGAACGCGTCCCCCTGCGATTCGACGGACTGCCAAGTATCCGTCGGGTCACAGGGAGACGCGTAACCCTTCTCAATAGAGAAGATAGGATGGCGTGAACACCCCTGCAAGTAAGGGTGTACCACATCTGTGTAGCACCTTTTGTAGTACCCTTTCGTTTCTCGCGACCGTCGGAGCCAGTCACGATTCGGGGTGTCCGGCAAGGGGTGGCAGGGTTTCGGGCACCGGAATCGGCAGATAGGCGAACAGCGTCCATTCGCCGTCGCGCAGCGTTGTCTCGAGTTTGCCGCCATGCGATTCGAGCTGTTTGCTGAAATACGCGAGGCCGTGGCCTCCCGGCTGCGTGCGATCCGTTTCGGTGGTCCTCGCCTGGTTGATCTGCGTGATTTCGACGGCGTTCGGCTTGAGTATCACCGACAGGCCGGCTTTGCTGCCGGACTGGGCGTGACGCGCGATGTTGGCGTAGGTCTCGCGAAGCAGATCATTGGCGATTCCGGCCAGGCTCGGGGAGGCGCTTGGCGCACCGCCCGCCACATGGAGGATCGAGGTGATGTCGAAGCCGAGCGCGCGTAGACGCCGGTCACCGCCGGCCATCGTGGCTTTGAGCAGGTCGGAGAAGGCCTTGCCGTCCGCATCCTCCTCAAGGACGGTGACGTCCATATCCAGTTCGTCGATGACGCGATGCACGTTGGTCAGGGCGGACAGGATGTAATCGTTGACCTGCGTCCATTTGTCGAGCTCATCGCGTCTTTCGTCCGCGTTCTTGCCGTCGTCACCATCCGTCGAGGCGCTGCCATCGCCATCGTCTCCGCCGGACAATGCATCGATGCGACGTTGCGCGACGAAAGCCGCGGCGGACAGATCTCCCGTCACGGCGTCGTGTATGGCTTCCGCGATGTGACTGCGGCTTTCCATCTCCCGTAATCGCGCTTTCGCCTGCTCCGCCTCGGCGCGGCTGCCGGCTACGGCCTGGTTCCATCGCAAACCGCATCCGAGCATCAGTACCAGGCTGACCATGGCGATGATGGCCACGGGATTGCTGCGGCTCGTGCCAAGGACCAGTTGACGGAACAGCTGGTCGCCTATGGAATAAGCGAGCAGCAGCAGCGCCACGAGATTGTTGGTTTCGTAGGCGAGCATGCCGAACGTGTAAAGGATTCCCGGCAGCGAGTTGACGTCGGCTCCGGGTATGAGCCAAGGTCCCGACTGGCTCATGATCAGAAACAGCAGCGACATCGATTTCGGAAAGAACGGTGACAGCAGCAGCACCGCGATTTCGATGATGGTCCAGACGATCGCCGCGGGATTGTCGGTCGGGGCGAGCACCAGGCAGAACAGGATCCACCATACGGTGATGACCACGATGGTTATGCGGATCGGATGCCAGAGTTTCGGATGGTCGGCACGCATATGGTTGTGCCAGGAGCGGAAGGCGCTTACGGGTCTGGGTTTTGTGGGTTCAGCGTGCATGCGATCTCACCCACAATGCCACTGCCTGGCGTGCCGTCTTGCAGTTCAGCTTCTTGAGAATGCCCTGCATATGCTTGCGCACGGTGCTTTCGGAGATGTCCAGTCGTTCGGCGATCTCCCTGTCCAGCATGCCGTCGGCGCACAGGGAGATGATTTGCTCCTCGCGCACGGTGAGCCGCGGTGAGGTCTCCTCCTCGCGTCTGATGCGCACGTTGGCCAGGGCGGGAGGTTCGAATCCCTCCATAACGTTGCCTCCACAGAGCCGCTCGATGGCCTTCGCCAGCTGATCGGAATCCTCCTTGCTGATCAGTCCCTGCGCTCCGGCTTCCATCAGCCTGCTACGGTAGCTGTTGATGGAGAAGCTGGTGATGCCCAGAATCGGCAGATGCCTGTCCATGAGACGGATCCGATGGCAGATGGCCGGCCCCTGCAAGCCCTCCATGGACATGTCCAATACAAGCAGGTTGAGATTGTCGTCGTTCCTCTGGCAACGTTCGATCGCTTCGTCGCCGGAAGTGGCCGTCCACACCACGTAGGCCGTGGGGACCTTCGCTTCGATGAGAAGGCTCAGCGATTCCAACGCGCGCGGATCGTTGTCGACCAGCGCTACACGGTGGATTTTTGGTATGGGAGCTGCGGATTTCGTGGGATTCATCGCATGGCTCACTTTCCACACAGCCAGTAAAGCGGCGGCGGGCAGTCGATGATGGCGGATGCGGTTCCTCTCGCCGCGTCGGCGAAGATGGCAGCCTTCCCGTTGGAAGGGGTCATCGTTCCGGCTGGCTGCATGGTGCAGAGCATGACGAATGCCACACACAATGACATGATTTTCATACCGACATTGTACGGGGGAGCGCGTCCACGAGTGAGGAGGCGCGTTCGATCCGTGGAGCCGAAGCGTGGGGCTCTGAAGGCTGTTCATGTGGGATTCGTATGATGAAAGCATGACTCTTAGGCTGCTCGACGAGGCGAATTACGACGCCGAAATGGAAAGTAAGGTGCTGCCCGCGCTGGACGCCTGCATGACGGAAGGATGGATGGATCCAGCCACCGTTGACTGGAACGGCGACGCGCTGCCCAAACTGGACGAACCCGGCCGGTTGCACTATTGCTGTTACGACGCGGCCAAATTCGACGTGCTGCGTGAGGACGGCGCTTCGGGCGTGTTCCGCGGTGCGATCGTCATTTCGCACGGCTTCACCGAATTCGCCCGCAAATACAGCGAGATGGCATGGTATTTCCTGCTGGCCGGCTATTCCGTATGCATCCTCGAGCATCGCGGGCACGGCCATTCCGCACACGACGTGAGCAATCCCAGCCTGGTGTGGATCGACGATTGGCGTCGGTACGTGGCCGATTTCGCAGCCTTCGCCGACACTGTGGGCCGCGAATACGCGTGCGGCGGGCCACTGAACCTGTACTGCCATTCGATGGGCGGCGGCATCGGCGCGGCCGTGATGGAACACTATCCGAGCCTGTTCGACAAGGCCGTGCTGTCCGCACCCATGATCGCCCCCGTCGTCGGTATGCCGACATGGATCGCACGCATCGCTACAGGCGCGTTGTGCGGCTTGGGATTCGGCAAAGCGCGCGTATTCGGTCACACCGATTTTTCCCCCGAACTCGATCTCGACGAGCATAAGGGCGCGTCCGAGGCGCGCGTTCGCTGGTTCCACAAGCAGCGCGTCGACGACGTGGCATGCCAGACCAACGCGGCCACCTTCGAATGGGCGCATCAGGCGATGGCGCTGTCCCGCGCCATACTCAAACCGGACATGTGCGGCGCAATCGAAACCCCGATGCTGCTGTTCCAAGCCGGACGCGACATTTGGGTGCTCAACGGACCGCAGGACGATTTCGTGGAACGCGTGCGCGAAGGCGGCGGATCAATCGAAAAAATACGGTACGGCAAGTCGTTGCACGAGATCTTCTCCATGCCGAACACGGTGGTCGGACCGTATGTGAACAAGATTCTCGACTTCCTCAGCGCGCCCGCGGACAGTCTGTGAGCGGCTGCCACTGCAAGACACATGCGGCGTGTACGGTGTGCGATGAGCGAACAGTGAAGGGGAAGGGGCCGCAGTGGCGGAAAAAACGTTCGAACGCACGCCGAAAGACCTGATTATCGGCATTGCGATGACCCTGTGCGGCGGCGTGCTGTGGGGCGTCAACGCCACCGTCTCCAAAATCCTCATGGGCACGTACCACGCCTCGCCGCTGTGGATCGCATGCGTGCGCGAACTGGCAGCCGGCGTGCTTTTCCTCACCTGCTCGGCCATCATGACGCCGAAACTGCTTACCGGCGCGCTACGCGATCGCAAATCATATCCGCGGCTGCTGGCCACCGCCATCATATGCGTGCTGCTGGTGCAGGTCGCCTACCTCGAATCGATCAACTGGACCAACTCTGGCACCGCGACCGTGCTGCAAAGCCTGAACCTGCTGTTCGTCTTGGGGGTCGTATGCCTGCGCGGGCGGCGACTGCCCGGCGTACGGGAAGGCATCGGCGTGGCGCTCGCCTTCGCGGGAACCGTGCTGATTGCGACCGGCGGCGATTTCACTACGCTGAAACTGCCGTTGGTCGGCCTGATTTGGGGCGCTATCAACGCGGCGTCCACGGCGGCCATGGTGTTTCTTCCGGTCAAGCTCATCGAACGTTGGGGCAACTTCACCGTCAATGGCATCGCGTTCCTGATTTCCGGGCTTGTGCTGCTGCCGTTCGTGCGGCCGTGGGCTACGGCGCCGCAGTTGGATTGGCTGGGTGTGGGGCTGATGGCGTTCACCGTGATCGGCGGCACATTCGGCGCGTTCTGGCTGTACATGGCCGGCGTGGTGCGCGTCGGTTCGATGCGTGCCACCATGCTCGGCACCAGCGAACCGGTGATGGCCACGATTTCCGCGGTGGCATGGACGGACGCGGTGTTCGAACCGACCGATTTGGTTGGATTCGTGATGATTCTCATCATGGTGTTTTTGGTGCGTTAAGTGCCGTGACGGGCGTTGCTTTTCGGGCGGCGGCGTGCGGACAAACAAAAAAGCCGGACACCCACTTACGGGCGTCCGGCTTTGCTTTGCTTAGCGATTACCGTGACTTACGACGTGCGAATATGACGTACGGCAGCTGGAAAATCAGCCTTCAATCGCAATCTGATGCTTGGTCTCAACCTGCTGCTGCGCTTCGGGCTTCGGCATTTCCAGGCACAGGGTGCCGTCCTTGTAGCTGGCGTGAATGTCGGAATCCTTCACGTCCTCGCCAACGTAGAAGCTACGAGAGCAAGAGCCGGCGTAGCGTTCGCGACGCAGCCAGCGGCCGTTGTCGTCCTTGTCCTCGTGCGAGCTGTTGCGATGCGCGGAAACGGTCAGATAGCCGTTCTGCAGGTCCAGCGAAATGTCGTCCTTCTTGAAGCCAGGCATGTCGATGTCGACCATGTAGCCCTTGTCGGTCTCACGCACATCGGTGCTCATCATGCCTGCGGACATGTTCGGATCGCATGCGGCTGCGCGGTCCATGTTGCGCCAACCCTCGAAGAACGGATCGTCGAACAGATCGGAGAACATCGTGTCATTCATCAAAGCCGGAAACATTGCCATAATCGGTACTCCTTAAGCAAATGCGCGTTCTGTGCGCGGAGTAATGCGGCTTGGCAGCCGGCCGTGCGATTATCGCTGCGGCGTCACCATCCAGCGAGATCGGCGACCGGGTTCGTTGCCGCATCCGGAACCCTCCCGGGCTCCTGACCTTGACCTTTCACTTCACCCAACTCTTCCGTGTCCTGCTCATTCCGCGGTTATGCTCACAGTGAAATACCGGGAAATGCTTGCGATTGCGTGCGCGGAAAAGTCGTACGGCGAATTTCGTTTTTCTTCAGAATCGGACGCATGGGATTGGTCTGCAATGCGTTACGTATCTGTTTTTCCAACCGGTCACGTGAAGTGTGGTTTTGGGTGGCTATGTGTTCGATTCTGCCGAATTGGTTATTCGGATTGTGTTTTCTGGAATCGGACATTTGTGGTGCTGGTTTTGGGTTTGGATGTCCGTTTGTCTGTTTCTGCTGAGATAGCTGGGCTTTCGGCGCATTTTTAGTACTTTTTTGTCACATTTCATACGTTTTGGATAAAGCAAAAGGGCTGGAATCGTTGGATTCCAGCCCTTTTCGGCCCGTGCGAGCGGGGGGAGTTGAACCCCCACGAGCATACACTCACTGCCACCTGAAGACAGCGCGTCTACCATTCCGCCACGCTCGCAGACAATCGACTAATTTACACCTTTACTATCTGTGGCACAAATCGGCGTGTCGCACCGCCGTATTCGCAAAGCGAATGCACAAAGCGGTGCGACGCGAGGAGGGAGGAGGCCCTGTGGACCTCCAGACGATGGAGCCATCCTTTGTTCAAAAAGCCGCGTTTGCGTAGCAAATGCTCAAGCCCCGCGACTTCCATCCAGCTCCTCTGGCTCAGCCCTTCGAACCGTTCTCGTAGAACTTCGCGAGTGTCTCGTCACGGAATTCGTTGAAATAGCCACCGTCGATTGATTCGCGGATATCGTCGAGCAGCTTCACGAAGAAGTGCTCGTTGTGAATCGTGGCCAACGTGAAACCGTTGAATTCGCGGGCGCGCAACGCATGGTCCACGTAGGCGCGCGAATAGTGCGTGCAGGTGTAGCAGTCGCAGTCCTCCTCAAGTGGGCCGAAATCGTGCTTGAACTGCGCGCGCTTGATGTTGTAGCGGCCGTGGCGCGTGAAGATCGCGCCGTTTCGGCCGCAACGGGCGGGCGCCACGCAGTCGAAGGTGTCGCCGCCGTTCTCCACGCAGGCGAAGATGTCGTCCACCGCGGCGATGCCGAGCACATGGCGCGGGCGGCTTTCCGGCATCGCATCGCAGATCCAGGCGCACGTGTCGCCGATGATGCGCTTTTCGATCGCGCCGCCGATGCCGACGCCGTCGAAATCGAGCGACGCGATCTGTTCGGCGGCATGCCGGCGCAGATCCTCATAATTCGCGCCCTGCACCACGCCATACAGCGCCTGGTACGGCTTGCCAAGACGCTCTTCGGTGAGCCTCTTGTGCTCGGCTACGCAGCGTTGCGCCCAACGGTAGGTGCGTTCCACGGAACGTTCCTGGTAGCCGCGGGTGTTCATCAGCGTGGTCAGCTCGTCGAAAGCGAACATGATGTCGGCGCCGATCTTATGCTGGATTCCCATTGAAATTTCGGCGGAAAAACGGTGCAGTGAGCCGTTGAGCGGCGATTTGAACGTTACGCCGTCCTCGTCCACGAACGCGAGCCGCTCCTTGCCTTCCGCGATCACGTCGTCCGATTTCATGCCGGTGACGTCCATGGCGAGCGTCTTCTTGAAGCCCGCGCCGAGTGACAGCACCTGGAATCCGCCGGAATCGGTGAACGTCGGACCGTTCCAGTTCATGAATTTGGCGAGTCCGCCGGCTTCGTCGAGCACCTGTTCTCCGGGTCGTTCATACAGGTGGAACGCGTTGGACAGCAGGCATTGCGCGCCAAGATCCTTCATGGTTTCGGGCAGCACGGCCTTCATTGCGGCCTGCGTGGCCACCGGCACGAACGCCGGGGTGTGGATGTCGCCGTGGGGGGTGTGGATGATGCCGGTGCGTCCGTATCGCGCGCCGCCGCGGCCCTTGCCATCGGCCGCATCTGGCAGGCGGGTTTTCTGCTCGAAGTAGAACGCGTCGCGGCGGCCGGGCTTGCCGGGTTCCGCGCCGCGGGGATGCTCAATAAGGTTTTCGGTCGATGCCGCGCTGGTCGTGTTGCCTGCTGCGTCGTGCGTTGCGCGGGCTGCCGCGTTGGCCGCTGAGGTCTCGTGCGCCACCGCGCCGGTCTGTGGTTCGTTCAAGCTTGTCATGCTCTCAACTGTATGCGATAGCGCCGATTGCCGCGGTGGCGCCATCGGCGGTCGACGGTGGCATCGTATGGAGCAAACTGCCAAGCGATTCGATTGCTACTTTCAACAAACATTCAGGAAACTTCCAGAGCAGGTATCTTTACTCTTAGATAGCAGTTCGAGCGGCACGATTGCTGATCATGTTGAATGCCGCGAGACGAATAAGGAGCAACAATGGCTGAAGATAATAGCGATCAGAACATCGCCCAGCCGCAGGATGGCACGCAGCAGACCGCGCCGCAGACGCCGAGCGAGAACGTCGCCGACGAAGCACAGACTTCCGTTACCGAACCGATTGCAGTGCCGAACGCGGGCGAGCAGCCCACCACCGCCCTTCCTACCGTGGACGCGGCGGATGGCACGGCAGGCAATACCGCTGACGATACGCCGGATTATGCTTCCGCTGCCGGTGAACGCACGGTGATCAACAACGCGACGCAGGATGCGCCGACCGAACAGTACCGTCCGGCGCCCGAATACGGCGCGTACGGTCCGGTGCCGACGCCGCCGGCTGGCGATGCCAGCGGCCAGACCGCCCAGCAACCGCAGTACGGCGCGCAGCAGCAGGGCCAGCCGCAGGACAACCGTCCGTCGTTCTTCGGCGCTTTCGGCAACCCGTATACGACCGGCAATCAGCGGAACAATGGCAATCCGTTCGGCAATCCGTTTGGCGGCTCGTCCGCGCAGAACGGCGCGCAGCAGAACAATCAGCAGCCGCAGTACGGCGCGAACATGCCCCCTGCGGGACCGGGCAACCGCAATCCGTTCGGCGCTCCGGGGCAGGGCTTCCCGAACCAGCCGAATCAGACGCCGGTCGTCACCAAGCAGAAGTCCGGCATGACCAGCCATGTGGTCACCGCCGTTGTGGCCGCACTGGTGTCCGGCGCGCTGTGCCTCGGCGTCGGCTTCACCGCGATCACCAACGGTTGGGTGCATGTGCCGACCTCCAGCTCGCTGTCCGACGTCAAGTCCAACACGTCCGGTTCCGGTTCCGCCAAGGCGAAGTCCGGTACGGCGGTCGATTGGACCGCGGTGGCCAAGGAAGTGTCCGATTCCGTGGTGGCCATCGACGTGGCGACCAGCGACGGCGAAGCCAAGGGCTCCGGCGTGGTGATCAGCGACAAGGGCTATATCGCCACCAATAACCACGTGATTTCCGGCGCGCAGCAGATTCAGGTGACGCTCGCCAGCGGCGCCGTCTATTCCGCGAAGGTGGTCGGCACCGACACCACCACCGATTTGGCCGTGATCAAGCTCGACAATCCGCCGAGCGATCTGAAAGTCGCGGAATTCGCCGATTCCGACAATCTCGCCGTCGGCGAGGCCGTCATGGCGATCGGCAATCCGCTCGGCTACGACGACACCGCCACCACCGGCATCGTGTCCGCGCTCAACCGTCCGGTGACCGTGACCGATGATGACAACAACGCCATCGTCACCAATGCCGTGCAGATCGACGCCGCCATCAATCCCGGCAACTCCGGTGGTCCGACTTTCAATGCGGCTGGTCAGGTGATCGGCATCAATTCGTCCATCGCCTCCACTGCGAGCTCGTCCGGTACTGCCGGTTCGATTGGTATTGGCTTCGCCATCCCGTCGAACCTTGTCAAGCGCGTGGCCAACGAAATCATCGACAATGGTTCCGTGAAGCATGTGGTGCTCGGTATCACCATCAAAAGCGCTACGGTCGAAGCCGACGGTGTGACCCGTGGCTGCGCCCAGGTGCAGGCCGTGACCGACGGTGGCCCGGCGTCCAAGGCCGGCGTGAAGGCCGGCGACTCCATCGTGGCGTTCAACGGAAAGGCAGTGAACAACAACTACTCGCTGCTCGGTTACGTGCGCGCCTCCGCCATGGGAGACAAGGTGAAGCTGACCGTTGTGCGCGGCGGCAACACCATGGATCTCGAGGTGACGCTCGACCAGGAGGAGACCAAGACGAACTCCTCCAACAAGCAGGAACAGCGTCAGCAGAACAACGGCAACGACGATAACGGCAACGGCCAGAATGGCGGCAGCCAGAACGGCCAGAATGGCGGTAACGGCAACAACGGCGACGGCGGTGGCCTGTTCGATCCGTTCGGTCTGTGGTAAAGCCGGATGCGCGGCATCGTACGGCAACGTACGGTGTGCGGCGTTCATGCCGACAGCGATACGGGTGGCTGCCACCCGATAGGCTGACGGCGAAGCCGCAACCGCAATCCGCGTAATCGCGGAAAACGCTGAACAAGCCGAAAAACGGCGGAAAACAAGGGCTGTGCGAGCAATCGCACGGCCCTTTTCGTATGCGCGGAACGCGCGCGACGAACGGAAGCACACGTAAACGACCGCGGCAATCGCAATGCTCTGTTATGCTGGAAATATCTTTTTACGCCGTGTATCGAGGGTCCGCGCAGGCGGGGCGCCGATGGGTTAACAAGGCGTCCGATACGAGCGTAAGGAGATTCTCATGCGTAGAATCATTTCCATTTGCAAAGAAGTTCCGCTGCTGCCGATCGCCATCATTGCCGCGATTCCGTTGGCATTGCTGGGTTCGTGGCGTCCGTGGGAGGCTGCGGGCGTCTCGCTGACTTTCGGACCGTTCAATCCGGGTGTCGGGCAGTGGATCGTGATCGCGCTGGTCGTGTACACGATTGTGGTGACTGTGATCGGCATGATTGACGATTTGCGGCACGGTCACGTCGGTGTGGATTTGCTTGCGGTTATTGCGATCGCGTCGACGGTGGCGGTGCAGGAATACTGGGCTGCGTGGGCCGTGGTGCTGATGATTTCCTCCGGCGAGGCGATTGAGGAATTCGCACAGTCGAAGGCGGAAGGCAACCTGACGGCGCTGGTTGATGCGGCGCCGCGGACCGCGCACGTGGTGACGTTGCCGGGCGTGGGTGCACGTGCGGCGGCTGCCGGGGCCGACGGTACTGCCGGTGATGCTGAGGGCGACATGACGGCGGACGGCTTTCGCAAGGTCGCCAGTGTGGATGTGCCTAACGCTGCGGAAACGAATAAGTCCACCACCCAAACCAAGCCTTACGACGCGGCCGGCGAGCATTTCGAAACCGTTCCGGTCGACCAGGTCAAGCTTGGCGACGTGATCCTCGTGCTGCCGGGCGAAACGGTGCCGGTCGACGGCGAACTGCTGTCGGGCGTCGCCACGTTGGATCTGAGCAATATCAACGGCGAGCCGGTGCCGCGCGAAGTGTATGCGGGCGCGCGCGTGCTGTCGGGTGCGGTCAACGGATCGACCGCGCTGACGATGCGTGCCACGCAATTGGCGCAGGATTCGCAGTATCAGAAGATCCTCGAACTGGTGTCTTCGGCGCAGCAATCGCGCCCGACCGTCGTCAAAACCGCCGATGTGCTGGCGGTGCCGTTCACCATTCTTTCGCTGGCGATCGCCGGCATCGCGTGGGCCGTCGCAGGCACGCCATTGCGATTCGCGCAGGTGCTGGTTTTGGCCACGCCCTGCCCGCTGCTGATCGCCGCTCCCGTCGCGTACGTGGCCGGCACCGGTCGCCTTGCCAAGGCGGGCATTCTTATCAAAGCGCAGGACGTGCTGGAAAACCTGGGCCGCGTATCGCATATCTTCTTCGACAAAACCGGCACGCTTACCGTCAAGCAGCCGCAGGTCGTGCGCGTCGAGAAGCCGTTCGAAAACAGCTCGCCGTACGACGAGAACCACATTCTGATGATGGCCGGCGTGGTGGAAGGCTACTCGGTGCACATTCTGTCGAAGGGCATCGCGGCGGCCGGGCAGAAGGCCATGCAGGAGCTGTACGCGCGCTATGAGAACGGGCAGCGGCTGTGCGCCGAACGCGATCTGCCGGGGCATGGACGCGATTACCCCGTGGTGAAGAACATCGAGGAACAGTCGGGCAAGGGTGTGTCCGGCGAGGTGAACGGGCATGCCGTGCGCGTGGGTCGTTTCGCGTACGTGACGGCCGACGAGGCCGGCTTCACGCATGTGCTGGGCGCAGGTGCGGCGGCCGGTATTGCGGCTGGTGCTGTGGCCGATAGCGCGGTTGGCGATTCGGCGACCGGTACCGCTGCCGGCGATTCCAAGAAGCCGGAGGTGAACTCGCTGTTCGCCCCGCTCGAGCCGGACGAAATGGCCGCGTACGTGGCGATCGACGGCAAGCTCGCCGCGCGCATCGTGCTGCGTGACGTGCCTCGCGAAAACGCGAAATCGTCCCTTGAAAAACTGCACCGGCTCGGCGTGAAGAAACTGTCCATGCTCACCGGCGACAAGGAGGCTTCCGCACGCATCATCGCGGGCGAGGTCGGCATCGACGACGTGCAATCCGAACTCTTCCCCGAAGGCAAGGTCGCGGCCGTCAAGAACGCCACGGAAGACGCGCACCAAAACCAGCCGGCGTGGGACAAGGTCGTACAGCGCGTGGTCGGCGAATCCATGACCCGACAGGTGACGATGATGGTCGGCGACGGCGTGAACGACGCCCCCGTGCTGGCGGTTGCGGACATCGGCATGGCCATGACCGACGGCACGTCCACCGCCGCGTCCGAATCGGCGCAGGTGGTCATCATGAACGACGACATCGCCTCCGTGCCGCGCGCCATCGCCATCGCCCGCCGCACGAAGAAAGTGATGCTGCAGGCGGTGCTGGTCGGCCTTGGATTGGCGATTATCGGCATGGTCGCGGCCGCGTTCAACCTCATTCCGGTGGTCGTCGGCGCGTTCATGCAGGAAGCGATCGACGTGGTCAGCATCCTGTGGGCGCTCACCGCCCTGCTCGACCGCGAGTAGCGCCGGTTGCGGCGACGAGCCGTGCGGAGGCTGAACCGCGTTGCGCCGTGCTACATCGAGCTGGGCGAGATTTCGCCAGCGATGTTCCGGCGCATCCACGTGCCGAAATCGGCCGCGTCCACGCCCTGCGACAGCAGGAACATGATCTTCGCGTATGCGGCTTCCAGCGTCATGTCGCCCGATCCGATCGCACCGGCGCGGGCGATCGCGTCGCCCGTCTCGTAATGGCCGAGCAGCACTTCCGCCTGCTGGCATTGCGATGCGATGACGACAGGCACGCCGTCATGCAGCACGTCGGCGATCACGTCGGTCAGTCCTGGCTCGTCGCTCGGCACATTGCCAACGCCGTACGCGCGCAACAGCACCGCTTCCGGACGAGGGTCGAGCATCGCGGCCAATCGCGCGGCGGAAATGCCGGGAGCCATGTCGATCACGGCTACATCGTGACGGGAGTAGGGCAGCGGTGACGCCCAACCGCAACTGGAGCCGGCCGAATCGCCCGCATACCAATGCCATGGCGTGCCGGTACGTGCCAGCGGGCCGGTGGACGGCGCCGAAAACCCTTCGAACGCCCAGCTTGACGATTTGCTCACACGGTTGCCGGCGAACAGATGATGGCCGAAGAACAGGCCGACGCCATGAAAACGTCCGCTCATCGCGGCGTTCAGCGCACCCGTGACGTTCGCGGTGGCGTCCGATTCGATTTTGCCGAGCGGATGCTGCGACCCCGTGAAAATCACAGGCTTGCCGAAACCGGTCAGCGCGTAAGACAGCGCGGCGCTCGAATAGCTCATCGTATCGGTGCCGTGCAACACCACGAACGCGTCGGCGTCATCGCGGTGCGCGCGCAGGTCGTCCGCCATCGTCTGCCAATTGTCGGGCGTCGCGTTCGACGAATCGATCAGCGGGTCCAGCTCGGTGAACGAGAACAAGCTCGGGTCCAGATGCGCGTCCTCAATCAGCCGGCGCAGCCAGCCGCGCATATCGGCGCCCGGAACCAGACCGTTCGGTGACTCGACCATACCGATGGTGCCGCCGGTATACGTGATGTGAATGCGCATATGCCCACCCTCTTACGATAAGGATCTTCTTTAGTGAGGGACCGATTGTGATCTTCTGCGATTGTACGTTCTCCTGCGCCGGCACATGGGCCGGGCTGCGCGTTGCGAGGCAAGTAAGGGAATCGCAAGAAAGTGCCGTATGCCCCCTGTTGGAAATGCAGGGAATATATTAGGCTGGAACATATGAGCGAAACCAACGAACTTCGTATTGCTGTAATCGGCGCCGGCCCCGCAGGCGTCTACTCTTCCGATATTTTCCTGCGCCAGCTGGGCAAGCTCGGCGAAGAGCTGGGACTGGGCACCAAGGCCCGCATCGACCTGTTCGAAAAGCTGCCGGTGCCGTTCGGCCTGGTGCGCTACGGCGTGGCCCCCGACCACCCTTCCATCAAATTCATCGCATCCGCTCTCGAGAAGACGCTCGACAACCCGGACATCCACCTGTACTGCGACGTGGAATTCGGCAAGGACGTGACGCTTGACGAGCTGCTGGAACGTTACGACGCGGTGCTGTTCGCCACTGGTGCCGTCGAAGACAAGCCGCTCGGCCTGCCGGGCGCCGACTTGGACGGCGTGTACGGTGCCGCCAAGTTCGTGGAATGGTACGACGGTTACCCGACCGGCGCCCGCGAATGGCCGCTCGATGCCGAGGAAGTCGCTGTGATCGGCGGCGGCAACGTGGCCATGGACGTGGCGCGCGAGCTGATGCGCAACGCCGACGACCTGAAGGAACGCACCGACATTCCGGACAACGTGTACGAAGGCATCAAGGCCAACAAGGCCAAGACTCTGCATCTGTTCATCCGCCGTGGCGTGGCTCAGGCCAAGTTCTCCGTGCAGGAGCTGCGCGAAATGGAGAAGCTGCCGGGCGTGCAGCTGATCATCAACGAAGACGACTTCGATCTGGACGACGACACTATCGAGGAGGCCGGCAAGGACAAGCTGACCCGTCAGATGGTCGAGGAGCTGTTCACCATCCGCGAGATGGCCGAGGACATGGAAGACGACGGCGACACCGATTTCGAAGGCAACCCGGCGGATCGCAAGTACTACATCCACTTCAATTCCGCTCCGGTCGAAGTGCTGGGCGAGGACGGCAAGGTCAAGGCGATTCGCGTGGAGAAGACGACGACTTCCGCGGACGGCAAGATGACTCGCACCGGCGAATTCGAAGAGTACCCGGTGCAGGCCGTGTATCACGCAATCGGCTACAAGCCGGCCACCGCGCCGGGCATCGCGTACGACGAGCGTCGCGCGCACCTGGCCAACGCGAACGGCGACGGCCGCATCACCACGGAGGCCTCCGGCGAGGACGCGCAGGTGCGTGAGCGTCTGTACGCCACCGGTTGGGCCAAGCGTGGTCCGGTCGGCCTGATCGGCTCCACCAAGTCCGACGCGCTGCTCATCGTCACCAACATGCTGGAGGACCTGTCCAAGGCCGCCGAAGGCGGTCGCGTGGCCGCTGACCGCGATCCGGAATCCATCGACCGTCTGCTGGCTTCCCGCGGTGTCAAGCCGATCGACTTCGCCGGCTGGAAGAAGGTCGACGCGTTCGAACGTGCCGAAGGCGCGAAGGAAGGCCGCGAGCACAAGAAGGTCATCGACCCGGAGCAGATGCGCGCGCTGGCGCATGCCTGAATCGGGCCGGCTGGAATTAGGGTGGGAGTGCTGACTTCCTGACACCCTAACTCCAAGCCTTTTAACGCAATCTAGTAACGCCCTGCACGTCCGATTCCTCTGAATCGGACGTGCAGGGCGTTAGTTTTTGCCGCTTTAGTGGTCGATTTTCGGCGGACTGGTCGCGTAGCGTGCGTTTTCGATCGCACAACCGCCCGTTTCTCCAGAATCGGATATACGCGGTCGTTTTGACCTATTACCCCCGAAGTTCGGGTTCATGCGCTAGGCTGACCCCAGTGAAACGCGGTGCGCAATATCATCGCAAACGGATGCGGGCATTGAAATCTAAGGTTGTGAAGTCGGCATGAACTTTGGAAAACACGTCAAGCGCAAGGCACTGTACTGCTGTTCCGTGTCCGTTGTGGGCCTGCTGATCGCCTGCCTGATCGGCTTCGCCATGGGCGTGGGTCTTGTCGATGTGCATCTCGAAGAGGAAGCCCACGCAGCGGCGTCCTCGGGAACGTCTTCGGAAACGTCCTCCACGTCGGGCGCGCTTAAGCAAAACAGCGCGCCGCAATCGCAGACACAAGCCGTCTCGTCGCCGACGCAGGTTGCGCTGGACGGCATTTCCGCAGTCGAGGGCAGCGCCACGATCACAACGCAGGGCTTCACGCTAAGCGCCGATTCGCAGGCCGCCGTGCAGTCTCAAATCGCCACTTTCGAAGCCGACGGATATACCGCATCATTCGTGCTCGCCGACATCACGACCGGCCGCACGATCGCATACAACGCCGATGCACAGATCTATTCGGCCTCGTCGGCGGAGGCGCCATACCTGATATCGCTGTTCTCAACGGGCACCGTCGACCTGAACAGCGTGGCCCAATCCGCTGACGCGCAGTCCGCCACCGTCCACCAGAAGGTCGACGCCGTCCTGCGCAATTCCGACAACGCGTCTTACGACTGGCTGTACAAAACGTATGGCCTCGACTGCTTCAACACGTGGGCCGAACAGGCGGGCGCGGCTTCCAGAATGGGTGATCGCGGCGGGTACCTGTTCACCTCCGCGCGCGACATGGCCAAACTGTGGACCGCCGGATACGGTTTCCTGTTCGCCGGGCAAACGGCGGGGGTGCAGAACATCACGCCCGAATCGCTGCAATGGCTGTCCGGAGACATGACGAATTCGCTGAACTCCTGCATCCACGCGGCCCTTGGCGATGCGGACACCGTGTACACGAAGGCCGGATGGATCAACGGCGAAGGCGGTTTGTACGCGCTGAACGATGCCGGACTGGTGATGTCGCAGTCGGGCACGTACGTGCTGGCGGTGCTGACGAACGCGTGCGGCCGCAACGATTTGCTGACCAGCCTGATCGGCACGCTTGACGCAGTGCATTCAGGGGATATGCGGGGGTAATACGTTTCAAGTTGGGGTGACTCTCGCCGTGCCGCAGATAGGTCTATGGCCGATGCTGTAGCGTCGTTGCGTGGCATGTTTCTAGATGTTGCAAATCCGCCCTTCAGCTTGTATACAGCAAAATCCCAGCCTGAATTCCTAGGCTGGTGGCCATGAACGGCAAATTGCAGGTGCACGGCCATTGCAATGGCTTGAAAACAACGCTTTTGTTCGCGTTGATGTGGGGCGTCATCATGCTCATCTGGTGGGCGACCGGCGCCAGTCAAAGCACGCTCGGCTACTACATTCTCATCGGCCTGGGCTCCACGTTCGTCTCCTACTGGTTTTCCGACAAACTGGCGATCGCCAGCATGCACGCTCGACAGGTGAGCGAGCAGGAAGCCCCCGTACTATACAAGATCGTCCGCGAGCTATCGGCGAAGGCAGGCAAGCCGATGCCGCGCATCTACATCGCCCCCACCATGAGCCCCAACGCGTTCGCGACGGGGCGCAACGAACGACACGCGGCGGTCTGCTGCACGCAAGGCATCCTACAGACGCTTAACGAACGTGAGATTCGCGGCGTGCTCGGACACGAACTCATGCACGTCTACAACCACGACATTCTGACGTCCGCAATCGCCTCCGCCATGGCCACCGTCATCTCGTACCTCGGCTACTCGCTCATGTATTTCGGCGGCGGCCGTTCGCGTGACGACCGCGACGATTCGGCGTCCGGCGGCTTGGGATTGCTGGGTGTGCTGCTGAGCGCGATTCTGGCGCCGATCGCAGCGTCGCTGATACAGATGGCAATCTCCCGCACACGCGAATACGACGCCGACGAAGACGGTTCCAAGTTGACGGAGGATCCGGAAGCGCTCGCTTCCGCGTTGAGCAAGATTTCCGGCGGCGCAGCCGCGATGCCGATGGAGAAGACCGCCGGCACGCAGTCGGTGGCTGCGATGATGATCGCCAGTCCGTTCTCCGCGGAGGGCTTCTCCAAGCTGTTTTCTACGCACCCGCCGACCTCGGATCGCATTGCGCGGCTGATGCAGATGGGGCAGGAGATGCGTCAGCAGGGCGTGCAGTCCGGATATTTGGCCGGTGGCTATGCCACGAGCGGCGTTGCGGCGGCGGATATTCGGCAAGGCGGACGTTCTGCGATGGCTGGTGCCGGTGGGCCGCAATTTGGAACGCAGTATGGATCCGCGCATGATTCTGGCGGCTCGGCTGGCAGATATTCTCGCGACTATTCGCAGCGGCCGCGTGGTTGAGTTTCCGTGATATTGCGGAAAATTGGTATCGCATGTCGGTCTGTGTCCGCATACGCATCCGTTGCGTGCTAGACTGAAGTTTCGTGCCCAAAAGGCACAACTTTGCGGATGTAGTTCATCGGTAGAACGAAAGCTTCCCAAGCTTTAAAGGCGGGTTCGACTCCCGTCATCCGCTCCATTCGAAACCCTTGGAATCGTTGGAATTTCAAGGGTTTTTCTATTGTCGTAAAAGACCCGTGAAGCCAACTTCGCGTCGCGCAACTGTCGGTTGCGTCGCAAAATTTGGTTGCGAATCGCAATGCAACCGCAAGATGGTGGCGTGGAACGCGACGTTTGTGACAAGCTGCTGATGCTTTGCGACATGTTCGGTGTGACGTTGGATGATTTGGTCATGGGCGACGTGTGCGCGTCGGCGGGCCGTGGAGGTGCGGGACGCGTGGGGCTGTGTGGATGCGGGACGCATGGACTTGGCTGCCGATACGGCTGGTGTGGCAGCGTCGGATGGGGTGGTTGACTCTGCTGTTGGTGCGGTTCCGGGGGTAATCGGGTTCGCGGCATCGCAGGTTGCAGGAGTGTCCGATTCTGCAGAATCGGACACTCGTGGAGGGCGATGGGTAGGCTGGAGCCCGTGAACACGAACCAGAAGTCCCCCTCCGATTCCGGCGCAAACCACCCCACCGGCAACTCCTGCAATCCGCTACTCGGCCATGCCACATCACACGCGGCGACACTCATCGGCCTGTTCGCAATCGTCCTGTGGGGCTTCATGGCCGGCCTCGTGCGACTGGTCTCCGAATCGTTCGGCGCCACGCTCGGTTCGGCGCTCATCTACACCGTCGGTGGTGTCATGCTGTTCATTGTGCGCCGTCCGAAACCAATCCGCGAAGCGCCATGCAAGTACCTCATCGCAGGCGGACTCATGTTCATCGCATACGAGGCGTCAATCTCGCTGTCGATCGGCCTGGCCACAACGAACGCGCAATCCGTGGAAGTCAGCCTTGTCAACTACTTGTGGCCGACGCTGCTGGTGCTGATGACCGCAGCGGTATCGCACAAACGTGGTGCGGTCGCCAAAGCGATTCCTGGCGCGGTGATCGCAACCATCGGTGTGGCGATGGCGGTTGGCGGAGAAAGCCTTGATATGCAGGAAGCGGTCCACAATATCGCCAGTAACCCCCTACCGTATGTGCTCGCGTTTGTTGGCGCCTTTATTTGGGCGATTTATGCGACTTTTACGCCGTCGTTGTCCGGCGGTTACGACGGCACGACGATTTTCTTCTGCTGTGTGGCCGTTGTACTGTGGACCATCCATTTCGTTTCGGGAGACGGTTTGCCGGACACGGCGCCCGGCATCGGTGGATATGCTGCGCTGATTGCGTGCGCCGCTTCGATTTCGGGCGGCTACGCGTGCTGGGGATACGGCATGTTGCACGGCAGTATGGAAACGCTTGCGATTGGTTCGTACGCGACTCCGCTGTTTTCCACGGCTTCTAGCACGCTTCTGTTGGGCGTGGCGCTGGGCATGCCGTTCTGGATCGGTGTTGTGCTGGTGGTTGCCGGTTCTCTGATCAACGTGTGGTTTGCACGGTGCCCCTGAGTGTCCGTTTCTCCCGAATCGGACAACCTGGGGTGACCGGATGACGCGTGGGTGGCTGATTCGGGGGGGTCGGACACTTGTTGGTGCGTGAGGAGGCGACATGTGGGGTAGTGGCGGCGCAGAGGAGCGCCGGGATGGCGCAGCGGTACGTAAGGGAAGTGACTGGGCAGGACAATGCCTTACGCCTCCACGCTAGCTTAGGTTTTTGCCGGCTGGTCGATGGTGACGAATTCGTGGCTTTGGGTTTTCAGGTCGTCGATGATGGCGGGCAGCGCGTTCACGTGTACCAGCCGAAACCGATCTAAACCGGCTCAAACCAGCCCGTTCAAATCCGCCTCGTCACATCACCTTGGTGGACTCCAGATTGCGGCTCACCCAGTTGTTCAACCGGATCACCGGCTTGCGCAACACCAATCCCAGCAGCAGCGAAGGAATCAGGAACAAGGAGAGATACACCATGTCAAGCAGGTACTCATTGCCGTATGATCCGGCCATCGCGGCGTGCATGGCATCGATGGCGTGCGGGAATGGTAGGAACGGGTAGAGCATTTGGAAGAACTTCGGCAGCGTCTCGATAGGGAACGTACCGCCCGAACCGGCGACCTGCATCACCAGCAGCACCACGGCCACGGCCTTGCCGATATCGCCGAACGACACGGTCAGCGTATACACGATATTCGAGAACACGAGCGCGGCAAGCCACCCCACGGCAAGGAACTGCAGCGCATGATTCGCCTGCACGCCAAGGAAATACGTGTCACCCAGGCAAACCAGTGTGCCCTGCAGCAACGCGAGCAGTGCGAAGATCGCGTACCTTCCGAAATACTCGTGGTCGAGGCGCAGTCCCCAACGTGAGGCGTTCCCCGGGCCGGACGGGCCGGCGATGCGCGGCAGCGTGTCGCCCAAGCCCAGCACATGTGCCTTCTCGCGGTCCGAAATTGTCACTTTCAGCATGGCGCACAGGATGATCGCACCCACCCAGATTGACAGGATCGTATAGAACGGCGCCATGGCCGAACCGTAGTTCGCGATCGGGTACACCGAGACGCGATGCAGTGCGACGGGCGCGGAAATCAGCGTGGACAGTGTGGACGCGTTGGCGGTGGCCAGTGCACGTAGTTCGTCTGATTCACCCGAATCGGCGTCGTTGTCACCGTCGCCACCATCGCTGTTGCCGTCACCGGCGTTTCCGCCCGTCTCCAGCTTCGTGATCAGCTCCTTCACCGTCGCTGCCGACGAGTCGAGTTTTTTCGCGATCGCGCCGAGCGTGGAACGGATGGATGTCACATTCGTCCCCACATCGCCCGTCACATCGTCCAGATTGTCGGCGGTGCCGCTCAGCTGGGTGATCATGCTGTCGGTTTGGGAGATCAGTGTGCTGACTGTGGAGGCGAGCGCGTCGATTTTCGGCTTGACGTTCGTGGCGTAATCGTCGCGCACATTGCTGATCGACTGCTTCGCGGAGGTGATGCGGTTCAGGATCTCCTTGCGGGAGCGTTCCGCGGCTGCGGTATCCTGCGTGACCTGCGTGGAAGCGTCTTTCAGCTGCTGCGCGAGCTTCTGCGAATCGCCTTTGGCGGCTTCCAGCAGCGTGATCTCCCGGTCGATGGCTTCCAGCAGCGCCTGTTTCGCGGAATCACTGTCCGGTAGTTGTTCCACCGATTCGCGCATGTGGTTGAGGCTTGTGATGTACGTGTCGTACAGCGATTCGCCGCTGGAGATTTGTTCGCTCAACGTTGCCAACTGGCTGGCTGCGGTGTCTGAGCCCTTGCCGATCGCGTCGAACGCCTTGTTCACCTTGGCAGCTACTTGGTCGAACGCGCCTGACACCTGGTCGAGCGCGGTGTTCACCGAGGAGGTGACGTTCGCACCTGCAGAAGTGAGTGACGTGGCACCTGATTTGCCTTGCTTCAACGCGTTCTGGGCCTGTTTGCCCGCCTTGGTCGCCGAGGCGAGCAGTTTGCCCGTGGAATCCACGATGTCGTTCGCCGAGCCGAGCAGCTGCGAATACGACGTCACCTGCTGCGATGCGCCGCTCAGCGTATCCGCCGTGGTGGTGAGATTGCCGTTGAGGTTGCGCATGTATTCGGCCATTTGCGGGCTTTGCGAATAGTGTAGGATGCTTGAGGCCAGGTCGAGTCCGACTTGCGCAATCGTTTTGGCGAAGGTTTTGTCGATCGTGTTGACCACGGTTGTCGCGCCCTGATCGGTGATATGCGGGGCGATCGGGTTGATTTTCTCGTTTAGATAGTACTTGAGCTGCGCGTGTTTGATGTCGGGGGAGAACAGCGTCATCATGTCGGCGCTGAAACCTTTCGGAATTACGATCGCCGCATAGTATTCGCCGGATTTCACCCCGTCGATTGCCTTGTCGCTTTTCACGAACTGCCAGTCCAGCTGGTCGTTGGCGTGCAGTGTGCTGATGATGGTTTCGCCCACGTTGACGCGCACCGGTATGAGATCCGACTTGTAACCCTTGTCGTTATTGGCCACGGCGACCTTCAATGCCTTGGTGTTGCCGTAGGGGTCCCAGCTGGCCGCGATGTTGAACCAGGCGTACAGCGCCGGCACCACCACCAGGCCCATCGAGACGATCACGGCGATCACGTTGCGGGTGGCATGGCACATGTCCCGCTTGAAGATGCCCCAGATCATTTTCACTGTTCGTTCCCCTCCTCACGCAGACTCCTGCCAGCATTTCCGTCCGTGTTTCCAGCCGCATACTCAGCCGCATGTTCAGGCGCATGTCCGGCCGAACCACCATGCGCAGCCTCATACAGCCTCGTACGTACGGCATGCATCGGCTTGTAATGCATGCCCGGCCGGAACAGCAGGTTCTCGTGCAGGATCGCGCTGCGGAACTCTTCCGCACTCATCGCTTCCTCGCCCAGATAATTCGCATACCGTTCGCGCAGATACTCCACCACGATGAGATACGTGTCGATGGCGATGATCGAAATGATCCAACCGAGCAGCATGGCGAGCTTCATGCGCGTGATGAATAGCAATAGCAGGAACACGAACGGCAGTACCGCCAGCGCGAGGAATCCCCAACGCACCAGGCGCGGGTACAGGCGGAAGAAATGAATCGCCCGTCTGCGGGCGAGTTCGGGGAACTCCTCGGCGATCTGCTGCGCGGTCTCGGTGAGCCGCAACGGTTCCACCGTGCCTTCGTTATGTTCGGTGATCATCAGATCAGTGTCCGCCAGACGGTTGTCGAACAGGCGGTTGAGGTTCAACGCCAGCTTGCGGACCACCAAGCCGATGAACAGCGCCACAGGCAGATACCAGAACAGCGAGAGCATGTCGATCCAATAATGGTTGGCATACATGCCGCCGATCGGCCCGCGCATCGCGTTGATGCCGTAGGTGAACGGTAGGAACGGTTTCAGACGGCGGAAGAATTCCGGCATCATCTCGATGGGGTAGAGGCCTGCCGCGCCCGGAATCTGGATGATCACCAGAATCACGGCGACGGCCTTGCCGATATGCCGGAACGCCACGGCGAGCGCGTAAATGATGTTCACGTAGACGAACGAGGCGAAAATGCCGGCGAGGATGAACAGGAACGGATGCTCGCATTGGATGCCCAGCGCGAGATCGCCGATCGTGGCGATGATCGCCTGCAGGAATCCGACCGTGACGAACAGCAGCCAACGGCCCATATAGCCTTGGCGTGGCGTGTACATGCGGATCTTCTCATCGCGGTCCACTTCAAGCTTGTAGATCGCGACGAGCACGAATCCGCCGACCCACAGCGCAAGATTCGTGTAGAACGGCGTGACCGCGGAACCATAGTTTTTGACCGGGTAGAGGACCTGTTCGTCCAAATGCACCGGCTCGCCCACGAACGAGCCGACCTCGCTCGCGTCAAGTCCGAGCGCTTGGGAAAGCTGCTGGAACATCGCCGAACTGCTCAACGCGGCCACATCGGTGCGCGTGGTGTTGAGCTGTTTGGCGAGATTGGCGAGCTGTGTCTGCGTGCCAGCAATGGTGGTGTTCGTTTGGGTCACGGTGCGCGACAACTGGTCGAGCAGCCCGTTGCCCTGTTCCAGCGTGCTTTGCAGCGTGGTAAGCGTGCCGGACAGCGACCCATTGGCCAGGCTGAGTGTATCGAGCCCGGTGTTGAGATTCGGCATGACCGTGCCGGTGATGGTCGTGCGTGCGCTCGCCATCGACGCCGTGCCGTTCTTCGCCAGCGTGGTGACATCGTCGTTGAACCCGTTCGCGGTGTTCTTCCCCGCGTTGATCGCAGCCGTGGTGTCCTGATCGAAGGCGTCGATGCGCTGCTGCTGGAACGTCAGCTGTTTGCGGGCTTCGGCGAGCTGCGCGGAAAGATCCTTATACGTTTGGCTGTTCGGATCCAGCTGGCTGGCCTGCAACGCCTTCTCCACGCCGTCGAGCACATTGCCGGTGGTGGTGTTGACGTGATGCATGGTGCTGGACACTTGGTCGAGCGCGTCCTGCGTGGTGTTCAGTCCGCTGAGCACGGTGCCGGTGGCATTGCTCACGTTGACCTGCAGGCCGGACAGTTGCGTGCTGCCGTTGTCGAGCGCTCCGACCAGCGTGTTCGAGAATCGTTCGGTTTGTGTGCGCGTCTCGCTCAGCAAGTCGGACGTCTTGCCGACGGTGTCAAGCGAGTTGGTGATTTCCGAGGCGAGCGCGATGTTGGACTGTTTGGCCGAATCGATGGTGGTGAGGGCCTTGTCGAGCGTGGAACGGGTGTCGCGCAGCTGCTGTTGGACGGTTTCGAGCTGGTTGATGGTGTCGGTCAGATCGTTGATGACGTCGCTTTGCGCGCTTTTCACGCTGCCGGTGGTTTCTCCCGCTGCCTCCTTCACTTCCTTTGCCACGGCGTCGGCCACGCTGGAAACGAAAGTGGTGTTGATCTGCTCGTCGATCGTGGTCGCGCCCGTATCGGTGATTTTCGGCGCGATTGCGTTCAGCTTTTCGTTGATGTAGTACGTGATCGACGGTCGGTCGCCTTTACCGGTGACGGTGCCGATTAGTCTGGAGCTGAAGTCTTCCGGCAGTACGATCGCCGCATAGTATTTGCCGGATTCCACGCCTTCGATGGCTTGCTGCTTGGGAACGAAACGCCAGCCGAGCTGATGGTTCTTCTTAAGCTGGTTGACGGTCTGCTGGCCAGCGTCGAGATGGCCGACCAGCGTGGAGGTTGTGCCCTTGTCCTCGTTCGCCACAGCGACTTGGATGTTGCCCGTGTTCGCGTACGGGTCCCAGTTGGCGAGGATATTGCACCATGCGTACAGTGATGGGATGATGGCCACACCCAGCGTGACGACGAGCGCCACGGGGTTCTTCAGAATGCGTTTCACGTCTCGAAGGAAGATGGCGAAAACCTGGTGCATCAAGCCTCCTCGCGGGTATTGGTCGCAACATCTACGTGCGGCGGCATGCCCGTGCGGGAACACCCGGTTGGGCTCTTCGTCGCGCGATCCGGTGGACATTCTATGACTTCCGATGGAACGATCGCAATGGTTTCGCCATGTTTATTGGTCGGTCCCGCAAGTGTCGGGATATGAGACGAAAACGCTCGGCATATGGCTCTAGTGGGGCGGGCGACCTGGATATGGAGCGGACGGTCGGGAAAACGGAAAGGAAAGATGGCGAATGTTGTCACATGACAAGTGGGATAGGGTTGGGCGATAATGGAGGCATGACTATTGCAACGCCGGAACGTTATGCGCAAATGCTGGACGCCGCACGCCGCGGCGGTTACGCCTATCCCGCGATCAATGTGACCAGCACGCAGACCCTGAACGCCGCACTCCAGGGTTTCGCCGAGGCGGAATCCGATGGCATCATCCAAGTCTCCGTAGGCGGCGCCGCCTACTTCTCCGGGCAACGCGTCAACGACCGCGTCACCGGCTCGCTTGCCTTCGCAGCCTTCGCGCACGAAGTCGCGGCGAAATACCCCAACATCACCATCGCCCTGCACACCGACCACTGCGCCAAACAGTATTTGGACGAATGGGTGCGCCTCTTGCTCGACCATGAAGTCGAACAGGTGAAGCACGGTCAGGAACCGACCTTCCAGTCACACATGTGGGACGGTTCCACAGTGCCGCTGGATGAAAACCTCGACATCGCAGAAGAACTGCTCGACAAATCCCAAGCCGCGCACACCGTGCTGGAAATCGAAATCGGCGCGGTCGGTGGCGAAGAAGACGGGCACAGCGCCGAAATCAATGACAAACTGTATTCCACGCCCGCGCAAGGCATCACCGTCGCGCAACGACTCGGCCTCGGCGAGCGCGGACGCTACATGGCCGCCTTCACCTTCGGCAACGTGCACGGCGCATACAAACCGGGCGTGGTGAAACTGCGCCCCGAACTGCTCGACGAAATCCAGACTACGGTCGCGCTCGCGATCAAGGCCGGCGAAATGCCCGACCCCGCGCACTCGCTGGATGTCGCTCCCGGTAAGCCGTTCGCCCTGGTGTTCCACGGCGGTTCCGGCTCCGCGCCGGAGGAGATCGCGCAGGCCGTGAGCTACGGCGTGGTGAAGATGAACATCGACACCGATACGCAGTACGCATTCAGCCGTGCGGTGGCCGGTCACATGTTCTCCAACTATGATTCGGTGCTCAAAATCGACGGTGAGGTGGGCAACAAGAAGCTGTACGATCCGCGATCCTGGGGTCGTGAAGCTGAATCCGCGATGGCCGCGCGTGTGGTCGAAGCATGCAAGCAGCTCGGCAGTGCCGGGCGCGCGCTGAACTAGCCAACGGTCTTTCGAACTGTTTTCGGGCGTTTTCTGGTCTGTTTTTCGGACCGGTTGCAATCCGATTACGGTCGGTCCGGAGCCGTGAGCATCCCTCAGACCCGGTAGAGGGTGAAGAGTAACCTTTGTAAGGCTTTAGGCGCAAGGCTTAAGGCAGAATCGCGTACGCACGGAGGTGCAACAACATGCCTGGAATTGTTTTGATCGGTGCCCAGTGGGGAGACGAGGGCAAAGGCAAGGCAACGGATCTGATCGGCACGAAGGTCGACTACGTGGCCCGCTTCAACGGCGGCAACAACGCTGGCCATACTGTGGTGGTCGGCGACGAATCGTATGCGCTGCACCTGCTGCCGTCCGGCATCATCAGCCCCAACACCACCCCCGTCATCGGCAACGGCGTCGTCGTCGATCCGGAAGTGCTGTTCCAGGAGATCGACGGCCTTGAAAGCCGTGGCGTGGACTGCTCCCGACTGCTGGTGAGCGAAAGCGCGCACATCATCGCCCCGTATCACCGCGTGCTCGACAAGGTGACCGAACGCTTCCTCGGCAAGCACAAGATCGGCACCACCGGCCGTGGCATCGGCCCGGCATACGCCGACAAGATCAACCGCGTGGGCATCCGCGTGCACGACCTGTTCAACGCGGAGCACCTGCATGACAAGGTCGAGGCCAGCCTGCATCAGAAGAACCAGATGCTCGTCAAGCTGTACAACCGTCGCCCGATCGACGTGGACGAGACCACCGACGAGCTGCTCAAGCTCGGCGAACGCCTGAAGCCGTACGTGGCCAACACCTCCCTGGTGCTCAACAAGGCGCTCGACGAGGGCAAGACCGTGCTGTTCGAAGGCGGCCAGGCCACCATGCTCGACGTGGACCACGGCACCTACCCGTTCGTGACTTCCTCCAACCCGACCGCCGGCGGCGCCTGCACCGGCACCGGCGTTGGCCCGACCAAGATCACCCGCGTGGTCGGCGTCTCCAAGGCGTATGTGACCCGCGTGGGCGAAGGCCCGTTCCCGACCGAACTGTTCGGCGAGGACGGCGAATGGCTGCGCGCCCAAGGCCACGAGTACGGCGTGACCACCGGTCGCCCGCGTCGCTGCGGTTGGTTCGACGCGGTCGTCAACCGTTACGCGGCCCAGGTCAACGGCCTGACCGACATCGTGCTCACCAAGCTCGACGTGCTCACCGGCCTCAAGGAAATCCCGCTGTGCGTGGCGTACGACGTCAACGGCGAGCGTCGCGACGATATGCCGACCGACCAGGCCGAGTTCGCCGCCGCGAAGCCGATTTACGAGTCCATGCCGGGTTGGGACGAGGACATTTCCCAGGTCCATGACTTCAACGATCTGCCGAAGACCTGCCAGGATTACGTCAAGCGTCTTGAGGAACTGTCCGGCTGCCGCATTTCCGTGATCGGCACCGGCCCGCAGCGCGACCACATCATCCAGATCAACTCGCTGATCGACTGAAGCTGATTCGGCTGATTCGTCGATATGAACGTCGGTAACGAACGTCAATGACAAGTGCCGGTGGGCCTGTGCCTGCCGGCACTTTGCGTATGGTGCGTGCGATGGCGTGCGCGTATGACGCACACCGCATACACACCGACGGGGTGCGCGGCGGAGGAACGGAAAAGGGGAGTGCGATGACTGCAATGCCGCCTAACGACAGGTTCGACAGGTTTGACAGGTTCAGCAAACTGGTCCCGCGATTCGACCACCTGAAATGGAAGATGGCCGCTGCCGGCATTCTCGTCGGCCTGATTTCCGGCTTCCTCGTCGTCCTCTACCGTCTCGGCATCGAATACGGCACCGACACCGCGCGCTGGATCTACGCGCGCATCCGCGAAACCCCGTGGCTGGTCGCACCGTGGGCGGTCGCCGCAATCGCAGCCGCGCTCGCCATCGCATGGATGGTCAAAAAAGAGCCGATGGCCGGCGGCAGCGGCATTCCGCAAACCAACGGCGTGGTGATCTGCGGCCTGAAAATGCGATGGCAGACGATTCTGCCGGTTCGCTTCATCGGAGGCCTGCTCGGATCGCTCTTCGGCCTCTCGCTCGGCCGCGAAGGACCGTCCATCCAAATCGGCGCATCGGGCGCGCAGTTCCTATCGCACCGGCTGCGCGGCAAGAAACGTGAGGACATGCAGGAGCATTATCTGGTCACCGCCGGTGCCGCGGCCGGCCTGTCCGCCGCGTTCAGCGCACCGCTGTCCGGCATGATGTTCGCTTTGGAAGGGGTGCATCGCAGTTTTTCGCCCGCGATTCTGATGGGCGCCACCGCCGCGTCCCTGACCGCCGATTTCGTATCGAAATACTGTTTCGGCCTGCGTCCGGTGCTTGACTTCGGCACCATCGGCCAACTGCCGCTCGGCGAATACGGGTGGCTGATTCCGCTGGGATTGGTGGCCGGTTTGGTTGGTTCGCTGATGAACCGTTCGCTGCTCGGCTTCCAAACGCTGTACGGCAAGCTTCCCGCATGGAGCCGCCCTTTGATCGCGATCGCGCTCGCGCTGCCAATCGGCATTTGGCTGCCTGACGTGCTCGGCGGCGGCTCGAACCTGATCGCCATGGCCGAGCATGCGCGCGTCGGCTTGGGCATGCTGTGCGTGCTGTTCGTGGCGAAAGTGCTGTTCACCTCCACCAGCTTCGGTTCAGGCGCTCCCGGCGGCATTTTCATGCCGATTCTCGCGGTTGGCTCACTCGCCGGCGGTATCTGCGGCGAGACGTTGCACCAGTTCGGCAACCTGCCGTCCGATTCCGTGGCGATTTTCTCGGTATGCGTGATGACGGGCACGCTGGCCGCGTCCGTGAAAACACCGATCACGTCGATTCTGCTGGCCGTGGAAATGTCCGGCACATTGACGCACATGCTGCCGGTCGCCGCCGTCGCGTTCATCGCATTGCTCGTCTCCGACCTGCTGCGTACGAAACCGATCTACGGCGAGCTGCTGGAACGGTACATGCGCGCGCAAGGCGGCACGACGGCAATCGCCAATCGCATCGACAACGGCATCATGGAACTGCCTGTGGAAATGGGCGCGACCGCGGACGGCAAGCTGATGCGTGACGTGCGCTGGCCGTACGGCTGTCTGGTGATCGGCCTGCGTCGCGGCGAACGGCAGATCGTGCCGCATGGCGATACGCGGCTGCGTGCCGGCGACTATCTGGTCGTGCTGTTCAGCGGCGAGGACGAAAGCGACGCACGGCATGCGATGCGGCGGCTGTGCGACGTGTCCGTCTGACGCGGCCGTACCGTCTTCCATAACCATTCGTAGACGTCTAGGGCCACCCGAAGTTATCCACAGTTATCCACAGTTATCCACCGAATCGGACATGTTCGATGTTTGGTTGCAACGCACGTGTAGACTCGTACAAGGTTAGGAAGACGGCACCTGCGGCCAGCTCGTTGCCGTATGGCTGGGGCGGAACGACGCTGTCCGCGGAAAGCCAAGTACAAGGGGAACGTGATGGAATCGCAAGAACAACGGGCGGCAGACTCGCCAAACGCGGGTGATGAGCCGAATCCCGCCACACAGTCGATCGACGTCGCCGAAGTGGCGCGCGCGGATGTGCGCCCGTCCGGTGCCGCCGCATCCAAGCATCCGCCGCAGATTCCGCTCGCGCCGATGAAACGCATGCAGGCGCGATTCAACCCTCTTGCCGATGGCCTGATGTATCTCGTGGTGTTCGTCGGCGGCTTCGTCGGCGTCGGGTTCCGTCGCGCCACGGACCTGCTGCTGCCGTCGGTGAACGGTTCGCCGTTCGTGGTGGGCACGTTCGTGTCGAATATGCTCGCCTGCTTCCTGTTTGCGATGCTGACCGAATACATGGCGACCGCGTCGTGGCTGCGCCGCAGGGTACGGCAGGTCGTCAGCCGTGGCGTCGGGCTTGGTTTGCTTGGCGGACTGTCGACGATGTCCGGCGTGATGTTGGAAACCATGGAAGGCATGCGCGAGCAGCGTTTCGGCAGCGCGCTCGGCTATCTTGCGGGAAGTTTCGCCGGCGGTCTGATCGCGGCCGCGGTTGGCGTGGCGCTGATGCAGGCGTTGCTGGCGCGCGGCACACGCAAGCGGGTCCGTAACGCGATCGCCGATGCCTCCACGGCTTCCGTATCCTCAATGTCCGATTCGGACGCGTACGGCATCGTGCAGGACGTCCAGATGACCGACACTGCAGTATCGGCTACGCAGAGTGTTACGCAGACGGTCCCCATGGCCGATTCGGGCGAATCGGACGTGCCGGCCGCGCAAAATGTGCAGAACAACGTGCCGGACGCGCAGGGCGTGCGCCACGTGAAGGTGGCGGATGCGGCGCATTCGGCCGCGCAGGCCGCGTTGGAGGCCGCGCAGGCGGCACAGCAGGCGGCCCAGGTCGCCCAGCAGGTCGCGCAGACCGGGCAGGTGCCGAAAATCGAATCGCAGCCGCAGTCATCGCAACCCGTCGCACCTCTGCCCAGCTTCGAACCCAAGCCGGTCACCGCGGAAATCCCGCTCGTCGCCGACCCGACCACAGGGGAGGTGCGCTGATGACCTGGATGATCTGCCTGTTCGGCGGCATCGGCGCCATGGCCCGTTATGTGCTTGACGTGTCGATCCAACGCAGCTGGAACCGTGACGGCAACCACAGCTTCCCCCTGGCCACGCTCGTCATCAACGGCGTCGCCTCCCTGTGCGCCGGCATCGCCATGATGTCGTACTATGCGCAGTCGGTTGATATGGGCACGGTAATGACGTTCGTTGTGGGGTTCCTCGGCGGATTCTCAACATTCTCGTCGGCGATCAACGAGGTGCTGTCGCTGATTCGCAAACGCCGTTTCGCCATGGCCCTGGGCTATGGCGCTGCCACGGTCGCGGTGCCGCTCGCCTGCGTGGCGCTCGGATTCGGCATCGCCATGCTGGGCGGCCACGCATAGCTGTCACCGGCTCAGCCTCGCGTAATTTTCACGTTACACGGGCGGTCATCGGGTAACGTTCAGGAAATCTGAGCGCAACCGCGCGAGCTGTTTCCTCTCCTACGTTGTGAAAACAACAAGAGAGGAAAAACCTATGACAGCCGTAACGTATCTCACACGGCATCGTCGACCGGGAATCGTCATACTCTGTTCGATTGTCGCCGTTCTCTCGATGCTTTTCGTACTCCCTCCCGCCATCGCGTCCGCAGCCGATTCCGGCGCGCAGGCCGTCGATGAATGCAATCCGACCGCCAGCAACGGCTGCGTCAACGGCATCCTGCAGGACGCCGACAAGAAGCCGATCGCCGACGTCACCATCACGCTGTCCGGCAAGGCAACCGCGGAAACCAAAACCGCGGCGGACGGCAAATGGGCCTTCTCCGTTGCCGATGACGGCGATTACACCGTCACCATCGACGCGTCCGTTGCGAAAGAGCACGGCCTGAAGGCAAGCAGCGCGACGGTGACGATCAAGAAAGCCAGCTTCGACAAGCAGCGCGGCGTTGTCCGATTCGACCAGGCGGGCGATTCCGCCGGCAGCGGCACGTCCGGCACATCCGGATCGACGGCGGCCACGCAATCGCCAGTCAAAAAAGACGGCTCCAATGTCGGCAAACGCATCTGGCAGCAACTGTATTCCGGCATTATCTTCGGCCTGATGCTGGGCCTCATGTCCGTCGGCATGAACCTCGTCTACGGCACCACCGGCCTGCAGTCGTTCTCACACGGCGAACAGGTGACGCTCGGCGGCCTCATGGCATACGTCGGCACGCAGATGCTGCACATGCCGCTCATCGCCTCCGCCATCTTCGCCATCGTCATCGGCGCGCTGACCGGCTTCATCCAAAACGAAATCGTCTGGGGGCCGCTACGCAGACGCCACGTCGGCACCATGCAGCAGATGATCGTCACCATCGGCCTGTCCATGGCGTTGCAGTACACGTTCCAGTTCTTCTTCGGTGGCGACATCAAAGGCATCGTCAAATCGGTGCCGGACAGCTTCCAGTTCGGACCGATCACCACCGACATGCCGACGCTGGTCTCCGCGCTCATCGCCATCTGCGTGATCGTCGGCGTCACCCTGTTCCTCTACAAGACGCGACTCGGCCGCGCCACACGAGCCGTGTCCGACAACGCGGCGCTCGCCGCGGCATCCGGTATCAACGTGGATCAGGTGGTCCGCGTGGTCTGGATCCTCTCGTGCGCGATGGCAGCCCTGTCCGGCGTGCTGCTCGGCGTCTACCTGAACGGCATCTCCTGGAACACCGGCGCGACCCTGATCCTGCTGATGTTCGCCGCGGTGACGCTCGGCGGCCTCGGCACCGCCAATGGCGCGTTGATCGGCTCGCTGGTCATCGGCATCGTGGCGGACATGAGCTCGCTCGTCATCCCCAACGATATGCGTTACGCCAGCGCGCTGGCAATCCTCATCATCGTTCTGCTGGTGCGCCCGCAGGGCATCTTCGGCAAGCAGCAAAGGGTGGGCTGATCCATGGACATCATGACAATCATCTCCAACGCGGCGGGCGAGCTGATCGCCCCGACCACAGCGGCGTACGTACTCGCCGCCATCGGTTTGAACATTCACTTCGGCATGACGGGCCTGATGAACATGGGCCAGGCCGGTTTCATGCTCCTCGGCGCATACGGATTCGCCATCACGCAGTCGATGGGCTGCAACCTGTTCGCCTCCGTATGCGCGGCGCTCGCGCTCGCGGTCATCTACGCGCTGCTGCTGGGCATTCCGACGCTGAAGCTCGGACCCGACTATCTGGCCATGGTCACATTGGCCGCCGCGGAAATCATCCGCATCATCGGCAGATCGACGGCCATGACGAACTTCACCGGCGGTTCCGCGGGCATCTCGCCGCAGGACTTCACCGAGAAATTCGAATCGCTTTCACCGCTGCCGGACGGTTCGACCACGTTCCTGCTGTGGACGTACAGCAACAACATCGCCAACTCCTGGTGGCTGCGCATCGTGGCATGGGTTTTGGTGGTGATCGCGGCGCTGCTGTGCTGGCGCTGGTTCCACTCGCCGTGGGGCCGCATGCTCAAGGGCATCCGCGAGGACGAGAACGCGATCCGTTCGCTCGGCAAGCCCGTGACGCGATACAAGATGGAATCGCTGATTCTGGGCGGCCTGTTCGGCGCGATCGCCGGCATCATCTTCGTCCTGCCGCGTTCCGTACAGCCCGATTCGCTCGGCCGCACCGTCACCTTCTACGTGTGGACGATTCTGCTGCTGGGCGGCGCGGCCACGATTCTCGGCCCGGTGCTTGGCTCCTGCGTGCTGTGGGTGCTGCTCACCTTCGTCAAGGAGGTCATGCGCAACACCGTTCCCGAAACCCTCATCTCTTCCAACCAGATCGAAGCTCTCGGCTGGGTGATCGTCGGCGTCGCGCTGATGTGCCTGGTGATCTTCAGACCACAAGGTCTGTTGGGCGACCGAAAGGAGTTGGCTTTCCATGCCTGATACAACGAATTCTCCGACCACTGGCGTGCAGCCGGCCACGCAACCCGCAACCGGCGTGCAACCCGTATCCGGTGTGCAGCCCGGCGTACCATTCCAGGACCTCACCAAATGGGCCACCAAAGCTCCGGAAGGCGAGACCCTCATCTCCACCGCCTATCGCGACAAAGTCACCGACGATCTGAAATTCGTCGAAAACAAGCCGGGCGTGCACAAGCCCGACCCGATCCTCGTGGCCGACAACGTGACCCGCAAATTCGGCGGCATGACCGCCGTGGACGTGAGCCACTTCGAAATCGAACGGCACGGCATCACCGCGCTGATCGGACCGAACGGCGCCGGCAAAACCACGTTCTTCAACCTGATGACCGGCTTCGATACGCCGAACACCGGCACCTGGCAGTTCGACGGCAAGGACATGGCCCACGTGCAGCCCGAAAAAGTGGCGCGCATGGGCATGGTCCGCACCTTCCAGCTGACCAAGGTGATGAGCCGTCTGACCGTGCTCGACAACATGCTCCTCGGTGCCCCCGTGCAGCCGGGCGAAGGCATGTTCCGCGCGCTGTTCCCCGGCATGTGGAGGAAGCAGGAGCAGGCGAACATCGAAAAAGCCGAGGCGCTGCTGGAACGCTTCCTGCTGATCAAAAAGAAGGACGATTACGCCGGCGCGCTTTCCGGCGGCCAACGCAAGCTGCTGGAAATGGCACGAGCGCTGATGTCCGACCCGAAACTGGTCATGCTGGACGAGCCGATGGCCGGCGTGAACCCCGCGCTGAAACAGTCGCTGCTCGACCACATCATGGCGTTGCGCGAGGAAGGCACCACAGTGCTGTTCGTCGAACACGACATCAACATGGTGAGACACATCGCCGACTGGGTCACCGTGATGGCGGAAGGCAAGATCGTGGCCGAAGGCCAACCGAAGAGCGTGATGAACGATCCGGCCGTGATCGACGCATACCTGGGCGCCCACGCGAACGTGGACCTGGGCGACGATTCCGTGCTGGAAGACCTGAAGGAGGCCTGAAATGAGCGACATCGCAAGCGTGGCCGACGAGCCGCTGACCCGCACGCAGATCCACATGGGCGAGCCCGAAGGCGAACCGTTGCTCGACGCGGTCGATTTGGTGGCCGGATACATTCCCGGCGTGAACATCCTGAACGGCGCATCCCTGACCCTGCATGAAGGCGAGATCGTCGGCATCATCGGCCCGAACGGCGCAGGCAAATCCACCCTGCTCAAATCATTGTTCGGCCTGGTGCACATCCACTCCGGCAAGCTGCTGCTGAAAGGAGAGGACATCACCAACCTGCGCGCCGACAAACTTGTCTCCCGTGGCGTCGGCTTCGTGCCGCAGACCGAAAACGTCTTCCCCAGCCTGACCATCGCGGAAAACCTGCACATGGGCGCGTTCCAAGCACCGAAACTGTTCAACGAACGCTTCGACTACGTGTGCTCCATCTTCCCCAAACTCGGCCAGCGCAAAAACCAGCTCGCAGGCCAACTCTCCGGCGGTGAACGCCAAATGGTGGCCATGGCCCGAGCCCTCATGATGAAACCATCCGTCCTCCTACTCGATGAGCCCTCCGCAGGCCTGTCCCCAATGCTCCAGGACGAGACCTTCATCCGCGTGCGCCAGGTCAACAAAGCCGGAGTCTCCGTAGTCATCGTCGAACAGAACGCCCGCCGCTGCCTGCAGATCTGCGACCGCGGCTACGTCCTCGACCAAGGACGCAACGCCTACTCCGGCAAGGGCCGCGACCTGATGAACGATCCGAAAGTCGTCTCCCTCTACCTGGGCAACCTTGAGGAGGAAGTGGAAGAGGAAGGCAGATAGAGTACCGCTTTACCGTCGACGGAATACCCTCCGCCGACGGTTTTGGCATGCTTGAAAATGGGTACAAATCCTTGTGTTTCCAACAGTTTTCGGGCTTCACCTTCGGTTAACTTCACGCATACACATTCGGTTTCCTCGGCACTTATAGTGCGATTCAAGATGGTCGAGCAACACATCTCGATAATCGTCACCAAGGGTTCGGCAATCAGCGGAGCCAAGAGAGGAAACGGTGATTCAAATGAAGAAGATCAACATGAAGGGCATGAGGAAACTGTCCATCACGGCCACCGCCATGGTGGCCGCCGCAGTCATGGCGCTCGCCGGCTGCGGCTCGTCCAGTTCTTCCAGCAGCTCGTCAAGCGGCTCAGACTCCACATCCGGCGCCAAAGCCACCAAGCTCGTGCTTGGTGGACTGTGGCCGGAAACCGGCTCCTTGGCCTATCTGGCACCGCCGGAACTGGCCGCCGAAAAGCTCGCGGTCAAGGACATCAACGATGCTGGTGGCGTGCTCGGCAACAAGATCACCACCGTCGACGCCGACACCTCCGACGCGGACCACGCCGACCAGAACACCTCCGCCGCCCAATCCGTCCTCAGCAAGAACCCGTCGTTCATCATCGGCCCGGCCTCCAGTTCCGTGGTTAAGAACACCTACAAGTCCATCACCTCACAGAACGTTCCGATGCTATCGATGGGCGCCACCTCGGCCAGCTTCTCCGGCCTTTCCGACTACTTCTTCCGCACCGTCGCGCCGGACACCGTGCAGGGCGCGGTCATGGGCAACCTGATCGCCCAGGACGGCGTGCAGAAGCTCGCCATCGCGGTCTTCAACGACGAATACGGCACCGGCCTGCGCGACACCATCGCAAAAACCGCATCCGAGGCCGGCGTCAATATCGTCTATGGAGAAAAGGATACCTTCGACCCGACCGAAACGAACTTCTCCTCAATTGCAACCGCAATCAAGGCATCCAATCCGGACGCGACGCTCGTCATCGCCTTCGATCAGACCAAGCCGCTGCTGAAGGCGCTCGCCTCCGCGGGAGTGGACATGCACAAGCTGTACTTCGTCGACGGCAACACCTCCGACTACTCCAGCGAGCTCGACGCGGGCCTGCTCAAGGGCTCGAAGGGCACCATCCCTGGCGTCAACCCGTCTGACGACTTCGTCAAGCGCCTCAAGTCCACCGGCGTCGACCTGAAAAACACCACCACCTACGGTGCTGAAACCTATGACGGCATCATCCTCGCCGCGCTCGCCGCACAGAAGGGCGGCAGTGCCGATGGCAAGACCATCCAGGCCAATATGGCGGCCGTCTCCGGATCCACCAAGGGCGAGAAGTGCGATTCCTACAAGGCCTGCGTCGCCCTGCTGAAGGACGGCAAGGAGATTCAGTACCAGGGCCAGACCTCCATCGGCGCATTCAACGACGCGCATGATCCGAGCTCGGCTTCCATCGGCGTCTATAAGTACGACGCCGACAACAAGCCGGTCTTCGACCACTCCCAGGAAGGTTCCGTACCGAAGGCATGACGGTCGGTTCGTCCGTGGTGCGGACTGACGTGATGGCCGGACGTGACGGCTGACGGCCAGGCCACGCAACGCAAGGGGCGGTGCGACGCAAGCGAGATGATCGCAAGTGTCGCACCGCCCCTTTTGCGGGCGGAACGCGTGTGGAGTACATGCGGAGCGTGCGTGGAAGATGCGTGGAACGCGTCGTGAAACATGCGTCGTTCACGGGTGAAAAAGTGGATTTTTCGGGGGAATTGAAGAGGGGGGGGGCGTCTTTCGTCAATTGATAGTTCATATTGTGCGAACGATTGCAAAGAAACGTTACAGATGCATGTAAAATAACACATAATATCGCGATTTGTAAGGAAACATCCCGACGATGCGGGGGAGAGGTGTTGGGCAATGGTCGGCATGCGTGACGTGGCGAAAGAGGCCGGGGTTTCGCTGAGCACGGTTTCGCTAGTGGTCAACAAGACGGGCTACGTGTCCGACGACATGCGCGCGCGCGTCAAAGCCGCCATGAAAGAGCTCAATTACGTGCCCAACGAGCTGGCACGCAACCTGTACAAGAACCGCACGAACCTGGTCGGCGTGATCGTGCCGACCATCCGCCACCCCTTCTTTGCCACCCTTACCGCGCATCTGCAACGCGAGCTGGCCGCGCAAGGACTGCGCACCATGCTGTGCTCCACCGCCGACGCGGAAAACGGCGAGGTTGAATACGTGGACATGCTGCGCCGTCACATGATGGACGGCATCATCGTCTGCTCGCACACCACCCATCCGAACGATTACTGGACGTCCATCCACCGCCCGATCGTCGCCTTCGACCGTGTGCTGGGCGGCGGCATCGCGTCGATCGGCTCCGACCATGAGCAGGGCGGCCGGCTCATGGCGCACATGCTGGTCAACACCGGCGCGCACCACGTGGTGATGATCGGCGGCCCGCGCGACCAGTTCTTCGATTTGGCGGCGCGCAATGGAGACAGCCCGGACGATTTCGACCTGCACAAGACAACGTTCCCGACCGTCCGCTACTACCTTGCGCTGGAGCAGGAGCTGAAAGCGGCCGGCGTGCGGTACGAGTACGTCGAAGCCGGCAATGTGGAGGATTTCCAAGGGTATAAGAACGCGGTGAATGCTGTGCTCAACAGTATGCCGGTGGACGGCGTCGATGCCGTGGTCAGCTCCGATATCGGTGCCGCGCTTTGCGTGCGCGAAGCGATGCGGAGGCATATTTCGATTCCGCGCGACCTGCAGATCATCGCCTACGACGGCACGTATCTGACCGACCTGGCCGGTATGAAAATGACCGCGGTGGCGCAGAATTTCGACAAAATCGCGCAGGTCGCGGTCGGCAATATCGTTCGTGCGATCGCCAAGGAAGGGGATGCCAAGGCAGATACGACAAGCGCCACGGGACGCAAGCCGTACGAGCCGGACGTGCTGATTCCCGTGACGCTCAAACTGGGCGATACCACCCGCTAAGCGGGCCGTATCGCCCATCATTGGACGGGCCGTTTTACCTGCTAAGCGGGTCGTTTCGCCTTATTCGTAATCGCCGGTCGGACCGATCTTCAACGCGTCCTCGTGCGTGCGGCCCGAATGGATCGCATCGTTGATCGCCTGGATCTCCGCTGCATCCACGGCAAGCGCGCGTCCATCGATCTCGCTGATCGGAATGGACCACCCTCCGTGCGTCATGTACAGGCTGTCCGCTTCGCGTAGTTCGGCGATCGGCAGCTTCCTGTACTCCGCCTTCTTGCCTTCTTCAAGCGCCCAGGCGAACATTTCGCGCTGTGATGTGCCATTCAGAATACCGATGCGCGGGTCGGGCGTGACGAACGTATCGCCATAGCGTGCCACAATCGACGAATTCGGGCATTCCATCGTGTAGCCGTCCTCCGTGAACAGAATCGCGTCGCCGACGCCACGGCGGGCGCATTCGCGGTGCACGGCGCAGTTGAACGCGTAGCTCAGCGTCTTCGCGCCGTTGAGCAGCCACGGGGCGCGTGCGGTGATGTCCGACGGGTAGCCGCGCGTCATCGAAGCCATGGTGATCGGCTCCAGCGAATGCAGCGTGCCCTTCGCGTCAAGGAAGATGTAGACGGTCGGCGTGCGGTCGGCCGCCTTGCCCACGCCGGTGTCCGGATCGAGACCACGGGAGACGATGATGCGCAGCATCGGACCGGGTTCCGGATCGTCATACTGGTCGATGACCAGCTGGACCGCGCGGGTGAGCGCGGGAATGTTCGGCTCGGGCATGTCCACCAGGCGGGCGGAATTGGCGAGACGCTTCAGATGGTTCTCCAACGAAACCGGGAAACCCTTCCATACCGTGGTCGCTTCGAAAATGCCGTCGCCACGCAGTGCGCACAAATCGAACGCGTTGATGATGGGGCTTTCCGGATCGACGAAACGAACCAGATCCGCGTCGGGCGCCACGCCTGCGCCTCCGAATAGCGTCTTGCCGTTACCGACTGCCAGAACGATCGAACTCATGGGAACCTCTCTTCCGCGCTCCGCGTCTTTTGATTGCCGCTTTATTGCTGTTGCGCTGTTGTGTTGCGTCAGCGTTCGCGTGCGTCTTCGGCGTCCAACCTAACCATGGTTTGTTTCCACTTGGCACCGCCAATTTGCAATGCGGAAACATACGCGTCATGAATCGCGCGGCTCCCGTAACGTTCGGCGACCAAGGTGAGGGAAAGCGACTCTGAACGTCCGTTTCTGCGGAATCGGATTTCGGAGTTCGTCGGCAGTTCGTTCGGAAAAGGCCGGACGGCGGCCGACGGGAAAGGTAAGCGCAATGGTGGATGGGATGTCCGATATGGGAACAACCGAACTTGGCGCGGCGAGCACGCCCGAACAGGCGCGCGCCGCGTTCCGTGACGGCCTGGTCCGCCCGACCTGCGGCATCGCGCAAGGCTACGCGCAGGCGAATCTGATGATTCTGCCCAAGGAGCAGGCATTCGATTTTCTGCTGTTCGCGCAGCGCAATCCCAAACCCTGCCCGCTGCTGGAAGTGATGGAGCCGGGCGTGCCGGTGCGGCACATCACGGCAGGCCGCAACGTGCCGATGTACGACACGTCGATCGAGTGCCGTTCGGCCGGCGCGTTCCATTCGACGATGGTCGTGTCGATGCGCGGCATGAGATGCGTGCTGCGGCGACTGCGGCAGAAGGGACGTCGCGGCTGAAGAACGCTGCGACGGTAGAACGACGGAAAGGCGACGGAAGGAATGGAAACGATGGCTGTGCAGGAAACAGACGGAAAGCAGACGGCTATGCGAATCGATATGAACAGCGATATGGGCGAAAGCTTCGGTCGTTGGACGCTCGGCGACGACGAGGCGCTGCTCGACGTGGTTTCCAGCGCGAACGTGGCGTGCGGCTTCCATGCGGGCGACCCGTCCGTCATGCTGAGAACGTTGTCATACGCGGCGTCGCGGGGGGTAATGGTCGGGGCGCATGTGGCGTACCGCGACCTGGCCGGATTCGGGCGCCGCTATGTGGACGAGTCCCCCGACGAACTCAAGGCGGACGTGATGTACCAGATCGTCGAATACGGCGGCCTCGACGGCGTGCATATGACGAACGTGGCGACCGTCGACGGCCTCGAACCCAACCGTTACTTTAAGCAGGTCGGCCAGCTTACGGACTGCGCCCGCAGCTGAAGTCCTGTGCCCAAGGCTGAGGGCCCTGCGCTCGCGGCTGCCCCCGCATGTCCGTCGCTTTCGAATCGGGCGCCGGAGACATGCGCCGCGATTCGGCCGAAAGCCGGTTCGACACGCCCGAACACCGGTTGCGGTTTTGGTGTCGAGCCCCATTTTGCGGTAATATCGAACCGGTTCGACACAACCGTGGGAATGGCCGTAAGGACTCCCGCAAAGAATCTCGCAACGACTTTTTGGAACCGAAGGAGGCTCCATGAAAAACAAGGTGCAGCTCATCACTTACGCCGACCGCCTTGGCGACGGCACCATCAAGTCGATGACCGACATTCTGCGCACCCGCTTCGACGGCGTGTACGACGGCGTTCACATCCTGCCGTTCTTCACCCCGTTCGACGGCGCCGACGCAGGCTTCGACCCGATCGACCACACCAAGGTCGACGAACGTCTCGGCAGCTGGGACGACGTCGCCGAACTCTCCAAGACCCACGACATCATGGTCGACGCCATCGTCAACCACATGAGCTGGGAATCCAAGCAGTTCCAAGACGTGCTGGCCAAGGGCGAGGAGTCCGAATACTATCCGATGTTCCTCACCATGAGCTCCGTGTTCCCGAACGGCGCCACCGAAGAGGACCTGGCCGGCATCTACCGTCCGCGTCCGGGCCTGCCGTTCACCCACTACAAGTTCGCCGGCAAGACCCGCCTCGTGTGGGTCAGCTTCACCCCGCAGCAGGTGGACATCGACACCGATTCCGACAAGGGCTGGGAATACCTCATGTCCATCTTCGACCAGATGGCGGCTTCCCACGTCAGCTACATCCGTCTCGACGCCGTCGGCTATGGCGCCAAGGAAGCCGGCACCAGCTGCTTCATGACCCCGAAGACCTTCAAGCTGATCTCCCGTCTGCGTGAGGAAGGCGTCAAGCGCGGTCTGGAAATCCTCATCGAAGTGCACTCCTACTACAAGAAGCAGGTGGAGATCGCCTCCAAGGTGGACCGCGTGTACGACTTCGCGCTGCCGCCGCTGCTCCTGCACTCGCTGAGCACCGGCCACGTCGAACCCGTCGCCCACTGGACCGACATACGCCCGAACAACGCCGTCACCGTGCTCGATACGCACGACGGCATCGGCGTGATCGACATCGGCTCCGACCAGCTCGACCGCTCGCTCAAGGGCCTGGTGCCGGATGAGGACGTGGACAACCTCGTCAACACCATCCACGCCAACACCCACGGCGAATCCCAGGCAGCCACCGGAGCCGCCGCATCCAACCTCGACCTCTACCAGGTCAACAGCACCTACTATTCGGCGCTCGGATGCAACGACCAGCACTACATCGCAGCCCGTGCGGTGCAGTTCTTCCTGCCCGGCGTGCCGCAGGTCTACTACGTCGGCGCGCTCGCCGGCAAGAACGACATGGAGCTGCTGCGTAAGACGAATAACGGCCGCGACATCAATCGCCATTACTACTCCACCGCGGAAATCGACGAGAATCTCAAGCGTCCGGTCGTTAAGGCCCTGAACGCGCTCGCCAAGTTCCGCAACGAGCTCGACGCGTTCGACGGCACGTTCTCGTACACCACCGATGACGACACGTCCATCAGCTTCACCTGGCGCGGCGAAACCAGCCAGGCCACGCTGACGTTCGAGCCGAAGCGCGGTCTCGGTGTGGACAACACTACGCCGGTCGCCATGTTGGAATGGGAGGATTCCGCGGGAGACCACCGTTCGGATGATCTGATCGCCAATCCGCCTGTCGTCGCCTGACGGAAAATTTCTTGCGATTACGTACGGCCTTGCGATTGCGTTCCACCTTGCGGTCGCGTACCCGGTCCGTCGCACCCGGTCCGTCGGGCGGACGGCAGTGGCCGCACGTGTTGGTATCGTAAGTTGCGTTGAAGAATCGCCCGAATGCGCTGAAGCAATGCGTCCGGGCGATTTTCGTATGTGTCGCTCGTAGCGGGCGGGCGCATGCGTGGAGTATCGAAGCACATGAAACGCGACAAGCAGAAAACGCGATAAGCCAAGAAAACAGCAGATATGACCGAAGACAATCAGAATAACGAATTCAAACCGCAGCCGCTGCCCGGCCAGGTGTTCATCCGCCCGGGCATCGACGATCGCCCCGATTATGAGAAGACCCTGACTCCCGAAGCGAAGGCGGCCATGCGCCGGCTGTCGGTGCAGCAGCATCCGCGTATTCCGGAAGCGTCCAACGAGCGTCCGGAAACCCAGGCCGCGCGCATCGCATCGGAAGGTGGAGCGCCCCTAACCGCGGCCGCGCATCTTGACGTGGCTGTGCCGAACCTCGAATCGTCCTTCCTCGACCTGCGCGACCCGATGACCGCTCCGGACGGCACCAAGCCGACCGCAATGCAGGCCAACCGGCTCGTTGCGGGTTTTGCGCTTGGCTCAATGCTGCTGTCCGCTCCGATGGCGGCGTTCAACACGGTGCTCATTCCGCAAACCGTCAGCCGTTTGTCGGGAATCAACCGCGTCACGGATTTGGCGATGCTCGTCATCGCAGGTGCCATCATGACGTTCCTGCTGAACGCATGCATCGCCGTCGGTTCTGACCATTCCTACTGCCGGTTCGGGCGCCGTACGCCATGGATCGTCGGCGGCAGCGTATTGGCGGCTATCTGCATGGCGATTCTTTCCGCATGCGATTTTCTCCCGTTGGCCGTGTTCTTCTGGCTGGCCACGCAGGCCGCGTATGCGATGGCGGCCATACCGTTCGCCGCCGCGTTCGGCGAACGTGTGCCTGACAAGTTCCGCGACCGCGCCGATTCGTGGCACGGCAAGGGGCTGGCGCTTGGCCAGCTGGTCGGCGTCGCCGTGGCTGTTGCGCTGACGCCGCATGCCGGTGGCGAAGGTTGGGATGGCACTACGGGTTTCGCGATGCTGGTATTCGCGGGTTGGCTTGTCGTCGCGGCCGTCGTTACGCTGTTGATATTGCCGTTCGAAGGGGCCAGCAGCTACCTGCCGCGTAGGGATGTTGAGAAAGGCGATTTCTTCTCGCAATACCGTCCGCCGCAGAACGCGCCGAAGTTTTCTGTGGCATTCGCGGCCCGCATGTTCGCCGTTGCGGCCACAGCCGGAATCGCCGTATATCAGTGGTATCTGGCGCCGAATATCGTCAGCAATACCGATGAGGCCGGTTTGTTCGGCATTGCCGGTGCCGGATCGGTGGTTGTGGTCATGGCCATCTGCACGTTTGTCGGTGCTTTGATTGCGGCGTTGCTGCTTGGCCGCATCGTCAGCCTGTTCGGCGATCTGCGTATTCCGGCCGTCGCGTCCGCCGTGTTGTTCATGGTCGCTGCGCTGCTGCCGTTGCTGATGGACGACGGTTTCCTGGCGGTTGCGCTGTACGCCCTGCTTGCCGGCTTCGCATACGTGGTGTTCGATGGCGCCAGCCAAAGCTTGGATCTCGCGATGCTGCCGGATGTGCGTTCCGTGGGCCGATCGCTTGCCGCTTATAGTCTGGCCAATACGTTCGGCACGATACTGGGCGTCGCTGCCTGCGCCGCGGTGATTGTGGCGACCGGTGCCACCGTGCTGATCTTCGCTGTCGCCACTGTTTCGATGCTGTTGGCGGGTCTGCTGACATTGCGGTTGAAATCGCAACAATGACGGCGACTATGACAGTGCTAGATCGCCAATGATTGGAAAATAAAGCGAAACGGCGCGTCCACATAGTGAACCTTTAGTGGATAGGGGAGATGGACGCGCCTATGTTTACGGCTTAGTTCGAGCGGAAATCCCGCCCGGGGAAAAGATTTTGCGAAAGGAGGTTCGCCACGATGAACGGAATGGTCGCACACGTACTGCTGTCCGCACGAATTATTATTCCGCTTTCGTTGGCGGACTGATTCGAGCATAGCGGCTTCAATCCCTCGCCAACGAAGGCAGGGTTTGAGGCGCGCGTAACACACACGTTGATGGCCCTGCATGATGCGGGGTCTTTTTGTTGCAGCCCACAAGGCAGACGCAGCGAAAACCTTTTGAAGCCGGCCGGCATAGCGCACAACAGAAAACAGAAAAACTACAAACAACATCGTTATCGGCGGAAGTTGGGAACCGGTAACAGGACGTACAGGGAGTACATCAATGAGTACAGTCGAAGCGGCCGCTGGCAAAGCGCAGGCGATGGTCCGCGATTCGGTCAAAACCGTGATCGCAGCATCCATGGTCGGCACCGCCATCGAGTTCTACGACTTTTACGCATACGGCACCGCCGCTGCGAATTATTTCCCGAAGGTGTTCTTCGGAGACACCACCAATCCGACCGTCGCGCTGCTGGCCAGCCTGCTGACCTTCGCCATCGCGTTCATCGCCCGTCCGCTGGGCTCGTTGGTGTTCGGCCACTTCGGCGACCGTATGGGCCGCAAGACCACGCTGGTGGTCTCCCTGCTCACCATGGGCATTGCCACCTTCCTGATCGGCTGCCTGCCGACCTACAACCAATGGGGTGTCGCGGCCGTCGCCGTGCTGTGCCTATGCCGCTTCGTGCAGGGCATCGGCCTTGGCGGCGAATGGTCCGGCGCCGCGTTGGTGGCCACCGAGAACGCTCCGGAAGACAAGCGCGCGCTGTACGGCTCCTTCCCGGAGCTGGGCGCCCCGATCGGCTTCTTCCTGTCGAACGGCACCTACTTCCTGCTGGAGACCTTCAACGACAATGACGCGATGCTTGCCTGGGGCTGGCGCGTGCCGTTCCTGCTGTCCTCCATCCTCGTGATCGTCGGCCTCGTCGTCCGCGTCCAGATGGAGGAGACCCCGATCTTCCGTATGGCCCAGGAGCAGAAGAAGGTCGTCAAGTCCCCGCTTACCGAAGTGTTCAAGAAGAGCTGGAAGGAAGTCATCCAGGCCACGTTCCTGGTGGCCGTCACCTACACGCTGTTCTACACGCTGGCAACCTGGTCCCTCGCTTGGGGCACCAAGACCGTCGAGCAGGGTGGCGGCAACCTGGGCTTCACCAACCAGGAGTATCTGCTCATGCTGATGATCGCCGTCTGCGTGTTCGCCGCGTTCATCGTGATCTCCTGCGTGAACGCCGACAAGTTCGGCCGCAAGCGCGTGATCATCATCTCCTCCTGCTGCCTTATCGCGTTCGCCCTGCTGTTCCCGTTCCTGCTTGATCCGGCGGTCGTCGGTCAGCGCAACTTCGCCACCAACCTGCTGTTCCTGTGCATCGGCTTCGCTCTGATGGGTACCGCGTTCGGTCCGATCGGCGCCTTCCTGCCGGAACTGTTCGACGCGAACGTGCGTTACTCCGGCTCCGGCATCGGCTACAACCTGGCTGCCATCGTCGGCGCGGCCTTCGTGCCGACCATCGCCACTTGGCTGTCCCATCATTGGGGCGTGCATTCCGTGGGCCTGTACCTCGGTGTGATGGCCCTGTGCTGCCTCATCGCGGTGTTGAGCTGCAAGGAAACGAAGAACGTCGACTTCACCAAGTGACGCCGACCGGCTTGCCGGGCTGCTTCGCTTGGGGTGGCTCGGAGCCTTAGAAAAAATCGTTTGACGTGAATATAGCCACTATGTGAACGCCAACAGACATCATAAAGAAAGCGGTACTAGAACAGTTCCGCAGGAGAGGCGGAGTGGTTCCTCGGACACAATCCGGGGGGAGCAACATCCTAGGAATCACTCGCCGTGATAACAACCGAAAAAAGAATAGAAAATAGCGAGTTTGTTCGGAAAAAGCAAGTTCCGAATCGCAAGAAACAATAAAGGAGCGCCAATTATGGCAGCAACTATCTGGTACGAAAAGGACGCCGATCTGTCCGTGTTCGATGGCAAGAAGGTGGCCATCCTCGGTTACGGTTCCCAGGGCCACGCCCATGCGCTGAACCTGCGCGATTCCGGCGTCGACGTCGTCGTCGGCCTGCGTCCTACCTCCAAGTCCGTGGAGTATGCCAAGGAGCAGGGCCTTGAGGTCAAGCCTGTTGCCGAGGCCGTTGCCGAAGCCGACGTGGTGATGATCCTGCTGCCTGACCAGTACCAGGCCGCCGTGTACAAGAAGGACGTCGAGCCGAACCTGAAGCCGGGCGCTGCTCTGGCCTTCGCTCACGGCTTCAACATCCACTATGGCTACATCAAGCCGTCCGAAGACCATCCGGTCTTCATGGTCGCCCCGAAGGGCCCGGGCCACATCGTGCGTCGTGAGTACGCCGCTGGCCGTGGCGTCCCGGTCGTCGTGGCCGTCGAGCAGGATCCGGATGGCAAGACCTGGCCACTGTGCCTGGCTTACGCCAAGGCTCTGGGCGCGCTGCGTGCAGGCGCCATCAAGACCACCTTCACCGAGGAGACCGAGACCGATCTGTTCGGCGAGCAGGACGTCCTCATGGGCGGCATCAACCACCTGTGCGACCTCGGCTTCGACGTGCTGACCGAGGCCGGTTACCAGCCGGAGATCGCCTACTTCGAGGTGTTCCACGAGCTGAAGATGCTGGTCGACCTGGCCAACGAGGGTGGCCTGAACAAGGCCCGTTGGTCCTGCTCCGACACCGCCCAGTACGGCGACTACACCTCCACGGTCATCACCGAGGAGACCAAGAAGCGCATGCAGTACCAGCTCAAGCGCATCCAGGACGGCTCCTTCGCCAAGGAGTTCATGGATGACCAGGCCGCTGGCGCTCCGAAGTTCAAGAAGCTGCAGGAAGAGTACAGCCACCCGCACCTGGAGACCGTTGGCCCGAAGCTGCGCGCCATGTTCTCCTGGAACAACCAGGTGGACGCCGATGCCGATATGGCCGAGTCCTTCAACGGCAAGATCGCTCGTACCCAGGTTCAGTGAGATTGCTTCGCTAGCTGCATAAGCTATTTAGCGAATTAGAAAGCGTCGCCCGCTTCATGCGGACGGCGCTTTTTGCATATCGTCGTGCGTGCGATGGTTGCGTACGTTCCGGCATAACGAAAGGCCGCCACCCAACTTGGGCGGCGGCCTTCAATCGCAGTTAATGCGATTAATCGCAATGAATGCGAGACGTTACTCAGCCACGGGCGATCTTGCCGGTGAAAGTGGCCATGTCAGCGTCGTCATCCTTGCCGTTGTTCCAAGAGAACATGGCGCGCAGCTTCGGGCCAACGCTCTCGATACGCACGTTGCCGTATTCTTCCTGCAGCTGCTTGAACTTCGGAGCGCCAGCGTCCTGATCGTCGATGAACTCCTTGGCGAAGGAGCCGTCCTGGATGCGCTTCAGGTGGTATTCCATGCGCTCACGCACGTGCTCGTCGATGCAGGTGTTGGTGTAGTCGCCGTACTGGGCGGTGTCGGAGCAGGACCAACGGGCCTTGTTCAGGCCACCCTCGTTCATGAGGTCGACGAGCATCTTCAGCTCGTGGCAGACCTCGAAGTAAGCGATCTCCGGCTGGTAGCCAGCGTCAGTGAGGACCTCGAAGCCCATTTCAACGAGCTTGTTCACGCCACCCATGAGCACGTTCTGCTCGCCGAACAGATCGGTCTCGGTCTCTTCGGTGAAAGTGGTCTTGATGGCGCCTGCGCGCAGGGCGCCCAGAGCCTTGGCGTAAGCCAGGGTGATGTCCCAAGCGTCGCCGCGCGGATCCTGTTCGACAGCCACGACGACCGGGACGCCACGGCCGTTGGCGTACTCACGACGCACGATGTGGCCCGGGCCCTTCGGGGCGACCATGAAGACCGGGTGGTCCTCGGTCGGCTTGATGTAGCCGTAGTGGATGTTGAAGCCATGAGCGAAGGCGACGGCGGCGCCCGGCTTGATGTTCGGTTCGATGTCGTTGGCCCAGATGGTGCGCTGGTACTGATCGGGAGCCAGAATCATGATGATGTCGGCCTCGGCGGCGGCTTCCGGAACGGACTTGACTTCCAGACCCTGCTCCTTGGCGTGCTCGACGGACTTGGAGGTCGGGCGCAGGCCGACGACGACGTCGACGCCGGAATCGCGCAGGTTCAGCGCATGGGCATGGCCCTGGGAACCGTAACCGATGATGGCAACCTTCTTGCCTCCGAGGACCGAGAGATCTCCGTCGTTCTCATACCAGATTTGTGCAGCCATTGTACTTGGCACTCCTTTTGTGTAGTGGGGTGAACGCTTGAAAAGCGTTCGGGTTTCTACCATTCGCAGATGAAATTCGTGGTTTCGTGCATGGATTTTGTCCTGCAAACTGGGGTCCATCCTACCGGAGCGGCCGTTTTGGTACGTATCCAGTCCACAAAGTGAGCCGCGAAATCGTAAAAAATTCGTCGCGGCGCAATCGTGATGCCTTTCCTGCGAAACCCCTACGGAAGCGACGTTTCGGGCCGTTGGAATGTTGTTTCCGTTGGGAATTGCGATTAAGCCCCTACCGAAGCGACGTTTCGATCGCTGAAAATGACGTTTGTGTGGGCAAGCATGTGCTTATTTAGGTGACGCTTCATGCATTTTGGTAGGAAAGTGGCTTAGGATAGGCACGTAGGATTGTTTGATGAGGAAGCTGAAGCAATGGTCACTGCGACGGGGATTGCGCCTGGTTCCGAAATGACGGCGCAGATGGAGCAGGTGGAGGAGCGTAATGTCTCGGGCGTGCTGCATGTCGCCGCGATTTTCGCCTCGCACATGGTATTGCAACGCAACAAGCCCATTGCGGTGTTCGGCGCATTGGCTGCCGATTGCGCCGGTATGGAGGTTGTGGCGGAAATACACGACTTTGACGGCTCCCTGATCGCGCAGGAACATGCTTATTCTTCGCAGAACGTGGTCAACGGCTTTTCGCAGTGGCGCGTGATGCTGCCCGCGCAACCGGAAGGCGGTCCGTACACTCTTCGTATCGTCGCGGGCAATGATGCCATCGAATTCGACGACGTGCTCATCGGCGAAGTGTGGCTCGCCGGCGGCCAAAGCAATATGGAACTTGAGTTGCGTAACAGCGAGCATGCCGACGAAGCGCTTGAGGATTGCGCCGATCCGCTGCTGCGTTTCTACAATGTGCCCAAAACCGGTGTAATCAATCGCAATGCGGAAAATACGTCGAGCTGGCAGGAATCGTCGCCGGAAAACAGTGGCGTGATGAGCGCCGTCGCCTACTATTTCGCACGCAAGCTGCGCTCCGAACTCGACCCCGATCTGCCGGTCGGCATTGTCGACTGCTATATCGGCGGCACGTCGATCAGCTGCTGGATGAGCGAGGACGCACTCAATTCCAGCGATGCCGGCCGCGACTATCTGACGCGTTACCAGCGGGCGATCGCCGGCAAGACGCAACAGCAGTTCGAACTGGAAACCAGCGAATGGCAGTCGCAGATGGACGCATGGAACGCGGCTGTGGAAACGGTGCGTCAGACCAATCCGAACGCAACGAGCAGTGAGTTGAGCGAACAGTGCGGCACCTGCCCGTGGCCGCCGCCGCTCACCCCTACATCGCAATGGCGTCCGTGTGGCCCCTTCCACGCCATGCTGGAACGTATCATGCCCTACTCGCTGGCCGGTTTCCTGTGGTATCAGGGTGAGGAAGACGAGCAATACAGCGGTTCCTACCGCGAGCTGCTCGGCATGATGATCGGCGAATGGCGTGCGCTGTGGAGCGAGAATCTGCCGTTCCTCATCGTGCAGTTGCCGCAATGGATCGACGGCAAGACGGCTGCGGACGGCAACGATCCGATGCGCTGGCCGGTGCTGCGTGAGGCGCAATGGGACGCCGCGCAGTCCATAGACAACGTGTACGCCATCTGCACGATCGACTGCGGCGAATACGACAACATCCACCCGCTGGACAAGCGCACGCCCGGCGAACGCCTTGCCAATTGCGCGCTGCGGCAAATCTACGGCATGGATCGCGTTCCGGTGCACGGCCCGACGGTGCTGGGCTTCCGATGCGACCCGAACGGCCGCGTACGCCTGTTCTTCCGCTATGCGCACGGCCTGCATTTCGAAGGCACCACGCCCGGCAGCGGCGACGATGATTTCGATGGCCAGCTGCCGACTTTGGTGCGCGTGCCGGAACGTTCCGGCTTCGAACTGGCCGGTTCCGACGGTATGTTCCACCCGGCGACCGCCGCGATTTTCGTGGATTGCGACATCGATGATCTCGTCAATTCCAGAGTGAACGTGGTCGATTACAACGCTACGGAATTCGGCATTCCGATTAACAGCCGCAGCATCGGCACGATTACGCTGGCGACTCCGGATGTGCCGGAGCCGGTGGCGATGCGATACGCCTGGCGCAGTTGGGGTCCGGCTCCGCTGTTCAACGACGACGGCCTGCCCGCGCAGCCGTTCCGTCTGGACCTGACCGACCATACCTCCCCCGTCGAGTCCGCCGAGCCCGTCACCCCCGACGGCACCGCTGACTGAGGCCGTCGGTCTGGTCGCGCCGGTCTAATCGCCCCGTCTAATCGCAAAAACGGCATTCCCATCCGGCTTTTGTTACCGTAACCAGCCGATTCGGGTAACAAAAGCCGGAAGAGGAGGCCGTTTTGTGTTTTGTGCGATTACTCAGCGGTTGCGGCAGCCGCGTCGACAATCACCGCCGCGTCCTCGCCACGCTCGCTGCCGGACTTGCCAAGCGCAAGCTGGTACGCGGCGAACAGCACCGCCAGCCAGATGACGCCGGCGATCACGGCGATGCGGTAGCTTGCGGAGAAGCACATGAGCACCACGACCAGCAGCATGAACGCGATCACCACGTACGGCGTCACATTGGCGAACGGCAGCTTGAACGCGATCTTGTCGAGCGCTTCCTTGCCCTTCAATCCCTTCAGCTCGGCCGGACCATCGCCAGCCGCAACCATGCGACGGAACTTGATCTCCGTAACCATGATCATGATCCAGTTGATCGCAGCCGCGATCGTGGCGATCGACATCAGGTAATTGAACGCGAATTCCGGCCATACGAACACGACGACAACGGCAATCGCAATAATTATCGCGGAAGTGATAACACCCCCGACCGGCACGCCTTTCTTGCTGAGCTTACCCAGGTAAGCCGGCGCGTTGCCCTGCTTTGCCAGCGAATACAGCATGCGGGAGTTGGCGTACAGGCCGGAATTGTAGACGCTCATCACAGCGGTCAGGCACACGAAATTGAGGATGCCGGCGGCCGCGTGCACGCCGACGGAATCGAAGATCTGCACGAACGGGCTGGAATCGCCGTCGATCTTGCTCCACGGAATCACCGCCATGATCACGCCGAGCGCGCAGATGTAGAAGACGAGAATACGCCAGATGATGCCGTTCGTGGCCTTCGGAATGGTGGTGCGCGGATTCTCGGTTTCGCCGGCGGTGATGCCGATGAGTTCGGTGCCGCCGAAGCTGAACATCACCACGACGAGCGCCATCAAGAGGCCCGTCCACGTGCCGTCGGCGTTGCGGGTCATCAGGCCGTGCGGCAGGAATCCGCCGTCCACGGTGAACCAGTTGGCGAAGCTCGCGCGAATGCCCGACGCGGTCGGCACGTTGGCGATCACGACATACAGGCCGCCGAGAATCATGGCCAGCACGGCCACGATCTTGATGATGGCGAACCAGAATTCGAATTCGCCGAACTTGTTCACGCCCATGAGATTCAGCGCCGCGATGGCCACGAGGAACACCGCCGCCGACACCCACTTCGGAATGTTCGGGAACCAGTAGTTCACGAACGAGCCGACCACGGCAAGCTCCACCATGGCCACCAGCACGTAGTTGAACCAGTAGTTCCAGCCGGAAATGAAGCCCGCTCGCCGTGACCAGTAGCGCGTCGCGTAGTAGCTGAACGCGCCAGCCTTCGGATCCTCGACCGCCATCTCGCTCAGAGCGCGCACGATCATGAAGATCGCGAGACCGCCGACGAGGTAGGCGAGCAGAATGGACGGGCCGGCCAGCTGAATGGATTCGCTGGAGCCGTAGAACAGGCCGGTGCCGATGGCGCCACCCAGCGCGATGAGCTGGATATGGCGGTTTTTCAACGATTTACGGAGCGTCGGCGGAACCGGCACGTCGTCGGTTCCACGCGGCTTCTTTGCGGCGGTGACGTCGCTCATGGAGATTTCCTCTTCTCTGTTTCCTTGCGATTGCGCGTTGTGCGTTGCGCTCGCTGCTTGCGTTGCGTGCTGTTGCACGCTTGCATGTGCTTGTTTTGCTTGCTTTTTTGCGATTCGCCCTTTGTGAGGGAACGTTTCCGATTGTAGCGGGAAGCGGCGGGCAAAGTGTTGGTTTGTTCGTTCCGGAATGTCTGGTTTGCTTAACGGGTTGTTTGGTTTAGAAGTTCGATTCGCGCGATTGCTGTGCGATTCGAACGCGCGATTTGGACACGTGTTGCGGATGTGCGGTTTGGCGCGTCTTTCCAAGCTTCATGGTGTTCAATGGAATGAGGGGCTACGAACGGAGGTCGACATGGCATTCGTCAAGGACATGCTGCGAATGTGGGCGCATTCGTGGAAAAGATTCATTTCCATCGCCATGATCACGTTGCTCGGTGTGGCCGTGCTCACCGGCATTTACGCGGGCTGCCGTGACGCGTTCCGCAGCACCGACCGCTTTTTCGACGCGCAGGGCCTGCACGACGTCCAGGTGCTGTCCACCGCGGGCCTGTCGAACGGCGATATCGCCGCGTTGCGCAAGGTGAACGGTGTTGCGAAAGTGCAGGCGGAACGGTCGCAGGAAGTGACGTTCGATTTGGACGGCCGCAAGTCGGCGACCATGCAGGAAATCGGCACGAACGGCATTGACCAGCCATACTTGCAGGAAGGGCGCATGCCGAAGAAAGCCGGCGAAATCGCGGTAACCAGGAAATTTATTCGCGATTCGGGCAAGCGTATCGGCAGCCGCCTCACCGTAACCCCCGAATCGGCTTCCTCCGATACTTCCGATGCTGATAATTCCGGCACTGATAATTCCGGCACGAATGAAACGAACGGCACGGACGAGGCGCCGAGCTTCCCGACCAAGCTCACCATTGTGGGCGTGGTGCTCGATCCGCAGAACCTGAGCAACCCGGACGGCTACTCCGCCATGACCTCGTTCCGTTCCACCGCCACCACCGACTACACGTTCTTCGCGCCGTCCGATGGCGTGACCGGCACCCTCTACACGTCCGCCACGCTGCTCGTCAAGGGCGCGGCCGCCGAAAGCACGTTCGACGAATCGTACGAAAACACCGTCAAGCAGGTGACCGACCGCATCGACGGCACCGTGAAAACCGACCGGCAGAAGGCCCGTCGGCAGGAACTGCTCGGTGCGGGCAACAAGAAGATCGCCGACGCGCGTGCGGAAGCCGACAAGAAGTTCGCGGACGCGCAGTCGCAAATCGACGCGAATCGGCAGCAATTCAACCAGCAGGTCGACCAGATTGTCAGCATGCAGGCGGGCGCGGCAGCTGCGGGAGCTGCGGCAAACGGCGCGAACGCAGGTGCGGCGGCGGCCGCAGGTGCAACTACCCCCCAACTTGACGAAACCACGCGTGAAACAATGCGTGAAACCATCATCGCCGCTAGTCCCGAACTGACGCAAGCCAAGCAGCAGCTCGACCAGGCGCAATCGCAATTGAACGAGCAGAAGGCAAGTACCGAACAAACGCTGAAAACCAAGGAAAACGAGCTGAAAACCAGCATTCCGCAAGTGCGCTGGTATGTGCAGGACCGGCAGTCGCTCGGCGGGTTCAGCGCGCTCAAATCCGACCTCGACTCCATCCAGTCGCTCGGCAACGCGTTCCCGATTGTGTTCCTGCTGGTGGCCGTGATGATGAGCCTGACCGCCATGGCGCGCATGGTCGAAGAGGACCGCTCGCTCATCGGCACGTACGTGGGGCTCGGCTACGGGCGGCTGGCGGTCGCGTCGCGCTACCTGCTGTTCGCGTTGCTCGCCTGCCTCATCGGCGGCGGCCTCGGCCTGATCGCCGGCTTCCTTGGCATTCCTGCGTTCCTGCTGGTCGTATTGCAAGGCATGTATGTGATGCCCGGTCTGCGGCTGGAATACGACTGGCTGTACGGCTCGCTCGGCATCGCGCTGTTCGTGGTCGGCGTGCTCGCCGCCACCATCTACGCGTGTGTGCAGGAAATGAGGCAGACGCCCGCCTCGCTGCTGCGTCCGAAAGCGCCGCGCGCCGGCTCGCGCATTCTGTTGGAACGGATTCGGCCGGTCTGGAATCGCATGGGCTTCCTCAGCAAAGTGACCGCGCGCAACATTTTCCGCTTCAAGTCGCGCCTCATCATGACGGTCGGCGGTGTGGCCGGCTGCACCGCGCTGATCGTCTGCGGCCTGGCCATCAATGACACCGTGGCCGACCTCGGCATCAAGCAATACCGCGACATCTACCAGTACGACCTGATGGTGGTTTCCGACGATTCGGACGCGTCGGCGATGCGCACGAAAGTCGCGTCAGACGGGCGCGTCACGTCATCGCTTGACGTGCGCATAGAGTCGGGCGATTTGACGGTTGCGGGCAGTGGCGACGGTGACAGCGGCAAGGCCGGCAGCAGCGGCAGCGAAAGCATCCAGCTGGTCGCGGTGCCGGAAAAGCATCTGTCCGATTTGGGCGAAATGGTCACGTTGCAGCCGGTCTCGTCCGGCATACTGGGCACGTCCGGCGTCGGCAAAACCGGTTCGCTGAAGCTCGATGACGATGGCGTGATCGTCGCGCAGTCGGCGGCAAGCGCGCTGGGCGTCAAGGCCGGTTCCAAGGTGCGACTGACCAACGGCGACGGCGTGCAGGTGACGGCGAAGGTGAGCGCGGTGAATCGCAACCTCATCGGCTCGGATGTGTATGTAAGCGAAACCTACTACGCCAAGCTTTTCGACTCGAAAGACGCGAAGAACACCAAGAATTCCAAGAGTTCCGAGGATTCCGAGGCTCTGACGTGGAACGCCATGCTCGCCAAGCTTTCCGGCTCCGACACTTCGCAAACCGACTATGCGGAATCGCTCGAAGAGGACAGTTCGGTGATGAAGGCCGTAAGCTGCGCGCACATGGCCGACAGCTTCAAATTCGACCTCATGGGCGCGGTGGTGGCGCTGATTGTGGCGCTTGCCGGCGGTCTGGCACTGGTGGTGCTGTTCACGCTCGCCAATACGAACGTGTCGGAACGCGTGCGCGAGATGGCCACGCTCAAGGTGCTTGGCTTCTTCGACCGCGAAGTGCACCATTACGTGAACCGCGAGATGATGATCCTCACCGTCATGGGTGTGATACTGGGCCTGCCGCTCGGCCGGCTCGTCGGCGGCATGCTGACGATGGCGCTCAACATGCCCTCGTTGTATTTCGAGGTGGAGGTCAAGCCGCTGAGCTACGTGATCGCGGCCGTGGCGACCATGGCCTTCGCGCTGCTCGTGCAGCTGTTCGTCAACCCCGTCCTCGACCGCATCGACCCCATCAGCTCCCTCAAGTCCGTGGAGTAGCGCCCCTCCGAAGCCCTCTCAGTTCTTCGGGTAGCGGTAGTTGTGGGGGAGTTGGGTGGTGAGCTGCGGGTCCAGGCCGAGTTCCTTGAGTTGGCGGTCGATTTCGAGGCGCGCACGTTCCACAAGTTCGGCGCGACGGCTGTCCAAACCGTTCAGCCCCTCCTGCTTTTCCAGCGATTCCAACGTCTCCGCCATACGCTTGAGCCGGTCCTGATGGTGCAGCAGCGCGCGTACCTGCGCATGTTCGCGTACGATCGTCTGCCAATCGGATGGCGTGTGCGCAATCTCCCGAACCGCGGTGACCGGATGTACGTCGGCCACCTGATATGTGATCGAGCCGAGCAGCGGCATCAGGAACACCGTGATCGCGCCGGCTGCGACCAGTGTTGACGCGGTGTCGCTTTGCATGGTGCCGACCTTCACCGCCAGCGACGTGACGGCGACGATGATCGGCAGCGCGGTCGTGCAATACAGCGCTACGGTGACGCGGTGATGCGATGACAGCGGATTCTTGCGTTTGTCGAGCGATAGCGCAAGATATACGGGCACCGCGCGAATCAGCATGAGCATTACGATGAACGCGACGAGCAGCGCGGGCCGGCCTGCCACGGCGCGCACGTTGATCGCGGCGCCTGACACCACAAAAAATACAGGAATGAGGAAGCCGTAGCCGATACCCTCCAACTTCATTTCCAGCGACTTGCTGCCGTCGGGGATGATGTAACGCAGGATGAAGCCTGCGGCGAACGCGCCGAGCACCGCGTCAAGTTCGAACAGTGCGGAAATGGTGACAAGGAAGATGAGCAGGAATGTGGTCAGTCGCATGAGCGTTTGCGATGACGTGTTCGCATTTTCCGTAAGGAAACGGTACAGGCGATGGCCGGTTTTCAGTGCTTTCGTGGGTAGCATCGCGCACAGTAGGCAGATGGCAAGGAACGCGCCGAGCACGAGCATGGTCTGCCAGCCGGTTCGGGTGGATAGCAGGATGGCCATGGCAAGGATTGGGCCAAGTTCGCCCCACGTTCCGTACGAGATGATGGCGTCGCCGATGGGGGTGCCTTCGAGGCTGCGTTCCTTGAGAATCGGCATAAGCGTGCCGAGAGCGGTGGTGGTAAGCGCGATTACCGTGGCCACGCCGTTGATGCCTTGCTTGGTGAAGAACGGAAGGAATGTCACAACCAGCCAGGCGAGGCCTAGCGTGATTCCCCATGTAAGCAGTCCGACTTTGCCTTGATGTCCGGCGAGTCGTTTGGGGTCGATTTCGTAGCCGGCGAGCAGGAACAGGAACGCCATGCCGAGCTCGCTCAAGAGTTTCACGGCGTCGTTCACTTCGATCACGCCCAGTCCGTACGGGCCGAGTGCGGCTCCGGCGGCGAGCAGCAGCACGGTTTGTGGAATGAACTTGCCGGGAATCAGTTGCGCCACGATCGGGCTGACGGCCGCCACCGCCATGATGATGGTCAATGAAACGAGCTCTTGCGTCATGTTTCCAGCCTAGTGAGTCTGCGTGACGGTGCTCGGATACGCGGTGACCCCCATGACGCGCTGGGGGTGAGGTTAAGTTTTTGTTAATTTTATGGGGGGGGGGTCTATGAGCTTTTATTATCCGTGGAAAATGGCGGAACTGTTTTGTTTGAAGGTTGGTCCACCCTTTTCGTTGAAGGGGATGGGTTTTTCGTTCGAGGGTTTTAACGAGGGTGTTAATGGAAAGAGCCCGATATGATGCTGAATCGAGCTGTTTAGGCGATTTAGGGGGTGTAAAAAAATGATTGATGGCAAATTCACGGCAAAGGAGCGTGCGTATCTGGCCAGCCTGCCAGCGGTCAAAAGCGTGAGCCCATCCCATATCCGGTATACCGATCGCTTTAAGGTCGAGGTCATGTGCCGGTACAACGCGGGCGAATCGCCGTCGGCCATCTTTCGGGAGGCGGGTCTCGACCCCAAGCTGATCGGCTACAAGCGCGTGGAACGGTGCATCGCGCGCTGGAAGCAGCAGGAGGAGCGGAACAAGCGCAGGAACGAACATACGAACCATTACATGCAGGATTGTGATGACGAGCTGGAAGCCATCGAACTGCGCGGAGACGATGTGGATCAGTCCGTGGTGGATCTTTATGGCGCTGGCGCGGCAGGGACGTCGGGAAGCGACGTCGCGACGAGAAACGTTGGCGCGTCGGGAAGCAACGTCGTGCAATCGCAAGGCTCGGACAAGTTGCAGGAATCGCGCGCATCGCAGGATATGCTGTCGAAACTTGCACAGGCACAGCTGACCATCAACAAATGCGACATGCTGATAGCCAAGCAGGCGTTGCGTATCGACGAGCTGGAACGCGTGCTGCGGAAGTTCATCCAGTGATGCGTGCGAAACGTATGAAAAACATGGAACGTACGGAAGGCGCAGAACCGTCTTTCAACGAGATAATCGACGTTTCCGACGATATGCGCAGACGGCGTGGCCGCCGCAGGAAAACCGTCGCCATGCGTGTCTCCGCTGCGCTGTTGATCGTCATTTCCATTTGCATCGGCGGTTTTCCGGCGATGCTGCAATACCGGTCGGCACACGAACTGTCGAACACGTCGGACCGGTCCGCGCGTACGGTTGCGGGCTGGCCGTATCCGCAAGCGGACGACGCAATCGCAGCGGCCAAGGAATACAACGAACGGCTTGCCACATCGGGGCAGCCGATCCTCGGCGAAGCGAAAGACCCGTTCTCCCAGGTGCAGGGCAGTTCGCGGTCCAGCGAATCCGGTTCCAACGAATCAGACAGCGCCAGCGCCAAAGATACGGAATATCAAAGCCTGCTGGATTCCGGCAGCGGGGTGATGGGCACCATCCGTATTCCGAAAATCTCCGTGAAACTGCCGATCTACCATGGCACGTCGCAGTCGGCACTCGCGTCCGGTGCGGGGCATTTGTATGGCAGTAGTCTGCCGGTGGGCGGCAAGAACACGCATGCCGTAATCACCGGGCATCGCGGACTTGTGGACGCGATGATGTTCACCCGATTGGATGAAATGCGCGTCGGCGACTACTTCTACATCGAAGTGATGGGCCGCACGCTCGGCTACCGGGTGGACCGTATTTCCGTGATCGAGCCGAACGATACGTCGAAGCTGAAGATCGTTCCCAGCGAAGACCGGGTGACGTTGATGACGTGCACCCCGTACGGCGTTAATACGCATCGACTGTTGGTTTCTGCGGTGCGCTCGCCGATTCCCGACGTGGTACCGGCGGAGCATGATGCGGCGAAGGATGCGCGAACGATTGCGACCACGGCCGCGGTGGTCACGTTGCTGCTCGGTCTGCTGCTGGCATGGTTGCGCGGGCGACCGTGGCATATCCGTAGGCATGCGGCTTGGTGGCCGAAGCGCGGCTAACGACCGCTGTTTGCCGATGCCCCCTGCCGGCTTTTTTATTCGGGTATCACCCATATTGTGAAACGTTGCGATTGCAACGGTTGACGATGGTATAATACCTCGACTTTCCCGCACTTAGGGTGTGCATCTCCCGACGTCTTTTCTCCTATGTTCGAGGTTGGAGCGCTGGAAGTGTATCCGTACTGGACGTGGCATGTGCCGGTGCGCGATGCGCGGATGGTGTTAGAGACGGAAACCGCGTTGAAGCGCGGTATTAAGGGGACAATACACATGAGGCATGTACATGAATCTGAGGCAAAGCCAAAGGGGAACTTTGCCAAGCGAATCGTAGCCGCGGTAGCCGCGGTCGCCATGCTTGGTGGCATGGGCTACGCCACCACTTCTGCCGCGCTGGCCGATGACGTCAATGCCACTGTTGAGCAGCAGAATGGTATCAGCATTGGTCTGCATGATTACGATCGCAACTCCATCAACAATAATCATGCGTTGCATTTTATGAGCGGAGGAAACGAAACCGGCTATAACCGCTATGTTCAAGATGGCAGAGGTGCGTACGCGGGCATTGTGAAGCCTCTGCTGACTAACGATTATCCGACCATGGCGGATGGCAACGGATCGCTGGATTATCTCTTCGGCGGTGCGTCTGATAAGGCTGTGACTAATTACATGCCGGACGGTGGTTTGCTGACTTCGGATGGTCAAGGGAATTACAGTTTCGATGCGGCGTCGAAATATGCGAAATATAACGGCAATAGCAATCGATTCGAATTGACCAAGCAGACCCAGAGCGGGGATCGTAACCCGTTATTCACGCCGTTTGGCAATGACAGCGACGCCAATAGGTATTCGTTCGGCATGAACCTTGGGGCCGATTTCTATATGCCTAAAGATGGCAAAGTCAACAATCAGAACATGGTGTTTGATTTCACCGGTGACGACGATGTGTGGGTGTTCATCGATGATGTGCTGGTGCTTGACTTGGGCGGTATCCATCAGGCGATACACGGAATGATTGATTTTGCTACTGGGAATATCACGTATGATCGAGATCAAAGTTATGGTTCGGGTCGCGCGACGACAATTAGCCAGGCATTCAGTAATGCGGGCAAGAACTGGGATTCCGCTGCATATAAAACCCATCATTTGAGTTTCTTCTATCTGGAACGCGGCGACGGTGGCTCCAACTGCAAGATCAGCTTCAATTTGCCGGTGAAGCCGTCCAAGGCCATTGACATTGAAAAGCAGACATTGGGCACTATTCCAGCCGGTCAACAGTTCCAATTCCAGCTGTTCGCCAATGGCTCGCAAACGCCATATGAAGGCAAATACAGCGTTTACAATGCGTCCACCAATCAGGTTGTCAGCTCTGGTTTGAACACCGGTTCGAACGGTGTGATCACTTTGGCCAAAGGCCAATTTGCTCGTGTGCAATCCAATGATTTCTCTGATGACACAACCTATTCGGTGCGTGAGCTGAATTCCGGCAAATACACTGTTTCCGCGAATGGTGAGGCGTTGTCGCAGCACAACGATGGAAATGGTGGTTCCTATGCGGAAACCCATTCTTTCAAGGTGAGCGATACCAGCCATGTGACTGTTATCAATTCCAATGTGAAGCCACAAAACAATAAGACCATCGAAAAGGTCGATGGTGGTGATGACGACCAGTACGAGTTGCATTTGAATGCTTCGGGTGATAGCGCTTCTTCCGAAACCACTATCGCCACTCCGGCCGACATTGTGCTGGTTATGGATAAGTCCGGCAGTATGCAGGATAAAAACGACAATCGTGATACTAACGCGAAGAACGCGGCAAATAAGCTTGCTGAGAAATTACTGACCGAGGCGAATTCCAAATTACCGGAATCTCAACAAGTCCAAATGGCGGTTGTGACATTCAGCGACACGGCCTCGACTAAGCAAGACTTCACCACATCTGTCAGCAAGATTAAAACAGCTGTGTCCAGCAGACCTGATGGTGGAACCAACTGGGAGGCTGCGCTTAAGCAGGCGAATGATCTGCAAGGACGCACGGGTGTGAAGAAGCACATCATTTTCTTGTCTGACGGCAATCCGACGTTCCGTATATCCAATTATCCGATTGGGTGCAGCAAAAAAGGGTGCAATCCTGATGATGATTGGCGTACTACACCTCAGGGTGTGCATGGTGCAGGTACCGAGGGTAGTGATAATTACTACGGTTACAACTATGCTGCCGCTCTGGCCGAGGCCAACAGGCGGGAGAGTAATGTTTCGCTTTATGTGGTGAAGGCTTCGACTGACGCCAATAGAATGTCCGATTTCGCCCGTGAAGCCAGTGCGGTGAACGGTAAGGAATTCGATGGCACGAATGCTGAGAATCTGACAAAAGCATTCAACCAGATCTATTCCAGCATCACCTCATCCGCGAAGATCAAGGTCTTCTCCATCACTGACACCTTGTCCCAGTGGGTCGACCCGGTCGATTTCGCTGGCGTGGCCGACGGTGCCGATATCACACAGTATGTGACGGTGAAAAACGGCAATATGACGGGCGGATATACGGCCACGTACGGTGTCGATCAATTTGGCAATCGCACGGTGACGGTGACGTTTAACGGCAATGACGGCATCGTCGCAGAGAAAGCCGACAGCATCGACGTATCCTTCAAGGTCAAGCCAAGCGATGCCGCCTATGCCACTTATGCCGGCAACCAGCAATACCCGAATGTGGGAGAGCCGAATACTGGCACCGCATCTGCGGGCCAGCCGGGATTCTATTCCAATGTGGACGCGCGATTGAACTATTGCGTGCTTACCGAGGTTAATGGAACTACGTCATGCGCACCGACTGAAGTCGAGTATCCGCATCCTGTGGTGCAGGTGAAGCTCGGCAAGATCAAGATCGTCAAGCAATGGTCGGATGGTGCGAGCAAGCATGATGACGGTTCCGTTACGGTGCAGTTGCAGCGTAAGAAGAGCGGCGATTCCAATGCTCAGCTGGAGAACGTCGGTGGCGTAATCACGCTGAATAAGGGCAATGATTGGCAGACGACTGTCGACAACCTGGTTCCTGGATACACGTATTCCGTGGCGGAAATCTCTGGTGATGACCGATATGACGTCTCCTATATGGGAAACAATGTCGACTTGACCAAGCAGATGGTGTGGTCTTCCAATGCCGATGCGGGCACGTTGAACGCGACCATCACTAACACGTTGAAGACGGTTGCCCTGGAGAACGCGATTTCGGTGAAGAAGGACCTGGCCGGACGCGAGTGGAAGACCTCCGACACGTTCGATTTCACTCTGGCGGCGAAGGGCAATGCGCCGTTGCCGGATAAGTGCGAAGCCGATCAACCTTGTACGGTGAAGGTGAACTCCGATTCGGGCAGCCATACCGCGTCCTTCGGCAACATCACTTACAACGCTGGCGATGCCTCTTACACGTATTACGTGACGGAGGTCAAGGGCTCTATCGCTTCATTGCATTATTCGCAGGCGAAGTATGAGGTTGTCGTGACTGTCGCGAAGGACTCCAACGGAGAGTGGAAGGCTTCCGTGAAGTCCGTGACCAAGGTGCTGGATGACAACGGTGCAGCAGTTCCCGAATCGCAAAGTGCTGCTACTGAACCTGTCACCTTCACCAACCGATATGTCGCGGTGTCGGCGCTGCCGTTGACGGGTGGTGCGACGGGACGCCAGTGGCTACTGGTCGGTGGCGTGATCGGCGGACTCGCGGTGCTGCTTATCGGCGCTGCCGAAATTTGGAATAACAAGAAGCGACTCGTCTGAGTTGCTGTGTGAGGCCGGAATGCCTACCAACTTGAGGGCATTCCGGCCGGCAAATCAAAATTTGCGGATCGCGGGAGCAAGTTGGGTTCCCGCCTCCCGCGATTGCAAAAACAAGTAATCAAACAATAAGGAAGAGAGGATTCTCATGAAGATGAGGAAACTTTTCGCCGGCATCGCCGCCGCGGCGACGCTGCTAGGTGGCATGGCCCTGGGCGCAACCAGCGCACAGGCTGATGGCACAGTGGTGGATAATACCGCAACGTTCACGTTCACTGCTGATGATGCGGCTCAGCTGACTAGTCGTACGCTGAATTTCTACAAGATTGGCGATTACGTCAAGTATGGTACTGACGATTCTGCCGGATACGGTGTTCAGACCTACGCGGCTAACAAGACCCAAGTGGATGCTGCATTGGGAACGGCGTTAGGCACTGATTACAACAAGACCGGCATCGACAATCTTGCTAAGGCTCTAGCTGACGGCAAGCTTGATCAGTCGATTACTCGTCCGTGGGCTGAAGGAAATACTCGTAAGTTTGCTGAAGCATTGGCCCAGCAGCAGAATCTGGCTGCTGTCACCCCAGCTCCGGAATTCACTGTGAATGGCACTTCGGCTACGGTTACGCTGCCAGCTGGTATCTATCTCGTCGTGGATAACACCGATGCGACTGCTGGCGTCACCAAGGCTGTTCCAATGATTGTCTCTTCTGGAGAAGTCAAGGATGGTGTGCTCACTAATCCGACGAAGGGCACTACGGTGAATTTCAAGAATTCTGCCGTCGAAGAGCCTAGCAAGACTGTCTCCGCGACGAGTGTTTCTCTCGGCCAGACCCTGACCTATACCCTGACGGGTCATGTGGCTAACCCGAAGCCGGAAACGTTTGTTTTCCACGATATTCCAAGCGTTGGCCTGACTGTCAAGGCTGATTCTTTCAGCGCAACCGTTGATGGGAATTCTGTTGCTTTCGCGAATTACTTCACTACTGATTTCAACAGCTTGTCCGATTATAAGGGTGACGGTGCAAATGAGTTCACTGTTACGGTGATTCCTGCAAAGCTCGCTGAACTTGCCGGTAAGACTATTGTTGTTACTTACAAGGCTGTGGTGAACTCCGAAGCCACGGGCAACGACGTGAGCAACAAGCTGGTTAAGAATGACGGTAGTTATGACACCGTAATTACTAAGCTGTTCTCCTTCAGCTTCTCGAAGCGCGATAACGATAATAATGCGCTTGCAGGCGCAGTCTTTAAGCTGTCTGTTGCTGCCGGCCAGACTGGTGCGCTTCCGACCCTAAATGGTCAGGAATACGGCACGACTCAGACTTCTGGCGACAACGGTAACGTCACCTTCTCTGGCTTGAAGGCAGGTACTTACACGGTTACGGAGACTCAGGCACCGCAGGGTTATATGAACACTTTCTTGCCGTCGTTTACTGTCACCATTGACGAGAATGGTAATGTGACCTTCGGTGAAGACGCTTTTGGCCTGGTCAACACCACCGCCAAGACCGTGAAGAACATCAAGTCCATCACCCAGCTGCCGCTCACCGGCGCTGCGGGAACCATGCTGTTCACCGTTGTGGCTCTGCTCGTGGCTGGCGCTGGCGTGACCATCGCCATCAAGTCTCGTCAGAACGCCGAGGCCTGATCGCCCATCTCTGACGGTGTTCGTTAAGAACACCAATTCGGAGTGATTTAAGGTCGACCCATTATGGGTCGGCCTTTTTGTATTGCTCTGTATTTCATGTGGGATTGCTTGGATTGCGCCATATTGCGTTGCTTTGGACGTGCCACCCGATGTGGGTGGACATTGCGTTTTTCGAGGGTATAAGGCGTTTCGGTGGGATGTGTTGCAACAAACGGAATCTGGAAACGTGAACCGTTATGGGGGCTGTTAGTCAGGGGAGTGAAGTGGGGGTATTGCACGGAAGGAGGGCCATAGAATCGCAGACACATCCGCAAAAGAAAGCAACGAAGCATCAATGGGAGGTATTGCGATGCGCAGTGGGGGAGCATTCAGTGACGAGGAGATTCAGCTGTTGCGTGGATTGCCGGCTGTTTCCAATGTGACTCGTGATCGTATCACCTATTCCGACACATTCAGACAGGTGTGCACTATCCGATATCTTGCGGGGGAGTCGCCCACCAAGATCTTCCGCGAAGCGGGTCTGCCGCCGGAATTGGTTGGTTACAAGCGTATCGAGCGCAGTGTGGCGCGGTGGAAGGATGCGGCCATCAAGTCGGTGAGCGGCAGCGACACCATGACCGATGGTGAGATCATAGCGCAGCTTGCGGCGCGGTATAAGCGTGCGTTGGCGACGAGGCGGAGTCTTGAAGACATCGCCAATACGGCCACTGAGCCGAAGCCTGCCGCAACGGCTGCGTCGAATGACGTTCATCCGTTGTCTCTCGGACTGTTCGACGGTGATACGGCCGGCATTATTATCAGGCAGCAGGCTCGTCGTATCGACGAGCTCGAGCGCGATGTGGTGAGGTTGCGCAACAAGCTGGACAAGGAAGTCGGGCCCAATCCTGCCTCCGCTGAGGCCTGACTTATGCTATCTAGCTTATAGATGGCGGATGGTGCGCCTTATTTGCCAGTTCAGGGGTACAAAACATGCCCCCGAACTGTCTATTCCCGTCCAACACCCGCCATCTATAAGCCAGATAGGCCCGGGGATCGGTCCGATTAGGAGATTAAAGCCTCGAGACTGTCGAAGTCCAGCACTTTGCCGTGCCGTGTGGGGAAGGATTCGCTGCCGCCATAGACGACGAACCGATGGTCTGTGTCCACTCCCATGATCGGCGCGAGATCCTCCAGGTTCTCGAAAGCGCTCGGCCGGTACGTGGCGGACGATTTGACCTCGACTGCGTACAGTGGCCTGTCGCCCTTCCGATGCCCAGCAGATTGGCCGCCAAGCCAGTGTCATAGAAGTATAGTTTTAGAAAATCGCTCATGCTTAAGCGCACTAGGTAGGGTGCAAAGTCCGTCCGGAACGCCATATAATGTCCCTGTACTAGGTGGTTCAAGGGGGCTTAAACTGATGGCAGGCATTTTGCGAGGAGGCACGTGTGGCGGGTCGAGAAGCAGCGAGTCGCAAGATATGCGCACCTACGTTCCGCCGACGTTCGCCGAGGCGACCGATGTGTCCGAAGAGATTCGCGAGCGTCGCGCCGACGTGGGTAGATCCATTGCCCTGCGTGTGCTTGCGGCGGTGCTGATTTTCTCCGCAATCGGCATTGGTTTTTTCCCGAAAGTGCTGCAATACCAGTCCGCGCAAAAGCTGGCGAGCACGTCCGCCCGTTCCGAGCAGAGCGTCGCGGGCTGGCCGTATCCGCAGGCCGACGAGGCATTCGCCGCAGCTGGGGCGTACAACAAGCGTCTCGCCGAATCGGGGCAGCCGGTGATTGGCGAGGCTGAGGATCCGCTCGCCGAGTTGTACAACAACAATCAGTCCGACTCCAGCGACGGTTCCGGTTCCAGCTCGACGGGCGCAGACGCCACTGGCGATGGTAACAAGGATTCCGCTAGCTCCAAAGACGCGGAATACCAGCGTTTGCTGGATACTGGCGATGGCGTGATGGGTTCCATCCGCATTCCAAAGATTTCTGTGGATTTGCCGATTTACCATGGCACGTCGGAGCAGACGCTTGCGTCCGGTGCGGGGCATTTGTATGGCAGTAGTCTGCCGGTGGGTGGCAAGGATACGCATGCGGTGATTACCGGACATCGGGGTTTGGTTGAAGCCTCAATGTTTACGCGTTTGGATGAGATACGGGTTGGTGATTACTTCTATATCGATGTGATGGGCCATACGCTTGGCTATATGGTGGATCGTATTACCGAAATCGAACCTAACGACACATCGCAATTGAAGATTACCTCTGGCGAGGATCGGGTCACGTTGATGACATGCACTCCGTACGGTGTGAATACGCATCGTCTGTTGGTTTCGGCATTACGTTCCGCCATTCCCGAAGAGATTCCCGCGGAGGATGATGCGGCAAAAGATGTGCGTGTGATTGCGGGCGTGGTGTCAGCTGCCACGTTGCTGGTCGGTTTGTTGTTGGTTTGGCTGCTCCGCTGTCCGTGGTATGTCCGTAGGCATGCCGCTTGGTGGCCAAAGCGCAACTAGGGGTTGATGGCGTTAATGTTGCACTTGACAGATGCTTTTTTGTCGGGGAAAATTCTGAAAGAGACATGACAACGTTTGCTTATAGTTTTTGCATCGCGATTTACGGGGGCAAGAATACTCTAGAATCGCGATGATATGTGCGATTTCAAGGAAAGTATATCCCCTTGATTACCTCGTTGGGAGGGTATGTATCCCTCTGTTTTTCTCCTTAAGGTTTAGGCAACGAAGCGATTGTCAGACGGTATGTGAAGCGAAGACGCATCAAATATACCGGTCGAAGGAGGAAGGTATTTCCCCGATCGCTTAACGGTACAAGGGGGTAGGCGTATGAGACACGTCTTTGAGCGAAACAGGGCGAGGGGCACAGGTCTGTTCACGCGTCGTGTCATTGCGGCCGTCGCGACGGTCGCAATGCTCGCCGGCGTGGGGTGCGTCACTGCTTCGTCAGCGGCGGCGGAAGATGCCACGGGAGCCTTGGAACAACAAATCGAGCAGCCGGTATTGCAAGAATCTGGGCAAGAGGATTCACAGCCGGTGGAACAAAATTTGATGGTGGGAGAAGAGCAGCCGTCAGATCAAGAGCAGCCGTCAGATCAAGAGGCTTACCAGCAAGTCGAACAAGAAACGGAACAAGAAACGAAAGAAGAGACTGAGCAGTGGGTTGAGCAGGAGGTTGAACAACAATCTGAACAACAATCTGAACAACCTGATGAGCAGCCAGTTACGTTGTCCGCTCAACCGATTGCGCGAGCAAATCGGGCGCAGTCGGTTGCGCAGAACGAGACCGGTTCTCAGTTGGGCGCTCCGGAGAAGCATAAGCGCATCAAGAAGAACGATGATGGCAATTACACCGTGAACGTGGATGTGAAGGGCGCCGTCAACAGCACCACGGTCACCACCACCCAGCCGATCGACTTCACGCTGGTGCTGGATGTGTCCGGTTCGATGGACGATCCGATGAGTAAGACGGATCGGACCAGGCGGTTAGACGCACTGAAAGAAGCGGTTAAAGCATTTCTTGATGAAGCTGCGAATACTAATACGGAGGCCGGTTCCGAACTGGTTCGCGTTGGACTGGTGAAGTTCGCCGGCAACGAAAAGGACAAAATCGGGGATGACACGTACCGAAGTGGTGGGTACACCTACAACTACTCCCAAATCGTTAGCGATCTGACTGCGGATATGAACGGTCTGAAGAACAAAGTCAGCAAACTCAAAGCCGCTGGCGCCACCCGAGCCGACAATGGATTCAATCTTGCGGCCAAGATGATGGGCAGTGCTCGAACCGATGCGAAGAAGGTCGTTATCTTTTTCACGGATGGTTCGCCTACATCGTCTAGTGGCTTCGAGGGTAAAGTGGCAAATAAGGCCGTCGAAGCTGCCAAGGAATTGAAAGATGGTGGCGCCACGGTGTATTCCATCGGTGTTTTTTCCGGTGCTGATCCCTCCTCGATCCAAGGTAACGAGAACCAGTTCATGCACGCGGTGTCCAGCAATTTCCCAAAGGCAACGAAATACAACCAGCGCGGTGAAGGGAATATCAAAGCCGGCTATTATAAAAGCGCGACGAACGCTTCGGAGCTGAATGCCATCTTCGACGAGATTGAGAAGAGCGAGACCACCACATCCGCATACACCAAGGTGACCATGGAGGACACGCTCTCCGGCTATGTCGAGCTTGCGGATAGCAACTACAAGGTCGTTGCCAAGGATGCTTCCGGCAAGGTGGTCTCCTTGACTAAGAATGTCGATTACACCTTGACGTATGACGCGAGCACGAAGAAATTCACGGTCGCATTCCTGAAGCCTCTGGTCAACAACGTGACATACACGCTGGAATACAACGTGAAACCCACGCAGAAAGCGTATGACGAGTATGCCGCCAACCTGAACGCCGGTAAGGATGGATATGACGGCGTAAAGGGTGACGCGAACACCGATCTGCCGGGAAACGCCACGTCCTCGAACCAGCCGGGTTTCCATGCGAACGATTCCGCGTGCCTGGCGTACTCGGCCGATGGCGTGGATCATGCATGCGGCGGCAATCCGTATCCGCATCCGGTGATCCAGGTGGTTTCCTCGACGCTGCATATCGAAAAGCAGTGGAGTGGAGACGGTGACAAGCCGGAAAGCATCACGGTGGATATCAAACAGGGCAACGATACCTATAAGACGGTCACGCTGAAGCGTGACGATAGCGGCAAATGGTCCACCGACGTGATTATTCCGGCAGGCGCCCAAAAGACGTACACGGTGACGGAAGTCGAACCGGACAGCCACTTGTGGAAGGCTTCCTACCAGCACAAGGTCGGCGATGGAAATCTCGCTGACGGCAATGCGGTGACGGTGCCGGAATCCACGGCATCGCAGGAAGCCACGGTGATCATCACCAACACGTTGAAGCAGACCATGCTGACGCATGCGATTGGCGTGCAGAAGGAGCTGAAGGGCCGCGATTGGAAGGATTCCGACGAGTTCACCTTCAAGCTGAAGGCAGACGATTCCAATCCAGACGCGCCGATGCCAGCTTCCTGCAAGAACCAGTCGGCGTGCACGGTGACGGTGAAACGCGATTCGTCTGACGATCACGTTGCTTACTTCGGCGACATCACGTATGACGCAGGTGAAGCCGAGTACACATATCTTGTGACGGAGAACGCTGGTAATGCTTCCGCAATGTATTACTCGCAGGCGGAATACCGGGTGGTCGTGTCCGTGATGAAAGACGGAACGTCCGGTGAATGGAGGGCCGTTGTCGAATCCGTGACCCAGCTGAAAACCGATTATGGTGCCGCTGGTTCGAATTGGGACAGTACCCGGCCAATGCTGTTCACCAACCAATACATTTCGGCATCGTCGCTGCCATTGACGGGCCGCATGGGTGCGGAACGATGGTGGCAGATTGCGGCCGGCGGAGTTGGCGTGCTGGCATTGCTCGCCGTCGCTGCGGCCGACCAGTGGAGACGTAAGAAGCGGCTCAGCTGAACAACACAGGATTTGCGGATCGCGGGGGCGCGTTGGGTTCCCGCCTCCCGCGATTGCAGAAAACAGTAACCAACAATCAAGGAAGAGGAGATTCTCATGAAGATGAGGAAGCTTTTCGCAGGGCTGGCCGCCGCGGCAACGTTGCTGAGCGGCATGGCCATCGGCGTCGCCGCCGCACAGGCTGATGATGCTCCATTGCTGCAAGTTAACCACGCACAGGAAGGCCATACGTACACGCCATACAAGTTTGCCATGTTTGAGAATCCTGGCGATGGCTCGGTCGAAGTGAAAACGGTTGACGCATGGAAGGGAGCTGTGACCACCGCTGCTGATGTGGCTGATGGAAGCCACAACGGCATCCCGACAGAGTACAAGGATAATCCAGCCGCCTATGTGGCGACGTTCACTGCGGATCAGCTCCGTGTCTTCGCCAAGACCTTGGCTGGAATTACTCCGCCGGCAGGACCTGATGGTACTGGCCTGACCGTAACTACGGAGCAGGCAAATACGAGCCAGGCGGTCAATGTGAACGGAGAAGGCTGGTATCTGGTGAAGGATACGTTCACCAAGGCTGGCGAAACGACTGTGACGTCGGGGACTCCGGCTGTGGTGGCCACCACCGTCAATGGACTGTCCAATCTGAGGATTGCGGCCGATACGACGACCGGTCAGGGCAACATCACGACTGAAGGCCAGTTCAACGCGAAGAACGCGAATCCGACCGACGAGCCGCTCAAGTTCGCCCGGATGAATGACGTGGATGTGAACGGTAAGAGCGTAAAGGTGGGCGACACCGTGGACTTCACTGTGGCCGCGGACGTTCCTCATGCTGCGGCTGGCTGGGATGCGTACCCCTTTACCATTACCGATACCGCGTCCAAAGGTTTGCAGATTGCGGCAAAGAGTGCCTTCACGGTCCAGTTCGGAGATCATACTACTGTGGATCCCGATCTGTACACGATAACGCAGGAAGGCAATGCTCAATCCGGCACCACCACGACCATCTATTTTGCCGATGCCACAACGCTGGCCGGTAGGACGATCGTCGTGTCGTACCAAGGCACCGTCACCAAGGATGCGTTGGATGGCTTGAGCGGCAGTGTGGACAACAAGGCCACAATCACCACCAAGGATGGTACCAGCGGTGAAGGCAAGACTGTCCTTAAGACCTACGGTTTCCAGTTCACGAAGATTGGCAAGGAAGGGAATGAGGCCAAGCCTCTAGCCGGCGCCAAGTTCGTTGTCAAGAATGCGGAGGGCAAGTTCCTTAAGCAGGCTGAGGACGGTGCGTGGTCGTTTGTTTCCGATCAGAATGATGCCAAGACGTTCATTACTGAGAATGATGGTTTGGTGAAGGTCGCGGGTCTTGCGGCAGGAACCTACACGGTTGTGGAGACTCAGGCTCCGACCGGCTACGCCCAGAACTTCAGGGTCACTTTCAATGTGAAGATCACAGATGAAGGTCTCATCACCTTCGAGCCGGATGCCCTTCGTCAGGTCCAACCGGTCAATAACACCACTGCGAATGCCACCGCTACCGTGCTGAACGTCAAGTCTGTCACTCAGCTGCCGCTGACCGGTGCCGCGGGAACCGTGTTGTTCACCGTCGTGGCGCTGCTGGTGGGTGGCGCTGGCGTGGCTGTGGCGGTCAAGAGTCGTCGCCGCACGTACTGAGCGCATGCGTTCGGTGTGAGTGAGTTGTGAATTGACTCACTCACAATAAAAGTCAATGCGGGCGGTTGTGGGTATTCCATAATCGCCCGCATTGACGTGTGGCCGATCGGTTGAAGCAATATACGGTCAGCAATATTTGAAAAGCTGCTTGTGAGAAGTCGGATATACACTTGCTTCATCACGGGGTATAGCAAAGGGGGTAAAACGATGCGCGGTGGAGGATCATTCAGCATGGACGAGCTCCAAATGTTGCGGGATCTGCCGGCGGTGGCTAACGTGTCGAAAGACCGCATCACGTACTCCAACGCTTTCAAACAGGTGTGTGTCATACGGTATCTTGCGGGGGAATCGCCGACCAAAATCTTCCGCGAGGCGGGATTGCCGCCGGAACTGATTGGGTATAAACGTATAGAACGAAGTGTGGCGCGTTGGAAGGCTGCCGTCCTCAAATCCGTGAACGGTAGCAGTAACATGAGTAACGGCGAAATCATTACGGAGCTCGTCAACCTGTATGTTCATGCGGTGACGCGCAAGGAGAAACTCGACGACATCGCAGGAATCGCCAATCCCGATAAGGCAAATATTGAAAATGCTCCGAATTCGCTGGACGGGGCGAACGTGTCGGGGGGGGGTGTATATCCGCTGACGTGCCCGTCCCATCCGATGCGGCTGCCATCGCCGTGCCGCCTGCACCTCTCAGCGCGAGCAGCGGCCTTGACAGCGAGACGGCGCTTGTCATCATCAAACAACAGGCTCGGCGCATCGACGAGCTGGAACGCGAAAACGAATCGCTCCGTGGCAAGCTGAAAACCTTGGCAAGCTGACTCCACCCGTCGCAAAGCGTTTTTTGGAAAAGATGCGAATCTGCCACATATAGCGCATTTCGCGGTACGAACAACGGCAGAGATTGTGCGGTTGACGCGGTAGGGTGTGAACATTATGACTTTTGGGAATACGAAAACCGGAAAAACTGGTACAAGCACGTCCGACGCGACGGAAACCGCACAAATCAAATCCGTCGAAAGCCTCGACAAAGGCAACGACATGGAACGCGGCCTGAAAAACCGCCACGTCCAATTCATCGCCATCGGCGGCACCATCGGCACCGGCCTGTTCCTCGGCTCCGGCAAGTCGATCGCGCTGACCGGACCGAGCATCATCCTCGTGTACATCGGCGTGGGCCTCATCATGTTCCTGCTCATGCGCGCCATCGGCGAAATGATGTACAGCGACCCAAGCCAGCACACCTTCATCAACTTCATCACGCGCTATCTCGGCCGCGGGTGGGGCAAGTTCGCCGGCTGGACGTACTGGATCGTGCTCATTCTGACCGGCATGACCGAAATCACAGCCGTCAGCACGTATTTCGTCACGTTCTTCGGTACGTTCGGCATAGACCTCAACGCGTGGAAATGGCTTATCGAACTGTGCTTCCTCGTGGCGCTCACCGGCATCAATCTCATTGCCGTGAAAGTGTTCGGCGAGGCGGAATTCTGGTTCTCCATGATCAAAATCACGCTGATTGTGGGTCTGATTGTCACCGCCGTGGTGATGCTGTTCCTCGGTTTCAGCTACCCGGCCACGCATATCGAAGGCGTGGACGGCACGGTTTCCGGTGCCACTGTGAGCCTTACGAACATTGCCGACGGCTTCCAGCTTGCGCCGAATGGCTGGATGAACTTCTTCATGAGCTTCCAGATGGTGTTCTTCGCCTACCAGCTCATCGAATTCGTGGGTGTGACCGTGTCGGAAACGCAGAACCCGCGCAAAGTGCTGCCGAAAGCCGTCAACGAGCTGATCATGCGCATCCTCATCTTCTACGTGGGCGCGCTCGTGGCCATCATGGCGATCGTGCCGTGGCGCAACTTCCACCAGAACGCGGACGGCTCGTTCGGCTCCCCGTTCATCATGGTGTTTAAGTACGCGGGCCTCGACTGGGCTGCCGCGCTCGTGTTCTTCGTGGTGATCACCGCAGCCGCGTCAGCGCTTAACTCGCTGATCTACTCGGCTGGACGCCATCTGTACCAGCTCGCGCAGGATTCCGAATCGCCCGCCATGCAGCGTCTCGGCGAAGTGTCGGACCGCAAGGTTCCGGCGAAGGCGATTATCGTGTCCGGCTGCATGATCCTGTTCTCCCCGCTGATCAACGCGATTCCGGGCGTTTCCGGCGCGTTCGTGCTGTTCGCCTCCGCAGCCAGCGCCGTCGTGATCTTCATCTACGTGCTGACGATGCTTGCGCACCGCCGCTACCGTCAAAGCGCCGACTTCCTGCCGGACGGCTTCGTCATGCCGGCATGGCAGGTGTGCGACTGGATTGCGATTGCGTTCTACGTGTTCGTGTACGTCACGCTGTTCCTGTCCGCAGATACGCGCGGTTCCGCCATCGCCGGCCTGCTGTGGCTCGTCGTGTTCGGCGGCTACTGCCTGCTGCACGAGCGATTCCAGAACCGCGACCTGAAGGCGGCTCTAGGGAAGTAGACGTATTGCCTGTCGTGCGGTATGCGTGGCATGCGCGCGTTGCGCTACGTGCCGCGCATCCGACGAAAGAGGGCCGGTGGAAACCTTGCGAAAATGTGCGTTTCCACCGACCCTCGTCGTGTAATCGCAATAAAACAGTGCGAAACGTTAGTGCACGAATCGTACGAAATCGGCGCGAATCAGCCGATGTAGTCGGCCTCGTTCGTCGGGCTGGACGGGACGGCGTGGTCCTCCGTCACCTTGCCCAGGCCGGACAGGTACGCTTCACGGCCGGCCTCAATCGCATTCTTGAAAGCGCGCGCCATCAGCGGAATGTTGCCGGCGGATGCGATCGCCGTGTATGCCATCACCGCGTCCGCGCCCATCTCCATGGCCTCAGCGGCCTGGCTCGGACGGCCGATGCCCGCGTCGATGATCACCGGAACGTTGGCATTCTTGATAATCACTTCAATGAAATCGCGTGCGCGCAGGCCCTTGTTCGAGCCGATCATCGCGCCGAGCGGCATCACGCAAGCTGCGCCCGCGTCCTCAAGACGCTTCGCCGCGATCGGATCCGGGAACATGTACGGCATGACCACGAAACCTTCCTTCGCCAGCTTTTCCGTGGCCTTGATGGTCTCCTCGTTGTCAGGCAGCAGGTACTTCGACTCGTGCTCGATCTCCACCTTCACGAAGTCCGTCTGGCACACCTCGCGCGCGAGACGTGCGATGCGCACCGCCTCCTCCGCGTTGCGCGCGCCCGACGTGTTCGGCAGCATGGTGATGCCCTTCGGAATGTAGTCGAGCAGGTTGTTTTCGGTGGTGCGGCAGCGGCGCAGCGCCATGGTGACGATTTGCGTGCCCGCGTTCTCGATGGTGGCCTTGATGAGGTTCAGGTCGTAACGGCCGGAACCGAGGATGAAGCGGCTGGTGAACTTGTGGCCGCCGAGAATCAACGGATCGGCGTCTCCTGTGGCGATCTCGTCGTACGCGTGCGCGTCCGGCTCCGGCAGGATCGCCGTGTTCGTGGTGGTGCCGACCAGCTCGTCAAGCGTGGCGTTCGGTGCGGCCGCAACATCGGCTGCTGCGGTGGTGATGGTGTTTTCGGTGCTCATCGTCGGTTCCTTTCGTTGGGGTGTTTGGTGTTGCTGTTGTTGCGATTGCTGTGCTGCTGTTGTGTTGTGTGCAACGTGCGTTTGTAATCGCAATAAAAATTTCGATTACGGCAGTGGAGTAACGTAGCAGTGCGTCAGGCGTCTTCCTCGCCGAGGATCAGTCGCGTGATCATGTTCGCTTCGTGGCAGGCGACCACGCCCACGCGCGGCGCCATCAGGCCGGCACCCGGTACCGGAGCCGTCTCGCCATCGCCACAGAAGTAGAAGTTCTTCGAAACGCGACGCGTGCTCACCAGGTTGGAGCTGCGGAAGCCGGCCATGCCGGACGCGCTGACGAGCTTCTTGCCCGGCAGATTCTCCAGCACCGCGTTGACGAGCATCGTCTTGTTTTCCGGCACGTCGAACGCCTCGCAGATGATGTCCTCGTTTTCGAACAGCGTCGGCACGTTCTCGTCGGTCACCTTGACGGTGTCGATGGTGATGTCCGTGAACGGGTTGATTTGGCGCAGATTGCTGCGCAGCGCCTCCGTCTTGTACTGGCCGAGGTCCTTCAGGAAATACTGCTGGCGATTCAGGTTCGTCATATCCACGCGGTCGAAGTCGATCAAGTGCAGATGGCCGACGCCGATGCGGGTCAGCGCCACCGCGATGGTGGAGCCAAGGCCGCCGCAGCCGCAAATGGCCACGTGCGCCGCGTCGAGCTTGTCCTGCGTGGCGGCCGTGTGACGGTCGAGCAGGGCCGCGCGGATCTCCTCGCGGCTGACCAGGGTGGCCGGGTCGGGCTGGTTGTCGAAAGCGTGCTGGCGGGCGTCGATCTGCGCCTGCGATGCGGATGGTTCAAAAGTCATGGTTGTTCTCGTATTCTCGTTTCCGTTCGTATGGTTTGTTTCGCTGCTGTGCTCAGCCGCCCTGCACGAACGTGACGATTTCCAACGTGTCGGTGCCCTTGAGCTGCGTCTGCGCACGCTGGGCGCGCGGCACGATCTCGCCGTTGAGCTCCACGGCCACGCGGTCGGCGCGCAGACCGCGCTGCTCCACTAGTTCGGCCACGGTGATCGGCGTGGCGACGTCCTCTTCCTTGCCGTTGATGATCATTTCGGTTCCCTTCTGTATGTCAGGCCCCACGAGTGCCGTTCCCGCCGAAACGGACGTTCAGAACTGCTTTGTGGGCTTCCGAGCGTCTGCTTCCGGTGAATCGGACATTCACGGTTGGTACGAAAAAAGGGTCGCCGAAGGAACCGTACCCTATGAGGTGGTGCGCCCCTCCGTGACCCTAATCACGCGATATTCGGTTATCGCGAACGGAAATGAGATACGCCTCGCGGCGCGAACAACCCGTCTCCTTACGGCGGCATTACCCGCATCAAGTCCTCGGTCGAAGCTCGTCGAGCTCCCTCTCAGCCTTTCGGCTCCCGTTCGGTTGTGCCCTTATCTTCGCGCAGGCGCCCGACAACCCGCTCCGCGCTGTTTTGTGCGAGAATGGGTGGCGGATTTTGTAGCGACGGATGTGGCGACGGAAGGGAGACGGTTATGACGACCGCACGAAACATGGGCGAATTGGCGGGATTTGCGATTCCACGGCTCGGCATGGGCACGATGGCGTTGGCGATTGAGGGCCGCCCGGACCGCGATACGGCGATCCGCACGATTCACGCCGGCTTGGACGCGGGCGTGCGATATCTGGACACCGCCTGGTCGTATTACCTGCCAAGCCAACCCGGCGCCGGCACCGCCGAAGACCTAGGCTACGGCGAAAAAATGGTGCGCGACGCGCTCGCCAGCTGGGACGGTCCGCGCGACGAAGTGCTGATTGCAACCAAAACCGGCTATCGCCGCACCATGGAGGCGCCGAACGTTGCCGAAAACGAGCCGGAACGCCAGCATTTGCAGGCTGTGGGCAGCCAGTACGGGTGGATGGCGGATTCGCGTCCGGAAACGATGATCTGCGACGCAAAGGAGTCGGCCGCGCACCTCGGCGTGGAGGCGCTGGACCTGCTGTACTCGCACGGACCGGACCCGGAAGTGGCTTATGAGGACCAGGTCGGCGCGCTGAAGCAGCTGCTTGACGAGGGCGTGATCCGGTACGCGGGCATTTCCCGCGTGGACAACGCGCAGATCGACATCGCCCGCGAGATTCTCGGCGACAAGCTGATCGCCGTGCAGAACCAGTTCTCGCCCTCGCACCCCGACCCTGAGCATACGATGGAGCACTGCGCGGAACTTGGACTCGCGTTCGTGTGCTGGAGCCCCCTCGGCGGCTTCCTCGACGCGTTCGACCAGCGCGCGTACGACCCGTTCCGCACGGTCGCCGGCAACCACGGCTGCTCCTACCAGCGCGTGGTGCTCGCCTGGGAACTGAGCCGCTACGAGCGGTTGTTCACCATCCCCAGCGCCCGCAATCCGCAGGAAATCAACGATTCCTTCGCCGCCACCGAACTGACGCTCACGCAGGATGAGCTGGCGATGCTGAACGCCTCCGTCGACGCCCGTCGCGCCCGATTCCGCACAATAATCGCGATTCGGGCCGCGGCCTTTTTCGTGCCTTCTGTAGCTTGCTCGCTGCAAAATCGCCCTGGGAATAACTTACACTGTAAAATGTTTACACTGTAAGATATTATGACGGCGATTGCGACGGAAGGAGGTGCCGCGTGGGCTTTGAAGAGGAACTGTTCCACGAATTGGCGACCAACACATGGGACAAACGCTCGCGCATGCAGCAGGAGATGGTGAAAGGCGCGAAGGGCGAACCCTTCGCCGTGCAGGAACTCTATAGGAAAGGCCCGCTGACGCCATCGCAGCTCGCCTCTTCAATGAAAACCACCACCGGACGCGTGTCCACACTGCTGTCCGCGTTGGAGAAAAAAGGCCAGATCACACGCGAATCCGACCCCGACGATCGCCGTGTGGTGCACGTGAACCTCACCGAAGCCGGCAGGGAACGCGCCGAACGGCAGCGCGAAAGCATGCGCGAGGCGATCTGCTGGATCTTCTCGCAGATGGGGGAGCGCCGCGCGCGCGAATTCGTTGAGCTCACCGAGGAATTCACCACGTACATGTCGCTGTGCATGCCCGGCAAACCGCGCCCCACGGCGGACGAGGTCAAAGCCGCGTTCTCAGGAAACGCACAGGAAGACGCGTAGTATCTTACGCTGTAAATAATTCACAGTGTAAGTAATCGCAATCCAGTAATCGCAAAAACCGCGAAAAATCGCAAAAACTAATCGTAAGAAAACAAGCAAAACACAAAACGTAAGAGAAGGAACCAAGCATGCTTCGCATCGTACGATACCTCTCCAAAGCGGAGATCGGTCAGATGCTCGTCGCGCTGGTCAGCATCGTCGGTCAGATCTGGCTTGACCTGACCCTGCCGGACTACATGGCCGACATCACGCAGCTCGTCGAAACCCCCGGCAGCGAAATGCGCGACATCTGGGTGGCCGGCGGCAAAATGCTGCTCGTCTCGCTCGGCTCGGCGGCCTGCGCCATCGTCACCGGCTTCATCGCCGCGCGCGTGGGCGCCTCGTTCAGCCAGCGCCTGCGTTCGCTCGAATTCAACAAGGTGGAAAGCTTCGGACCGGCGGAAATGAACCGTTTCTCCACCGCGTCGCTCATCACCCGCTCCACGAACGACATCACGCAGATCCAGATGTTCATCACCATGGGCCTCATGATGATCGTCAAAGCGCCGATCATGGCCGTGTGGGCCGTGTGCAAGATCGCAGGAAAGGGCTTCGATTGGACGCTCGCAACCGGCATCGCCGTGGCCATCCTGCTGGTGGTCATCGCCGTGCTCATGCACTTCGTCATGCCGAAGTTCAAGGCCATGCAGCGCCTGACCGACAACATCAACCTTGTGGCCCGCGAGAATCTCACCGGACTGCGCGTGGTGCGCGCCTACAACGCCGAGGACTACCAGGAAGCCAAGTTCACCGAAGCCAACAAGGAACTCACCGAAACCCAGCTGTTCACCAACCGCGCCATGGCCATCATGATGCCGTTGATGAACACCATCATGAACGGCCTGATGCTCGCCGTCTACTGGATCGGCGCGTACCTCATCGACGCTGCCGAAGCGCTCGACAAGCTCACCACCTTCTCCAACATGGTGGTGTTCTCCAGCTACTCCATCCAGGTCATCATGAGCTTCCTGCTGCTGAGCATGGTGTTCGTGCTCTGGCCGCGAGCCGACGTGTCCGCGCAGCGCGTGCTCGAAGTCATCGACACCGAGCCGATGGTCACCGACGGCACGCAGGACGCGGGCAAGCCGGGCGAGGAAGGCGAAATCGAATTCCGCAATGTGAGCTTCGCCTACCCCGACTCGCGTCAGGCCATGTTGGAAGGCGTCAATTTCAAAGCCAAGAAGGGTCAGACGGTGGCGTTCATCGGCTCGACCGGCTCCGGCAAATCGTCCCTCATCAACCTCGTGCCGCGTTTCTACGACGCCACGCAAGGCGAGGTGCTCGTCGACGGCGTCAACGTGCGCGACTACAAGCTGAAGGCGTTGCGCGACAAGATCGGCTACGTGCCGCAGCAGTCGTTCCTGTTCAAGGGAACGATCGCCAGCAACGTCGCGTACGGAGATACGGACCGCGACGACGACACCGTGCGCCGCGCATGCGACGTCGCGCAGGCGACGGAATTCATCGACAAAAAGCAGAAGAAGTACGATTCCGGCATTTCGCAGGGCGGTTCCAACGTTTCGGGCGGGCAGAAGCAGCGTCTGTCGATCGCACGCGCCGTCTACCGTCATCCGGAAATCCTGATCTTCGACGATTCCTTCTCCGCGCTCGACTTCAAAACCGACCGTGCCGTGCGTGACGCGCTCGAAAAGGAAGCGAAGGATTCCACGAAACTCATCGTCGCGCAGCGCATCGGCACCATCATGAATGCCGACCGCATCATCGTGCTCGATGACGGCAAAGTGGTCGGCCAGGGCACGCACGAGGAACTGCTCGACACGTGCGAAGTGTATCGGCAGATCGCCGAATCGCAGTTGAGCGAAGACGAACTGAAGCGCTGAAAGGGGGAGACATGCCAAGAGGAATGGGACGCGGCCGTGGGGCCGTGGAAAAGCCGAAGGACTTCGGCGGAGTGATGAAGAAGCTCGTGAAATTCTGCAGCCGGTACATTCCGGTGATGATTTTCGCGCTGGTTCTGGGCGCTGCCGGCACGGTGTGCCAGATCATCGGCCCGGACAAGCTCAAGGACATGACCAACGAGATCACGAAGGGTCTGCCGGCCATGGTGCATGGCAGACCCGTCATGAATTCGATCGATATGGACGCGGTGTCGCGCATCGCATGGCTGCTCGTCGCGCTGTACGTCGGGTACGCGCTGCTGAGCTACCTGCAAAGCTGGCTGATGGCCAACGTCACGCAACGTACGGCACAGCAGCTGCGTGAGGCGATCAGCCAGAAAATCAATCGACTGCCGCTGAAATATTTCGACAAAGTCAGCTACGGCGACGTGCTGAGCCGCATCACCAACGACGTCGACGCGATCGGACAGACGCTCGGCCAGTCGGTCGGCTCGCTGATCACTTCGATCACGCTGTTCTTCGGCGCGCTCATCATGATGTTCTACAACAACGTGATCATGACGCTGTGTGCCATCGGCTCCGCGCTGCTCGGTCTGATCATCATGGGCGTGATCATGAAGGTATCGCAGAAGTACTTCACTCGCCAGCAGATTGCGCTGGGCGATGTGAACGGCCATGTCGAGGAGATGTACACCGGACACACCGTGGTCAAGGCGTACTGCGGCGAAAAGGGCTCCATCGAGCAGTTCGAAAAGTACAACAACGACCTGTACGTGTCCGGCTGGAAAAGCCAGTTCCTGTCCGGCCTGATGATGCCGATCATGAACTTCGTCGGCAACTTCGGTTACGTGGTCGTGTGCGTGGTCGGCGCGGCGCTCGCCATGGACGGCAAGATCGAATTCGGCGTGATCGTGGCGTTCATGATGTACATCCGCCTGTTCACGCAGCCGCTGTCCCAGTTCGCGCAGGCGTTCCAGAACCTGCAGCGCTGCGCGGCCGCATCCGAACGCGTCTTCGGCTTCCTTGAGGAGCCGGAACTGTCCGACGAAACCGGCAAGCAGGCGCTGCTGGGCGTAGGCGCGGACGGCAAGCCGCAGCCGGTGCGCGGCGACGTGGAATTCAGCCACGTGCGCTTCGGCTACGACGCGGACAAGACCATCATCAACGACTTCTCCGCGTCCGTGAAGGCCGGCCAGAAGGTGGCTATCGTCGGCCCGACCGGCGCCGGCAAGACCACCATGGTCAACCTGCTGATGCGCTTCTACGAGATTTCCGGTGGCACGATTTCGATTGACGGCATCGACACCAAGTCCGTACCGCGTTGGAACGTGCACGACCAGTTCTCCATGGTGCTGCAGGACACGTGGGTGTTCCGTGGAACAGTGCGTGAAAACATCGCGTATTCGAAGAAGGACGTCACCGACGAGCAGATCGTGGCCGCATGCAAGGCCGTCGGCCTGCACCACTACATCATGTCGTTGCCGAACGGCTACGACACCGTGCTCGACGACAAGGCGTCGCTTTCCCAGGGCCAGCGCCAGCTGCTGACGATCGCCCGCGCGATGGTGGAGGACGCGCCGATCCTGATCCTCGACGAGGCCACCTCCTCGGTCGATACACGCACCGAGGAGCTGATCCAGAAGGCGATGGACGCGCTGACCGTGGGCCGCACGAGTTTCGTGATCGCGCACCGCCTGTCCACCATCCGCGACGCCGACATGATCCTGGTGATGAACGGCGGCGACATCGTGGAACGCGGCACGCACGAGGAACTGCTCGCCAAGGGCGGCTTCTACGCCGACATCTACAACAGCCAGTTCACGCTGGCCGAGTGAGGTTGGTGTGCTGACTCGCTAAAAAATCCGGAGGGACCACCCCTCCGGATTTTTGCGTTTTGGCTTCGGCATTTTTATTGTGTTGCGCTGACGGGACGGCGGATTTACCATTGAGGTGACTGACGTCAATCGATTGACGTATTTGAAAATCACAAAGAAAGTGGGCAGTCATGAAAAGCATCGAAATCGGCAAATCGGCAGTGGTCGCATCGCAGGCGGCGCTCGGCGTGATGCGCATGGACGCGCTGGATGCGGACGCTGCGGCAGAAGTCGTGCGTACGGCCGCCGAGCATGGAGTCAACTTCTTCGACACGGCGGACATCTACGGATTCAACGTCAACCACGACCATGCCAGCTCGCGTGTGCTCGGCCGCGCGTGGAAGGACGCCGGGCTCAAGCGCGAGGACATCTTCCTGCAGACGAAGTTCGGTATCAACATCGACTTCAGCGACCCGAACAACGTGCACGCCACCCGCTACGACTTCTCCGCGAAGCACCTCATCACGCGACTCGACGAGGAACTGGAAGCGCTCGGCACTGACTACGTGGACTTCGCGCTCCTGCACAGGCCCGACACCCTGATGGAGGCCGAGGAAATCGTCGAAGCGTTCACCACCCTGCACAAGGCGGGCAAAGTGCGCCACTTCGGCGTGAGCAACGTGAACCCGTGGCAGGCGGAACTGCTGCAGTCCTGGCTCGGCGACGACCCGGCCATGAGGCTCGAGGCGAACCAGCTGCAGTTCGGCCTGATGCACGCGCAGATGGTCAGCGACGAGCTGATGACCAACTCCGGCGCCGAAGGCATGGTCGTGGCCAACCATTCGGACGGCCTGCTGTCCTACTCGCGACTGCGCCACATGACCATCCAGGCGTGGAGCCCGTTCCAGTCCGGCACGGAATACGGCCCGTTCGTAGGCAACGAGCACTTCCCGGAGCTGAACAAGGCACTGGACGAAAAGGGCGCCAAGTACGGCGTGAGCGCCAACGCCATCGCCACCGCATGGGTGCTCAGGCATCCGGCGAAGATCCAGATCGTGCTCGGCTCGATGAACCCCACCCGGCTGGGCGAAATGCTCGACGGCGCGGACATCGACCTCGACAAGCAGGATTGGTGGGACCTGTACGTGGCCGCCGGCAACCTCATTCCGTGAGTTTTGTTGGAAATCAGAAGAAGCGGCCGGGGAAACCGGCACTGATGGTGGCGTGACGGTCGACGTCCAACGTGGCGCAATCGAAAGCGAAAGTGCTGCTCAGCTCGTTCGGATCCGCAACGAACAGCGCCGTAGCCAACCCGTCCGCCACCGCAGTCGGATAGTCGCCAAATGACGCGGATCGCACCGCAACCCAGGCGGCTTCCGTTTGTTGCACGGGCAGGCCGTCGATGGCGTTGAGCAGGTGGTGAATCGCCAGATGCGTCTGTTCGTTCACCGCCACCTCCCAATGGCGACGGCTGGGCGCGCTCGCACAGAACGCGCCATCGCCGATCAGTGCGACGCCGACCGCGCAGGACGGATCATCCGGATCCTCAAGCGCCACACGGATCGGCTTGTTCGTGCGCGCCAGCAGATCGCCGCCCGCATCAATCACAAATTCCGGGGCAGCGCTTTCGCGTTTGCTGTCTGAGGTGGAAGATTGGCATGTCGGGTTGGTCGTTTCGGCTGACTTGACATGCGATGTGCGCGAAAGTTCTGAATCGGTGAGCAATCCGCCCAGCGAATCCACCAGATAACCCTTGCCGCACGCGCCGAAATCCACATGAACCGGACTGCGTGTAACCAATGTCGTGCCACTCGAACGAACCACATCACGACCCCATACGGCCCGTCCGTGCAGCGCGCCCAGGCGCTCGCCGGCGTCGGCTTCAACGGTGAAACTCAGCGCGGGATCGTAACCGAGACGAATCAGGTCCTCGCCCACGCACGGGTCGATCGCACCGCGCGTGGCGGCGTGCAGCGCGTCGTACAAATCGAATAGCGGGCCGGCCCAATCGGGAAAATCGAAATGCCCGCCATGCTCCGCATTGCCGATGTGCGCAACCAGCGAATCAGCGCGGAATCGCGAAAGCGCATGCTCGTATTCATCGATGAACCGTTCCATCTCGCCGCGCAATTCCGCAGTGATCGGGTGAGGCGTCGAAATCAACAACCCCGTGCCGAGCGCCTTGGGGAACGCGGCGGTGTACGGCATACGATGCGCGAGCGGTGCGAGGGAATCCATACCCACGATGCTAGCGCGTGCCCGGCTTGGCGTAGTTCGTGCTTGGGGCTGGCGGGCGCGCGGGATTTTGCGTGCGGTCGAGGCGCGGGCGTCACCGAGGATGGTATACGCATTGTCAACGCCATTGATTGGCTGTTGGGTGATTGAGCCAATTGAGACGCGTATCTCGCTTATAGATGGCGGATTCCGGGGTTCGCCCGGTGCTATCTCGCTTATAGATGGCGGGTCTCGGCGGAGAAACGAACCTAGGGGGCATCTTTTCGCCCCTCTAACCCTTGTATTTTGCAAAGGGGCCGCCATCTATAAGTGAGATACCAACTGTCACCCTGCCAAATCCGCCACTCATAAGCGAGATGTTTTTTCGTGGGTGTGGCATGAGGCATCGCCTTATTTTGATACCCCCGTAGCTTTGTATAGTTACGATTATACTAATCGTGATTATACAAGTCGCGATTATACAAACTGACGCTTTGGCATGGAGTTCGCTTCACGTTTTCGGGCGGACGGGGGTGTTGCGGAACGGCGGTGAGCGTCACAATGTGAGACGACACGCGGAAAACGGGAAAAATAAAAACGGCGGAATTCCAACGTTTTTTCATGCGCGATACAACAAGACCAATTAAAAATCAAGACTGTTATTCAAAAAACTTTCGTTCTATCTTGGCTTCCGATGCGCGCTTCGTACGTCGGGTACGTCGGGGAAATCGCGCCGAAAAGATTTGCGGAAGGAAGGTTCGACCCATGTCATCTCGCGTCGCGCAGCGCCACGCAGCCGGTTCCTACGATTCGTGCGATTCGCGCGTCTCGGCTTCCGGCCGTCTCATCACGCTCGTCGCCGCGCTGATGATCGCGCTCGCCACGCTGTTTGTCGGCATCGCGATGCCGCGGCAGGCGTCCGCCGCTGACGGCAACCAGACGAATTTCGATTCCTGGACTGCCGTCGCGCAGAATATCGCCAAGCAGCTTGCCACCGCCGAAAAAGACTACAATGACGGCGATTACGGCCAGGCCGGCACCGGCTTCCAGACCGCGCATTGGATCGGCTATGATGCGTCCAACTTCTCGAAAGTCGTCAACGACACCATTTCCGCCGAATGCCAGCAGACACTGCTCAGGCAGTTCACCGATTTGGAAGGACTCGCGTACCAGCAGGGCCAGGGGAGCGCGATCGCAAACGGAATCAACGCGCTGAACGCGGACCTTGACACGGCCGCGCAGACGCTTGACGGCAACGCGAACCTCGCCGACCCCAAAACCTACGCGAAGCAGCGCGCCGAACAGACCGCCGCGGAACGTAAGAAGCTCGACGCGGCCAAAAAGAATTCCTCCAAAGGCAAAGGCGACCGCACGTGGAGCGAAGTCGCCAGCGAAATGAACGTCATCCTCGACAAGGCATACAAGGCCGCCATCTCCGGCAAGGGCGCGGAAGGCTCCAGCCTCGTCAACGACGCGTACTACCAGTACTACGAAAAGCTCGGCTTCGAAAAGAACGTCATGAACGCCATCTCCGGCGACCGCGTCTCGCAGGTGGAATACCAGTTCAAGATGACCCGCAAAACCATGCGCGACGGCGGTTCCGACAAGGAGATCAAAAAGCTTGTCGACGACCTGAAAAGCTGGCTCGTCGAAGACGCGGCCACCCTCGACGGTGGCGCGGCCGGCAACGTCAACGCCTTCACCAAAGCCATCACCAGCTCCGCCGGACAGGCGTTCCTCATCCTGATCCGCGAGGGTCTCGAAGCGCTGCTGGTGGTGGCCGCCGTGGTGGCCTACCTCGTCAAATCCGGCAACCAGCGTTTCACCAAGTGGATTTACCTCGGCGTGCTCGCGGGCCTTGCCGGCTCCGGTCTGGTCGCCGTGCTCTTCACGTTCCTGTTCGGCGGCTCCGGCCCGGTTCAGGAAATCAGCGAAGGCGTGTGCGCGCTGATCGCCATGCTCATGCTGCTGTGGACCAGCAACTGGATGCTCAACAAAAGTTCCGTGGAAGCGTGGAACCGTTACATCCGCACCAAAACCGAGTCCGCCGTGGCCGACGCGCAAAACAAAGTCGCCGCCGGCGAAGGCGTGGGCCTGGGTATGGTCGTTTCGCTCGCCATGCTGAGCTTCCTAGCCGTGTTCCGTGAAGGCGCCGAAACCGTCATCTTCTACGAATCGATCTACTCGATGAGTCGCGACGCGCAAGGCATGTGGATCGGCGGCATCGCCGCGGGCGTGGTGCTGCTCGTCATCTTCCTCGTGCTGCGCTTCACCTCCGTAAAGATTCCGATTGGCCCGTTCTTCCTCGTTACGTCGATCCTGATGGCCGTGCTGGTCGTCATCTTCGCCGGCGGTGGCATCCACGCGCTCATCGAAGGTGACCTGATCGACGGCCACTACCTGTCCAGCGTGCCCACAAACGACTGGATCGGCCTGTATCCGTACGTCGAATGCCTTGCGGCACAAGCGATCGCGGCGATTGCCGTACTCGCGCTGTTCACCGTCGGCTTCGCACGCAAACGCAAGTTGCGCACGCCTGACAATCGCAAGTAATACGCAAATTTTCCGAGATTTACCGATATTTTTTCCACATCCAACAACAAAGGAAAGAGAAATGAAGAACAAGAAGATCGCCGCTCTGCTCGGCATCCTGCTGGCCGGCTCCATGGCCTTCTCCCTGTCCGCATGCGGCAATTCCAACGATTCCGCCGCTTCGGACAAGTCCAGCGCCTCCGCGTCGGCTTCGAAGGCCGACGACTCCAGCAAGGACGATTCCAGCGATTCCGCCGGTTTCGAAGAGATCCAGGTCGATGAGAAGCACTCCGACCAGGAATGCGGCCCGCTGACCGTCAACGCCGTCTACTTCCAGCCGATCGACATGGAACCGTCCGGCATGGGCCTCAAGGCCGCCGATGCGAGCTTCCACCTCGAAGCCGACATCCATGCCAACCAGAAGGGCACCGAACTCGGCTACGGCAAGGGCGATTTCGTGCCGGACCTGACCGTCAACTACGACATCATCGACAAGACCTCCAACGCGTCCGTCGCCTCCGGAACCTTCATGCAGATGAACGCCTCCGACGGCCCGCACTACGGCGCCAACGTCAAGCTCGACAAGGCCGGCGCGTACAAACTCGTGCTGAAGATCGAATCCCCGGAGAAGAAGGGCTGGATGCTGCACGTCGATCCGGAGACGGGTGTGAAGGGACGCTTCTGGACGGAACCGATCGAGGTCACCTTCCCGGACTGGAACTATACGCCGCAGGAGTGGTGATCTCCTAGCGTAGCCCGTTCGCGGTTTCGGTATGCATTACCCGACACATTCAAGGCCGTTCGGCCAAGCTTACGGTCGGGCAATGCATACCGAAACCGCTCTCTCGCGTTTAGGGGGATGGATTCACCTCTGCGATTGTGGAGGGGGTCCGGGAAATCCTCGCATTTTAGGGGAGGGATGAGAGGGGTGGGACTCTTTGGGATGGGGCGGAATGGGAATCGTTGGGCTCTTTGAGTTGGGTTTTTGGATGAAAGGATTTTGGGATGCTGCTGCAGTTTGTGACGGTGTTGCAGGGGGTGTTGGCGCCGGCGCTGCTCGTCATGGCGTTGAGCGTCATGCTCACCGTCGGTGAGGGGCGTGACAAGCCTCTGAGCGCGTACTGGCGGCTGGCCGGTTTCGTTGTTGGATTCGCCGGCGCAGTCGTATTCGCCGCGCTGCGCGCCACCGCCGTCATCACGCAACGCACGTTCGTCAACTATCCGACTCTGTGGTGCTGCGTGATCCTCGACGTGGCCGTGTTCGTCATCGTCCTGTTCGCCCGCCGCATCACCGCCGACTGGCACAACCACCGCGCGCTGCTCGACATCGCGAATCTCGTTGCGGCGCTTGCGATCGCGGCCACCACCTTTCGCGCGCTGCCCGACGTGATTCTGCGACTGACGATCTTCGTCGAGCCGGGCGATCCCATCTTCACTTCCGACATGCTGTTGCGCGCGCTCGGCTTCGCTTTGGGCGCGGCCGTCGCAATCATCGCCGCGCTTATCTTCCGCACGATGCGTTCCACCGCCGTCCGCTGGTCGTTCACGACGGCGGTGCTGCTGTTGGTCGCGCTGTTGTTCGCACAGCATTTCACCGACCTTGCGCAGATCCTCCAATCCAAACGCATCGTCAGCTTCCCGACCGCCGCCTTCCTCGCGCTCGTGTGGGGCATCAACCATCAGCGCAGCCTGACCATCGCAATGGCGCTCGTCTTCGCCATTCCGGCAATCGCCAGCATCGTCATGGGCTTCAAAGTCAAGCCGGCCGGCGCCAACGAGGCGATCGCACGCACTCATATCGCGTTCCGCCGCCGCGCGAAAGCGGCCGGCGTGTTCAGCCTGGTCGCCATGATCTGCGTCACCGTGGCCCTGACGTACGGCGTCGCGCAAACGCAGAAAGTCGTCACGCTGTCGCCGCCGGAAGACTACTCGCTCGCCGACGGCGTGGCCACCATCAAATTCAGCCAGATTTCCGACGGCCATCTGCACCGCTTCGAATACCGCGCGAAGGACGGCACCTCCATGCGATTCATCATCATCAAGAAGAACGGCGGCGCGTACGGCGTCGGCCTCGACGCGTGCGACAACTGCGGCGACGCCGGCTACTACGAGAAGGACGGCAAAATCATCTGCAAGAAGTGCGATGTGGCCATCAACCTCGCCACCATCGGCTTCAAAGGCGGCTGCAACCCGATACCGTTCGACTACCAGGTCAAGCCGGGCAAAATCGTCATCCAAACGTCCACGCTCGACGCGCTGTCGAGCCATTTCCAGTGAGTGCCGAGAAAGGTAAGGGGGGTGCCATGTTCTTCCTGAAAATGATCTCTCGCTCGTTCAGCCGGCAGTTCAAACGCCGTCTGCTCATCGCCGTCACCGTGTGCCTGTCCGCCACCGTCAGCGTGGCCATGCTCGGCGTGGTGTTCGACGTGGGCGACAAGCTCAACGCGGAGCTGAGCACGTACGGTTCGAATATCGTCGTGCAGCCGAAGTCCGACGCTGTGGTGAGCGATTTGTATAATACCGGCGATTCTGCTGGCTCGGCTTCGGGTAGTTCGTCCGGTTCGGACGGGGGTTCCACTTCCGACGGCCCGGCTGCGGCGGACAGCGCCGACCCGACCGCGTTTCTGAAGGAGTCGGACGCGCAGAAGATCAAGACCATCTTCTGGGCGTTCAACATCACCAATTTCGCGCCGGAATTGAACATCCACGCGGATGCGGGGTGTGTCGGTTCGGGGGCTGGTTCGGCTGGCTCTGCTGGAACGGCTGGTGCGTCAGGTGCGGCTGCTTCCGCGGCGAAATGCAAGGCGACCAACGTGCCGATCGTGGGCACGTGGTTCGCGAAAACCCTGCACATGGACTCCGGCGAGTCCACCGTGGCCGGCATGAACGGCATGCGCTCATGGTGGAAAATCAACGGAACCTGGCCGAAAGACGACAGCGAGCAGGCGATGGTCGGCAGCGCGCTCGCCGCGAAACTGGGCGTGAACGTCGGTGACAGCGTTACGCTCGACAAGACGATCGCCGTCGGTGCGGACGACAATACGAACGGAGGTACCGGGAAAACCGGCAAATCCTCCACCGAACGCAATCGCGTGAAAGTGAAAATCGTCGGCATCTTCGATTCGGGCGATTCCGACAACAGCGCCATTTATATGCCGTCCATCGCCGCGCAAACGCTTGCGAATCTGCCGAATTCCATCGACAAGATTGAAGTCAAGGCGCTCACCACGCCCGACAACGACCTCGCGCGCAAGGCGTCGAAGAATCCGAACGCGCTCACGCAGGACGAGTGGGAGACGTGGTATTGCACCGCGTATCCGTCGTCGATCGCGTACCAGATCGAAGAGGTGCTGCCGGGCGCGGTGGCCAAGCAGGTGCGCCAGGTGGCCGCGCTGCAGGGCGATGTGCTGAACAAGACGCAGGCGGTGATGGTGCTGATGACCGTGCTGTCGCTGGTTGCCGCCGCGATCGCCGTGGCGAACCTGATGGCCGCGTCGATTGGCGAACGCGGTTCGGAATTGGCGCTGTTGAAGGCGATCGGCGCCACGGACGGCGCGGTTTCGCGCCTTATGCTCGCCGAAACGGCGGTGATTTCGCTGGTTGGTGCGATTGCCGGCGCGCTGCTTGGCTCGGGCGTTGCACAGATCGTGGGGCACGTGGTGTTCGGCTCGGGCATCACCATGCGTCCGATGGTGTTCGTGTTGGTTTTCGTGTTGCTGGCGGTCACTGTGCTCGTGGCCTCGCTTTCGTCGATTCGGGCGATTCTGGGCTTGCGTCCGGCGGAGGTGCTGCATGGTAGGTGAGTTGTGCTTGGCTTTCGTAGGGGGTGTGCGATGACGAATCGCAAGATGTTCTTCACTATGCTGTGGGGCGCGGTGTTCCGCCGTCGCTCCCGTGCGATGATGGCCGTGATCGCGTCGCTCGTCGGCGCGGCCACGCTGTTCTGCCTTGCATCCGTGTGCGTCGCGGTGCCGCAGCAGATGAACGAGGAAATGCGCGCGTACGGCGCGAACCTGATCGTCACGCCCGCGTCCGCAACGGGCAAATCGCAAGGCATCGATACCGCAACCGTACGCAACGTGACGGCGCTCATCGGCGCCGGACACAGCGTGAAATCAGCCGCATACCGGTATGAGAGCGTGCGCATCAATTCCGCGCCGTACACCATCGCCGGCGTGGACGTGAAAGCCGTCCGCGCGCTCAATCGCCATTGGAACGTGACGGGCGATTGGCCCGGCTCGGGCAACGTGATGGTCGGCCGCGACGTCGCCGACGCGCTCGGCGTGAAGGTCGGCAGCCGCGTCACCATCGGTTACCGCGCCGCCGACGCGTCTGCTTCAGCGTCTTCTTCCGCGTCCGCAAAATCCGATTCGGACGAATCAACTGAAACGGCAGAATCGTCCGCGCAGGGCACGCAGAGTACGCAAACTACGCAAGGCGAACAGACCACGCAAGCCACGGAAAACGGCCGCGTCTCGTCCGACATCATGGATAACAACGGCACCGAATTCCGTATCGCCGGCATCGTCGACACCGGCGGCAACGAGGATTCCATCATCTACGCCACCACCGCGGACGTGGCCAAACTCGCCGGTTCCAAGCGCGGCGCCGACGTGGTCGAATACTCCGTGAACGCCATGGGCGACGAGCTCAACGACATCGTCAACAACATCAATCGCAGTGCCGACAAAAACCCGAACAGCGCCGTCAAAGCGCAGACCGTCACCAGAATCACCTCGTCCGACACCCGCATCATCGCCATGCTGCAGACCCTGTTCTGGATTGTCTCGCTCGTCGTGCTCGTGCTGACGCTCGTCGGCGTGGGCACCACCATCAGCTCCATTGTGAGCCAGCGTCGCAACGAAATCGGCCTGCGCAAGGCCCTCGGCGCCGATTCACGCGCCATCGGCGTCGAATTCTACGTGGAATCCGGCATCTACGGCTTGATCGGCGGTCTGCTCGGCACTGCTATCGGCTATGTGCTGGCGCGTGTGCTGTGCTCCACCGTTTTCGGCCGTGCGCTCGGCCTCAACTGGCTGCTTTGCGTTGGATCGCTGTTGCTTTCCGTGGCGATCGCCGTCATCGCCTCCATTCCGCCGGTCCGCCGCGCCACCCGTATCGACCCCGCCATCGTTTTGAGGGAGGAATAATCATGGACAACGAACATATGCTGCTGGAACTCGACCACATTTCCAAGATTTACGGCGATCTGCACGCCGTCGACGACCTGAGTCTGACCGTTCCGCAAGGGCAATGGCTGGCGATTGTCGGCTCGTCCGGTTCCGGCAAAACCACGCTGATGAACATGATCGGCTGCATGGATACGCCGTCGAAGGGTTCCGTCATGCTTGAAGGCCGGCGATTGGAGGATCTGAACGCCCGCCAGCTCGCCGACGTGCGCAAGAACATGATAGGACTAGTGTTCCAAAAGTTCTACCTCGTGCCTCATCTGACGGCGGTGGAGAACGTGATGGTGGCGCAATACTACCATTCCGTGGTCGACGAGAAGCAGGCGATGGAAGCGCTGGAACGAGTGGGATTGAAGGAGCGTGCGCATCACCTGCCCGGCCAGCTGTCCGGCGGTGAGCAGCAGCGCGTGTGCATCGCCCGCGCGCTCATCAACTGCCCGAAGCTGATTCTCGCCGACGAGCCGACCGGCAACCTCGACGAGAAGAACGAGAAGATCGTGCTCGACCTGTTCCGCCAGCTGCACGAGCAGGGCACCACGATCATCGTCGTGACGCATGACGCGCTCGTCGCCTCCTGCGCACAACGCGAGATCATGCTCAACCATGGTGTGCTCGTCGGCGAGCAGTGGAACGACGAGGAGGCGAAACGCGCGTACGAAGCGGCCGGCGGCAAGCCCGCATTCACCGGTTCCGCCGCGGAAGGCGCGCAGAACGGGGGTATTGCGATTTCGTTCGCCGACCCCACGAAAGCCGCGAAAACCGGCGATACGGACGCGGCCAACGTTGCCGTTGCGGCTGGCGTTGCCGACGATACGGACGTAGAGCCCGACGTCACGAAAGGGGAGCAGGCATGAGCACCGCACAATCGAACGCAGTCAAAGTCATCGCACTGTCCGCGGCGAGCATCGCGCTGCTATCGGCATGCGGCGAGCCGAAAGCCACGCCGATGGACGACGAATACGCCGGCAATTCCGGCGAAAGCGTGCAATCGCAGGAAGAGAAGTCGAAAACCGACGGCAAGGCGTCCGGCGACACGGCAGACGACGGCGACGCCACCAAAAACCGTGCCGACGCGAATTCCGCAACATCCGACAAGCAGGACACCGGCAACTACGCGGATGGCGACTATTCGATCAACGGCCAGTACGGGCCGGTCGGCGAGGACACCATCGACGTGCATCTGACCGTCAAAGACCAGAACGTGACGGCCGTGAAGATCGTCGGCCATCCGTTCACGTCCATCTCCAAAAAGCATCAGAACGACTTCGCCAAAGCCGTGCCGGACGCGGTGGTCGGCAAGCCGTTGAAGGACCTTAAAGTCGACAAGCTCGCCGGTGCCAGCTGGACCTCCGAAGCCTTCAACAAGGCGTTGGAAGTGGCGCGTCAGGAAGCGTCAATCCAATAGCCCATTCCTTCTGAAACCGACACGGCATGCCCGTCTTGCGTCGGTGCGGACGGTTTTCCTGTGGTTACCGTGCGGATTCGGCGCATACGTTCGGCCAGAGCAACGTGGCCATGTTCTCGGCCCAGGAATCAGACTTGCGTTCCTTGCCGGATTGCCGTTCCCCTCCGGCTTCCTGTCCCGCCAACGCTTTGCAAGCCAGCATGGAACCCAGCACCGTGCTGAACAGGAACGTGTAGTCCAAACGGTTTTGAAACACTCCGTCGGCGATGCCACGTTCCATGAACCCCACGAACCGTTCTTCGGCCGGCGCCAGCACTTGTGCTGCGATCGCCTTCAGCGTGGCGTTGTCGGAAGACAGCACCACGCCCACGGCTTTCAATCCGAGTTCGCTGTCGAAGCAGTCCTGGATGCGTCGCAGCATGGTGGCCAGTCCGCTCCGCGACGGCTTCAAATCGTTGAAATTCGGTAGTCCGGCAACTTCCGGTTGGATGCGTTGCAATAAATCGTCGGCGTTTCGGTAGCGTCGGTAGATTGTGGTCTTTGCTACCCCTGAACGTCGTGCGACCTCTTCGATGGTCACCGCTCCGATACCATCGGAAATCACTATCCCCAATGTGGCTTTCATGATTTTGCGGTCGGTTTGCTCCCGTAATCGCTCACGTCGGCCACGTACTGTGCCGACGTCTTCCTGCGTGGTTTTTTGCACCGTCTTCCGCGTGCCCTCTTGCGTGGTTCCGCCCATCATGCCGCGATCACTTTCGTGCTTTCCAGCTTGCTTACGTACCAATGGTTGAACTTGACCAGTGGAATGCGCAGTAACAGGCCTATCAGCAGCAGCGGCGGAATGAACAGCAGTAGCGCGCCAATCGCAAACCAGTAATCGTTACTGTAGATTCCGCCGATCGCCGCGCGCATTGCTGTGATTGAATGCGTCGCAGGCAGGAACGGGCTGATGCTGCTGATGATTTTCGGCAGCACGGCCAGCGGATATGCGCCGTTCGCTCCGGAGATCTGCATGACGAGAAACAGCACGCCGATGGCTTTGCCGACGTTGCCGAAGCTGGCCACGAGCGTGTAGGTGAAGAACGAGAACACTAGGCTGCTCACCCAGCCGGACAGCATGAACAGCAGCGGATGCACCGCCTGGACATGGAGGAACAGCAGACTGCCTCCCAAGGAGAACGTGCTCTGCAATAGTCCGATCACGCCGAACACACCGTAATGTCCGAGAAACAGTTGATGCGGTTTCGGGTCGCCGAGTTCCTTGCGCACCTTACGCGAGACGGTGGTCTTGAGCGTCACTGCCATGAGCAGCGAACCGACCCACAGTGGCAGGATCGTGTAGAACGGTGCCATCTGCGAACCGAAGTTCTTGACTGGGAACACCGCGTTGCGTTTCACTTTTACAGGGGCTGCAAGCGCGGCGGCCAACGAGTCGGTATTATCGCTGAGCACATCTTTGACGGCGCTCATATCGCCGCTGTTCAGCGCATCGGTCAATGTTCCTGTGAATGCGCCCAGTTTTTTGCCCGCGCCGGCCAGACTATCGGCGGTGGAATCCAACACGCTGCTGATGGCGGTCAGATTCTTATCCGCGGTCTTGGTGGTGCCGTTCAGATTGCCCAGCGCGCCTTTCAGATCGGCCGCTGTGGCATTGAGCGCGGTGGTGGTGCTGGTAATGGACGTGGCGATATCGTCAAGTTGCGGTTTCAGTTGGCTCTCATAGTCGGTTTTGATGCCACTGACGGACGTTGCCGCCTGCTGCGCCAGTTTCTTGATCTCCGCACGTTCGGTCGTGGTATCGCTTACTTTGGCGTCGATGTTGTCGGCGCTGCCATTCAGCGCCGATGCTAGGTCGTTGAGCTGTGTGATGGTGGTGCCGACGTTGGTTTTGAGATGGTCGATGGCGTTCCTCACCGCTTCCGGCAGCTTTTCGTTTGCACTGAGCGCGTCGAGCGAATCATAGATCTGCTGGTAGCTTTGCGCCTGCTTGCTGATGTTCGTGGCCTGGTTGCGTAATGCGGTGGCGGTGTTGCCGGCCTGCGCGCCCGCATTGCCGAATAGGCTGTCCACATCTGCTTCCACGGCTGTGAAGCTGTTGGCGGAATCAGTCAGAGCCGTGCCCAGCGCGGTGGTGCCGGTCTTCAACGCGCCCGTCAGATCCTCCACGCCGCTGCCGGCTTGCTTGAGTGTTGTTCCTACGCTTTTCGCATTGCCGCTGACATTGGCGATCAGACCGTCGGAGGACTCAAGCAGATGCCGTGCGCTTTGGGTCAGCGTGCTGAACGTGCGGAGCGTTCCGGAAGCGTCGGTGAGCGTTTCCGCGAAGTCGCTGATATTGCCGTTGAACTGCGTGAGTTGTTCCTGCGCGGCTGGCTTGTCGAGTTGGTTGGCGAGCTGCGATGCCACACTCAGCGCGGTGCTGGTCAGTGTTTCGGAGAACGTCTCGTTGACCTGCGCGCTGACCGTATCGGCGCCTTGGCCTGTGATCTTCGGAGCCAAGGCGTTCTTCTTTTCATTGTTGTAGTAGGCGATTTCGGCGTGGTCGCCATCGGATGCGAAGAACGTCATCATACGGGTGCTGAAGTTCTTCGGAATCACCACAGCTGCGTAATATTCGCCGGATTTGGTGCCGTTGATGGCTTCTTTTTTGGTGGTGAAGGTCCAGTCGAGCTGATCGTTGGAACGCAGCGTGTTAACCACTTGGTCGCCGATGTTGATCTTCACTGGAATGAGGTCGGACCGGTATCCGTCGTCCTCATTGGCTACGGCGAATTTCAGATTGCCGGTATTGGCGAACGGGTCCCAGCTGGCGGCCACGTTGAACCATGTGAAGATGCCGGGGATCACAACGAGTCCGATGACGATGATGATGGAGACGACGTTGCTGGTGATTCGCCGGATGTCGCCGACGAACAGTTTCCAGATGGTTTTCATGCGTTGCTCCTTTCCTCGGTGTTTTCGGTTGTCTCGGTTGTCTCGGCGGTCTCGGTAGTCTCGGTGGTGTCCGTGGCGGCATCGTTCGCGGCGGCGCTTGGACCGGTCGTCTGCATTTTCTGCACCAGTATGGCGATTCCGTCATCTTCATTGTGGTTGACGCCCGTCACGTTTTCCGTCGTTTCTTTGATGACGCTGGTATTGCGATTATCGGATGTCGTGCGTTTGCCGCTGGTGCGTCTCCGCGTTTTGCGCAGCAGTCTGTTCCGCCGTTCCTGTTGCGCCCGCTTTTTGCGACGGATGCGTGCCGCTTGGCGCTCCACCAGCATGGATCGGATCGATCCATCGCTCAAATGGCCGAGCTCCACTTGACGGTTCAGATTATCGCGCATGTATTCGATGACCATGAGGAAGCCCATGATGAGCAGAATCCAGACGACCCACGTGGCCAGTACCACCACTTTCTCTCCGTTGGTGAACGAGAACACCGCCGCCAGAGTGACCGGCACGACGAATCCGATCACCAGAGCTCCGCGCTTGAGTTTCGGGTACAGTTCCGCGAACCGACTTGCGCGTTCCTCGATCACCTCGCGGTAGCCGCCTTTGTCGGCCAGCACCTGAATGGCTTGGGACATGTTGTATCCGCGTTCCGGAAGCTCCACTTCCTCGCCGATAATCATGTCGCTTTCCTTGATTTCGCGGGCGAACAGTCGGTTGAGGTTGACCAACAGAGGACGGACCGCCAGACCGATGACGAACGCCATGGCGGCAAACAGCAGCAGCGTGCCGATCGCCTTGGTCCAATGGCCGTCGTAGAAGCCGGCGATGGTCTCGCGGAATGCGTCTATCGAATAGCTGAATGGCACGAACGGATAGACCATGCGGAAGAATTTCGGCATCATCTCGATCGGATACAGGCCGGAAGCGCCTGGAATCTGCACGATCACCAACGCCACGCACAGGCCCTTGCCGATGTGCATGAACGTGGTGGACAGCGCGTACGTGATGCTCAGATATACCAGCGATGTGATCATGCCGGTCAGTATGAACAGTGGCGCGCAAGCCGTCTGCACGCCGAGTATCAGATCGCCAACGGTGCAGATCGCGCCTTGAATGACGCCCATCGTGCCGAGCAACAGGTATCGGGCCAGATACTTTTCGGTTGCGGTCGGATCGAGACCCTCAAGCCCCTCGTCGTCCACCTCCACTTTGCAGATCACCACAAAGGCGAACGCGCCCACCCACAGTGCCAGATTAGTCATCAGCGGAGCCATGCCGGAGCCGTAGGAGTTGACGGGATACACGTTCTTCGTGTCGATTACGGTCGGGGACTCCATGAACGAGGCGATCTTATCCGCGTCAAGCGAACCGCTGCCGGTCAACGATGCGAGCAGATCCGCAGTGCCCAGCGCCTTCAGGTCGGTGCTGACGGTGGTGAGCTTCGTCTCCATCTTCGCCAGCTGCTGGTCGGTTTGCTCAAGGCCGATGCGGGTGTCTGACGCCACTTGGTCGAGTTGGTCGAGCACGATGTTGGTTTGCCTGACCACGCTGTCCTGGCTGGTCACGGTGCCGGCAAGTGTTCCGGCCGTCCCAGCCAGCGAGCCCAGCGCGGAATTCAGTCGCGGCAGTGCGCCTGAATTGATGGCGTTGCGCGCCGTGCCTGCGCTTTTGAGCGAGTTCTGCGTGCCTATGTTGAAATCGGTGGACAGTTTGGATACGCTGCCGGCTGTGGCCTGTGTGTTCTCGCTCAGGGTTTTGAGGTCGGCGAGTGTTCCGGCTGCCGTGTTGTTGGTATTCTCCAGTTTGCTGATGATTTGCTGGTATTGCGCGTTGTCGCTGGCGGATTTGAGCTTCTCGAGCAGTTTCGCATTGCTGTCGGTGATGTTTTGCATGCCGGTCACCGCCTGCTGCGCCGATCCACTTGCCGCGGATACCGCCGACGAGATCTGGTTGATGCTGGCTGTGGATTGCGCCGTCGCTTGGGAAACAAGTCCGGATCCGGTTTCCAGCGCGCTGTTGGCGTTGGACGAAAGCGTGTTGAGCTGGGTTTGCGCTGTGCCGATGGCGGTGGATGCGCCTGCTAGTCCTCTGCCTGCGCTCGCCGCGGCCAGCTGCACGTCGTTCAGGGCATTGCGTGCTGCTTTTGTCTGCTGTGGCACATTGGCTAACTGGGTGTCGAGATCCGCGATTGCGGAGCGGATCGTGCCTACGTTCCGCTTGGTGTTGTCGAGTTCGCCGATGGTTTCGTTGGCGATGGCGTTGGTGTTGCCGCTGATGGTGCCGTTGGCCGAGTTGACGGCTTTGACGAGCACGTCGCTGACGGTGGAGACGAAGGTGTTGTTGACGGTGCGGTCGACCACGGTCGCGCCTTGGTCGGTGATTTTCGGCGAAATCGGATTCGCCTTCTCGTTCACGTAATATTCGAGCGTGGGGCGATGCTTGCTGTTGGTGACGACGTTGGCCAGATCTTCGCTGAAGTCGGAAGGGATGACGATTGCGGCGTAGCAGTCGCCCGACTCCACCGCTTCCATCGCGTTGGCTTTGCCCATGAACTCCCAGCCGAGCTGGTCGTTGCTCTTCAGCGTGCCTTCGATTTGATCGCCGAGATTGACTTTGCCAAGCAGCGCGTTGTCTGTGCCTTCGTCCATGTTGGCCACGGCCACTTTGATGCTGTCCGTGTTGCCATAGGGATTCCAGAACCCGTAGATGTTGAACCATGCGTATAGCGGGGGAATGAGAATCAGGCCGATCATAATCACCCACGCGGCGGGTACGGTGACCAATCGTTTGAAGTCACGGCGCAGGATCTGCAGTACGTTGTGCATTGTCTCTCCGGGTTGGTGAATCATTCCTCTCATAGCGATACGTATTTCGTAGCGCTACGCGGTACGTATCGTATAACGCGCTCCGGGACAATCGCCATCGCGTTTCATGGATGACGGAAATCGGGTCGAGTACTGCGGCAAAGCCTCGGCAAAACCATCGCCGGCTGACGTAGCCCCTTCCGCTCACGTCCGTGACAAATCGCCATTTCTGTATGTCCGTGAGCGAAAGGTGGTAATAAATCGCTATTTTCCGTCCGTATTTATACCCCCATTCGCTCACGATGCGCTATACATCGCCATTTCTTGCGGACGTGAGCGAAAGGTGGTGTGCGAATGGCGATTGCAGCCAGCTGACGTCCCCCTCTTTTGCTCGCGTCCGCCAATAATCGCACCTGAACCGCTTTTCTTGCGGCGGATATTGCCTACGTTTGGTAGCGTGGGCTGAAGGAAGGAGCGGCATATGAGCGAAACCGCACAATCTGAATCACGATCCGAGGATTCCGCCGCGGGCAAGACGGATGGAGAAATCAAGGCGATTGCCGCCGAAACCGAAATCGCGGCTATCGAAGAAGGCGGAAAGCAGGGCACTGGCGAAGTCGGCAATCCCGCTGACCGTCGTCTGCCGTTAATCGTTCGCATTTACGGCATCGTCATGCTTATTGAAGGCGTGGTGACGCTGCCGTTCATTGTGTTGGCGTGCCTGTACTCGATTCGCGCGGTGTTTTCCGGCAAAGTGGCGTTCGATGCGCTCAGCCTCACCGCGATTCTGTCGGTGGTTCACGCGGCCGTGCTGCTGGTCGCCACCGCGTGTCTGGCGGTGTTCGGCGTGATGCTCATTATGAACAAGCGTCGGCATATCGCGCAATGGACGTATCTGATGATTCCGCTCACCCTTGCCGAAGGCTTGCTGTCGCTGGCATTGCAGGGACTTGGTGTGAATTTGATCGGCCCGGCTATCCAGCTTGTCGTGCTCATAGCCCTGCATGTCACTGCCGATCCGTCGCTGCGTGAGGAGCGTCGTCTGCAGTTCGCGCTTCGACGTATGGATGCCCGTAGCGCGTACGAAAGTGCGGCTTCCCGAGGAATGGCCGGCCGTGATTTGACTGGCAGGGGCTATATTTCGCTGGATTTCTTCAATCTGTTCTGGCTGTTCACCATTGGTTGTGTGTTCGGTTTGGTGATCGAAACCATCTACCATTTCATCCTGTTTGGCGAATACCAGGACCGTGCGGGCTTCCTATGGGGGCCGTTCTCGCCCATCTATGGTTTCGGCGTGGTGATCGTCACCGTGTTGCTCAACCATTTGTGGCAGTCGAATTGGTTGCTGATTTTCTGCTCAAGCGCGGTGATCGGTGGCGCGTTCGAATATTTCACCAGCTGGTTCATGCAGGCCGCGTTCGGTATTCGCGCATGGGATTACACGGGGCAATGGCTTTCGATTGACGGGCGTACGTCCGGCAAATACATGTTCTTCTGGGGTATCCTCGGCTTGGTTTGGGTCAAGTTGATTTTGCCGCGATTGTTGCGATTGATCCAGCGTATTCCGTGGAAGATTCGCTATTCGCTGACGCTGGTCTGCTTCATTTTCCTTTTCGTCGACGGTGTGATGACGCTGATGGCCCTTGATGCTTGGTATTCCCGCATGGCTGGGGTTGCGCAGAATTCGCCCGTTTCGCAGTTCTTCGCCACGTATTTCAATGACGATTTCATGGCCCACCGATTCCAGACCATGAAGATCGACCCGTCCACTGCCGGTCGTATGTAGGCTGGTTTTTGCGTTTTGCGGGTTTTGCTAAGCGGCTGGTCGGGCGATGTTCCGGCTGGCCGCTTTGCTTTGGGTGGCTGATTTTGAACGATTTCGGACGATTGCAGTGGGGTTTTGTTGCGGGTTTTGCCGCGGGGGATTTGATTCTTCCGGATTATTGCCGTTTGGGATTCGTGCCTTCCGGCTGTCTGGATGCTTGACTGCTGTTGCCGCGCCTACGCCGCGATGCTTTGCGCCAGCTGGCGGATGAGGTCGGGGCGATGTCCGCTCCATGAGGAATTCGGTGAGATGACGACCGGAATTTGCTTGAAGCCGGCGTCCTTGATCTGTTCGAATGTGGACGGATTCTGCGTCAAATCGACCGCCACGTACCGCACTCCCAGTTTGGAAAGCTCTTGTTCGGTGGCCTCGCATTGAGGATTGTTCGGATTGGTGAAGACGGTCACGGTCATTCTTTTCCTCCCTATGCAAATCGGCTTCCTTTGGTGTGGAAAGCCTTGTCGGCCACGTTTTTTGATTTTGCCTGGCTGAGCAGGCCGTTCATCAGTATACACTACCCGTAGTGGCGTTTCGTGCGTTCGCCCACTGTATATAGTGGGGAATTTCCCGTAATACCGAATCTATGCGAACAAATGTTCGATATATTCGAGTCTATCATTATCGTCGATTGCGCCACGCCGGTTGCATGCGTATGGTCCGTCCGCGAATCGCCCGCGGGCTGTTCGCTATTCATTTCGGAACACATATTGCGATTTCGCTCGTTTTCTTACGATTGTGAGCGAAAGGTGGTGCCGCATAGTGCGGTAGGGGGTATAAATCGCCTTATTTTCCATACTTTTCGGCGCACGTCGCGAAATAATCGACCGAAATTGCGATTCGTGAGCGAAAGAGGGTGCGCGATATGGTGCGTTCCGTATTGAAGTGCTGAGACCTCATCCCGAAACAAATGAAAAAGTCCTGAGAACCATCGGCTTCCAAGACTTCGAACCTGTGCCCCCCGTGGGATTCGAACCCACAACCCACGACTTAAAAGGACGCTGCTCTAACCGTTGAGCTAGAGGGGCAACAGCAACACAGTATACAGCATATTCGGACCAATCGCCACCACGGGCGTCGGACGGGCGTCGAAATGGCCTTCGGAGTGTTGGTGTGCCTACAATCGAAACCATGTCATGTACCACAATTCTTGTAGGCAAAAAAGCAAGTTACGACGGTTCGACCATCATCGCCCGAGATGACGACTCTGGTTCGGGACGTTACGATCCCAAGAAATTCGTAGTCGTCGCACCGCAGGAGCAGCCGCGGCACTACCGCAGTGTGCTGAGCCACGTTGAAATCGACCTTCCCGACAATCCATGCCGGTACAGCATCGTACCGAACGTGCTTCCAAATCGTGGAATCCTTGCGGAAGCTGGCGTCAACGAACGCAACGTGGCCATGAGCGCCACCGAAACCATCGCCGTCAACGAGCGCGTGCTCGCCGCCGACCCGCTGGTCGCACTGCAGTCGGCCGACGAAGCCAATGGTAAGCCGGAAACCCCAGGCGGCATCGGCGAAGAAGACATCATCACCCTCGTGCTGCCGTACGTCAACACCGCGCGCGAAGGCGTGAAACGTCTGGCCGAACTGCTCGAAACGTACGGAACGTACGAATCGAACGGCATCATCATTTCCGACGTGGACGAAATCTGGTACGTCGAAACCATCGGCGGCCACCACTGGATCGCCCGCCGCGTGCCGGACGACAAATGCGCGATCATCCCCAACCAGCTTGGCATCGACTATTTCGATTTTGATGACGCCTTCAGCGACGCACGTGAATTCATGTGTAGCGCCGATCTGCAGGAATTCATCGAAACGCACCATCTTGGGCGCGCGGCGGGTACGCAGGGCGGCATGAACGGCGGCCACTGCAACCCGCGTATCGTATTCGGCACCGCCACCGCGAAGGACCACATCTACAACACGCCACGCGCCTGGTACATGTACCGCTATCTCGATCCGGCCGACGCGGAAAACCTTACCCCTGAATCGGACGATATTCCATGGTGTCTCGAACCGGAGAATGCCGTGACCGTCGAGGATGTCGACTTCCTGCTCGGTTCGCACTTCGAAGGCACCCCGTATGACCCGTACGGCACGCAGGGAACTGAGGAAAGCCGCCATCGCTACCGTCCGATCGGCATCAACCGCACCGGACACATGGTGGCCATGCAGATTCGCCCGTACGCGCCCGTCGAAAGCCGTTCGATCATGTGGATTTCGTACGGTTCCGGCGCGTTCACCACGTCCGCCCCGTTCTATGCGAACGTCGACGACACCCCCGCCTACCTGCGCGACACCACGCCGGAAGTCTCCACGGACTGCCTGTATTGGACGAACCGCCTGATTGCAACGCTCGCCGACGCGCACTTCTACGAGACCAGCAACGCGGTCGAGGGCTTCTCGGAAGATGTCCGTTCCTTCGGCCACCGTCTGGTGGAACGTACGGATGATGCGCTTGCGATTGGTGGGTCGGCGACTGGGGCTGGTGGCGCTGGTTCTGGTGCCGGTTCTGCGGTTGGCGGTTCTGGTTCTATGTCTGGTGCTGCGGTTGATTCCGGTTCCGATGGGCTTGCTAGTCCTACATCTGTTCCGGCCCGTCTTGCGGCGGCTAACGACGAAATGGCGGAATACCTGCGATCGCGCAATACGAAGCTGCTCGGCGACGTGCTGTACACGTCCAGCAATCTCATGCACAACAGTTTCGCCATGTCGGATCGCTGGAACTAAGCCCGCTGGTGCTTTCCGTGTCCGTTTCTCCCGAATCGGACACACAGGCATCAAAATGAAGCGCTCCTGTGTCCGAATCACCAGAAACGGACACAGGAGCGCCTAGCCGATCGCAATAATCGCAATACTCACGCAATATCGCGTAAACCCTCTATCGCGCGAAACCTGCGAAACCCGCGAAACCCGCGCGAAATCAGTTGAACCCGACCACATGTTCCGCCACGAAATATCCCTTTCGAATCACAAACCGGCCGAGCGAACCATGTAGGTTCAGCGCGCGCGACATCGCCTTCTTACGCACGTCCTTGTAAATCGTCGGCGAATACGCCTCGATATCCGCCCACATGGCCTTCTTCTTCTCGTAATTCTCCGGATCGCGCGACAAAATCATGAAAACGCTCGCGACGGAACTCTGAATCGCCAGAAAATGAATCATGTAGCGGTATAGGCCGTCTGGCACCGTACCTCGTTCGGGGGTGGCGCGCACCATGCACTGGTTGACGAGCCGCAGCTGGTCCACGCGTCGGATCATCACGTCCGTCTGCACGCTCTGCCCGTCGCGGCCGATGAAATAGTGATAGAACGGCGTGTCCAGATACTGCAGCGACTTGACCCACGGGAACGGCTGATACGCGTAGATGAAGTCCACGTAGAACGTGTGCTCCGGCAGCTGCATCTTCGATTCGCGCACCACGGCCGTGCGGTAGATCAGCGCGTGCATGAGGATGTATTCGGTCAGTCCGAAATGCCCTAGATCGTCCCAGGTGAGCCGTTTGCCGGGCTCCATAGCGTGACGGAAGTTCACCACGTGCTTGTTGCGCTTGCCCACCTTGTCGTACACGTAGTTGGTGACGAGCATGTCGAGCGGGTCGTCCTTGCCGACCTCGCCGCGCAGCACGGCCATGACCTGTTCGAGCGATTCCGGGCCGACCCAATCGTCCGCGTCCACGACCTTCACGTACATGCCGCTCGCCGCCGCGATGCCGGTGTTGACCGCGCCGCCGTGGCCCTTGTTCTCCTGATGGATCGCGCGCACGATTCCCGGATTGCGCGCCTCGAACGTCTTCGCCATCTCCAGCGTGCCGTCGGACGAGCCGTCATCCACGATCAGCACTTCGATGTCGTCGTTGCGCTTCGACGCGATCAACGATTCGACGCACCGTTCCAGGTATTCCGTCATGTTGTACGCGGGCACCACGAAGGTGAGCGTCTTCTTCTCCTGCATATTCTTCCTCGGATCGGGCTCGTGTCGGGCCGTGCGGCTGGCCGACCGCTCCGGCCAAAAGCATAACGAAACTAACGTAGCACCATGTGCGGTTCCGGGGCGCGGTTTTGCGCACAAACGGCACCCTGAAATACGCAATCTGCACCTGAAATTTCCCCTAGGGTCATTTCGGGTGACGGTATGTCAGTTTTCGTCAATTGTTGATTGTTTTTGCGATTCGTGCGGGCTTTGCGGTTTTTGCGATTCGTTCGTCTCGTCTGATTCGTTTGATTCGTCTGCCGCTTGCGATTTGCCTACTGCTTGCGATCCGTCTGCCGCTTGCGATCCGTCCGTCACGGTCGTCCCGTCCGTCGCGTCATCTCCCGCAGCAACCGCCTTCTCCTGCGATTTCGCGGCCTTCTTGCCCTGCTTCTCCTGCTTGGCGATCGCCTTCGCTTCCCGCGCGGCCTGCTTTTCCGCCTCGCGGGCGGCCTTTTCGCTTTCGTAGCGCAGTTCCGGCTTGGCTTCCATGCGGCTCAGCCCATACCATGCCAGGTTCACGATGTGCGCGGCGAGCTGCTCCTTGCTGAGCTTGCGCTGGTCGGCCCAATATTGGCAGGTGTACACGGTCATGCCGATGAGCATCTGCGCGTAATACGGCACGCTTTTGGCCGGCAGATGCTGGCGTTTGAACGCGTCGGTGAGAATGTCCTCGACGCGTACGGCGATGTCTCCAAGCAGCGAATTGAACGAGTTGGACGGGTCGGTTTTCGGCGAATCGCGCGTGAGCACGCGGAAGCCTTCGGCGTTTTCCTCCACGTAGGTGAGCAGCGCAAGCGCGGTGCGTTCCACGATTTGGCGCGGATGCGCCTGCGGGTCGGACAGCGCGTTGATGAGAACGTCGGTGAGCGCGCGCATTTCGCGGTCCACCACCACGGCGTACAGGCCTTCCTTTCCTCCGAAATGTTCGTAGACGATGGGTTTCGACACTTTTGCGGTCGAGGCGATCTCTTCCACGCTCACTGCTTCGAATCCCTTGGCCGCGAACAGCGATCGACCGATTTCGATGAGCTGTTCGCGCCGCTGATACGACGTCATTCTGGATGTATTGGCCATACTGCCCAGTTTTTCACGCCCCGTGGATAGCCCCTTGACCATCCGGTCCCATTATCGTCCGATTCCGCGGAATCGGACACGTGGAGTGTGAAATCCGGTCTCTGAATGTCTGTTTCTGGTGAATCGGACATGTGGAGTACCGATTTGAGGGTCTATGTGTCCGATTCCGCAGAATCGGACATGTGTGTCGTATTGACAATGTTCCATTGCGGCTTTAATATATTTAATAAATAATAAATTTTATTAAGGGGGGTGATGTGGACCATCTGCCAGAATGGTTGGCCAACCTTGCGGAGGAGGATTTGGCCTTCATTAAGAACTTCGTGCTATCGTCAGGATCTCTGAAGCAAATGTCTCAGCTGTATCAAGTCTCCTACCCGACCATGAGGCTCCGGCTTGACAGGCTTATCGAAAAAATACGGTTGAACGACAACGAGACGGAGGATCCATTCATCCTTTTGGTGAAGAGTCTCGCCATCGACGATAGATACGACGTCGACACGGCTCGAATACTCATAGACGAGTACAGAAAGAGAAGGGATGAATCATGAGCTGGACATGGATCGCATTATTGATCGAGATCCTAGGCATAATCGCCGTATTCGTTCTGGTCTTCCTCATCGCGAGGAGCCTGATTCGCTACGCAAATTCCCTAAAGAAAGGAGACAGTTCTTCAAAGCAGGCAGCAGAAGACAAAAAAATCACTCTTCACGATTTGTAAAAACGTTACCAGATATATCACCTATACGCATAGCTACAATGAGGTAAAAATGCATAGTTATAAGTATTCACTTCTAGGTGTCGTTGCAGCAGTTGCAATGTCACTTACCGCTATAGCGCCAGCCAGTGCTGAGCCTATTGCGTCGTCAAACCCTTCTCCCAATTCCATCACTTTGTCTGCGGAAGACAAAATGGAAATTTCCGATATTTTAACAAGTTATGGAGTTGATGAAGAGAAAGCGCAATATCTTGTTTCACGTTATGAGCACGGATATGCATGGGATTCTTTTACTCCGGGGAAGCAGCCAATAGCTGCTACTCAGAGAAAGACGCTTTATTCGGTTGAAACCGTTAAAACATACGAAGATGGTTCAATTGCAGTCTCAACGGTTCCCAATTTTGAGGCTCTTGCCGATGCTCCACAAACGCGAGGCATTACTGGATGTCAGTATCGTCAATCTGGTTCAACTCGATATTGGAAGAATTGCGATGGAACGGTTAATCTTGCGGTTATTTCCATGGGATTCAATTTCAACTATCAGAATGTTAACCACTCAAATCCGAAAATAACACATTACGGGCCATATCATCATCACATCATTGGAGGTGCGCTCAGTAATTTCCGATTCGACCGGATATCGAATTCCCAAGTTCGGCTAAGCGCGGATTGTGATGTGGCTTTTAGGGGATTCCCTGCTGGATGGACTGCTTGGATGCAAGTCAACGTAACAGGAGACAATGCCTGGACTAGCAATAACTAATCAGGTTTCATGCTGCTGGGATGTCATTTTGATTCGAGAACCGTGTTTCCAATTGTTGAATTGAGAGATGATTGGGGACACGGTTTTACGTGAGAGGTGCGGAAAATGACATGATGATACGTTTCTTCGAAAACGTCAAAATGTCTAGAAAGTTACGAGGAACTAAATTATACCAAATGGTTCCAGTGGCGTGGAACAGTGTGCCATAAACATTTTGGGCATCAGTATTATTATCGCGTGTAGCTAAGAATTGTTCCTTTAATTCCGTACGGTTGCGGAGTTTATTTCAAAATCAAATCGCATGGTCAATGCCTTGCATGGTAGAGCACCTTTCCTCTGGTGAATCGGACATTTGTGGTGCGTCCTCGGGGCGGAGGCAGCGTGTCCGTTGCGCTTTTTAGGCTGGAGCCATGGATACGAATGTGATTATTGCGATTGTCGTGGTCGTCGTTATCGCGGCATTACTTGCGATTGGCGGATGGTGGTTCGGTAAGAGCCGCAAGTCCGCCGTGGACAAGTCCACGGAAGCGGCGAAGGCGAAGGCCGATGCTCGTTTGGCTACGGAGAAGTCCGCCGCGCAATCTGCCGCCGCAAGTGCCGAAAACGCTGAGAAAACCAAGGAAACCGCGGAATCCGCGACTTCGTCTGCCACACCTGAATCGCCAGTGGCAACTGAACCAACTCCGGTCGGGTCAGCCGTAACTGAATCCGCGACCCCAGCCGTCGAAACCCCGGAAGCCGCCGGTACCCGCATGCAGCGGCTCAAGGCGCGCCTGTCCAAGTCCGGCAACCCGTTCGGCAGGGCACTGTTCAACATCCTCGCCAAGGATCAGCTCTCCGAATCCGATTGGGAGGATGTCGAAGACACCCTTCTGCTTGCCGATGTTGGCGCGGAAGCCAGCGAACAGCTTGTCGAGGAACTACGCAACGACGCCCGAATCGCGGGCCAGTCCGACCCGGCCGAAGTGCGTGCCGCGCTGAAAGACAAGCTGCTGAAGCTCGTAGGCACTGACACGGATCGCCGCCTCAATGCCGATAAGGAAGGCGCGAACAAGCCGAGCGTCATCATCATGGTCGGTGTGAACGGCACCGGCAAGACCACTACCGCGGGCAAGCTTTCCCGCCTGCTCGTCTCCGAAGGCAAGCAGGTCATGCTGGGCGCGGCCGACACGTTCCGCGCCGCCGCCGCCGACCAGCTGGAGACCTGGGGCGCGAAGGTGGGCGTACCGGTCGTGCGCTCCGACAAGGACGGCGCCGACCCGGCTTCCGTGGCGTTCGAAGCCAGTGCCAAGGCCAAGGAGGCGAACGCCGACGTGCTCATCATCGACACCGCCGGCCGTCTGCAGAACAAGTCCAACCTCATGGACGAGCTCGGCAAGATCCGCCGCGTCACCGAAAAGAACCTGCCTGTGGACGAAGTGCTGCTCGTGCTCGACGCCACCACCGGCCAGAACGGCATGACGCAGGCCAAGGTGTTCGCCGAAGCGATCGGCATCACCGGCGTGGTCCTGTCCAAGCTCGACGGCTCCGCCAAGGGCGGCATCGTCATCTCCGTGCAGAAGGAGCTTGGCGTGCCCGTCAAGCTCGTCGGCCTCGGCGAAGGCCCGGACGACCTCGCCCCGTTCGATCCGGAAGGCTTCGTCGACGGCATCCTCGCCTGACGTTCCCATATTTTCCGGATTTGCGATTTCCGTAGCGAAAACCTCCCTTCACGTTCCGTACGTGGCGGGAGGTTTTCGTATTGCGATTACTGCTCAGCGCCAGCCGTACCGGCAGCGCCAGCCCCCACTCCCGGCACCTTCCGGATCGTCAGCTTCAGCAGCAGCGGCGCGACCAGCGTCACCAGCGAAATGATGAAGATGATCGTCGAATAGTATTCGCTGCCGAGCACATGCTCGTTGAAGCCGATTTGCGCGGTAATCAACGCCATCTCGCCACGCGGTACCATGCCCGCGCCGATCATCAGCGCCGAAGCGCCGCCAAAACCGGCCATGCGGCCACCCAAACCGCAGCCGACGACCTTCGTGATCACGCCGAGAACCGTCATGATCGCAATGAACACAATCATCTTCGTATCATCCACGCCTGTGGTCTGCAGGCCGATGCCCACGAAGAACACCGGCACGAACAACGTGTCTCCAACCGGCTCGATATACCGGTCCGCGTCCTCCGCGTAATCGCTGTTGCTTACCGCGATGCCGGCGAAAAACGCGCCCACCGCGTAGCTCAACCCGGCCAGATTCGACGCCCACGCCATCGCCAGGCAGATGATCACGGCCATCACCGCGATGCCGGACGGCGCCTTCAGCACGCCAGCCAGCGTCATCAGCGCCGGCGCCACCCAAACCACCACCACGGCGGCCGCCACAAAGAACAGCACCTGCTTGAGCAGAATCAAACCCAGCCCTGCCACGTCCACGCTGCCGGTGTTGACGAGCGTGCACATCACGGACAGCAGGATCACGCCGATCACATCGTCAGCCACGGCCGCGCCGAGAATCGACACGCCTTCCTTCGAATCAAGCAGTCCGGCTTCCTTCAGCACCGCCACGGAAATCGACACGGACGTGGCGGAGAACACCACGCCGATGAACGCAGCCGGAATCGGCTTGAAGCCAAACAGCAGGCTCACTCCACCCATCACCGCCACGGGGAACACCACGCCCATGCACGCGATGATGACCGCCGCCTTCGAATACTTCTTCAGCAACTGCAGGTCGCAGCCGACACCGCCCAAAAACATCAGGATGATGATGCCGAGATCGCTGAACAATGACAGCGAATCGCTCATGTGCATCACGCCCAGCAGCGAAGGGCCCACGAGAATGCCGACGAGGATCTGCCCGATCACTTCCGGCAGCTGCGCTTTGCGGCAGATCAGCCCGGAAACCGTGGTCAGCATCAAAATGGCGCACAGTGAAATGATGAACGTTGCCATGGTCCTCGCCGCTCTCTCGTTACGCGCGCCATACGTTCGCCGCACCGCGCGTTCGGTGTACATGCCACGCGCTCGCCGTACGCGGCGTTCTCCCGTCGCGTGCCACGCGTGTTCCGTAAGTTTCAGCTACCTAACTTACTCCGTCCGCAGCGTTGCCCGCCGCTTCCGTCCACCGTCGCAATTTCATATTGCGATTGCCGGGCGATTATGCCTTCCGTATTTCCGTACCGCCAGTTTCGTTGGAATTCCGCCATTTTTCGGCGTAGGTTGACGTTTCGCGCGGATAGCGTTACGTTGGCGTAACACGTCGTAACGTTTTCAAAACGCGGCCGGCGTTCCATATCGTTCTGTCAGCCCCACACGATGGGGACGGAAATGTTGAACCAAATATAGAGAAAGAAAGAGGAGGGTGACATGGGCCAGCTTGATTCTGGAAATGCCGCGTGGATATTGACTTCCGCGTCCCTTGTGTTCCTCATGACGCCTGGTGTGGCGTTCTTCTATGGTGGCATGGTCCGCGCCAAGGCCGTGCTGAATATGATGATCATGGAGGCGGCCGCACTGTCCGTCACGATGATCATGTGGGTGCTGTGGGGTTGGTCGATCTCCTACGCCGGCACCTCGGTCGGCGGCATCTTCGGCGACCCGGCAACCGGCTTCCTGCTGAAGGACACCATGGTTTCCGATAAGGGCGTCTTCACATCGGCCGCACTGAACGGCAACAACTACCCGGTCAGCGTCGACGTGGCCTTCCAGTCCGCGTTCGCCATGATCACCGTCGCGTTGATCTGCGGCGCCATCGCCGAACGTGTGAAGTACTCCACGTGGATGATTTTCGTGGCGCTGTGGATCACGTTCGATTACGCTCCGCTCGCTCACATGGTGTGGAACGGCGGCCTGCTGTCCGCTGACGGCGCCATTTCCCAGGCGATCGGCGCAGCCGCCCACGATTTCGCAGGTGGTACGGTCGTCCACATCAATGCCGCAGTCGCCGCTCTGGTCATCGTGCTGATCATCGGCAAGCGTAAGGGCTTCGGCACGCAGCCGTTCCGCCCGCACAATGTTCCGTTCGTCATGCTCGGCGCCTTCCTGCTGTGGTTCGGCTGGTTCGGCTTCAACGCCGGTTCCGCCTTCGCAGCCAACGGCACCGCCGGCTACGCGTGGGTTTCCACGTCCGCCGCAACCGCTGCGGCAATGCTCTCCTGGGGCTTCACCGAGAAAATCCGCACCGGCCACTACACCGCAATGGGTGCCGCTTCCGGCATCGTCGCGGGCCTCGTCGCCATCACCCCGGCCGCCGATGTGGTCTCCCCGCTGTGGGCCATCGTCCTCGGCGCCATCGCCGGTGTGCTCACCTGCCTGGCCTGCGGTCTGAAGTTCAAGCTCGGCTATGACGATTCCCTCGACGTCGTCGGCGTCCACGGCGTTGGCGGCTTCACCGGCACCGTGCTCATCGGCTTCTTCGGCGAAGGCACCGGCCTGTTCGCAGGCGGCGACTGGAGGCAGCTGGTCGTCCAGATCATCGTCGCTCTCGTGGCCATCGTCTGGTCCGCCGTCATCACCGGCATCATCGCCTTCGCTCTGGAGAAGACGATCGGCTGGCGCGTCACCGAAGCCCAGGAAGTCGGCGGCATCGATCTTGCCGACCAGGGCGAACGTGCTTACGATTTTGCTGGTACCGCCAGCTCCGTCCTCAAGGAGGTGAAGTGAGATGAAGCTCATTACCGCTATCATCCAGCCCCATAAACTCGACGATGTCAAGGAAGCCCTCGCAGCCGCGGGCGTGCACGGCCTGACCGTGTCCGAGGCAAACGGTTATGGCCGTCAGCGCGGCCACACCGAGGTCTACCGTGGCGCCGAATACACCGTGGATCTCATTCCGAAGATCCGCATCGAGGTGCTGTCCGACGACGCCGATGCCGAAACCCTGGTTGGCGTGATCGTCAAGTCCGCCGGCTCCGGCACCATCGGCGACGGTAAGGTCTGGGTGGCTCCGCTTGACTCGGTGACCCGCGTGCGCACCGGCGAAACCGGTTCCGCCGCCATCTGATCCGTCCGGCCTTGTGATCGGGCCGATTCGGACAAGATGAAATAAAGACCCCCGGGCTTGAAGTTCGGGTTATCAATTACGACACATCCCCGTACGTGCCTCGCGCCGTGCGGGGATTGTCATAAGTCGTCATAGGTTTCATAAGGAACGTGCGTTATGACTTCAGCAGTCGATGGTCTCAAACAACGGTTCATGGCCATGAGCCAGCCCGACGCCGACGGCGTCTACCGCAATGGCGCGGCGAAACGCAAAGCCCGCACGGAATTGGCCATGGGCAATCTCACACAGTTGTGGAACGAAGCCTGCGAGGCGGTTTCCTTCGATGTTCCGGCAACCGGCATCGGTCTCGGCGCGGTCGGTTCGCTGGCACGTGGACAGGTGGGCCCCAGCTCCGACCTTGATCTGGCGGTCATCTACGAGCCGCACGCGCTGACCGACCAGCAGCTCAACGAGCTCGCCAACAAACTGTGGTATCCGATTTGGGATTCCGGCCTCGACCTCGACCAGTCGGTACGTACCGTCGCGCAATGCGAGGCCGTCACCGACCGCGACCTGCCCGCAGCTATGGGATGGTTGGACGTGGTGCCGATCGCGGGGGACACTGGACTTATCGAAAGCACAGCCGTATCCATATTGGAACGATGGCGCAAGGCCGCGCGCAAACGTCTGCCGGAACTGCTCGGCTCCGCCAAATCGCGCCTCGACGAATTCGGCCGCATGGCCTACATCAACCAGCCGGACATCAAGGAGGCACGTGGTGGCCTGCGCGACTCCGTATTGGTGTCCGCGCTCGCCGCATCCTGGCTTGCCGACCGTCCGCACGGCACGTATGACGACGCCGTCGAACGGTTGCTGGACGTGCGCGACTGCATCCATCTGGTCGCCGGCAAAGATACGAACATGCTGCTATCGCCCTACCAAGCCAAAGTCGCGGCGATGCTCGGTCTGGCCGATCCGACGCTGCCCGATGGCGAACGTGAGGCGAAGTCGATCGACGATCTGCAAACGTTGCTGGCACGCGTTGGCCGGCAGATCGCGTTCTCCCTTGATTCCACCGCGTCGCGCGCCGAGCATTCGCTGACGCACGACAAGCCGCGATTCGCCTTCTTCCAAGTGTTCCAGCCGCGCGGTGGCGGCAAACGTCAGGCACCGACCTTCGATGTGATCGCTCCCGGCGTGGCCAAGCATGAAGAGGAAATAGTGCTCGCTCCGGGCGCGGAACCGGCCGCCGACCCGAACCTCGTGCTGCGCGTGGCCGTTGCGGCCGCGGAATTCGGCCTGCCGATCGCCCCGGGAACGTTGCGGAATCTCAAAAAGTGCCCTATCGGCGACCGGAACTGGACGGACGAATCGCGTGAACTGTTCATACGATTGCTGGCTTCCGGCCCCGCGCTGCTCAACGTGTGGGAAGATATCGATTTCATCGACGTGCCCGGCAAGCTCATCCCCGAATGGTTGGGCGTGCGCAACCGGCCAAGCGCGTCCGCCGCGCACCGCTATACGATCGACCGGCACATGGTGGAGGTCGTCACGCGGCTCGGCCGTGAAACACCCAGCGGTGGGCGGTACGACGACCGGCATTACGAGGCGCTGCTGCTCGCCGGCATCCTGCATGACATCGGCAAACGACCGGGGGTGGCCAACCATGCGGCGGAAGGCGCTCGGCATGCGACCGTGGTCGTGGAACGCATGGGATTCGACCGCGACATCGTCCGCTGGGTCACGCTGCTGGTACGCGAGCATCTGACATTGTCGGAGTTCGCCACAGGCCGCAATCCCAATGATCCCAACGTCGGTGATGATCTGGCCGGCCGGCTCGACCATAATCCCGTGCTGCTCGACATGCTGTTCGACCTGACCCGCGCCGACGGCTCCTCGTTGGGGGCCACGTCCGGCGAGACCATCTCCAAACAGTACGGGTGGAGCAAATGGCGTGAAACGTTGGTGCGCACCATGTATAACGCCACCCGATACCACATGTGAGCGCCGGTTTCTCGCATGCGCCAAGCCGATATGCCCCCGTATTTCTCGTCGCTTACGGAAAAGCGGGGTGCATATCACCTTCCGTTCACTTCGGCAAATCGAAATAAGGGAATCGGGGTACATGCTTTAGGATGTCCCCAAGTTGTCCACTCAGTTATCCCCACTCTGTGGATAAGTCGAAACGTTTTCCACATGGTTATCCCCAATATGTGGATAACTCGGCTTTTTTCGACTTTCTTATCCACACCAAAGCCATTCGCGCGTGTCGTTCGGTGGATGCGGAGATTCATCCATAATCTCAATGCAACACCGGTCGTGACGGTACGCACGTATTATGGTTTTCCTCGGTATTGAACACATTCGATTGACTGCTGCGGTTGGAGGGACATGGCGGAGAACGACTCTTGGAACAACGGTTCGGCGCAGAACCGCGGATTTTCGAACGCTGGAAACGGTGCGAACGGCATGAACGGCCGATCTGGCCAAGCCGTGCGCGACGCCCTGTTCGACCGCGTGCCGCCGCATGACGACGCCGCCGAAATGGCGGTGTTGGGCGGCATGCTGATGAGCAAGGACGCCATCGGCGAAGTATCGCAGATGATCGACGTGTCCGACTTCTACCAGCCACGCAACCAAACCGTGTACGAAGCGGTCATCAAACTGTTCTCGGCCTCCCAGCCGGTCGACGCCGTGCTGGTGGCCAACGAGCTGCTCGCCGAAGGCAATCTGGAAAAAGTGGGTGGCTCCGACTATCTGCACAGCCTGGTCGCATCGGTTCCGACCGCCGCAAACGCCACGTATTACGCCGACATCGTGCATCAGCGCGCCATCCTGCGTAATGTGATCGCGGCCGGCACCAAAATCGCACAGCTCGGCTACACCGCAGAAGGCTCGCAGGCCGAAGACGTCGTCAACCTGGCGCAGGCCGAAGTATATGAGATGTCCACCGGCAAAGTGCGGCAGGACTACGCGCCGATCGGCACCGTCATCGCCGATACGCTTGACCAGCTCGACCGTCTGCAAAGCGGCGAAGTGTCCCGAGGCGTGCCGACGGGCTTCCGCGACATCGACGACGTGACGCAGGGCCTGCAGCCCGGCCAGATGATCGTCGTGGCAGGCCGACCGGCCATGGGCAAGTCCACACTCGGTGTGGATTTCGCCCGTTCCGCGGCACTGCATCACGGATTGACGACCATCATCTTCAGCTTGGAAATGAGCAAAAACGAGTTGGCGCAACGTATCATCTCCGCTGAATCCAACATTCCGCTCGCCGCCATGCGCCGCGCGGACGACATCACGCCGGAACGTTGGGCCATCCTGAACGAGTTGCAAGGCAAGCTGCAGAACGCGCCCCTGTTCATCGACGACAGCCCGAACATGAGCCTGATGGAAATCCGCGCGAAATGCCGCCGACTGAAGCAGACGAACGATTTGAAACTCGTCGTCATCGACTACCTGCAGCTCATGACCTCCGGCAAGGCCGTGGAAAGCCGCCAGCAGGAAGTGTCCGACTTCTCCCGTGCGCTGAAGCTGCTCGCCAAGGAGCTGGAAGTGCCGGTGGTGGCGTTGAGCCAGCTGAACCGTGGCCCCGAAATGCGTCAGGACAAGAAGCCGCAGCTGTCCGACCTGCGTGAATCCGGCTCTATCGAACAGGACGCCGACGTGGTGTTCCTCGTGCACCGTCCGGACGCCTACGACAAGGAGGACCGCCCGGGCGAGGCCGACATCATCATGGCGAAGCATCGTAACGGTCCGACCGACACGTTCAATCTTGCGTTCCTTGGCGCGTATTCGAAGTTCAAGGACATGCCCCAGGATTACCAGTCCCAGCAGGAGGCGGTGTGATATGGCTTGGAATTCCTTCGCGACCCCGTTGATCGGCAAGGCCGTGCGCGCGGCCTCCCGTTTGGCGCACGGCGGTGGCAGCGCGTTCCCCGGCAAAATCGTGGAACGCATCGACCCGCAATTCCTGTCGCGCACATTGGCGCAACTGCCGCTCGGCGTGGTGCTCGTCTCCGGCACGAACGGCAAAACCACCACCACACGCATGGTGGCCAGCATGCTGCAGTCGCTCGGATTGAAGGTGTTCACCAACCCGACCGGCTCGAACTTCACCCGTGGCGTGGTTTCGTCGCTGCTTGCGGAAGTCTCGCTTTCCGGCAAACTCGACGCCGACATCGCGGTGCTGGAACTCGACGAGGCGTACGCCGTGCATTTCGTCAAGCAGGTGCCGCCCGACTACTGCCTGCTGCTCAACGTGATGCGCGACCAGCTTGACCGTTTCGGCGAGATCGACAACACCGCGCGACTGCTGTCCAAAGCTGCGGAAGCCACCACCGGTACCGTCGTGCTCAACCGTGAGGACCCGCGCATCGCCCGTCTTGCTGACGTGGCGCATACGGAAGACGGCGTGGAAGTACGCTACTTCGGCCTTGACGAATCGTTGCGCGGCTTCTTCCCGTCGGATGACGACATGAGCACCACTGTTGACGCGGAAGCGCACGACAGTGCGGAACATGGCGGAAATATTGGCGATTCGGGCAATGCCGGCGATACTGCCGATGCCGTTGCGGCTGCCGCGCCGGCCACATCGCAACCGCAGGACGGTCCCGACGCGCTGCCCGCCGACGTGACGTTGCGCGCCGTGGGCGACCACCGCGCCACCTTCGCGATCGACGGCGAAACGTATGAGACGGCCGTGAAACTGGAAGGCGTATACAACCTGTACAACGCGGCCGCCGCGCTCGCCGTGGTGCGCGCCGTCGCAGCGGACGCGCAGGCGATGTTCCTGCCGTTCGAAGACGCGCTCGCCGACAGTGTCGACGCGGACGGTGCCGATACCGGTACCGAAACGGACGGCAACGGCTCGCATGACGCCATCGACCAGGCCGCTGCGGACGAGATTCTGCGCGCGGCAGGCGTCTCACCCCGTATGATCGCCTTCGCGCACGCCACCACGCAGGCCATGATCGACACCGCCGGCGAGGTCACACCGGCATTCGGCCGAGGCGAGGTCATCACCGTGAACGGCACCCCCGTGGAACTGCTGCTCGTCAAAAACCCCATGGGCTTCCGCCTGTCGCTGGCCTCGTTCAAGCCCGAAGGCTGCGACACCATGATCTGCATCAACGACGAATACGCCGACGGCCGCGACATGAGCTGGCTGTGGGACGTGGACTTCACCTCGCTGCGCGGCACCGGCGTCAAAGCCGTGTCCGGCGTACGCGCGTGGGACATGGCCCTGCGCCTCGAATACGATCAGGTGCCGGTCGAATCGGTCAGCACCGACCTGGAGGAATCGGTCGTGAACTTCGTGAACGCGAATTCTGGCACCCCCAAACACATCTACTGCACGTACACGGCCATGCTGAAAACGCGTGCCGCGCTCGCCAAAATCGCCGACGTGGCCGACGCCGGCGTGGGCAAGTGAGCGCCGCGCGAAACGAAACCGCGCAATCGCAAAGCAAAACAGCGGAAGGAAGACGAGGAGACGATATGAGCCAGGTCATCGACATCGTGTCGCTGTATCCGAAGGATATGAACATCTACGGCGATTCCGGCAACGTGCTCACCATCCAGCGCCGGCTCGCGCTGTACGGCTACGAGCCGCGCGTACACGCCTACAACCAGGGCTGCGACTGGCCCGAGCACGTGGACATGATTCTGGGTGGCGGCGGCCAGGACACCGGCCAGAAGAAGATCATCGACGACTTCTTCCAACGCGCCGACCTGCTGCGTTCGCTCGCGGCGGACGGCGTGCCGATGCTGATGATCTGCGGCCTGTACCAGCTGTTCGGCGAGTATTTCGAAACGGTCGACGGCTCCCGACTCGACGGCATCGGCGTGATCGGCGCGTACACGGTCGGCCAGGAAACACGCATGATCGGCAATCTTACGGAAACCTCCGCCGATTTCGGCAAGATCATCGGCTACGAAAACCATTCCGGACAGACGTTCCTGCGTGACGGCGTGCAGCCGCTCGGCACCGTCGAACAGGACGGCACCGGCAACAACGGCGAGGACCATACGGAAGGCGCGCGCGTCCACAACGTGATTGGCACGTACATGCACGGCTCGCTGCTGCCGAAGAATCCCGCGATCGCCGATTTCCTGATCCGCACCGCCGTCGAACGCCGTTACGGCACGTTCGATCCGGCCGCCGCCGGACAGACGGACGCGCAACGGGCCGCCCTGCATCGCATCGACGAAATCGCCGACCGTGCTCGCCGCGTGGCCATGTCCCGTCCACGCTGACGGCTGCCATGCCGGTTCGCCGGCAATCGCACCGCCTGCGCTGAACGCCGGATATCCGCCACTTTTTATGCGATTGACCGGTTTCGCTCGGCGCAGATGTGAAGAAAATGCGATAGAGTGGTACCACCATCACCTAAAGGAGGACATCATGGCTGATTTTAATTTTGGTGACGGCCTGCGCAAGGTCTTTCTCGCCGGCGTCGGTGCCTTGGCGACCACTGTTGAGAAGAGCCAGGAAATCGTTGACGATCTCGTCAAGAAGGGCGAGCTGACCGTCGAGCAGGGCAAGGCCCTCAATGCCGAACTCAAGCACAAGGTCGAAGAGGCTAAGGAAGCCCCTGAGGCCAAGGATGCAGCCCCGGCCGAAACCGAAGACAAGGCCGAGTAGCTCCAGTCTTTCGTATCGCCGTCTGCCGCGCATGTGAGCGCCCGGACGGCGATTTGCTATGCCCGCGCGACGCCGGCGAAACGTTCGTCTGGCATCGCGGGCTTTCCAGCCGATTTCCCAACCGTTTGCGAGCAGTGACATGTCTTTGAAACACCCATCCGACAAGCCGGACGCGGCACGCCCCGAAAGCGTGGAGCCCGTCACGCTGTCCGACAGGGTCAACGCGGTCATCAACCCCACGGCCGACCCTTCGCCGGACGCCGCCTCCCAAGCAAACGGACTGACGGATGAGCTTGCCCACGAATCCGCGGACGATGCCGGCGAAACGGACGATACCGGCAAAGCGGCCGGTGCCAACGCGCAATCGTCCGAAACCATCGGCATCTTCGGAGCGCGCAAAGACACGTTCTCCGCGCGCTACCATCTGACCCGCCGCGGCAAATTCCGGCGTCTTGCGCAAATCGCGCAGATCGCCAACAAATTCGACGTGATTCACGGACTCACGCCCGTCAAAATGCGTCTCATGCTCGAAGCGCTCGGCCCCACGTTCGTCAAGGTCGGACAGATCCTGTCCATGCGCTCCGAAATCCTGCCGCAATCGTTCTGCGACGAACTGTCCAAACTGCGCGCCGACGCCGACCCCATGCCATACAGCACGGTGCTGCAGGTGCTTGAGGACGAATACGGCCGGCCCGTGGACGAGATCTTCGACCATATCGACCCCACCCCGCTCGGCTCGGCCAGCCTTGCGCAGGTGCATCGTGCGAAACTGCTCACCGGCGAGGACGTGGCCATCAAAGTGCAACGTCCGGGCGTGCGCGAAACCATGGCGCAGGACGTGTCCATCATGCGCACCATCGCGGGAATCGCCACCAAAACCATGCGCAGCGCGCAGGTGGTGGACCTGTCCGGCGTGGTCGAGGAACTGTGGGACACCTTCGAATCGGAAACCGACTTCCTCATCGAAACGCGCAATCTGGCGGAATTCAAACGATTCTGCGAACGCTACAAATACATGGACTGCCCGAAGCCGTACCCGGAACTATGCACCGAACACGTGGTGGTCATGGACTACGTGGAAGGCATCTCCGTCTCCCATCCGGACGAGCTGCTTGCAGCCGGCTACGACCTGAAGGAAATCGGCACCAAACTCGTGGACAACTACGCCACGCAGGTACTCGACGAAGGCTTCTTCCACGCGGACCCGCACCCCGGCAACATCATGGTGCGCGGTGGGCAGATCGTGCTGCTCGACCTGGGCATGACTGGCCGGCTCAACGCCAAAACCCGTTCCGTGCTGAAGGACATGATCTTCGCCGTGGCCGAGCAGGATTCCCCCAAGCTTGCCGACGGTCTGCTGCGTTTCGCCGGAGCTGAGGCCGATCCGGAGGATTATCCGGCATTGCTGGCCGATCTGGACGTGATCGTCAAGGAATTCGGCACAGTGGACCTGGCCGAACTGGACATCGCCGCCATGCTGACGGCCCTGACGCAGATGGCGCAACGCCACGGCATCGAAGTGCCGAGCACCGTCACCACGGTCGGCCGCGCGCTGGTCACGTTGGAGGGATTGCTTGACGAATTCATTCCCGACGTGAACATGATCCAGATCATCTCCGACCACATCGCGTCGAGCACGTCGAAGAAGGATTTCGCCAAGAACGAGACGAAATCGCTGGCTCTCGAAAGCCATCAGGCGCTGCACAGTCTGCTTGCCGCCGCCAACGAGCTGAAAGTGGCGTCCCGCATGCTCACGCGCGGCCAGCTGCGCGTCAATATGGAGATGGTCGGTTCGCAGGAGCCGATCCACCTGCTCGCCAACATGGTGAACAGGCTTACGATGGCGCTTATCGTGGTCGGCCTGTTCATCGGCTCGTCGATTGTGTATTACGCGGGCATCAAGCCGGTGATTTTCGGCATTCCGATTGTCGGTTTCCTTGGCTACGTGATCGCGTTCATCCTGTCCGTCTGGATTGTGTTCGACATCTACTTCAAAGGACGCGATTCGAAGAAGCGGTAGCCGGGCGTCTTGCGTTGCGGGTGGCTTGTGTTGCGGCGCGCTCGCATTCGTGTTGGTGATTGCGTTCATATCTGCGTTTGCGATTGCATTTGCGTTCCCGGATTATTTGATAGGACACGGCTTTTTGCTGAATAATCAGACAAGTTGTCAATGATTTCACTCCCCCTAATATGGACCCATTGACGGGGTACTGTTTTGGTGGCATAATGCTCAATGTCGACGATGACATCACCACCCGGTTCCCATGGAGGAGAAGACATGCAGGCCGGGAAATCCCAGCGAAGCGTGCTCGCGCTCGTGATCACCTGTGCCCTGATTCTTGGATTTGGTATCCCCCTTATTCCCCTTGTCGGAGTGGATTCCGCCGAAGGGACGGAGGTCTCCGCCGCTTCCGACGTTGCCACCGTCTCCGCCGAAAACAGCCTGCAGAACGGCAGTTTCGAACAGCCGGACGTGTACCAGTACCGTGAAACCAGCGATGTTCCGTATTGGAAATCCACCACGACTTCAGGCAACATCGAAATCGGCAGTGTCTTCAAAAACGGCAACGGAGACAATGACTCCCTGCACATGCGCACCGGCGAGAAAGTGGCCGCGGCCGAAGGCAGCCAATTCGGCAAGCCGGCCACGTCGAACGGCAACTATTCGATCTACCAGCGGCTCGCCACCACACAAGGCGCGAAATACCGATGGTCCCTGAAACACAGGGCGCGTCCGTCCGGTTCGAAGAGCGGTTTCGATACACTCGCGGTCATCACCGCGGACACGCATGGCGCCGAACCGCCATCGTTCTCATGGGGTAGCGGCACCGACCTGTTCCACAACATGTTCGAGTGGATGTTCGGCAACGGTTGGGACAGCCCCGGCTGGACCTTCCCCGACAGCGGCGAAGGCACGTTCAAGCTCTGCTCCGCCACCTTGGGCAACGGAACGGTCAACGGCTACCAGAGCCACTGGTACCGCGCCGGCAATGACTGCTCCGACACCGAGCATTTCCCCATCACCTGGACGATCACATTCGTCAGCAGCGTCTTCAACCAGTACACGCGCAACGGATGGAACGAATACGAAGGAGAATTCGCGGCGGACGGCGACGACACCGTATTCGCGCTGGCGCCTACAACACGCTCAACGGCAACCTCGCATACGGCAATCTCGTGGACGACGTGTCCGTTGCCGCGGAAGGCGGCGACGGCGGCAACCTCGTGACCAACGGCGGTTTCGAATCGCCATCGCTTACCAAGGACGGCGAAACGGGCTCCGCCAACGCTCCAGCCAACGCCGCAACGCAGCGGCCCGCACCCCGCATCACGCCGCCGATTGGCCGCATAGCCTCACCGTCTCAGTCCGCTAATAAAAGGCGATTAGCCAGTCTTACCGACTCGGCAATCGCCCTTCCATATTTTGTCCCGCGAAAGCCTTTCGAGGCCGACGTGGGTGCCGTTAGAGCGTGGGAATCGCCATATGCAACGACGAAACTGAATAATCGGTGAAATCGTGAGCGAAAACCGGCAAACTGGGCTACGCTCGTAACAAGTGGCTCATTGCGCGCGCAAATGCGGTGAGCAGGGTCAATCGCAAGGGAGGATGCCCATGTCAAAGTCGTTTCTCAAGAAAGCGCTGCTCGGCGGCGCGGTGGCGGCGGGAGCCGCGGTGTGGGCGATCGCCCCGCGTTCCTTCTCCGACAAGCGCCGTCATTATGTGCCGGCCGTTCCGGACGTGTGGTACGCGCACCGCGGCCTGCATGACGCCGGTTCCGGACTCACCGCGCAATACGCCAACGAAAGCGGCGAATACGTGGCGCTCGCCCGCCGCATGGCCATGAAAGCCGGGTACGGCAGCCCTGATACGCCCGGCGTGATTGCCCCTGAAAACTCGCTTGCCGCGTTCGCAGCCGCCTGTGAAGCCGGGTACGGTATCGAACTGGACCTGCAGATGACGCGCGATGGCGAGGTCGTGGTGGTGCATGACGGCGACCTGATGCGTGTTGCCGGAGATCCGCGCCGTATCGCCGATCTCACGTATGACGAGCTGACTCGTATTCCGCTGTTCCCGACCGACGCTCCGGGCGCATGCAAGGCCGCGCCGCTGCCGTTGGCGTTGGAGGAACCGCCGCTGGTCACCACGCCGGACAACGCGCCGGAAGGCTACTACCAGCATGTGCCGCTATTCGCCGACGTGCTCAAAGTGGTCGCCGGCCGCGTGCCGCTGATCGTGGAATATAAGTTCGACGATAATTCGAAGTGGGATCCGCACGACGTGGAGCTTATGGAGAAGGGCGACGCGTTGCTGCAGGCATACTCCGGCAAGTATGTGATCGAATCGTTCAATCCGGCGGCCGTGAACTGGTACAAGGAGAACCGTCCGGAAGTGTGCCGCGGCCAGCTGTCTTGGTGGCCGTACGGCGAGGACAAGCCCACCGATCCGGTGGCGCTCGGCAAGGAATACGCGGCCGGCGCGCTGGTATTCGACTGGATTTCCCGTCCTGATTTCGTTGCCTACGATTGGAAGGGCGGCAACAGCCCGCAGGTGAAGCTGGCCCGGTTCATGGGTGCGGTGCCGGTGTCGTGGACCGTGCGCAGCCGCGACGAATACGCGCAGTGCTGCGACCAGTTCGACCGCCACATCTTCGAAGCGTTCGTGCCCGACGAGCAGTAGCCGACTGATAGTTGCCCGGCGAGCGACAGCAGCCGGGCGCTAGTCGACGGACTATGATCGACAGGCGACAGCCGGTTTTATATGGTTTCGGCCTGCCATCGCATGATTGGTGCGGTAGCAGGCCGAATTTTTATTCGATTGATTTATTCCGATTGGCAGCTCAGTCGATCACGCCGTACAGACGGTCGCCGGCGTCGCCCAAGCCCGGCACGATGTAGCACTTGTCGTTGAGCTTCTCATCGACGGCGCACAGCACCAGCTTGAACTTGATGGACGGGTCGAGGTTTTCCTCAACGAACTTCAGACCTTCCGGAGCGCCCAGAATGCACACTGCGGTGATGTCCTTCGCACCGCGCTCGGCCAGATAGTGGGTGGCCGCAACGAGCGTGCCGCCGGTGGCGAGCATCGGGTCGATCAGGAAGCACTGACGGCCGGTGAGATCCTCCGGCAGACGGTTCGCGTACGTGATCTGCTGGGTCGGGTTCTCCTCGTCGCGCTTCATGCCGAGGAAGCCGACTTCAGCGGACGGAATCATCTTGGTCATGCCGTCCAGCATGCCCAGACCCGCGCGCAGCACCGGCACGATAATCGGAGCCGGGGCGGCGATGTGCTTGCCGATCATCGGAGCCACCGGGGTTTCGATGGGCTTGTCCACGACTTCGATGTCGCGGGTGGCTTCGTAGGCCTCGAGCATCACGAGTTCGGAAACGAGCTCGCGGAACGTGGAGGACGGAGTGTTCTTGTCGCGAAGAACGGTGAGCTTGTGGTCCACCAGCGGGTGGTTCAAAACATGAATATCCATGGTTTCTAAGCGTAGTCCATGTATCGGCTGTTCGGCAACGTGCCGGTAGGTCGGGCAGATGAAACCCAGATGAGCGCCGATCGGATGGCAATCGAAAATCGCAAGAAAGCCAGAGAAAATCAGGAAAACATCAAAAGAGGAGAAAAGCGCCGAACCACGAAAGCGCCTGTCGGCGCAAAGGCCGCTCGCAGCGGCAAAAAATGGAGCCCGGGGCTATGCATGGCCCGGCGCGAATTCCTATTGTACAGTCGCGCTCGACGCTTCGCAGCGCCGTGTCGCGTGGGGTATGAAACGGGGGAAAATTACGGAAAGCGGCGGTGGAAAGCAGTAGTGGAAAACGACAGTGGAACGGCCTATTCCAATCGTCCGCGCCGCCACAGATTCGCCCCGTGGCGGAAATCCTTGGCCGTGGCGAACAGGTTGCCGGCTGTGTGCATCAGTTTCGCAGCCTTCGCGCGCGCCCGCTTCTCAACGGCCGACGGGTGGCTGCCGGCCGCAGCAGACGTAGCGGAACCGTCGGAAACATCAGATGATCCGGCCTCGCTGGAACCGCCCAGCGAAGCCAGTTTGCGCGCTTCGATACGCAATCCCAACGCAACCACGTCGGTGAAGGCGGCGGCCCGCTCAAGTGCCACGGCGAAATCGCCTGTAAACGCGCCGGCCAAAATCGAATCGGCGGTACGTGCGATGTCGTCTTCCGTCGGTGCCTGGTCCACGCCGGCAATCGCGGAAGCGGTGGTGGCGACGGGCTCGCCGACGCGCCACAGTCGCGCGATCGATTCGCGGTTCTTCCGCATCCACGTACGCAGCAGATACAGTCGCCACAGAATGCCCGGCAGCGAGTCGGGGTCGGCATGGCTCCACAGTTCGGCGATCACGTCCACGCCTTCGCGGTCCACCAGCGTCAGCACGCGTTCCACCAGTTCGGCGTCCTGCGTGTGGTGCACGCGGTCAAGCAGCGCCGCGGCCGACGCATGGCACATTTCGTTGATTTCCGCCGGATCGGCGCCGCCGGCGATATTGTCGGCCATCATCTGGTCGAGCTGGCCGGGGCGTGCCGGACGCGGCGAACCGGTGTTCGTGAAACCGGCGGAACGGCTGGGAACGACTGAACCGGAACCGTAGTGCATGTTAGTAGACAATGGGGGAGACCTTCTGAATGTCGATGATGCTGGGGCCTTGCGGTGTGTCGATGATGAACAGCGACATGGCGGTGCCGGTAGGCATGTATGGCGATTTTGCGATGAGCTGCTTGGCAAGCTGCTTACGTGCGCACAGGCCGCGCAAATGGTCGTACATGCCGCCGATGACCGGCCGGTGCATGCAGATGGCCGTGGTTTCGCGGCTGCTGAGCGTCTGCGTGATCTGCTCGCGGAACGCCAGCCATGAGACCGCCGGATGCTCGGCGAACGCGTCCTCCGTCAACGCGTTGATGTGTTCCATCGGCCGTTCGGTCTGCCAGCTCAGCACCTGCAACGTCTCCTGGCAGCGCAGCCACGGCGAGGTGGCCAGTCGCGTCGGGTTGAAACAGGCGAGCTCGCGGTTGAGGGCGAACGCCATCGCCGCGCCTTTCGGCGTGATCGGACGGTTCGCGTCGGTGCCCTTCCACGACTTGCGCGATTCAGCCTTCGCATGGCGTACGATTAGCAGATTCTGCGCGGTCGCGGCACCCTCCTGCACGCGGTCCACGAACACTGCCAACGTGTCCTTATCGGTCGAATGGGACAGTATTTTGCGCGCCTCACGCACGGAAACCCAGACGATATCGTTGATCTCGCCCACGTCCGCGCGGTGCACCGGGCCGAACGCGTCCAGCAGATGTTCGGCGTCGTCGGCGGAAATCGGCTGCGCCATCCAATACAACGTGTGCTTGGTGTCGGCCGTGCAATCGTGCGAATGCCGGGTCTTCTTGCCCTCTTCGGACAACGGGTATTCGACTTCGCACAGATACGGTCCGAGTTTGACCGGCGACCCCGTCTCTTCGCCGATTTCACGCACCGCCGCATGCCGATGCGTCTCGTTCTGCTCGAGCTTGCCTTTCGGCCAGCTCCAATCGTCATACTTCGGACGGTGCACGATACATACTTCAATGCTGTCGAGCTGTTCCTGCGCAGATTTGCTACTGGCGATCGCAGGATCGTTCGCGATATCGCTGCCCGCCTTCCATCGCCATACGATGCCGCCGGCGGCTTCCACGATGCGTCTCATCTTTTCGCTCATATTGTCCTATTCTAGGCTGGGCCGGGCTGGCGGCGGCGCGTGACGTCCGAACATACAGAAAATGGCCGGGCCCGCAAAGTGCGGAACCGGCCATTCGCCTCGATCGATCAGTGCCTTACCGGTCGACGCGTGTGTTTCTTGATGAGGTATTCCTGGCTGTCGACCAGCGGTCGACCTTCCTCATCCTTGCAATGGCGCACATAGGTGCCATCGGCCTGCATATGCCAAGACGCGGTGGAATCGGCCATCTGCAAATCGACGTACTTGATGAGCTCGTCGATCTGCTCCGGAGCCACAATGCGGACCAGCGCTTCGACTCGACGGTCGAGGTTGCGGTGCATCAGATCAGCGGAACCAATCCACACTTCCGGACCGGCCGCAGGGCCTTCGCCAATCTGCGGGCCATCGGAGTTGGCGAACGCGTAAATACGGCTGTGCTCAAGGAAACGGCCCAGGATCGAACGTACGCGGATGTTCTCGGAAAGTCCCGGAACGCCCGGCTTGAGCGCGCAGATGCCACGTTCCACGATGTCGATCTTCACGCCGGCCTGGCTTGCACGGTACAGCGCGTCGATGGTCTTCTCGTCGACGATGGAATTGACCTTGATCTTGATCCACGCTTCCTTGCCGGCGCGTGCGGCGTCCTCCTCGCGGCGGATGCGCTGAATCAAGCCGGAACGCACGGTGCGCGGCGCCACCAGCAGACGGTGGAAGCTCGACTTCGGCGCGTAGCCGGACAGCTGGTTGAACAGGCGGGTCATATCCTGGCCGACCACCGGATCGCAGGTCAGCAGGCCCAGGTCGGTGTAGATGCGGGCGGTCTTCGGATTGTAGTTGCCGGTGCCCACGTGGCAGTAGCGGCGCAGGCCGTCGGCTTCCTGACGCACCACAAGGCTCAGCTTGCAGTGGGTCTTCAGGCCGACGATGCCGTACACCACGTGCACGCCCGCGCGTTCCAGCTTGCGGGCCCACGCGATGTTGGCGTCCTCGTCGAAACGCGCCTTGATCTCGACCAGCGCCAGCACCTGCTTGCCGGCATGCGCGGCGTCGATCAGCGCGTCGATGATCGGCGAATTGCTGGACGTACGGTACAGCGTCTGCTTGATGGCCAGCACCTTCGGATCGGCCGCGGCCTGCGCCAGGAACGCCTGCACGGACGTCGAGAAGGAATCGTACGGGTGATGCAGCAGGATGTCGCGCTCGCGGATGGCGGCGAAAATGTCCTGCGCACGGGACGATTCGACTTCGGCGATCTGACGATTGGTGGTCGGAATGAACGGACGGTACTTGAGATCCGGACGGTCGATGCTGCCGAGCTCGAACAGCACGGTCGCGTCAAGCGGCGCCGGCAGGCGGTAGACCTCGTCGGCGCTCACGCGCAGCTGGTCGGCGAGCAGCTGGGACAGGAACGGGCTGGTCTCGTCGGAGATCTCCAAACGGATCGGCGGTCCGAAACGACGGCGCAGCAGTTCCTTCTCCATGGCGTTGAGCAGGTTCTCGGCATCATCCTCTTCCACGTCGATGTCCTCGTTACGGGTGACGCGGAAGGAGCGGGCCTCCTTGATGATCATGCCCGGGAACAGGGATTCCAGGTGGGCGATGATCAGGTTCTCCATGGTGATGAAGCCATAGCGCACGTTGGTGCTCTCGTCTTCGGTCAGATCGTCGACCGGCACGAGTCGGTTCAGGTTGCCAGGAACCTTCACGCGGGCGAAGTGCGACTTGCCGGATGCCGGATTCTCCACCAGCACGGCGAGGTTGAGGGAACCGCCGGAAATGTACGGGAACGGGTGGGCCGGATCCACGGCAAGCGGCGTCAGGACAGGGAACACCTGCTGACGGTAGTAGCGCGACAGGCGCTCCTGCTCGGCCGCGGTGAGCTTGTCCCAGCTCAGCAGCACGATCTGTTCCTTCGCCAGGTCGGGGAGGATGTGATCGATGATGTAGTGCGCGTGCTCGTCCTGCAGGCGGTGGGCCTGCTCGCTGATGGCGCGCAGCTGCTGCCTCGGGCTCAGTCCGGAAGCGGCCGTCACGGCGATGCCGGTGTCGATGCGGCGCTTCAGGCCGGCCACGCGGACCATGAAGAACTCGTCGAGGTTGTTCGCGAAGATCGCGGCGAAGCTCGCGCGTTCGATGACCGGCAGGTCCTCATCCTGGGCAAGCTCGAGGACGCGCTTGTTGAACTTCAGCCAGCTCAGCTCACGGTCGAAGAAACGGTCATTCGGCAGCGGTTCCTCGCCTGCCTGAAGCTCGCGCTTATCGTTCTTATCGGTCTCAGCGATATGCTCAGCTATCTGGCTGCGCAGGATCGCCTTTGAGGGTGCGTCAAAAATCTGTGCCATAGTTATCTACTTTATCCTCAAGTGCTTGGAATGTCTTGCAGAACTCAGGAAAATTAAGCAGGAGTTAACATTCGTTCGCCGAGTTGGTGAAATATGCTTCCGACACGCCGTTTTTTCGGGGCAAATGAACGTGAATGAACAGGCAAGCGTTGCGATTCGCACAGCATGGAGCATTTTTGCGATTCTTGCGATCGAAAAGCAACAGTTGCGATAAATACGGAACATCGTCCCGTTTCGGTTTGCACTTGCCGCAATGGCGAGCATAATTACGAAGTACAAGAACAACTGAAGAGCAGAGCCCCACAAGGTGTGTATGACCGAGATAGGTTGTTACGTTGAACGGGCATTGGATAGACTTACCGTTACGACGATGTTGTTGTGCAGCGATTCTGTTCCGAAGATTCTTGCAGGAAGGCCCGCTTCGGCGGGTCTTCCTTTTTTGTTGCGTTGCGCCGTGCTGCGTTGCGTAATGTCTTGCGATGTGCCGAATCGCGTTGCGGTGGATAAGTGTGGATGACACGCCGAGGGTGTGGATAACCCACATTCTCCGACCACAGGTGCCGTTTCGGCTTGAATCCATGTGCGGTTTCGTTTTTCAATCGGCGGTATGAGCGATGCAATTTCTTCATTACAGGTCCCTCCGGTCCCATTGCCGTCATACGGAGGCCGTGACGCACGCGTGACGTGTTCGCCGAAAATCCGGTCGCAGCCAGCGGCCAGAGTGCGGCAGCCGACTCGATCCCAGCAAACCGTTCGGCGGGAAACAGCCCCGCCGCAACGGTTCTATACGCCACAGAACGCCATGGACGCGCGAACGTCGGCACGATGGGCCGGGCCTGCCGTGGCGGGCGGTTTCATGGGTTCGCCGTTGGAATCGTCATCCACACGGATGAAACCCGTTGAAGCGCAACCGGAACCTGCTCCACTCAACGTCGTGGTGGTCGGATCCGCCGTCGCCGGAGTCGGTGCCAGCACGTTGGCGGCGCTGCTGGCCCGCGAACTAACGGAACGTGGATGCAAAAGCGTGCTGGTAGACGCAGATCTCAACGGTGGCGGTCTTGACGTGCTACTCGGTGTGGAAGATGAAGACGGTTCACGCTTCGGAGACATCAGCGCCCCGCTCGGCAAAGTGGACGGCAAAGCGCTGCTGCGAGAACTGCCCGTGTGGGATGGCGTGCCGCTGCTGGCCTGCAATCCCTGGCGAAGCGAAACCCCGCAATCCTGGGAGATCCAGGCATGCATCCGCGCGCTCGCGCAGGTGAAGGACGCGGTGATCGTGGACGCCGGGCAATGGCGTGGACTCGATGACATTCCGGAACTGGCCCAGGCCACACACATCACCGTGGTCGAAATGACGGTGCTCGGACTGGCCCGAGCCAAAGTGGCCATGAAATCGCGTGGAACGGCGGAACGGCAGAAACATGGCCATATCGTCGGCGTTGAACCGCGCGGCGTGGCGCGTGGACGTGGCGTGACCACGCTGGAAGAGACGGAAAACTATCTTGGCCATTCCCTCGCGGCGGTTGTCAAACCGGACGCCAAGCTGTGCGGCGAACTGTTGGACGGCCTGGGCCTGCGCAGGCCGAACCGCCAAACCGTCAAAGCCTTGGCCGCGCTCACGGATGAACTGCAGGAATCGTTGGAAGGCAAGCGGGTGAAGCATGGAACTCGGACCCCTTAGCGCCATCGCCTCGCAGCCGGGCGTCACGGACATCGCGGTGACCTGCGACGGCACGGTTTGGGCGGATTGCGGCCAAGGCATGCAGGAAGTATGTCTGCTGCGCCGATGCTTTCCGTCAGCGCAGTCGATTCGTGAATTCGCAGCGCGATTATGCTCGCAACTTGGCCGACGGCTTGACGACGCCTGCCCGATCGCCGACGCCTCCACCGTGGACGGTCTGCGCGTGCACGCCGTCATCGCACCACTGGTGCCGCAGGGCGCGGCCATCAGCATACGATTGCCCGACGCGGTCTCGCCCGATCTGGAATCGTTGGCGCGCAACGGCATGTTTCCAGCCGAATGGCTGCCCCTGCTGGCCGGACTGGTGTCCCGCAAGGCAAGCGTGCTGGTGACAGGCGGCACCGGTGCCGGCAAAACCACGATGCTCAAAGCCATGCTGATGCGATGCCCGCCGAACGAGCGCATCGTCACCGTCGAGGAAGTGCGCGAATTGGGCATGATCCAACATGCCAACCACGTGTCTCTGGTCACACGCGAAGCCAACACGGAAGGTGCCGGCGGCATAGGCCTTTCCGAACTGATCTGCGCGACGCTGCGCATGAGACCGGACCGCGTGGTGGTCGGCGAATGCCGTGGCGGTGAAGTCGTGGATCTGCTCAGAGCCTTGAATTCCGGGCATCGAGGCGGCATGACCACATTGCACGCCAATCAAGTGGAGGCGGTTCCGGCGCGATTGGTCTCATTGGGTTTGTTGGCCGGATTGGAGCCACGCGCCACGGCGGCGCTCGCCGAGGATGCGTTCGACGTGGTGCTTCATGTGGAACGTATCGCCGGCAGACGGCGCATTGCGCAGGTCGGCAGATTGGAAGCGGTGGAAGGGCGATTGCATGGGCGTCTGCTGGCCGCCTGGGATGGCCGTACGGTCCGTGCCGGCCAACGCTGGGATGGATTCATGAGCCGATGGAGCGCATGATGCGTGATGCGTGTGGTTGGGAATATTGCGCCGCATGGCTGGCGTCGATGGCCGTCTGGCTGTGGCTGAACCGGAACGCGGAATGGGCGGGATCGCGGCGATTGCAGCGTGTGCTGGTTCACTTCGGGCTTCGTTCGGCTGACGATAGCGGCGGGGCCGATGGAGATGGGACCTGCGACGATGAATCCGACGGGCATGGCAGAACAGTCCGGAACGATGGGGAAAACCGGGATGCATCGCCACGGATGCCGACCATCGGCGCTGCCGCATGCGTGGCCGCGCTGCGGGCGTCCGTACGCAGCGGAGCCACCTTGGTCCAAGCGTTCGAGGAATTACAGGGCGCTCCTTTCGCAGTGCCTGAACTGACCCGTTTCCGTATTGACATGGCCGTACGAAGCCGCTGCTCGCTTCAGAAACAACACAAGCATGTGGATCAGCTTGGTGCGGAACTTCATGCGGCCTGCACGTTGAGTCTGCAGTTGGGCTGCGAGATGAGCCGATGCCTGGAGGCCGTCGCGGCGTCGTTGAAGCGGCGACGGCTGCTCGACGACTTGCGTGCCAACGCTTTTGCCATGCCGCAGGCCACGGTGAAGCTGCTGATGGCATTGCCGTTACTGACGGTGATGCTAGGGGAATGCATGGGAGCCCATCCCTTGCGATTCCTTGTGGAAGACGTGAAAGGATGGATGTGCCTCGGCTTCGCCGGCTGCTGTTATGCCTTCGGCTGGTATTGGATTCGCAGGCTGATGCGGCAGGAGCATGTGCGATGAGCTTGGCATGGCCGATGCTGGCAGCGGTGGGCGCCGCTGGCGCGACATGGCTGTATGAATGGTCGCCAGCCAGAAATCCGCCCGATTCCGACGTGCGGTCATGCGATCTGCCATTGCCCTTGATATTGGAAATGTTGAGCGTGGCGATACGTCAAGGAGCGTCCATTCCACGCGCGCTGATTGCGGTCGGAAACATTGTGGAAGGCGAGTTCGGCGGTGGATTGCGCTCGGCTGGAGAACGGCTGAATAGTGGCATGCCATGGAATGAGGCATGGCCTGACGATGATGATTGCGCCGTGGTCCGTGACGCATTCTCCTCATCATGGTCGAGCGGCTCCTCGCCAGTGAATCGGTTGGCAACCGCAATCGAGCAGCTGGATTGGGATGAACGGTCGCGGATTGAACAGTCGGCGGCGAAACTGTCGATTCGGTTGTTGCTACCGACCGGCCTGTGCATGCTGCCGGCCTTTGTCGCCATTGGCGTGATTCCGGCGGTGATGTCGTTTCTGTAGCGGCCGATTCGCCATGGGGTAGTGCGGGTTGGTGCGAATTGGCTCAAATTTGCTCGAATCGGACCGCGGTCGGAATGACGGATGATGCGCGGTCCGTTCCGTCATGCCCTAATCGCTTGTGGATAAGTGTGGATGACACGCCGAGGGTGTGGATAACCCACGTTCTTCGACCACAACCCACGAAAACCATGCCATCGCCGATGCCAATACCTGACACTGAGCGTACCCGGTCAATCGGCCGGGATTAGCCGAATGAAAGGAGCGTCATGAACGACGCAATGTCAATCAATGTCGATGGTTCGCCGGGTCTGATGGGTCGCGTCGGCCAGAAGTTATGTGCGGCCAAGGAACGTGCCAATAAGGCGGTCTGCCTATTGGACGCGCGCATGCGCCTGCTGACCGCCGAGCCGGAGAAGGGCGCGGTCACCGCCGAATACGCGGTGGTGCTGGTGGCGGCCACGGCATTCGCCGCGGTTCTGATCGCCATCGTGAAATCGGATGTCGTGAAAACGCTGCTGACCGGCCTCATCAAGAAAGCGTTGAGCGTGGGGTAACCATGCTTGCGCGATGGTGGAGACGCCATGCCCGTGACGCCGATTGCGGAACCGTCACCGCCGAATTCGCGGTGGTGCTTCCCTGCGTGGCCGCGGTGGCGATTCTGGTGCTGTGTTTGGGGCGTGCCTCCATAGTGTCCATGAACTGTCAGGACGCTGCGGCCGCCGGTGCGAGGGCCATGGCGATTGACGCCGGCGGCGAAGCGAAAGCCCGCGCCGCGGCGCAAACCATTGCCGGTGGCGGTTCCACGGTGTCGTTCGCCGCCAATGCGAACAGCGTCACCGTTGTGGTGCGTTGCCCGGTTGCGGCGGATCCGACCGGCGTGCTGCCCGCCAGCGTCGTGGGCAAGGCAACTCGGTATTTCTGATTGCGATGTTCATGACAGCGTGCTGTCCGTAACGGTTTTTGAAAGGCTTCCAATGCGCGGCAAGAAAGGAACGACTTCCGTGAAACATGACGTGAAACAGTATGTGCGACGAGTGTTGCATGTGTTGAAAGGCGCGGACGAAGGTTCCGGAACCATATCGGGAGTCGCGCTGATCGCAATCGTCGCGGCCATGCTCGGTGCGGTCGCCATGGCAGGCAATCTGCTGCTGTGCGTGCATCGCGCGCAGAATACGGCCGACCTGGCGTCGGTGGCCGCCGCGCAGTCGCTGCGTGACGGTGCCGCCGACCCGTGCGCGGCCGCATCGCGTACAACGTCGGGCAATGGAACCCGGCTCGAATCCTGTGCCATTGAAGGCGAGGATGCGGTGGTCGCCGTGCGGGCGGACACGCAGGTGCCGTTCGCACCGTGGGTCGTCCGGCAGTCACGTGCGGGGCCGATCACCTGTGATTAGACGATTGCCGAGAATAGCCGTTGCATGACGGCACGGAATGTTCAGCTGAAGGTAATGGGCAATCTGGCGCTTGACGTGAAACATGGTTATCGTACAAGTATGAGCAAGACGTCACATGCGAATACGACCGTTGCCGTGGTCTGCAATCCGACATCGAACAAAGGCAAGGGCGCCCAAGTGGGCGGTCATGTCATTGATCTGCTGCGCGGAGCCGGACGCAAGCATGGCTTCGACGTAATCGATGTGACCGGCACAAGCTTCGACGATTCCCTGGCCAACGCCCGCCGCCGCGGCGACGAATACGATTATCTGGTCGCGGTCGGAGGCGACGGCATGGTCGCGTTAGGCGCCAACGCAGTCGGCTGCTCCGGCAAACCACTCGGCATCGTGGCCATCGGCTCCGGCAATGATTTCGCACGCGGACTGGATTTGCCGGTCAATCGCGTCGAAACCGCCGTTGAAGGCATTGTCGGTGCGATTGTGCGCGGCACGCATATCGACGTGGACATGGGCTTGGTGACTTCGTTGCCTGACGGTCATGCCATCGATTCGACCGACGGAACCGATGTTTCACAGTCGCGCTCGCCGATCGACCGCTATTATGCGGGCATGCTGTCGTGCGGTTTGGACGCAAGCATCAACGACCGCGCCAATCATTCGCATCTGCCGAATGGCTCGCTGCGGTATTTCGCCGCGGTCATCGTGGAGTTGACTCACATGAAAAGCTACGGATACCACATCAAGGCCACGCTGGCCGACGGTTCGGTGGAGGAGCGGGATATCATCTCGCCACTGCTCACCGTGGCCAATTCCCGCCATATCGGCGGCGGCATCGAGGTGTCCCCGTATTCACGGTTCGCGGACGGACTGCTTGATCTGGTGTGGCTTGACCATGTGCCGAATTTCCGGGAGTGTGTGGACGCGGTGGCACGCGCCTACCACGGCCGACTGCTGGGCAGCCATGCTTTCGGATGGAAGCGGGTGCGCGACATTGAAATCACCCGCGCCACCGAAGGGGATGAGCCTCCGGTGTTGATGGCCGATGGCGAATACGTGGGCCATTTGCCGGTGAAGGTCTTAGCCAAGGACAGTGCGCTGCGTGTGCTGGTGCCGCCGGCCGTGGCGGAAGCGCAGGCGGCCGACAGCGAGGAACGGGTGTTGGAAACCATCAAACGTGACGGTCGTGACCCTCTTACCGGTAGATTCCTCGCCTGACGTCGTTTTCCGTCAGCCAGCCGGTGCCGCTCGATGCCCCTCCGGACACTGAACGGCCGTTATATGTTGCTTGCCGGCGGAAATGATGCGTGTGGGAGCACCGTCACAGATATTCGTCCAAATGCAGCGTCTGTGCCGCCACCTGCCTGACAATGTCATCGTCAATGTCAGGATGCAGTCTGATCAGCGAGATCAAGCCGACGATCAGCGTGTAGAAGGTCTCATGCTCGTTGCGGATCGGCATGCCGTGCTTTTCCTCGAATTCACGTACCGTGGAACCGCACAGGTATTCGGAAATGCGGTCCGCGGCCCGGTCGATGAACCTCAGATACAGTGCAGCGTTGCCATCCTCGATGAGACGTTGGCTGAACGGGCCCTCATCGGCGATGAGCGAACGGGTCAGCCGCACCACATCGTCAAGCGCCTTCGAGATGTTGCCGGCCTCGCGATGCTCGTTCCACTCTTCCAGGCGGGCGATGACTTCGCTGATGACATCGTCGAGCACGGCACCCGCAACCTGGTCTTTGTCTTGGAAATAGTGGTAGAAAAGCGATCTGGTCATGCCGACCCGTTCGGCGATATCGCTGATCGTGATCTTCGAAAACCCTTTTTCCAAGCAGATCTCACGTGCCGCCTGCACGATCTGCAAGCGACGCGCGTCTCCAATGGTGCTGGTGGACGCTTCCGGTTTCCCGGTCATGGCTCTCTCCTCCCAATCGCGTGGCAACGCCTTGTGCGGCATGGTGGTGACGCACGGGTTTTAGGCGCGCAACAGTCAGCGTTCGTGACCGACGGTACGCCGATCACACGGTTCATGTCTGATTTCCAGAGTACCGGCTGCGCCGGTTGTAGATCAGACAGACACGCGATGGACTTGCGGAGATGGTCGGCCTCGGCGCTTCCCGATTGGCGAACGTGTCGTAATTCATCGATACTCTAGAACACTACGGCGGAAGGAATTTGCGATGGCACTGGCACTGTATAGAAGGTATCGTCCCGACACGTTCGATGGCGTGATCGGACAGGATCAGGTCACGGTTCCGCTGATGCGTGCGCTTGACGAGAACAAGCTCACGCACGCCTATCTGTTCTCCGGACCGCGCGGCTGCGGTAAAACGAGTTCCGCGCGTATTCTGGCCCGTTGCGTCAACTGCGCCAAAGGTCCGACCTCGCATCCGTGCGGCGAATGCGCCAGCTGCCGTGACCTTGCCACCGGCGGCCCCGGCTCCATCGACGTGGTGGAAATCGACGCCGCCTCCCATAACGGTGTGGACGATGCCCGTGAACTGCGTGAACGTGCCGGATTTGCCCCGGCCCGCGATCGCTATAAAATCTTCATCCTCGACGAGGCCCACATGGTCACGCCGCAGGGCTTCAACGCGCTCCTGAAAATCGTGGAGGAGCCGCCGGAGCATGTCATGTTCATCTTCGCCACCACCGAACCGGACAAGGTGATCGGCACCATTCGCTCCCGCACCCACCACTATCCGTTCCGTCTGGTGCCACAGGAGGTCATGGGCCCGTATCTTGAGCAGATCTGCGCCGACGAGCATATCGAGGCCGAAGCGGGTGTGCTGCGCTTGGCCATGCGTGCCGGCGGCGGATCCGTACGTGACACGCTGTCCGTGCTCGACCAGCTGATGGTCGGTGCCGTCGACGGCAAGATTCCTTACGATTCCGCGGTCGCGCTGCTTGGTTTCACGCCGGACGCGCTTATCGGCGAGGCAATCGACGCCGTCGCCGACAAGAACGGCGAGGCGCTGTATGGCGTCATTCAAAAGGTCGTGGTCGGCGGATTCGACCCCCGACGTTTCGTTGAGGACCTGCTGGCGCGCGTGCGCGACCTGTTGGTGCTCACCTTGGGCGGTGAGCGTGCGGAAAGCGTGCTGTCTGACGACACCGCGACCGAGAACATGGACGATCTGCATCGCCAGGCGGCTTCGCTGGGATTGGCCGCGCTTACGCAGATGGCGGATACGATCAACGCCACGCTGGCCAACATGACCGGTGCGATTTCGCCGCGCATGCGCCTGGAACTGCTCGCCGCCCGCCTGCTTGCCGGTCGTGAGACGGGCGTGGTCGCGCAAGCCGCCGCACCATCGTCCGGCATGCCGGAAGCTGGGCATGCGGGCGGTGCCGCAGCGTCTGAATCGCAGCGTCCGTCCGGTTCCCGTAGGTACGCCGCGCAATCGGCACGTGGAAGGCATGCCGTGGAACCGTCCGCGGCTCCCACGAATCCGGCCGATGCCGTCGTTTCCGGAGCGGCCTCCGTATTGGCGGAAGTCCAGCAGGCGATGGGTGGACCTCTGTCGGAAGGCAGCGAGCCGGCCGCTTCAGCCGAGTCCAAGCCGGTTGAAACGCAGTCTGCGCCATCCAAACTATCCAATGCCGAAGCTTCCGCTCCCACCCAGTCCGTGGCTCAGTCCGCGCCCCAGCCTGCGGCAACGGACGATCGCACTCCCGACCAGAAGTGGGACGCGATCGTTGCCGGCCTGCCTGAGGATGTCCGTCGCTACGTGGACCGCGAGAAAGTGCCCCGCGTGCTGCTGGACGGGGCCAAAGGCCGACTGTGGATTAAATTCGACAAGTCGTTGAGCAAATACGCGTTCGCCAAGGCCGTGGCCAAGGAAGCGGTCGACGGCACCACCAATGTGGTGCAGATCGTGCGCGGCGAAGTGCATAAGGTGTTCGGCCCCGATGTCACTCTCGCGCCGGCCAAGAAGCTTGCCGACGGTTCCACCGCGGTGCCGTGGAGCAAGCTCAGCCCGGAAGAGCAGAGCAAGATCAACGCGCAGCTGGTGCAGGAACAGCTGAAGGCCGCCACATTGCTGACCGCGAACCTCGGCAAGGAGGTTGCCAAGGAGCCGGAAGATGACGATCCGTGGAACACCCCAATTCCGCAGACGCCCATCGCCGAAGGCAACGCCAACGACGTACAGCCGCCGGAACACCACGTAAAACATGTGGACGTGCCGGATGTGAGCGATGACGTCGATCCGTGGGCCACGCCACTGCCCACGCCGCAGACGGACGATCAGGAGCAAGGCCAACCGAATGGGCCGGAGCAGCCGCGGCAAAACCAGCCGGAACAGCACAGCGAACGACATAGCGCACGGCAAAGCGCCCGCGAAATGCAATCGCAACAGGCCCAGCAGCCGGCGTCATCGCCGGCAGGATTCGCGGATGACCCATGGGGAGCCCCCATGCCGGTGCAGGCGGGACCGCCGGAGCCTGAAGTCGCCCCGGAAGACGACGAATACTCCATGAGCGACGAATCGATCGGCGCATCGAACGCTTTGGACATGAACGACCTGAACAGGGTGTTCGAAGTGAAGAAAGTCGAGGAATTCAGCTCGGACGATCCGCATAATCCGCGCAACATGCAGGTGAAGAAAACACTTGACGACTGACACCGGCCACCGCACGTCGCATGTCGCTTATCGTACGGCGAGTACCGGGCGCTGGCCATCAGACGTCAGTTGTCCGGAACGTGGCTGCGGCAACCAGTCAACGAAAGGTATGAACCATGGCTTTGGCCTATGACGGCGCCATCCAACGACTCATCGACGCGTTCGCCAACCTGCCCGGCATCGGGCCGAAAGGCGCGCAACGCATCGCCTTCTACCTGCTCAACGCGCCCGACGAGGAATCGCAGGCACTGATCGACGCCATCACGGAAGTCAAGGAAAAAGTACGGTTCTGCGATATCTGCGGCAACGTGTGCGAAACCAGCCCATGCCCGGTATGCGCCGACCCACGCCGCGACCACAGCGTGATCTGCGTGGTCGAAGAGCCGAAGGACGTGATGAGCATCGAACGCACCCGCGAATACCGGGGCATGTACCATGTGCTGGGCGGCGTCATCAACCCGATGGCCAACGTGCAGCCAAGCGACCTCAACATCGCCAAACTCATCGAACGGCTTAAGGACAGCGAAGTCAAGGAGGTGATCCTCGCGCTCAACCCGAACGTGGAAGGCGAGGCCACCACCAGCTTCCTTTCGCAGCTGCTGAGCCAGACCGACATCAAGGTGACGCGCCTTGCCAGCGGCCTGCCGGTGGGCGGCGACCTCGAATACGCCGACGAGATCACCCTGGGCCGTGCGCTCGCCGGCCGTCGCGCCGTCTGAACGGGTCCCGAATGTTCCGTATGTTGGGCGCGTCCGGACTTGACAAATCAGGTTTTTCCTATAATGAACTTCACTTGCCGAATCAGGCAGGTGATACGTTGAAGAAGATTGGATAAGTTGTGGCTCTCATCGTGCAGAAGTTTGGCGGCTCTTCCGTAGCCGACCCAGAATCGATTAAGCGCGTGGCCCGACGCATCATCGAAACGAAGAACGCCGGCAATGACGTGGCCGTCGTGGTCTCCGCCATGGGAGACACCACCGACGACCTGATCGATCAGGCGCTCAGCATCGATTCTAACCCGCCGGCGCGCGAGATGGACATGCTGATGACCGCAGGCGAGCGTATTTCGATGAGTTTGCTCGCTATGGCGATTCATGCGGCCGGTTCTCATGCATACTCGTTCACCGGTTCCCAGGCTGGTTTCATGACCGACGCGCAGTTCGGCACCGCGCATATCAAGGCCGTGAAGCCCGATCGCGTGCGTCGTGCATTGGATAAGGGTTCCGTGGCGATCGTGGCCGGTTTCCAAGGCGTGAACGAAGGCGGCGACGCCACCACGCTCGGCCGTGGCGGTTCCGATACTTCCGCAGTCGCGCTCGCCGTGGCGCTGGACGCCGACATCTGCGAAATCTACACCGACGTCGATGGCGTGTTCACCGCCGATCCGCGTATCGTGCCGACCGCCCGTCGCATTCCCGTCATCGACTACGAATCGATGCTGGAAATGTCGTCCTGCGGTTCCAAGGTGCTGGCATTGCGTTGCGTGGAATACGCGCAGCGATTCGGCATGCCGTTGCACGTGCGCAGCTCCTTCTCCCACCGTCGCGGCACGCTGATCGTGCCGGAAGGCGTCGATCCGCGCACCCTGCCGAACATCTGAACGGCAGCCGGGCAGCGTAATCGCAGGCAATCGCAAATAATTGCAAGACAACGCGAAAACGAAAATAAGACTTTACAAACAAAGGTAAGAACATGAGCGAAAACAACAACCAGTCCATGGGCGACCTGTTCCCCGACCTGGGGCCGGAAGTGCCGATCATCTCCGGCGTCGCGCACGACAGCACCGAGTCGCTGGCCACCGTGCGCCGCGTGCCGAACGAGCCGGGCATGGCGGCGAAGGTGTTCACCATGCTGGCCGAGGCCGGCGTGAACGTGGACATGATCGTGCAGGCCTCCGCCTCCACCGGCACCGCCGACATCTCCTTCACCGTGCCGGGCACCGCTGCGGCCAAGGTCCAGGAAGTGCTGCAGGAGAAGCAGGGCGAGCTGGGCTTCCAGTCCTTCGACGTCGACCCGAACGTCGGCAAGGTGGCCGTGGTCGGCGTGGGCATGAAGACCCATTCCGGTCTGGCCGCGAAGTTCTTCAACGCGCTGAGCGACAAGGGCGTGAACGTGCTGATGATCTCCACGTCCGAAATCCGCATCGCCGCGCTTGTACCGCTCGAGCAGCTCAACGACGCCGTCAAGGCGCTGCACACCGCCTACGGTCTGGACGCCGACCAGGTGGAAGCCGTGGTGTACGGCGGCACCGGCCGCTGATAGTGCTGGCTTCAGTTTCCCGGTATTTTTAAAGGGCATGGTTTTGCGACCGTGCCCTTTTCGTTTGCTTTTTACGATTCACGCCGTACGTTGCGTACCGTGCCAAGCAGTCCCCGAACAAGCAAAAGGCCGGCTCCGAAGAGTCGGCCTTTTGCTTGGCTATGGCTCGTTTATGCGGCTTACGGTTTAGCTACCCAAGCCGCATAAACGTCGCATCACTTCTTGGTGATGTAACCCAACGCCTTAAGCATTTCTGCGCTTTCCAGCGCGCCACCGGCGGCGCCACGCAGGGTATTGTGCGCCAATCCCACGAACTTCCAATCGAAAATGGAATCCTCACGCAGACGGCCGATGGAAACACCCATACCACCCTCGTAATCCACATCCTTGAGCACCTGCGGACGGTCGTCCTCGGTCAGGTACTGGATGAAATGCTTCGGAGCGTGCGGCAGGCCAAGCTTGGCGGCCTTGCTGGTGTAGTTGACCAGACGGTCGATCAGCTCGTCCTTGGTCGGGTTCTTACCGAAGTTGATGAACACGGTGGCGGTGTGGCCGTTGAGCACGGGCACGCGGATGCACTGCGAGGTGATGCGCAGCGGACCGTCGAACGGCACAATCTCGCCCTTGGCCTCGTCCACATGGCCGAAGACCTTCAGCGGCTCCTTCTCGGACTTCGCTTCCTCGCCGGAGATGAACGGAATGATGTTGCCCACCATTTCCGGCCAATCCTTGAACGTCTTGCCCGCGCCGGAAATGGCCTGGTACGTGCTCACGATGACCTCGTGCGGCTCGAATTCCTTCCACGCGGCCAAAGCCGGAGTATAGGCCTGGATGGAGCAGTTCGGCTTGACGGCAATGAAACCGTGCGTGGTGCCCAGGCGCTTCTTCTGATGTTCGATGACCTCATAGTGCTCCGGATTGATCTCCGGCACCACCATCGGCACGTCCGGAGTCCAGCGGTGGGCGCTGTTGTTGGACACGACCGGGGTCTCGGTCTTCGCGTATTCCTCTTCGATGGCGCGGATCTCGTCCTTCGGCATGTTCACCGCGGAGAACACGAAGTCGACGTCCTTGACCACGTCCTCGACGTCGGCCACGTTCTTGACGACCATGCGCTTGACGAACTCCGGCATCGGGGTTTCCATCTTCCAGCGGCTGCCGATGGCCTCCTCGTAGGTCTTGCCGGCGCTGTGCGCGGACGCGGCAAGGGTGACCAGTTCGAACCACGGATGGTTTTCGAGCAGCGTCACGAAGCGCTGTCCGACCATGCCCGTAGCTCCGAGAATGCCAACCTTAATCTTTTCGGACATAACAACCTTTCGCTTATGCTGGAACGGTTTTCCAAGTTTTGCAAGTTTGATTTTGCTTACGCTTGAGGTCGACCAGCCGGCCCCAAACGACGTCGTGGGCGGCCACACGCGTTGTTCAATCTTACGAAATCCGCGGAACAAGCAGGTTCCCCTATCCGTATGCTGGTCTGCCCGTATGCTGACTCGCACGACCCATGTGTGCGCGTTGTCGGTTCCTTTGTGTTGGAATGTCTGTCTTTTCAGCTGTGCTTTTATGCAAATCCACGAATAGGATTTATGTAAATCCACGAATAGAGGCATCGCTCCTTCCGACTTCTTTCCAAGCTATATCTCAACTTATGTTGACAGAGATGTGCGGGAGGAATTGGGGGTACGTAAGATCGCTGAGTTTAATGTTTTTTTGGAATTGGCGGCACTTCGCGTGGGGGAGGTGCTTAATACGGAAAACCTCGCAAATGATTGCGGTATCTCTGTGGACACGGCAAAAAGTTGGCTGTCGATTCTCGGATCAAGTTTCATCGCTTTTCGTCTTCGACCATATTTCAAAAATTACGGAAAGCGGATTACTAAAGCGTCAAAGCTTTATTTTTACGATACTGGACTTGCGGCGCATTTGCTTGGCATTGAATCTACTGAACAGTTAATCTTAAGCAATCATAGGGGAAACTTATTTGAAAATTTGGTGGTAACGGAAATCATCAAACGTTATGAAGCGTTGGAGAAACGTCCGAGGCTGTATTACTGGCGAGATAGCAATCGCAAGGAAATCGATCTCATCATAGAAAAAGGCGGGAAGCCATACTATTTGATAGAGATTAAATCATCTGCGACGTTCCGTCCAGAGGCGTTTTCCACGATTGATAGTATTGCGCCGGAAATGGGTGTGCCCTGTGAGCGACGTTTTGTGGTGTATGGCGGATCCGACAGTTTTGGGAATAGGCACGGTCGCGTAATAGGATTTCGGAATCTTGGAGAGCTGGTCGAATAACGGGTCGTGCAATTTCGTAATGCATGACTTGAAAACGGCGGAATCTTCAAGGAAAGATGGCATGCTGCAGATATTGGCGTGATATCAACTTGCTGTTGTTCTGCGAAGCGCCGTCACCAAATGATTCAATTACGATTCCGCAGGGTGATTAGCCTACGCGGCAGATCGTCTGCACAACTTGCGTTTTGCGGTCTTTTCGCGAGTTGTGCAGACGGGAAATACGGGTTGTGCAGCCGTAGAATTCAAAATCAAATCGGGGATCATAACCATCTCACTTTTATGGCAATTGTTAAGATCGATATCGTCATCAAGTTTTCTGGATGGATTTCTCTGCGCATTCAATTGACTGCGGATGCATTGGTGTTTTGGTTGACATCTTGCGCGTGTCGTTATTGTCTTTTTTATATTTTCATGAGCGATCGGATTGTCGTTCGTATGATTATGAAAAATACGTATGATAACGGTTTCAAATAAGAAAACCACTGAAATTACTTATATTTACAGTTATTGAGAAAAACGATTTCGTCGTATTATGAAGGTACATGATTCATTGAACGTGGATGTTTTGAATCATGTAGTTCAAAGGAGAATAGATATGAGTCACCGAAATAAAGCGTTAGTTGCTATTGTGGCCGGTACTGCGCTACTAATTAGTAGCGGCGCGGCAATAGGGCAGGCGGCGATAGCGGATGAGCGTAGTGGCAAAGCGATGCAAACATTGAACGTCGACTTTGCTACGGAGACTGGAAATTTTCGAGGCGGAGCTTCGGGAACGTTGTATGGATTGGGCGATGATGGTTCTCCTGCGGATGCCATTCTTGATGGAGCTCAGGTGGAGAATTCATCGCAGAAGCCTCCGAGTGGTACTCAGCATCCTAGTGGTGATGCTCTTGCGTTGGAGAACCAATTCTTTTCGAATGGAGGTAATGAACTTGCTGTTTATATGCAGGATTATTATCCCGATTGGAGCTATAACAGTGGCAATCGTCCATCCGATAGTCGGACTTACGTACTCGATGTCCCTGTAGACGACCCATCGTATGGCACTTACACTAACGGGGGAGATGGAGTATGGGACTACGAACAGGTTACGGAAATTGTAATCAATAAGGTCCTCGCTAACACTGAGCATCCTGACCAATACACCTTTATTCCTTTCAATGAGCCTGACGGCGGGAATTGGTATGCGTCAGGCGACAACGCTAGTGCCAAGATTTTCAGGACTTTTCTTTCGGATTGGGACTCCGAATATAAGCTTATTCAGAAGATCTGGCAACAGTACAAGAATGGTGAAAAGCCTAGTAAGGTCAAGCCAACTGCTGATCATGCGCGTGTGGCAGGTCCGGGTGATTGTGTGTACCGGCAGAATAGGAGCAGTGCCTTCTTATCTCATGCTAAGAGCCAAAATACTCTTCCTGATGTTTTTGTGTGGCATGAACTCGGTAAGGAAAGTCTTTCTTCCTTCCGCAGTCATTATGAAAGCTATAGGAAACTGGAAAAGAAGTATGGAATTAATCCTATTGACGTGAACATCACGGAATACGGCGAGCTGCGTGATATGAGCGTTCCGGGGCAGCTGATTCAATGGCAGTCCATGTTTGAAGATGAGAAGGTGCAGGCTGAGACGGCATATTGGAATTATGCAGGCAACCTGTCCGACAACATGGCTCGAGCCAATTCCGCTAACGCAGGGTGGTGGCAGTTCAAATGGTATGGCGATTTGCGTGGGGCTCAGACAGTAAAAGTGTCTTCTGATTACATGAATAAGGCCGACAGCCTTCAGGGAATTGCCGCTATTGACCGCACTAATAAGAAAGCGACGGTGCTGTATGGAGGGGCTAACGATGCTAATGCCGATCAAGTTAAGAACGACGGTTCCAACATTCCGGTAACTGTACATTTGACGGGATTGGATCAGAATCTGTTCGGCAGCACAGTTGATGTCGAAGTTAGAGAGAATGCCTTTACTGGCCCAGATGGTGTTGCAGCTACTCCTAGAGTGGTCAATGCGCTATCCGATGTAGATATTTCTTCCGGCACTTTAGATGTGACCACAACAAGTGTTGATCGATATGCCTCATATCAGCTGATTGTGACTCCTCATCAGGATCGTGTTCTTTCCATTGACAATGCTGCTGCAGGTCGTGCTCTGTTGGTGGAAGAGGTAGAAAATACCGTACTATCAGGAGGCGCCCAGACTTACATTAAGACTCCGTGGGGAGATGGCTGGAACTATTTTATGACATCGGGCAATGGTGATGTTGGAAGTTTCAAGACGGGCTCGATTGCTTCTTGGACGGTGGATGTTCCGGCGGATGGGATATATCGTTTCCAGGTGATCAGTGGTAATACTGGATTTCCGGGGGATAATGACGTGTCTGTTGATGGACAGTCTGCTGGGACTATACACTTTGGCGCTGAACTGGCGATGAAGCCGGCGGCAAAATGGTTGTATCGAGGAAGCGGTGAGGTGCTACTGCGACTCAAGCAAGGGCAGCATCAAATCCAACTTCATGGATCATCGATGGACAACACACTGGATAAGTTCTTGCTTTATCAAGTATCGGCTTCCGATAATTCCTTGGATCGAATCGAATATCCTGCGGATCAATTCCGTCTGGAAAGTGGTGCTCTGCTGACCTATGACCAAGATGGAGCCAGAGGATTCGCCTCGTTGAATGGAGGCGAAGCGAAGCTTTTCGCCCATGCTTGGGAAAGTGGGTATCACTCAGTGAAAGTTGTCTACACTGCATCTCGGGGTGATTCCATGGTGCTTTCGGTGAATGGTACATCGGTCACCACAATTACTGCTGAATCTGACGGTTTGCAGTCTTCCATGGTGAACGTTGCCCTATCTGAAGGAATTAATAAGCTGGAATTATCAGGTGATGCTGTTTCGATTCGTGATATCACCACATGCCGTGATGCTGCGGATGATAGCAATGCCATCACATTGGAAGCCGAGTCGTTGCAGCTTGCAGGAGGTGCGCAAACTCGGGAGAACAGTGCATCTAATGCTTCTGGATATTCGTATGTGACCGGTCTCGGCAAGCAATTCGTCACTGAAGAGAGCGGTGCCTTCGGCATGGGGGATCAAACCCGCGTGGTTACTTTGGATACGAATAATACGCCGAAGATAGCTGACGCTGTGAGGGGAACTGTAACGATTCCAGCGGGAACCATTCCTGCGGGAAAGTTTAATATGGTTGTACGCTTCTCGAACGATGCATTCATTGGTAAGCATGATTACAATCCGCAGATTGTCGATTTGGGATTGCAGGTGCGTGATGGAACTGCCAATGGTGAGGAAGTAGCGCGAGGTGCGTTCCGGTATACCTATTCTGATAGTAACTTCCTAGAGCGGGCGATGACTGTTGAAACCAGTGGCAGTGCTTTGGTTCTGGGGAACTGGGATGAGCCTGGTGTCGGCGCTGGAGCGGTATCGTGGGGCGTTGGTCCTAATCTTGACTATGTGCAGTTTTATCCAGTGATGGTAGGAGATGTGTACCACCAGTCTCTTGCGTAATGCGAGATGATATGGATTGGCCCTCGGGAGTGATTTCCTGAGGGTCAATTTATAATAAAAACGGTATCAGAGTGTCTTAGATACTACTAATGAAGACTATAGGTATTGTAAAAACGTTGGAATAAAGCCATTTTGTGTATATATAAATTGTGTCTGTGAATTCTGGCTATAAGTTGACATGAAAACGTTATCGCGCTATAGTGAACTTATCGACATAAAAGTTCGTAGTTGGTAAAGAGGCCGTATATGCTGCGAATTGTGAATCCGATCGCCTGAAGTTCCAGTGGCATAGCTGGGAGGAGTGAGGTGATCTACATTTATGGGAGGTACGTCGTGGTGCAGGACTTTTCTTGGAAAACTGGTGCTGTCACGCTTTACTTTGAGGTTGATGCGGCAGATCACGTTGTGATGAAAAGTGTGCGGTCGGGTGAAGTGAGTCGTGATTTTGCTCGTCCGTTACCGCTGGCTGAGATCATGTTTGCTGGTACTGGACACTGGATTGCTTGCGATCGTTTGATTCACACTACTGTTGGAAAGGAACTCCGGTTCGTTTCATATGAGGAAACAGTGGTGGATAAACTCCACCGGTTGAATGTGAATATGAAAGATGAGGAGTCTTGCGCGTGTGTGCAGATGACATATGAAATTGTGGAGGGAACATCAGTCATTCGCTCATATGTAAGCATCACTAATGAAGGCGTATCCCCGCTTGTTCTCGAATCTGTGACCAGTTTGGTGCTTCCTATGGGATCTGTGCATAGTAACGCATCTTGGACTCACGAGTGGGTGTTGACGGAAGGTCATTTTGATTGGCTGGGTGAAGGACGTTGGCAAGAGCGAAAGCTTGATGACTTTTTCCCAATGCTCCAACAGGAGATGACGGGCCATGATCCCCGTGGTGAGCATGCCGTTGTGTCGACTGGTGCATGGTCTACCGGCAGTATGGCACCATTGGCGTTCCTTGAAAACAAAGATGCCGGAGCTGTGTGGGCTTTCCAGGTTGAACATAACGGAGCCTGGCGCTGGGAAGTGGGCAATAATACAGTAGATGGCTACTTTGCAGTATCCGGACCCACTAATATAAACCACGCGTGGACAAAGAAGTTGGATCCGAATGAATGCTTCACCACAGTTCCTGCTTCTTTTGTGCTGGCCTCAACTCAACAGGAAGCGATTGCGAATCTTACGCAATATAGGAGGGCTTGCCGTCGAGTCGATAGTACGACGACGCAGCCGCGCATTATCTTCAACGATTACATGAATACCATCAACGGAGATCCCACCACGGAGAAGCTGTTGCCGCTGATTTCCGGTGCTGCGGAAGTTGGCTGTGAAATTTTTGTCGTAGATTGTGGATGGTATGACGATTCTGGAGACTGGTGGCCAAGTGTTGGTGAATGGCTCCCTTCGAAGACGAGATTTCCTGGTTCCAAAGGCATCGTGGAAGTTATGGATGCCATTAAAGATGCTGGTATGATTCCAGGGCTTTGGCTAGAGCCAGAAGTTATTGGCGTCAAATCGCCGGTCGCTCAAAAGCTTCCAGATTCTGCTTTCTTCCAACGTAATGGGCATCGCGTTGTGGAGCAGGAACGATATATTCTTGATTTGCGCGATGGTAGTGCCCGAAAGCATTTGGATGATGTGATTGACAGGCTTGTCAACGATTATGGCACCGGTTATTTCAAGATGGATTACAATGTTTCTCCTGGCAGCGGAACGGATTACCAGGCCGATTCAGTTGGTGACGGCATGCTTGAACATAACAGGGCCTATCTAGATTGGATCGATGGTATACATAGAAGATATCCCCATGTAATTCTTGAGAATTGTTCTTCTGGAGGGATGCGAGAGGACTATGCACAAACGTCCCGATTCCAGGTGCAGTCCACGTCCGATCAACAGGATTATCGGTTGTATCCAGCTATTGCGGCAACCGCTCCGGTGATGGTGGCGCCAGAACAGGCCGCAAGCTGGGCTTATCCTCAGTCGTCAATGAATGCGGAGCAAACCGCGTTCAATATCAACACAACACTGTTGGGTCGCTTCTTCCTATCGGGATATATCAATCGTATGGATAAGTCGCAGAAAGCAATTCTGCGGCACGGTATTCAGGCATACCGACGTTTCGTTCAGCCAGTTATTGAACAGTCGGTGCCTTTCTGGCCATTGGGAATGCCTATGTGGAATGATTCGGTGATTGCGTTGGGATTGCGCGATGATTCGCAGTCTCTGATCACGGTATGGGGCAGGAACGTCAATGAAGCGCAATCGATAGCGAAGCTACATGTACCGCAGTATCAATATCAGGATATCTGTGTAAAGCCCATTTTCCCGGTGACGGATGAATTCACTCCGTGGAGCACGGAATGGAATTCTGAGCAGGCTGTATTAACGGTGCGTATTCCTCCACATGAATACGTTTCTAGAACTTTTCAACTTACAGGGGAAGGCGGTGAAACAACTTATACACACTGTTGACTGCAGAAGTTGAATAAGAAAACGCGACAAATAAAAACATATAAGGAATTAATAAGAAAGGTGATATCAATGAAGATGTTCACAAAGTCTCGTCTGATGGCGGTGATTGCAACGAGTGCAGCACTTTCCATGGCTCTTGCCGGCTGCTCGAATCCTACTGCTGATAGCAGCAGTGAATCGGACACGGGAGCACAGGATTACTGGCCTACTGCTACACAAAAGCTTGATGGCGTGGAACTCACGATGTGGGTGGCGCAGAATTCTAACAAGATTCCAGTCAAGGTTGTCAGTGATTTCGAGAAGGCTACTGGCGCTACTGTCAAACTGGAAACTATTCCGGATCCGTATGAGCAGAATGTGCAGACTAAAACCACGACGGGGGATACTCCAGATTTGGCTTTCTGGCAGCCAACACAGTCCATGCTTGCGGGCTTCATAGCCCAAGACAAACTGCAGAAGCTGGACAATGCTCCATGGGTAGATAATTACACTGACGGCATCGCCGATGCAGGTGGCGTAGTAGATGGTACGCGATATGCGGCATTAGTTTCCACTCCGCCAGTGATGGGTGTGTTCTATAACAAGAAAGTCTTTGAGAAGGCGGGAATCACAGATATTCCCAAGGGTTGGGATGGTTACGTTGAGGCAGCCAAGAAAATCAAGGATGCCGATATCGATGGAGTGGAATCTCCACTGTTTGAAATGGGTGGCTCCCAGTGGGGGACCCAGTACTCAGTGCAGATTCAGCTGGCTGAAGCTGCTCAAGATGGTCTGTGGGATCGTGTGAATTCCGGCAAGGAGAAGTTCACTGATGATACTATCCAGACGGCCATCAGCAACTACAAGTCTCTGTTCGATGAAGACCTCTACAACAAAAACGCTGGTTCCGCCAAGGATACCGATGAAGCTCAGGCTCTGTGGGATGGTAAGACCGGCATGATTATCTGCGTGAATTCGCTGTTTAATCAAATTGCCGCCCTAGCAAGTAATGACAAGGCAGCGCTGGATGAAACCATCGGATTCTTCCCGCTCTCGTCCGAGGGCAATATTGGTACGGTGATTCCGGAACAGAATAATTCTGTTGTTGCTTTTAAGACTGGTGACTCCAAGAAAGAAGCCGCAGCTCGTCAGTTCATTAACTATTGGATGACCGAAGATTACGCCACTTTCGTCAAAGATCAAGGTATTGTGTCCGTTATCAAGGGTGTGGATACTCCTGACAACGTTCCTCAGGCACTGCTCGACTCCGCTGATTCCATTAAGGATTCTGTCGGTTCCATGCAGTCCTTGGCTGTGGCCAATCCGGATCTGTACATCAACTTGGCCGACATGATCAACGGTACGAAGAGTCCTGAAGACGTTGCCAAGGCAACGCAGGATCAGTTCGCTCAACTGGCCAAAGCTCAAGGTGTTCAGGGCTTCTGAACATAAATAGTGGAACAAGATATCTGATTGACTGGGCGTCGTAAAACAGGTAATAACGGCGCCCAGCCTCCAAACAAAAAGATAAGCGTAGGGGAACAATGTCAACACAATCTGCGGCACGAGTAGTGCCAAACGCAGAAAAAGAAGGAGGAAGCAAGAGCAAGAAAGCGCTAATGCGTCAGAACTATCCGATTCGATACCTTCTGCCTGCCTATATCATGCTCCTCATCTTCTTTTTTGTCCCAACAATCCTTAATCTAATCTATGCCTTTACTAATTGGTCGGCATATTCTAAAACAATTAATTTCGTAGGTTTCAGTAACTTCATAGAGCTTTTTAAATCAGGCAACCTGTTGCGAGACTTGCGCATTACGTTAATCTATGCGTTGCTGGTCGCAATATTCCAAAATACTTTCGGACTATTGTTGGCTGTCTTTCTTGAGGAAGATACGCGAATCAATAGATTTGCTCGTACGATGTTCTTCATTCCGGTCATCATGTCGGCACTCGCTGTAGGCTACATTTGGCAAGCAGTACTTAAGTCTGATGGCGCATTGAACCAGATTCTGTCGTTTATCACTGGACAGAATATTGACATAGCTTGGCTTGGATCTACAACTTGGACAATCGTTGTTGTGGCAGCCATTCACGGCTGGAAGTGGATGGGACTATCGATGCTCATCTTCTTGGCTGGTCTAAAAACCATCGATTCTGATGTGATTGAAGCGGCTGCAATAGATGGTGCTAATAGGCGTCAAACATTCTGGCGTATTAAGTTTCCGCTGTTGGCCCCAGCCTTTACTTTCAACGTGGCGACATCTCTGCTGGGCTCTATGAATGGCTTCGACATCGTCCAAGCGACGACTCAAGGTGGCCCTGGAAGTACCACTGAAATCATCAACCTCTTCATTTGGCGAACCTTTGGCCAAGGACTATATTCGCAGTCCACAACGATGAGCCTTGTGCTATTCATCATGGTCATGATCATTGCAGTGCCGTTGATCTGGTACCTGCGTAGAAGGGAAGCGAAGATCCTATGACATCTGCAACGTACGGTGCTGCACCTAAGACCAACGATTCGGTCATGGTGAATAAGCCATCAAAAGTTCATGGAATTATTCATGGGATTCTAGTGGTCATTGTTATGGCTGTTTTGTTGGGAATTCCGTTCTGGTTGCTAGTAGTTACTGCAGGTAAGACGCAGGCTGAAGCCATAGTGCCTAACATGAGTTTGCCAAGTAAGTGGCATCTTCTTGAGAATTTCAAGACGGTGCTAGTAGATGGTAAAATGATTTCCGCATTCTTCGGATCTATTGTGGTTACGGTTCCATCTGTGTTCTTGGCTCTGTTGTTTGGATCCATGGCATCGTGGATTCTTGCACGTCGCACAACGAAGACTCTGGCTGTGGTGTATGCCTTGGGTATCTCCGGTTTGATTCTTCCTCCGGCTGTGGTTACTGTCATGATGCTGTTGAAGATTATCGGTCTTTCAGGAACTGCGGTTGGCATGGTCGGTGTATACATCGGCATATACATGTCAACGGTAATCTTCTTTGTTACCGGATTCATTCGAACAATCCCGATCTCCTTGGAAGAAGCGGCTCGTGTGGATGGTGCTAAGCCGATGCGTATCTTTTTCACGATCATTCTCCCACTGCTTGGGCCGACACTAGCTACTGCAACGATTCTTGTGACACTGTATATCTGGAATGATGTGTTCTACTCATTGTTCATTTTGTCCGGAAAGATGGATTTGCTGCCGTTGAACTTGTACAACGTGGCAAGTGCTGGACTTTATCTGAATAACTGGCACCTTATTTTCGCATACATCATTTTGATGAGTGCTCCATTGCTAATTATCTTTGCGTTTACGCAGCGAAAGATTATTAGCGGCATTACTGGAGGTGCTGTGAAGTAATTGATACTACTATCCGGATGCAGTGGACTGTAAGGGGTTGGCATCCGGATAGTTCTTCGTTTTTCTGAAGAAATAGATGGTTTGTTCCGGGTGATTTAGGGAATAGGATTGTATTTTATATCACTTCCCGAGAGAGAAGTACGCAATCATACGAAGAGGTGAACAATGGCCAGGAGTAGGCAGACGAAAGCTGCTTCGATTAAGGACGTTGCTGCGCTAGCGCAAGTATCGGTTCCTACGGTATCTCGATACCTTAATGATAGGGAACGAGTAAGCGCTGAGAAACGGGAAAAGATCGCCAAGGCCATCGATATGTTAGGGTATCGTCCGAATCCGATCGCACGTGCCTTAGTGAAAGACCAGACCAAAGCAATTGCTGTTTTGTCTACAAACACCACTTTGTATGGTCAATCGCATTGCATTGAGGGAATCGAAGAGAAAGCGCGATTAGCAGGCTATTCGCTCACGATTGGTATTCTTGCTGACTCCAGCAGAAATAAGCTTAGATCCAGCGTGCGGTCATGTCTTGATCAGAACCCCGCTGGCGTGATTCTGTTGAATTTCGATCAGGTCGGTAATGATGCTTTTGCATATCTTCCGCCAGAATTACCTGTGGTGATGATCGCTGGCGATCGGGAAGAGGAAATTGCTCAGATTTCATTGTGCGAGCGAGAGAGTGGCTATGAGGTGACCAAATATTTGCTTTCGCTTGGGCATAAAACCGTATACCATGTTGCCATTCCAGGGGGTGGCGGCGGCTATACGCGATTAAACGGATGGAGACAAGCATGCGAGGAAGCGGGAGTTCCTGCGCCGGCTCCCATTGAGGCTGATTGGAATCCCGAAACTGGTCGTCAAATTGGTCAAAAGCTGGGGCGGGACTTTAATGTAACAGCTGTCTTTGCGGGCAATGATGAGCTGGCGATGGGTATAATCCGCGGTCTTAACGATGTTGGTCGAAGAGTTCCCGAAGACGTCAGCGTAGTGGGATTCGATGATCATCCTATCTCCAAGATTTGGAATCCGGGATTAACGACTATTCGCCAGGATTTCCGTTCAGTGGGCATGAAGGCTGTTGATCTTTTGAAGGACAAGATCGACGATCTTGCTGAGGGACGTGGACATACAGAAAATTGGACTCGATATGTTGAGATTCCTGGCCAACTAGTTGTGCGAGAATCGACCATGGCAGTCTGATTAATTTGGGTGTAACCAAGTAGCAGAAGTGGCATATTTAATTGCCGTCTGCGCATCCCGCGTTCCGTGTCTGCACATCTGAATAAAACGACCAGAAAATACGGATGTGCAGACGGCTTCATTCCATCAAACACCCCCGATTGCTGGTTTTCCAAGATTCAGATACCCCCTAATCAAATATCCTGTCTGCATAATCCGCAATTTCCGTCTGCATATCCCGAAGATTTCAGCCCTATCGCAAGTTGTGCAGACAGTCTCAATCGCATGTTGCGTGTAAACGAAAAGTCACGACTTTGTATTGTCGGTATTGCCAGTATTGTCGTCTTTCGCCCAGTTGAAGGCGATTACGGCGATCGCGGCAATATTGAGTACATTACTGATGATTTCGATAGGGCTTCCGGTGCGCGTGAGCGCTCCGCCCAAAGTGTGAAGCCGCCTCACGATCTTGAAATTTCGACCTCACGATTCTGCTTTTTCTGCATAATCCGAAATCGTGCGCTCGCCAACGGCGCACAAATACCCCCGAACAAGTCTTTTTGGAATAAAAACATCCATCATTCGAGACAAACGGCCCCTATGACCTCACGATCTTAATCTGACGAACAAACTGCCAGACCCGGGAATCTCACGGAAACCGAAATGCTGATAGAAACTTCGCGAAGCATCATCATACGGATCGACGACAAGCGCACGGGAACCAATTTGCCGGCTCACCGCAAGAGATCTCTTCACAGCATCCTGTAGCAACATCCAGCCCAAGCCCCGCTTCTGAAAGCGGGAATCCACGCCCAGCATTCCCAATAGAATCGCGAGAATTTTTGCAGGGACATTTCGCCGAAGCCACCCTCCCCGCACGGTCTCGCGATCGATCGAATAGGCGCTTATCGCATAAAAGCCTGCGACATCCCCGTCTGTGGTGAAGCATACGTACGGAACCGCGGTTCCTTGCTTTGCCGCGTAAGACGCATGTTTCGCAGCCCAATCGTCGATGAGCTCAACACTGCAAGAGAACGAGCCGAGTTCTTCACCCGGTTGCAGTCGTCGGGGTTCAAGAAAACGTGCCGCAGCCGCGCCAGTGCCATCAACACCACTCATGCCCATTGAGGTTCCCTCTGCATGAGCTCAGCCATTTCGGCGGGAACAGGCTCATCAAGCGCGCGCAAAAACGCGTCAAACGCTTCATTTTCGAGCTTCAGCGACGAAGCCTCTTCGATTTCCCTCTGCGCGGCTTCCAGCAAATGCTGCGCGGTCCACTGCGTCAATGTGGAGCCCTTTAGCGAAACGGCGCGTTCGATCAACACGCGCTGTTCCGCAGTCAGCCGAATATCCAAGCGCGATGTTCTATTGCCAAATGTTGTAGCCATATTGATAGTGTACGGCATTTTGCCACACAAAACAACTGTCAGGTGCACAATCAGATTGTTTCAGACTGGGGTATCGGCTTGAACGCGCTGGCGGAACCGGGAATCTCACGGAAACCGAAATGAAGCGCCTTATACATTGGCTTTTCGGGGAATATGCGCCTCCATAACCCACCAGCACATCTCATTTTCCTCTTGAACGCCGGCAAGCAATTCACCTCCATGTTCCACAAGCTGGTTGCGGAAGCGAGAAAGACCAGTGCCATCCGAAACCGCGGAAGGTTTGGCGGCAATGGCATTGCGCAGCCTGACCGCATACTCGTCACACGAAACTTCAATTGTAAGAACGTATGCAAAATGAGCGTCGGCATACTTGGCAATATTCGAAAAAGTTCCCTCGCCAATCCTAGAAGAAGATGCTCAGTGACGACATCATCGCTGCCGGGAATCATCTCTGGCAGCAACACTATTCCGTCGAGACCAAGCGCGGTCAGATTTGCCTGTTTTTCGCTCACGGTCTGCCGTAATTCATTAAGCATGATCTCACCAGAAACGGCGGCCGAAGAACGTTTTGGAACTGTGGCGTACGATATCGCGTCGTGCGGCGGCTTTTCGGAAAATTGCGTAGGTTCAAGTCGCACAATAAGCTCATGCGAACGCGCCGAAGCATCATCGAGGCACTGCATCGCGTCTGCAATGCGAGTGAAATCGCCTTCTTGCGCCTGCCCAAGCAGCAATGAAGCATCGGTTATATCGTTGGAAATATAATCATGCAGGGCATGTGCAATCTCAAGATTCTCACGCTGCCGCTGAAGCAGGCCATGCAATTCCGCCTGAGCCTGACTTTGCCGAATAAAACCGCCGATCAGCGCAGCCAAAACCAGCAACGCAACCATGTGCAACAATTCCTGTGAAGAAATAACATTCGCGGAAACAGTTTTCCTGTCATCCATTGCAGGCAATAGCCAGCTCATTCCCGCCACCACAGCGGCAGCCGCCAAACTTTTGCCCAAGATAACAATAACCAAGCGCCCCAATCGCCATCATGCATGACATCATGTATTCCTCCGGCAGAGGATTCCACAAATCGCAGGGGAATAGCGAAACGCACCAAATGGCAAGAATTATCCAACTGCCGCATCGAGGCAGAAAAGCAACAATACCAAGTGGAATCAGCGAAATAATCATCAGAAAAATATTTATGAGATTCATGCTGACATTCGCTTGGAGAAGCAAATCAGCTAGTGCACAGCAATGCATTATCAAACAAGTTGCGATAAGAATTAAGAGATATTTTCGATTGCGGATGATTTTCAGTGCACTGTCGACCATGGCAGCACTTTCTGAATTTCACCTATTTTATTCTTGAATAAGATGATGTTGCTGGTAAAAGCGTATAGCTTCGATCCGCTTGCTCACACCTAATTTTTCGAAGCATGATGAACATGAGAAAGCGCTGTTCCGCACGAAATATTGAGATATTTTCCGATTTCTTCAGTAGTTAATCCTTTTGTGTACATAGAAAGTATGTTGAGTTCTCGCTTGGAAATAATCCGTTCGTCTTTTTCGGAAACGATGCGAAGATGCTCATAAGATTCTCTCGCTGAAAGAAAATCGCCCGGGCAATCGGCGCGTTTTCCCGAAGCCACCTCCCGAATAGCTTTTGCAAAAGCCGGTGAGAAGATATCCCGCTTGGAGAACAACCCTTGAGCCCCGGCGGAAGCAAGCTGCTGACGATATTGGTCCAGCGGATACGAGTTCACGCCGACAATACCCAACGATGCATTGCGGCACCTGATTTACCGGTACACATCGACGCCGGAAATACCGTTCAACGCAAGATCCATAACAAGAACATTGGCTTTTGACAGCGAGTCCGCACTTTGTTCGAACGTCACCCGTTCCAGCGTGCGTTGCGCCGTCATGCCAGTCCAAACAACATGCATCGAGCTGCCGGACCGTTGCAGCAGAAGCCGCATCATCTCCAACGCGCATGCGTCATTATCAAGAATCCCCACATTGACGCCATCGTCGCAGTTCTTCGGAACCATACCCCCATAATAACGCTCCGAACCACCTCAGCCTCCGGACTCCATTTTTTCTGTAATCGCACTTGATTCTTTGCTTCGCGAAGCACGAACTTGAGCTACGCCGCGATGGAGCGCAAGTGCTGACGCAGGCTATATCAGGTGGCGTGGCTCAAGTAAGGGGGTTGAAGATGATTCGGCAGACAGTTCAGTGGATCGTGTATTTCGTTACCGTCGCGGCACTCATCTGCGGATTGGAGATCGTAACCGGACTTCCCGCGCAAACGCAGGCCTCGCTGCCATTGGGGACGCATCTGTGGATTGCGCTGTGGTGCGTTTTGGGACTGATGGTCATCGCATTCGTGCGACTTTCGCGCAGCTACCCGCCGCTGTTCATTATCTGCACTACCACCATTTGCGCGCTGGATTGGCTCGTGTTGGGATTGAAATATTCGCACATCACCATTGCCGGTCTTCTCTCGGCATCCAATGTCGAAATCATCAGCAATGTGCTCAATATTGCCGCGATCGCCGTAATCGCCTTCAGCTGGGCGAAAGATGACGATACGGGCAATACTGACAATACAAAGTTGTGACCGCCTACTACGCAACCCGTGGTTTCGTATTGCACAAGTCGCGAAAAGACCGCAAATCGCGAGTTGTGCAGACGGAGCTTCAAGATTGTGCGACGAAATCACGGAATCGTGAGGTCGATTCAAAGATCGTGAGGCGGCTTCATACTTTGGACGGAGCGCTCGCGTACACTGGTAGACATGTCGAAGGCATCAGAAGAAGCGCAGAAGCAGCTGGATCGTATCGTGGCGTTGGGGTATCCGGATGTGGCCGATATGTCGGCAGCCGCGTTCCGCTCGCTTGCGCGCCCGCTTATCCGTGCGTTGGAGGATTGCGGCGATGAAGCTGGATTGGGCACGCAGATCCTTCTGGTACCTACGCGCGAGCTGGTGTCTCCTGAATCGCTGATCGCCCGAACCTCCATCAACCGCATGGCGGGGTTCACCACCATGCCGCCGCGCGATATCGCCAGCTTCCTGCCGCAGGATGGTTTCGAGCCGCCGGAGGGGCCGTTCTATCTGGTGGTCGAGCCGCACACCGGCACCTGCTATATCAACCGCGAGCCGGACGTGGCACGCAAGCTGATCGATTCCGACGAGCGATTGCCGTTGACTTTGGAAGAGGGGCTTGCGATCGCCACACAGCATCCGGAATGGCTGCTGGAAAAGAACGGTTTCAACCTGCTGGGCTCGCGTTCCGCTGACGGCCGCGTACCGAGTATCTGGATGAGCCAGAATGCTCCGCGATTGGGCGCGGTGTGGCCGAATTCCCGTCATACGTGGCTGGGCAACGCCTACTGCATGGCCCGTCGAGGCGTGAGCCTGTTCCGCTAGTCTTTCGGCTTACCGCGCCGGCTCCCTATAATCGATTTCAGAGAAGAAACTGAAGCAGGGGAGAAGCCATGTTCTGTACGCAATGCGGTTCGAAGAACGCTCCGGAGTCGAAGTTCTGCACGAACTGCGGCAATCCGTTGGTCTCCGTTCCGGTGCAGCCTGATGCCGGACAAGCACGGATTTCAGGCGATTTTTCCGGCGATTCCACAGCGGTGGAAACCCCCGCATCGCAGCTCGCACCGCAGTCTGTGGAGCAACCCGAGGAACAGTCTGCGGCACAGCACGAGGAACGCCCTGCAGAACAGCTCGCTTCGCAGCCGGCAGACGCGATTCCGCCGGTCCCGTTGCCGGGCGGCGGCACGCTGCCCGTAGCGCAGTCCGCGACTTCGGCTGCATCGCAATCCGTTCCGTCGGCGCCGGAAACTCCTGAGCCAAAAAGCGACGGGACTGCGCGTGCCGCGTCCCCGAATCGCAAGCTCATCATCGGCATAGCGGTGGCCGCGGTGCTGCTGGTCGCCGCTGTGGTGGCCGGCATCGTGACGTACAACATGGAGTTGTGGGGTGGAAAGTCGTTGCCGGACGTGGCGGTGGCGTCTCCCAAGGACTCGTCGAAGACTCCGGATGCGAAGGTCGTGGTCAGGCAGCTTGAAGGCAAGGGCCTCAAAGTCAAGCGCGTCAAGGAATTCTCCGGCGTGAAAAGCGGCAAGTTCCTTGGCTATCAGGGAATTCAGTCCGGTGGCCGCGTAAGGGCGGGCAGTGTGGCGACAGTGCGCGAATCGGCCGGCCCTGGCGTGCCGGAAGGTACGGTCGGCAAGAAAGCTGAAAGCGTGGTGACAACGTTCTCGCAGATGGGCGTGCCGGTGCATTACAAGCAGGTGATCGTGTCGGACACCAGCAAAACCACCGAGGGAAGCGTGATCAGCACGTACCCCGCGCAAGGCCAAGGCGTGAAGGATGGTAAGAAAGGCATCTACATCGGCGTGGCCACGAAAAGCGACGGCGGCCTGCCGTCGGACATCGTCGGCCAGGAAATTTCCGACGTGAAATCAAGCCTTGAATCCAAAGGCTACGACGTGAAAGTGGAGAAACGTCTCTCATCGAAACAGTACATCGGCAAGGTCTCCGGCTCCGAACCTGGGCCGGGCAGCCAGCTGAACGAAGGCCAGACCATCACCCTGTATCAGGGCGTGGATGCCAAGGGTGCCAAGCAGACGTTCATTGACCACAGCGGAACCGGTGGAGATGGGTTGCTGATGGGCACGAGTGACGTTGCTTCTGGCCAGTGGTGCAATAAGGCCGGCGACTGCATCACGCTAGGACAGGATGACAGTTATTCCAGCGGAGACATCGTTTTCCTGAAAGTGAAAGATGGTGCTGCGAACACGAAGTACAGCATGACCGGTGAGTCTTTGATTTCCTGCGATGCGGTGCAACAGCCGTATTGCAGCAGCAAGAAAGCCGACTATCTGTTGACTGGAAACTCTGGAGCATTTGAATTGTTCCCACACAAAGCGTTCGAAACGTATTGGTGTGGCGATTCCGCCTTGGGTGGGGAAGGCGATATGCGGAGTTGTGTTGCCGGAAAGGTCCATGACATTGATTCCGACTCTTCGGATGCGTCCGATTATGAGCCGGACGGCAGCGGTAAATTCCATATGATGGATTTGTTCGCGGTGTTCCCAGTCGGCTCTGATGTGGAATCAGTAGAGAAAACTGGCTATTTTGACGCGTCTGCGCTCGCGGCTGCCCAAAAGCAAAAACCTGTCGATACGGACCGTCCGTTCTTGATGTATCGTGACGTGAACCAGTACAAGGACGGCGAGAAGGAATCAACCTATACAAGGGACTGGTTCGATCCATTCATGCCTTACAACGGCTACAACGGCTCCAAGGATGACACCGTCAAAATGAAGCCCGCCCCCAGCGACGAAACCGCCTACTATCTGGTGGAGGACGTCCAGCCCGACTGGGATTCCCTCGAAGACGCCAACATCAAGGGCGTGTCCGCCAAGAGTCAGAAATCTAACGGCAAAAATGCAAGCAAGAACGCAGACACCAAGAAATCTGATTCGCAATCGGATGCCGCCACTCGGTCTTTGATGAAGTCCATCGCCGGAAAGTACGGTTTCGCTTCCGGTTCCGGCGGTTGGGGCACCACTATGACGGTGGCGTCCGATGGCACGTTCAGCGGAACATATCATGATTCCGACATGGGCATTACGGGAGATGACTATCCGAACGGATCGGTCACCATTTCGAATTTCAAAGGCCGTTTCAAGGATGCCAAGAAGAACGCGGACGGCAGCTATACGATGCAATGCGACAAATCGGCGCTGAAAATCGATGGCAATATAGGAGACACGTATATCAAAAACGGTAGTAAATATACGGTTGCCGACCCCTACGGCATTGCCCCTTGCGGTGCATTCACGGTATATCCGGCGGGATACGACAGTTCGCAGCTCAGCGAAGCGATCGTCGGCTGGAGCCGTGCGTGGTATGACAGCATGCCCGCAAAGCTGGAAACGCCGATTATCGTGAATGCCGAGGACACGAATCTCGGTAGCGAATCACAGCAAGACGCCTTCTTCCAATCGAAATATCTTGAGTGATATTCGATAAGGTCGCGTTGTCGGCGGTGCTGCCGTCGAGTCGCTGTCGATCATTGCGATTGCCACGAGCATCGCATTACTGCGATTTGCGCAACAGCCCCCGAACCGCGTATCCGATCGCGCCGCACGTCACCGCGCCCGCACCCAGCAGCGTGGCGCTGACCTGCGGCCTGCGCAGCTCGTTGCGCACGCCGATCAGGTCCGTCACGCAATGGTCCTCGAAGAACACGCGTAATTCGTTGCTGGAATAACGGCCAACCAGATCGCCCCACGTCAGCATGCGCGTCACGTACGCCATCGGATTGTCTTCGCGGAATTCAAACAGCCGGATGCCGCGGAACCGCGATTTCGGGCCGTAGCATTCAAAACCACAGGTTGGCGCGTACCCCAAATCGATGTCGTGCACATGCCCGACGAATGAATTCTTGTGGTCGTGCCCGCAGAACAGTGCGAAATAGCCGCCCGCCTCACGCAGCGCGTCCACTTCGCCCACGTTCACGTCGGCGCAGCCAATCGCCTCGCCCAGCCGCGAACCGGGTCGGCACACATCACGGTCGAGCACATAGCAATGTCCTGCGAATTCGCGCGCGCCCTCCACGGCGTTCGGCGTGTAGGCGGGCACTTCGCGCAGGCAATCGTAGAATTCCTGCGGCGGAATGTGCTGGAAGGCGATCGCCGGCACCGCCTGCCCGTCGCCATTGCGCCTGCCCAACTCGCGTTGCACGTGCTTCAGCCATTCGACGGCTTCCGGCGAGGGGGTGCCGTAGCCGTCGGAGTCGGCCAAATCCCAGCCGCGCGAATTCGCCGCGTATTTCGCGTATTCGGTGACCGACTGCCGTCCGTTGCCGTCACCCGCGTCTGCCGTGTCGGCGTAATCGCCCGAATTGACCATCATCACGCTCATTGTGATACGCCCCGAACCGTCGGACGCTTCGATCGGCAACGCGAACGTGCCCGGTTCGAGCGCCAACGGCGACGAGCCGGCGACGGGATTCATGCAGCCGGCAAACTCGCGGTAAAGATCGTCCTGTTCGTCGGCGAGGATGCCGCATTGGAAATCATGGTTGCCGTACGTCGCTGCGAAGGGGATATGCGATTCCAACGCCGGCCCCAAAAACGCGGCGAACGTGTCGCGCACTTTCTGCCGTGTCTCGTCGAGCAGTGACGCCGCGGTGACGCGATTGATGGCTTCCGCCCACGATTCCAGCTTGCTGGCAGAACCGTTGCGACCTGCGCTTTTCACCAGTTTCGGCGAATCGGTGCCGATGCCGTCGATCATCCACCGTTCGTCGGAGGGCTGCGATTTGGTCAGTGTTTTGGCGATTGGATGACGTTTGATGCCACGGATTTTCGCTTCGATTTCGGTGACCGCGCGCACGTGCGTACCGGGCTGTTCGCCACGGCGACGTAGAAACGTATCGATATATGCCGGATCGTAGCCGCGGATCTGATCGCCGGTGAGCACGATGAGGTCGGGATGTGCCTTCCTGATAGCGGCTTCGATCAGCCGAATCGTGTCTTCGCGCACGTCCGGACCATCCTGAATATCAGCCATTTGCAGCACCCGGAACGTACCGTCGCTGTTGAATCGCAAGCTCATGATGCCCACTGTACTGCGGCAAATCTGGATATGGGGTGAAATAAGGGCGCGAAAATCGCAAACCATGCCGTCATATCGCGGAATACCGGCAAAATATGGGATTGGTTGTCGCTAGTATGGGCGGCAGTGCAGGTAGGTAACATGCACGTAACAATGTGGATTGGCAGAAGGCCGATCCGACTTTACAGATAAGGAGGAGTGATGGGTCAGGATCAATCGTCAGTGTTTGATCTCGCGGCAGTCGCCGCGGCGTCCAACGGAGGGAACAACGACCCGCTGCTGCCTCCGGCGCGTTACATTGGAGCTCCGCAAAAGCCCAGCAAGATGCCGTACAACAAGTACGTCGCATACGATAAGCAGGTGCCATTTGATTACCCGGAGCGTACGTGGCCGGGCAAGCGACTGCAGCGTGCGCCGCGTTGGTGTTCCGTCGATCTTCGTGACGGCAATCAGGCCCTCGTCAACCCGATGGATTCCGAGCGCAAGCTGCGTTTCTGGAATCTGCTCGTGTCGATGGGCTTCAAGGAGATCGAGGTCGGCTTCCCGTCGGCTTCCGAAACCGATTACGACTTCATCCGCATGCTGATCGAGCGTGAGCTCATTCCTGACGATGTTACCATCGTCGTGCTCACCCAGGCCCGCGAGCATCTGATTCGCAAGACCTACGAGTGCCTGAAGGGCGCCAAGCGCGCCATCGTGCACTTCTACAATTCCGTGTCCGTGCTGCAGCGCGAGGTCGTGTTCCGCAAGGACAAGGCCGGCATCAAGAAGCTTGCCACCGACGCCGCGGCGCTGTGCAAGGAGCTTGAGGGCGAGGCCAAGGGCATCGACCTGTATTACGAGTATTCTCCGGAATCCTTCACCGGCACCGAACCGGAGTACGCCGTCGAGGTGTGCAACGCGGTGATCGACGTCATCAAGCCGACGCCGGAACATCCGATGATCATCAACCTGCCGGCAACCGTGGAAATGACCACGCCGAACGTCTTCGCCGACGAGGTCGAGTATGTGTCCAACCACCTCGTGCCGCGTGACGCCGTGGTGCTCTCCCTGCATCCGCACAACGATGAGGGCATGGGCGTTGCCGCCACCGAGCTGGCGGTGCTGGCCGGTGCCGACCGCGTGGAAGGCTGCCTGCTGGGCAACGGCGAGCGTACCGGCAACGTCGACCTGGTCACCCTTGGTCTGAACTTCCTGACCCAGGGCATCGATCCGCAGATCGACTACTCCAACGTTCCGGAAATCCGCAAGACCGTCGAATACTGCAACCAGATCAAGATCTCCGAGCGCCATCCGTATGCGGGCAACTTCGTGTTCACCGCGTTCTCCGGCTCCCACCAGGACGCCATCAAGAAGGGTCTTGAGGCCCGTCAGGTGGCCGCCGACCGTGCTGGCGCCGATCTGGACAGCTTCGTGTGGCTCGTGCCGTACCTGCCGATCGACCCGAAGGACATCGGCCGTTCCTACGAGGCCATCATCCGCGTGAACTCCCAGTCTGGCAAGGGCGGCATGGCCTACCTGCTGAAGACCAACCACAACCTTGATCTGCCGAAGCGTCTGCAGGTCGAGTTCGAGAAGGTCGTGCAGAACTACGCCGATGAGACCAAGAAGGAAGTCAAGGACGAGGACATCTGGCGTCTGTTCAAGGACGAGTACCTGCCGGTCGAGGAATCCGGCGCCACCGCGGCCGGTGTCGTGGTCGGCGACAGCAAGGACGAGACCCTGAAGCAGTGGGGCCGTCTGAAACTGCTGAAGGTGTCCGTCTCCTCCGGCGAGGATGGTTCCGACACCGTGCTCAAGGCCAGGATTCTCGACCGCGGCGTGAACGTTGGTGTCGACGAGCCGGTGGAGCGTGAGGTCTCCGGCATCGGCAACGGTCCGATCGCCGCCTTCCTCAACGCCGTGAGCAACTTTGGCATCGAGGCTTCGGTGATGGATTACGTGGAGCACACCATGTCCGTCGGCACCGATGCCATGGCCGCTTCCTATGTGGAATGCCAGATCGGCGAGGAAGACAACACGAGCATCGTGTGGGGCGTCGGCATCGATACCTCTATCGTCACCAGCTCGCTGAAGGCCATCATCTCGGCCATCAACCGTTCCGAGCGCTGATTGCGCTGATTGCGCGGGTGTACTGAGCAAACGTGCCGGCATATGATTCGAGGGGCTTCCTGGGTAACCGGGAAGCCCCTCGTCGTTGTCATGTGCCATGCGATGCGTCCGCTCACAAGTATGACGAGCGCGTTCCGTGACGCTTCCCCCTCCGCGGATGAAGGGTGTCACAAGGCCGCCACACCAAGTTGTACAACGATGTAAAACACGGTATAGTACATCGTTATAAAACCTGTATCTGCTTACTGAAGGATCTTCCATGTCGGCCAATTATTCCCTGCTGTGCTATACACGCGAAGCCACCGGACGCGAAGAGGCGAACAACGAGGACATCGCCTACAGCATGCATTTGGCGCTACGTTCCGGCGATGACGCCGAGTGGCGGCCGCTGAACGAAAACTATGGCATCTTCTTCGCGGCCGGTGTGCCGATCGCCGCTGCGACCGCGGAGTCCCGCCGTGCGTGCACGGCCGCGGCGCGCTTCGCCGCTGACCCGTTCGACGCGCCTCGCCCCGCCACCGACGCCGTCGCCCATGGCGTGGTCATGCCCGGTATGGATATCACGCTGAAATCACTCAAGAACCCGTTCCTGTTCCGTCTCGCGGACGGACGATTCGCCATCGCCGCGACCCGTACCGCCCGCGGCGGTGAACCGGACGGTTCCGAACGGTCGGCATTCCTGCTCGCCATCAGCGATGATCTGACGGCGTTTGACCAGCGGGGGCTGGTGCTGTTGCGCACCACCGGCGGGGTCAATCGCCCGTCCGTCTCTTTCGACGCCGCGGACGCGTGCTACGTCGTCTCCTGGACCGGTGACGATGGCAAGGCACGCACCGCGCGGACGGCCGATATCGTAGCCGCCGCCGGTTCGGGCAGGCCGCTTGATGTCGTGGAATCGGCGTCGTCGCAGCCGTTGCGTCAGACCGGGGATTGCGGCATTCCGAACGCCGTCGTCGGCAACAGCATCGCCATCAGTGAGCCGGAGGCCGAGCGCCTGATAGAGCGCTTCGGCCGCATCCGCAATACCGGAACGTCCGTGCCCGCCCAGCGAATCGATGCGGGCCTGCATGGTGAGGATGCCCGGAATGCAGTCATGGCCTTGGCCGCGACCCGTGCGGAGCTGGCCTACAGCGACGGCTCGCAGGCCGCACGCGCGGTGGATTGGAACATGGCCCAGCTTGAGGCCATCGCCCAGGAGGCCTCCGAGGGAACGCTCAAGGCCGGCCAGACCCGTACCGTCGAAGGTGTGATCCGCCAGAGCGTCTATCCGGTGCCGTTCGCGGTGGAGCGCGCCGACCCGTCGGTGTTCGCGTGGAAGTTCAATGGCAAGCCGATGTTCATGTTCATCGCCACCGATGACACCGACGGCAATTGCGTGGACCCGAACGACGGCAGAACCCATATGCCGCTGCGCATCGCCGACTCCATCGAAGCGCTTTCCGACGCCGCGGGTGGACGGGCCAGGGAGATCGATCTGCTCGCATGCGGCGATCTCAATAGCGAAGATCGTCCGATGACCGGCTGCTTCTGGGCGCCTGAACTGCATGTGATCGGCGGCAAGCTGTCGGTTCTGTTCATGCCTTGCTTCGACGGTCCGCGCGTCAATCCCGACGGCACCCCCAACGATCGTGCCGGCAAACCGGACATGTGGACCGGCAGCTGCCACATCATGCAGCTCAAGCAGCATTCCGACGGCACGGATTTTGATCCGCGCGAGCCGGAGAACTGGACGGTGCCCGAGCCCATCCTCGACCCGGATGGCGAGACGCTCAATCCAATCCAGCGCATTTCGCTTGACATGACCGTGCTGTGTGATTCGGATCGCTGGTACTACGCATGGCAGCAGGTCGGCAGCATCTGGATCGCCAGCTTCGACCCAGGTCGTCCGGCGAAGCTCACCAGCAAGCCAAAGCAGATTGTCGTGCCGGAATTCGCATGGGACAACATGATCGCCGAAGGGCCGAACGCCATCATGCATGACGGAACGATTTTCCTGATCTACTCGGGCTCGCTGGTCGGCATCGACTACACGACCGGCTTGGTCACCGCCCCGGCCGGACAGGGGGCCGATCTCACCGACGCCAGCGTATGGACGAAGCTCGATTATCCGCTGCAGAAGTCCGGCATGTACAACGGGCGTTGGCAGCTTGGCACCGGTCACGGCATGTGGTCGCATGACGAGGACGGCAACCTCATCTACGTGTTCCACAACGCCGAATACGAGCACGGCCGCTATGGTGGCCGCGACGCCCAGGTGCGCCGCGTGCACTGGTCCAAGGAGGGCATGCCCATTCTGGATATGCAAACAGCGGAGGAACTCGACCCCGACTATGCTGGTGCAACAATGGAGGTTGGTTTCTTCGATGCCGACTGAGTCCGCTGGATGACAAAAGGGGTATATATGCCGAAGCGAACGGGGGGGAACGGCGAGCATGTCGTGACCATGCGTGAGGTGGCCAAGGCGGCCGGAGTGTCGATCAAAACCGTCTCCAACGTGGTCAACGACTACGAATTTGTCTCGCAGGCCACGCGCGACAAGGTCAACAAAGCCATCGCGGAACTGGGATACACGGTGAACGTGTCGGCACGCAACCTGCGCCGAGGGCAGACCGGCATCATCGGCCTGGCCATTCCCGACCTGCAGATGCCGTACTTCGCGCAACTGTCGTCGCTCGTCATCGAGGAGGCGAAGAAGGTCGGCCTGCGCGTGATCGTGGAGCCGACGCAGTATTCGCGTGACGGTGAGCTGGAGGCGTTGCACGGCGCCCAGCAGACGATGATCGACGGCCTGATTTACAGCCCTTTGGAGCTTGGGCAGGATGATGTCGATCAGCTGAAGGTCGATTATCCTCTCGTGCTGGTCGGTGAACGCATCTTTACCGACCAGGTGGACCATATCGCCACGGAGAACGTCGAAGGTGCGAAGCGGGCCACGCAGTATCTGCTGACGACCGGCTGCCGGCATGTGGCGGTGGTTGGCGTGCATCGTGGCGAGAAGGTCGGTTCCGCCGCGCTGCGCTATCAGGGGTATCTTGAGGCTCTGGAGGAGGCCGGCGTCGAATTCGACGATCGGCTGGTCGTCGAATCGGGCATGTGGCATCGTAGCGACGGTGTGAGGGCCATGAACACGTTGCTGGATTCCGGCGTCGAGGTCGATGGCGTCGTCGCATTGAACGACATGCTGGCTTCCGGCGTGATGCATGCCATTCAGATGCGTGGCCTGCGCATTCCCGATGATATTTCCGTGGTCGGCTTCGATAATTCCGACGATTCGCAGTACCTGTCGCCTGCTTTGACGTCGATCGCGCCGGGACTTGAGGCGGTCGCCCGTCTGTCGGTGAAGGTGCTCAAGGAACGCATCGACGGCCGTGACCCGAATGTCGACAAGCCGGGGGAGAAGATCTTCCGCAAGGTCTCGTCGTCGCTGGTCGTGCGCCAATCCACCAAACTCCCCGCCGATTCCCTCGTTCTCTAAGCGTTCGTCTGCCTGCGGCAAATTTCCTGGCGTACCGGGATACTTTCCGTCCGGCCCTCGTTGCCGTACCCATCGGTTGGCTCTTCCCCCAAGGTGCCGCCGCCGGGCATGGGCGCTCGGCCGTAAGCTTGGCCGAACGGCCTTGAGTGTGTCGAGCACCCATGACCGACGGCGGCACCGACACTGGCATGAATGGCGCAAACGATGGACGCCCATGCCCAGCGGCAGCACCGCATCCAAGCATCTTCCGACAATGACGCGCCCAAGTTGTTACAACGATGTAAGAATGATATATTCAACGTTGTAAATACTGGAACAACGGATTGAGAAGGACTAAACATGGTTGTTTACAACAATCCGATCGTGCTTCAGCGCGCAGACCCCTGGGTGCTCAAGGTTGACGGCGAGTATTATTTCACCGCCTCCGATCCGGAATACAACTGCATCGCCATCCGGCACGCATCGAGCATCAACGATTTGCAGAAGGCTCCGGAGACGGTGGTGTGGCGCAAGCACGAATCCGGCCCGGCAAGCATCTACATCTGGGCCCCCGAACTACACCGCATCAATGGCGCATGGTATATCTACTTCGCAGGCGCCGCAACGGATTTCGAAGCATCCGGCCTGCCGACGCACCGCATGTTCGTGCTGGAGAACACCGACGACGACCCGACCTCCGACAACTGGGTGGAGAAGGGCCAGATCATCACCCCGATCGACTCCTTCGCACTTGACGCCACCACCGAAGTGATCGATGGCGTGCAGTACTTGGTATGGGCGCAGAAGGATCCCGCCATCGAAGGCAACTCCAATCTGTATATCGCCAAGATGGCCAATCCGTGGACGCTGGGCAGCGAGCCCGTCATGCTGACCAAGCCGGAGTACGACTGGGAATGCATCGACTTCCTGGTCAACGAAGGACCGGCCTTCCTGTTCCATGAGAACAAGATCTACATCACGTATTCCGCCTCCGGCACCGGAGTTCCGTACGCCGTGGGGCTGTTGACCGCCGAGCGCGGCAGCGATCTGCTGGACAAGGCCTCCTGGACCAAGAGCCCGGTGCCGGTGTTCAAGACCTGCGCCGAGAACGGCCAGTATGGCCCGGGCCACAATTCGTTCACCAAGTCCGAGGACGGCACCGAGGACCTGATGATCTACCACTGCCGCAACTACACGGAGATCAAGGGCGATCCGCTGTTCGACCCGAATCGCCACGCGCGCGTCGGTGTGGTCAAGTGGACCGCCGACGGTCCGGATTTCGGCGTGCCGGAACCTGATAATCTGTGGACCCCCACTACCACGGACGTGTTGCCCGCTGATGGTGGCCCGCTTGCGGGAACTCCGGCCGTAGGCCAATGAGGGGCGTGGCCGGAGGGGTCACCCCGTCTATAACCCCATCCATAAAGCTGGCTGTTGTCGTCGGCGTGTTACCGTTTGTACAACGATGAAAATAGCTGTATAATCAAAATTACAACGTTGCAAATGAGCAGGGAGGCTCAATCGAAAAGGATTCTTCCCATTCGGATTGCAACGAGGAGCGGTCCAGCGATGGTCCGTTGAGGAAAAGGAAGGAAACAATGTCTACATCCAGGCATCTTACCGGGTTGCGGCGCTTTGCCAAGGCTGCCGTAGCCGTGTGTGCGTCACTTGGACTTGTGCTTGCCGCCGGAGGCTGTGGTGCCTCTTCGGGTGAAAGCAAGACCATTTACTTCTGGAACAATCTGGTGGGCGATGACGGTCCTGCAATGCAGCGCATCGTCAAGGAATACAACGCCCAGAGCGATTACAAGGTCGTTTTCCAGCCGATGAACGGCGGCGATCTGACCACGAAGATCTATTCCGTGATGCAGACCGGCAAGAACATCCCCGACATCATCATCGGCGACCAGTTCCAGACCGCCGTTCTGCAGTCCCAAGGTCTGCTCGACACCATGGACGATTGGCAGAAGGTCGCCCCGGACCTCAAGGAGAGCAGCTTCCTGCCCGCCACTTGGAAGGGCGTCACCATCAATGGCAAGGCCTACGGCATTCCGCTGTATCTGTACCAGATGGCCATCTACTACAACAAGGACCTGGTCAAGAAGTACAACCTGCAGTACATCCTCGACGACGGGTTCGTCACCATCGACGAGATCAAGGACCTCAAGGGCAAGCTACCCAAGGGCACCTACGCGCTGACTTACGGCAATCTGCCGTGGGCCTTCATGTCCCTGCTGTACGGCGCGGGCGGCACGCTTGAGAACGATATGGACGACCTGACCAAGGACGTGTGGCGCAAGCCCATGGAGAAGCTCAAGGAAGCGTACGACGCCGGTGTGGTCGCCCCGATGGACGTCGACGGCGAGCAGGCGTTCGGTTCCGGCAAGGCCGTGTTCGCGCAGCTTGGCACGTGGGCGCAGGGCAATATGTCCAACACCTTGGGCGCCGACAAGATCGCGGAAGCCAACACCCTGCAGTACAGCGCCGACAATCCGGTGAACTTCTTCTACCAGTGCAACTGGATGCAGTTGAAGGATCCGCACCGCTCCGCGGCGAAATCCGCAGCCGCCGCCGACTTCGTCAAGTACGTGTACGAGCACTGGATGGATTGGTCTGAGGTCGGTTCCATCTCGCCGGCATACCGCGATCTGAACAACCCGGAGTACCAGAAGCTGATCCAGGCGTCCTTCACCAACAGCAAGAAGGAACGCGACTACATCAAGACCTCCAACTACCTCTACGGAGGCTATGCGACCGCTGGTTGGGGCACATACAACGACATCGTCTACGGCAATGTTGGTCTTGAAGAAGGTCTGAAGACCCTCGACCTCATGGCCCAGGGCCAAATCGAGATTCAGGAGGAATCGTGATGAGCAAGACATCTACGATCGGATCCGCAAAATCATCCATGAAGCGCAAGAACTCCATCTGGCACGCGCTGCCGTACATCGCTCCGCACTTCATCATCTTCGCCGTCTTCGGCATCATCCCGATTATCTTCGGCATTGGACTGGCGTTCACCCGCTGGAACATGGTCGGTGCGCCGAAGTTCGTCGGCCTGCAGAACTTCGCGAAGATCTTCGACCCCAGCACCTATTTCTACTCGATCTTCTGGCGTGATCTCGGCCACACTCTGCTCTTCGTGCTGGTCAGCGTGCCGCTGACCATCATCGTGCCGCTGCTGCTCGCCGTGGCGCTCAGCAAGAAGGGACTCAAGGGCGCTGGTCTGTTCCAGGCGATCTTCTACATCCCAGGTCTGATCTCCATCGCCGCCGGTGCACTGGTCTGGCGTATGGTCTTCAACTCCCAGTTCGGTCTGCTGAACACCACCTTCCACACCGACATCAACTGGCTCGGCAAGAACCCGTACGCATGGATCACCATCTTCGTACTCGTGCTGTGGGCCGGTATCGGCGGCAACCTCGTCATCTACCGTTCCGCGCTCTCCGGCGTGGACGAGAGCCTCTACGAAGCCGCGAAGGTCGACGGAGCCGGTCCGGTCAGGATCTTCTTCTCCATCACCCTGCCGGAAATCAAGCTGCCGTTGTTCTACACCACCATCATGACCACCACGGGCGCCTTCAACGTGTGGGGCCAGCCGGTCATGCTGACCAACGGCGGACCGAACTACCAGACCCAGGTGCTGCTGATGGATATCAGGAACCTCGCGTTCCCCGCCGGCCCTGCGGCCGCCGGCATGGCTTCCGCAATGGCATTGCTGCTGGGCATCATCCTGATGGCCATCGCCGCGATCCAGCTGATCTTCATGAATAAGGAGGACTGAAGATGTCCGCTGCAACCACAGTCAATGTCGCAAGCGCGGCAATTCCTGAAAACAAAACCAAAAAGGTCTCCCCGTCGCTGATCGCCGTCTATGTGGTGCTCGTCGTGCTGGCAGTCGTCTGGCTGCTTCCGGTGATCTACACCGTGACGACTTCGTTCAAGTCGGTGGCCGAATTCACCTCCAACGCGTTCAACTTCCTGCCCGCGAAGTGGGTGCTTGACAACTACATGACGCTGATCGAGGCATCCGCCAGCTACCCGGTCCTGAACTGGCTGGGCAACTCGCTGATTATCTCGACCGTGTTCGCAGTGCTGTCCGTGTGCATCGTCGCGCTCGCAGGCTTCGGCTATTCCCGTCTGAACTTCAAGTACCGCGATACGCTGTTCTTCGTCCTGCTGCTCATCTCGATGTTCCCTGCCGTGGTCAACATGATCCCGCAGTACCGCATCATCGCCTCCCTCGGCTGGGTCAACACCTACTGGGCCTGCATCATCCCTGGCCTGGGCAACGTGGCGAACATCTTCCTGGTGCGCAACTTCATGAAGGGCATCCCGAAGGAACTGGACGAGGCGGCCGAAATCGACGGCGCCACTGATTTCCAGATCTTCACCCGCATCATGCTGCCGGCCATCCGCCCGATTCTGATCGTCATCTTCCTGTTCAGCTTCACCGGCGCTTGGAACGACTTCCTGTGGCCGACCTTGGTGTTCAACGACATCAACAAGATGCCGGTCACCGCTGGTCTGCAGCTGCTGAGCAACCAGATGGGCCAGTACAACCAGATGGGCTCCCTGATGGCGGCCACCTGCATGGCCATCATCCCGACCCTGCTGCTGTTCCTGTTCGCGCAGAAGTACTTCCTGCAGTCCCTGAACATCACCTCCGGCCTCAAGGGCTGATACCGGCCGAGTGAGATAATGCACAGGTCCGTCCCCAAACGGACGGGCCTGTGATCTTATCTTTCCCGAGCTGCGCATCGCACATCGGATGAGACCACACCACGGAAAGGACCGATATGAATCCGCAAGGCAACACCATGCAGCCGCCGGCACCATTGGCTCGCAAGGCGGAACGAGTGCTGATGACCATCGCCTCCGCCTACAACGTGATCATGGCGTCCATCACACTGTTCATGTTCACCAGCTGGTTCAAAGGCCAAGCCTACGATCTGCTGGAACATAACGGTTTGCTGAAAACGGACTATTCCGCGGTGGACAACGCCTCGACGGTGGTGGGCATCTACGCGCTGCTGGTGCTGATTATCGGCATCGTCAGCTTCATCATGTCCATGCGGTGTCTCGCTCCCGGCACCACCAGCCGGTGGGTGATCATCTGGCTGGCAATCGTGGTGGTCTTCTCCCTGGGCACGATGGACCTCATCGGCCTTGCACTGTATTCCATCACCTTGGTCATCTATCTGGCCCGCAACAAGGCCATCGCGGCGCAGCAGGATGCGATCCGCACATGGGCCCGCACGCATCAGGGCTAATCCTCCTTCCCGAAGAAAGCTGTCGCTCTCGTGGCGGCGGCTTTCTTCGTATCCGCGCATATTGACGCGGTACGTTATCGAACACGCAATTCACTTATCCAATTCATTCATTCACAACCACAAGGTGGGACCATGACCGACACAACCGACGACTACGGTTACCTGCTCGTCCACTTCATCGAGGATCCGGACGGCTACGCCGAGAAGATTTACATGGATATATCCGACGGTGACAATCCGCACCGTTGGGTGCCGCTCAACGATGGAAAGCCTGTGCTGGCTTCGCATCTCGGTACCACAGGCGTGCGCGATCCGCATATCATCCGCAATCCCGACACCGGCACGTGGTATATCATCGCCACCGATCTGCGTGTGTTCGGAGGCGACGGCGGCGGCTGGTACGAGTGGAGCCACCACGCCAGCACGAATCTCATCATCTGGGAATCCGACGATCTGCTCCATTGGAGCGAGCCGCGCATGCTCGACGTGTCCCGCAAGCCGGACGGCTCCCATCTGGAGCTTGGTATGGCCTGGGCATGCGAATGCCTCTGGGTGCCGGACTATTATCCGCAAGGCCATCACGGTGGGCGCGGCGCATTCGTCATGTATTGGTCCAGCACCGTGTTCAATGATGCGGACAAGGCTCACGACGACAAGAACGTCTACTGCACCGTGCTGTGGGGCGCCACCACCGATTTCACGCAGGACACGTTCGAATATGGTGGCGTGTTCATCGACAACCACGGTGACGCCATCGACACCACGATGATCCAACGTCCGCTGCCTGATGGTGGTGTGCGCACGTACCGCATCACCAAAGACAATGCGCATGGCACCGGCATCTGGATGGACCGCACCGACGCGAAGCGCTGGTGGGAGCCGGGAACGACCTGGACCAAGGTGCAGGACCGGATTGGCGCAGGCTACGTGCCGGACGGCAACCCCGGCGGCGTGGAAGGTCCTGCGGTGTTCGCCAACCACCACAACAACGGTGGACCGGACGACGAATGGTACTTGTTCGTGGACGTGATTCCGTCGATCGGATACCGTCCGATGGTCAGCCGCGATCTCGATCAGGGCTGGATGCCGTTGCAGGCGGACGATTACTTCCTCACCGCGCATACGAAACACGGTGGCGTCGCCTCGCTGACGCGCGCCGAATACGACCGTCTCGCCCAGCATGTGCATGCATTCTGACAAACGACGCTGATGATTGCGCCGCGCGAGCGCGCGGCAAAGCCAAGGGGCTTCCCGGAATGAACCGGGAAGCCCCTTTCGCGTGCTCGCTGACTGCGGTGGCCGTCTCTTCGATTAGCGGCTATGGCTGCTGCGTATCGCCGTCGGTGCTACCGCCAGAGCCGTCGTTGCCGGTTTCGCTTCCGGTATTGCCTCCGTTGGTATCGCTGCCGCCAGGAGAGGGGGTGTTGCCAGCATTGCCGCCATCGCCACTGCCTTGACTGGAGTTCTGCGATTCCTCGGTCTGATCCGGCGTGGTCTGTTGGGTGTTCTCCTCGGTGCGCGGAGTCACGGTGGTCTGTTGCCTTCTGGTCGAGCTCTTCTGCGCGCCGGTGCCCCACGTACCGTCCGGTCCGCCGACCTTGCCGTTATCGGTGGCGTCGGGGAACGTTTCGTTCGGAGTGTCGGCAAGGGCCTGCTTCATGTATTCGGTGAACAGATGCACGGGGTAGTCGCTGCCGCCGGTCCAGCTGCCGAATGCGGGAATCTCCTGCGGGTTGCCGTTGTCGTCCGGATACCACATCGCCACAGAAGTCAGCATGGACGGCGTGTAGCCGATGAAGCTCGCTGCGTTGGAATCGTTTGCGGTGCCTGACTTGCCGGCAATGGTGTGCCCAGTGGCACGCGCCTCGGTGGCGGTGCCTCGCTGGACCACGCCGGTAAGCGCCTTCGTCACGAGATTCGCGTTGTTCGCTTCGAACGTCTGCTCCGCCGAGGTCGGCGCGTTGTACAGGTCGGTGCCGTTCGCCGTCTGCACTTGGGCAACGATATGCAGCGTCGGCTTGTTGCCTTGGTTGGCCAGTGTGGCGTATCCCTGCGTCATGTCCTTGAGGGTCAGGCCGTTGTTGCCGAGCACGGTGAACGGGTTGGAACCATCCAAAGACGAATCGTCAACGCCGGCCTGCCGTGCGGTTTCGGCGATTTTCTGCGCGCCGAGCTTGGTTTGCAGATCCATGTACACGGTGTTCGAGGATTGTTCCGTCGCCGTGTACAGGTTCACGTATCCCAGATTCTCGCCGCCGTAGTTGCTCACCGTTTCGGTGATGCCCGGGAACGTCCGGTACGAGTTGCCGTTGAAGTACGTGTTGAGGCTGACGCCTTCGTTGACGGCGGCCAGCAATGCGAACGGCTTCATGGTGGAGCCGACTTCGTACGTTGCCTGGGTGACGTTGTTGAGCTGCTTGGTCAGGTAGTCGTCTCCTGCGTACAGCGAGATGATGGAACCGTCCTTGGGGTTCACCGACAGCGCGCCGAACTGCATGCCGTCGGGCACGATGCCTTGCATGCCGTTTTGGGAGGGACTGATGGTGGAGAACATCAGGTCCTGCTTCGATTTGTCAATGGTGGTGACGATTTTGTAGCCGCCGGTTTCCAGGTCCTGCTTGCTGAACGCCTTGGTGTTGACGAGTTCGTTCTGCACCATCGTCAGCAGGTATCCGTTCGGTCCGGACATCTGGTTGTTCTGTTGGATTTCGATGGTTTGCGGGAATTTCGCGGCTTTCTTCTCGTCCGGCGTGATGTAGCCGTCTTCGTCCATGATGTTCAGCACGCGCTTGTAACGTTTTTCAGCCTGCTTGGGATTCACGTCGGGGGTCCATACGCTCGGCGCGGGAATGATGCCGGCAAGCATGGCCGCTTCGGAGAGCGTCAGATCCTTCGCGTCCTTGCCGAAGTACGCTTTGGCCGCTGCCTGGATGCCGTATGCGCCACGGCCGAGATAGATGGTGTTCATGTAGTTGCACAACACCTGGCTCTTGTCCTGTGCTTGGGCGATTTTGACCGCCAGGAACGCCTCACGCAGTTTGCCCACGTACGAGGTGGTTTCGCCCAGATAATAGCGTTCCGCATACTGCTGGGTGATGGTGGAACCGCCCTGCCTGCTACCGGTGGTCAGGTTGTTGTAGAACGCGCGTGCGATGCCGATCGGATCGATGCCCTTATTGGTATAGAAGGAGCGGTCTTCCGAAGCCACAATCGCGTTGCCGACGTAGTCGGGCAGGTCTGCGCAGCTGATGATTTCGCGGTTCTGCTCCGCATAGCTGCCGATCGGCGTGGTGCCGTCGTTGTAATACACGGTCGTCTTCTCGGCCAGCGCGAACTTTTCCGGCTGCGGGATTTCCGTGGTGGTGTACATGTAGGCGAACAGGCCGATACCTGCCGCGATGAGCGCCGCGAAGATGCCGAGCACCCATTTGAGCACGAGATGCTTGTGTTTTCTGGTCTTTTTGGGTGCGCGATGCGAAGTGTGCTTCGGCCCCTGGGGCGGCTTGCTCAGCACTTCTCCATGGACCCCGTAGGTGGTGCCCACCCGTGGCGTCGTGGACGTTGCGCTGCCGCTGCGGGCGCTTTTTGAGCGTGAGCTGACACTTCGTGTTCGTGAAACCATGGTTTCCACCGTAGCCGAACGACCTGAAAAACAAGGGTGTAGATAGTGCTGTCCGACTGGAAAAACATGTTTTTGCGCAGCTTTTTTACAAATCGACAATCTGTTGACGACTGCCGTAATATGGCCGTTTTTCAGTGATTTTTCAGTTTACAATGCGGTTTGTGGGTATGCTTGGGGATTGGTATACCTGCGAAACGCATAACAGAGGAGTCGTTTTCAGATGAGCATTCGAGTGGCTATCGCCGGCGTGGGCAATTGCGCCTCGTCGCTGGTGCAGGGCGTTGAGTATTACAAGGACACCAAGGACGAGGATAAGATTCCCGGCCTGATGCATAACAATTTCGGTGGCTACCGCGTGCGTGACATCGAATTCGTCACCGCGTTCGACGTGGATGCGCTGAAGGTGGGCAAGGACCTGTCCGAGGCGATCGGAGCCTCCCAGAACAACACCATCAAGTTCGCGGACGTGCCGAATCTGGGCGTGGAGGTGCTGCGCGGCCCGACCAACGACGGTTTGGGCGAATACTACCGCCAGATGATCGAAGAGTCGGACGCCGAACCGGTGGACGTGGCCCAGGTGCTGCGTGACAAGAAGGTCGACGTGTTGGTCTCCTACCTGCCGGTTGGTTCCGAGAAGGCGGACAAGGCTTACGCTCAGGCCGCTATGGACGCTGGCTGCGCGTTCGTGAACTGCCTGCCGGTGTTCATCGCCTCCGATCCGGAGTGGGCGCAGAAGTTCCGTGACGCTGGTGTGCCGATTGTCGGCGACGATATCAAGTCGCAGGTCGGCGCCACCATCACGCACCGCGTGCTGGCCCGTCTGTTCGAGGATCGCGGCGTGCGTCTGGATCGTACGTACCAGCTTAACGTCGGCGGCAACATGGACTTCATGAACATGCTGCAGCGTTCCCGCCTGGAATCCAAGAAGATCTCCAAGACCCGCGCCGTCACTTCCGTGGTGCCGCACGAGATGGATCCGCACAACGTGCATATCGGCCCGTCCGATTACGTGGCTTGGCTTGACGACCGCAAGTTCGCCTTCGTGCGTCTTGAGGGCACCACGTTCGGCGATGTGCCGCTGAACCTCGAATACAAGCTCGAGGTGTGGGATTCCCCGAATTCCGCCGGTATTGTGATCGACGCCGTGCGTGCGGCGAAGATCGCGCTCGATCGTCATCTGGCCGGTCCGGTTCTGGCTCCGAGCTCCTACTTCATGAAGTCTCCGGCCGTGCAGCACGAGGATGGCGAGGCCCGCCGCTTGGTGGAGGAATTCATTAAGGGTGAGGTCGAAGGCACCGAAGAGCAGCTTGACGCCGATGTGGCGGCCGCGAAGGCCGCCGGCAAGGATGTGTGGCGCGCATAGCGTGCGTTGCTGACGGCAGACCCGCGATGGCAATGGCAACCATCTCGTAGGTCTCGACGCACTCGCCTGATTCGTAGGCAGAATCAGCATATAATGAAAATCCCTATGGCCTGGGGTAATGCCATAGGGATTTTTGTTGTACCGGAAACGCTGCGGCGGTGGCGGCTAATGGTCGTGCGCTGTCGCAGCGTGAACGGGAATCATATATTGCGCAATGTATATCGCGTCACTTTTTGAGGAGTGGTTCGACCTGCTGCTCGTACGCGGTCAACGCGGTGTCGATCACGTTGTGCATGTCGTAATACTTGTACGTGCCCAAACGGCCGCCGAACACGGTCCTCGGCTCGGCCTTCGCGAGCTCCTCGTACCTCGCGTACAACGCCTTGTCGGCCTCCGTGTTGATCGGATAGTACGGCTCGTCGCCACGCTCGGCGAAACGGCTGTACTCCTCCCACACCACCGTTTTGTCCGGGTTCTGCGAAGCCCTGCGCTCCGGGTTGAAGTTCTTGAACTCGATCGCGCGCGTGTACGGCACGTCCGCGTCGGAGAAGTTCATCACCGGGCATCCGAAATGGTCGCCCTCGTCGTAACGCACCTCCCTGAAGTCCACCGTGCGCCACTTCAGCTCGCCGAGCGAGTAGTCGAAGTAGCGGTCCACCGGACCCGTGTACACCACCGGCACGCCCGCCGCGGCCAGCGCCTTCCTGTTGTACGGCTGGGACTCGTCGAAGAAGTCGGTCCTGAGGGTCACGTGGATGCGCGGATCGTCGATCATGCGCTCCATCCAGGCGGTGTAGCCGTCCGTGGGCAGGCCCTCCCACGTGTCCCTGAAATACCGGTTGTCGTAGTTGAAGCGCACCGGCAGGCGGTTGATGATGCCCGCGGGCAGGTCCTTCGGATCGGTCTGCCACTGCTTGCCCGTGTAGTTCTTGATGAACGCCTCGTACAGCGGGCGGCCGATCAGCGAAATGCCCTTGTCGTTGAGGTTCTGGGGGTCCGTGCCCGCCAATTCGCCGGCCTGGCTCTCGACCAGGGCCTTCGCCTCGGCCGGCGTGTAGTGCGCGTGGAAGAACTGGTTGATGGTCCCGAGGTTGATCGGCAGGGGATACACCTCGCCGTCGTGCGTGGCGTACACGCGGTGCACGTAGTCCGTGAAGCTTGTGAAACGGTTCACGTAGTCCCAGACCCTCTTGTTGGACGTGTGGAACAGGTGCGCGCCGTACTTGTGGATCTCCGCGCCGGTCTCCTCGTCCATGTAGCTGTACGCGTTGCCGCCGATATGGTCGCGCACGTCGATGATCTCGACCCCCACGCCCAGGTGCTCGACGGCCTGCTGGGCCACGGTCAGACCGAACAGGCCCGCGCCCACGACCACCAGATCGGGATACTCCACCGCATCAGTCATAAGAAAACAACCTTCCAAACGTTATCGATGCTTATCGCAGCCACGCAAACGCACAGGGGTGGCGTGCGATTCCTTCTCAAGTGTACCCGTGCGTCTAGTCGGTGCGGCGAGGTCCGGGCATGGTGTAATATGGCAAGAGCCTCCGCGTGGCGGTATGTCACCCAACTCCCCCAGGGCAGGAATGCAGCAAGGGTAAGTGGCCTCTTCCGGGTGCGTGGAGGTTTTTCTATATCTTCTCCGATTCGTTCCCCACAGTAGGGGCGATGCCGTATTCTCGGTGACTATGACCAACGAATTCAAGCCACTTGTCCGAGATCCACAGCAGCCTGTGAACATGCTTCAGCAGCCCACGGCAGCAACGCCTGCGGAACCGTTGGAATCGTTGTCGTTCCCTGATATGCGCGAAGTCGAGGCGGTGCTTTCTCCGCAGGATGTCAACAAAGGCTTGGCTCAGGCGGATCCGCTGACCCGCCATCCGCGCGTGTCCAGCATCGTGCTGTGCGTGGTGTTCGGTCTGCTGATGCTTGCCGCTTCCGCCGGCGTCTGGTGGCTTGGCGTGCGTACCATGGACGGCCAAAGCTATGAGGATATCGTCTGGTCGAAATTCGATGCCGCGTTGCCGGGTTGGCTGGCGCCGGTCGTGCACGTCTTCGCCATTTCCGCAGTGGTCATCACCGTCAGCGTCATCATGGGGGCAATCGCGTTTGCCGTGCTGATCGTGCGCAAACGGTGGCTGTCGATCGCGCAGCTCGCTGTATTCGGAGGCCTGTGTTTCGCCGCGGCCGAACTGTTGAAGCCGCTGCTGCCACGCCCGTATCTTATTAATTTGGAATCGAATCCTAATAATTCCGCGCCTTCCGGACATGTCATCCTTGCCGCTGCGGCAAGTGTGATGCTGCTGTGCGCCGTACCGCGCGTGCTGCGTGCGCTGGTGGCGGTGATTGGTTGGGCGTATACGGTGCTGGTCGGATTGTCGGTGATCGCGGCGCAATGGCATCGTCCGACCGACGTGATTATGGCGCTGCTGATCGTCGGCGGACTGGCGTTGCTGGCGCTTGCCACCACGTTCGCCAGCGGCATGGATGAGCCGGGCACGCGCGTCTCGTCGGCAAGCGTGCAGATCGTCGGCAGTGTGATGCTGACGATTGGCGTATTGGGCATCCTGTACGGCGCGTATATCATCTGGCAGATTCAGCCGGGACTCGCCATGAGCGCCGAATGGACGAATGCCGGCGCGTACGTTTCCACGGCGCTGCTGACGGCCGCCGTTTCCGCGCTGGTGCTTGGCATAACGCTCGCCATGCGTCAGCTGACCGCCTCGCCGTTGACGAAACTGGGTTTGGTGGGAGCGCCGCCCGCACCGCCGAAGCGCTGAAAACAGCCGGTTCCGGGCATGCTGCCGTCCATGCGCCACACGGGCGGTTTGCCATTTCTCCGTATTCAGTGAGTATTATTGCGTTGCAAACACTAGTAATAAGGAGTGGCTATGGCTACCGGCAGCAAGCTCGTTATTGTGGAGTCTCCTACCAAGGCGAAGAAGATTGGCGGATACTTGGGCTCCGGATACACGGTCATGGCATCGGTCGGCCATATCCGCGACCTTGCCCAGCCCAGCCAGGTGCCGGCGGCCGAGAAAGCCAAATACGGCAAGTTCGGCGTGGATATCGAAGACGGGTTCAAGCCGTATTACATCGTGGACGGCAACAAGAAGAAAACCGTTGCCGACCTGAAAAGCGCGCTGAAGAAGGCAGACACCCTCTACCTCGCCACTGATGAGGATCGCGAAGGTGAGGCGATCGCATGGCATCTTGTGCAGACGCTGAAGCCGAAGGTGCCCGTCAAGCGCATGGTGTTTCACGAGATCACGCCGGAAGCGATCAAGGCGTCGCTGAACAACACGCGTGATGTGGACGCCGCCATGGTGGACGCCCAGGAAACCCGTCGTATTCTGGACCGTCTGTACGGCTATGAGCTGTCCCCGGTACTGTGGCGCAAGGTCGGTCCGGGCCTGTCCGCGGGCCGCGTGCAGTCCGTGGCCACCCGTCTGATCGTGGAACGTGAGCGTGAGCGCATGGCGTTCGTGCGTGCCCCCTATTGGGATGTCACCGCCACGCTGGAAGCGCCCGACGCCGACGGCAACAATGTTGCGTTCGATTCTCGCATGGTGTCGCTTGGCGGCCGTCGTTTGGCCGGTTCCAAGGATTTCGGCGATGATGGCCAGCTGACCGCCGCCGGCGTCAAAGACAACGTCGTGCAGCTGGACGAAACGCACGCGAATGCGATCGCGCGATCGCTGGAATATGCGACGTTCACCGTCTCGTCGATGGAAACCAAGCCGTACCGTCGCCGTCCGGTGCCGCCGTTCACCACGTCCACGCTGCAGCAGACGGCCGGCAATCGCCTTGGCATGAGCTCGCGCCAGACCATGCGTGCCGCGCAGGGGCTGTACGAAAACGGTTTCATCACGTACATGCGTACCGATTCGGTGACGCTGTCGCAGGAGGCGATCGCGGCCGCCCGTGAAGCGGTGTCGCGGCACTTCGGCGAAAAGTACTTGTCCGATGCGCCCAAGCAGTACGCCACGAAGACGGCGGGCGCGCAGGAAGCCCATGAATGTATCCGACCGGCGGGCGCGCATTTCCGCGATCCGGCTGAAATCGCCACCAAAGTGCCGGCCGACCAGCTCAAGCTGTACACCCTGATCTGGCAGCGCACGCTGGCCTGCCAGATGGCCGATGCGACCGGTTCCACCGCCACCGTGCGTCTGTCCTCGCCGACCGAATCCGACGGCGAGGCCATGTTCCAGGCGTCCGGCACCGTCATCGAATTCCCCGGCTTCATGAAGGCCACCGGCGAGGGCCGCCGTAGCGTTGCCGACGCGAAGAAGAGCGCCGAGGCGGCGGGCGTGAAGATTGGCGATAAGGCCGAAAAGTCTGCGAAGGCTTCGAAGAAAACCGATGACAACGTTTCCCTGCCGCCGATGCAGCCGGGCGACGAGCTTGCCGCCGTGGACGTTGCCGCGGACGGCCACGAGACCCAGCCGCCGGCGCGCTACACCGAAGCGTCGCTCGTCAAAACGTTGGAACAGAAGGAAATCGGCCGTCCGTCCACGTATGCGAGCATCATCTCCACAATCATCGACCGCGGGTACGTGTACGAGCGTGGCCGTGCGCTGATTCCGTCCTGGCTGGCGTTCTCCGTCACCAAACTGCTTGAAACGAAGTTCCCGAAGTATGTGGATTACGAGTTCACCGCCGATATGGAAACCGGCCTCGACCAGATTGCTGGTGGCCATGAGACCGGCAAGGCGTGGCTGACCCGCTTCTACTTCGGTTCCGGCGATGGCGCGGCGCAATCCGCCGACGAGGCGCATGAGGGCCTGCAGCAGCAGGTGGCGCAGCTTGGCGAGATTGATGCGCGTGAGATCAACACCATCGATATCGGCGATGGCCTGCACGTGCGCGTCGGCCGTTATGGCCCGTATCTTGAGGACATGAAGCATCTGGATGCGGAAGGCAATCCGAAGCGCGCCTCGCTGCCGGATACGCTCGCTCCGGATGAGCTGACCGTCGAGGTCGGCCACGATCTGATTGAAAACCATTCCGGTGGGCCGCGTGAACTGGGCAAGGACCCGGTGTCCGGCGGCACCGTCGAGGTACGCAATGGCCGGTTCGGCCCGTACGTGGCGTTGGTCATGCCGAGCGCGGAAGATGCCGGCGATACCGCTGCCGAGTCCGCCGCAGGCAAGGCGGGCAAGACGAAGCGTTCCGGCGGTAAGAAGGCGGCTTCCGACCGTCCGAAGATGGCGTCGCTGTTCAAGACGATGAGTCCCGAATCGCTGACGTTGGAAGACGCGCTGAAACTGCTGAGCCTGCCGCGCGAAGTCGGCTCCTACGATGAGGCGAACGCCGAAACCGGCGAAATGCAAACGGTTACGGTCATGGCCAACAATGGCCGTTACGGCCCGTACCTGACCAAGACCGGTGCCGACGGCAAGTCCGACACGCGTTCGCTGGCTTCCGAAGACGAGATCTTCACCGTCGACTTGGAGAAGGCCAAGGAACTGTTCGCGCAGCCGAAGTATGGACGCGGTCGTGGACGTGGCGCGGCCAAGCCGCCGTTGCGCGACTTGGGCACCGATCCGGAAACCCAGAAGCACGTGACCATCAAGGACGGCTTCTACGGCGCGTACATCACCGACGGCGAGACAAACCGTACACTGCCGAAGCAGTATGCGCCCGAATCGATCGAACCGGCCGAGGCGTTCCGCCTGCTGGCGGAGAAGCGCGCGCAGGGGCCGTCGAAGCGTCGTGGCCGCAAGACGGCTGCGAAGGGAGCCAAGAAGGGCGCTGCCAAAGGAGCGAAATCCGCGAAGAAGGTGAGCGCGACCGAACAGGCGCGTGCCGACCGCCGCGCCAAGGTGCGTGAACTGGCCGACAAGGGTTGGGCGAATACGCGTATAGCGAAGGAGATCGGCTCCACCGCGTCCACCGTGAAGGCTGACGTCGACTGGCTGACCGCCAACGAAGGCTACGCGCGTCCTGAAGTCGTTCCCGCACGCTGACGTTATGCGGCGCGGAAACGTCGCACGATCTGATGTTCCGCAAGACAATCGGCATCGTGCGACATCAAGCCGTGGGCCGAATGGCCGGGCACGGCAGGGGCGCACGGTACAGTGAAAGGCATGCAGGGCACTTTTATCTCGTTTGAAGGCGTTGACGGCGTGGGCAAGACCACGCAGGTCGAACGGTTGCGCGCATATGTTGAATCTCAGGGCCGCGAATGCGTGGTCACGCGCGAGCCGGGCGGCACCGCATTGGGCGTGGCGATTCGCAAAATGCTGTTGCACGGCGTGGATACGGGGGATGAGAACGATTGTGCCGACATCGCCCCACGTACGGAGGCGCTGTTGTTCGCCGCCGACCGCGCGCAGCACGTCGCGGAAGTGATTCTGCCCGCTCTGCAACGCGGCGCGGTGGTCATCACCGACCGGTATCTCGATTCCTCTTTGGCGTACCAGGCGGGCGGCCGCGAGCTGACGGCCGCGGAAATCCGAAACCTGAGCATGTGGGCCACGAACGGTCTGCTGCCGGAACGCACGTATCTGCTGGATATGGATCCGGCGCAATCGCATGCGCGGCTGCAGCATGCCGAAGACCGCATGGAGGCGGCCGGCAACGACTTCCAGCGTCGCACACGCGTCGCGTTCCTCGACTTGGCTGAACGTGAGCCGGAACGGTTCCACGTTATTGACGCAAGCCAGTCCATCGAAGACGTGTGGGCGCGTATCAAAGCCGATTTCGACACCGTGAGCACCGCTGACGGGGGTATCGCATGAGCGTGTGGAACTCCATAGTAGGCCAAGCGCAGGTGGTCGAACAGCTGAAGGCCATCGCCAGCGGCGACCCGAAGGCCATCGCGCAGTCGTGGCTGATCTGCGGCCCTCCCGGATCGGGCCGTTCCAACGTTGCCCGCGCGTTCGCCGCCGCGCTCGAAAGCCCCGATCATGGCCTGAACGATGAGCCGACCAAAACCACCGAGCAGGTGCTTGCCGGCACCCACCCCGACGTGAGCGTGCTGGCCACCAACAAAGTGACCATCGGCATCGACGAGGTGCGTGACATCATCACCACATCCGAGCAGATGCCCGGCACCGCGCCGTGGCGCATCATCATCATCGAAGACGTCGACCGCATGATGGAACGCACCACCAACGTGCTGTTGAAGGAAATCGAAGAGCCGAGCCCGCACACCATCTGGCTGCTGTGCGCGCCCAGCGCCCAAGACGTGCTGCCGACCATCCGCTCGCGCACGCGCATCGTCAACTTGGCCGTACCGTCCAACCAGGCGGTGGCGAAATTCTTGGAATCGCAAGGTTTCGAGCCGAATATCGCGGCGCGTGCGGCACGATTGTCGGAGGGGCACATCGGCATCGCGAGCCTGTATGCCAAGGACGAACGCATCATGACGGACCGCGACGAGCTCATCGTCGGCGTGCTCGGCTTGCATCGCGCGTCGGATGCCGTGCTATTGGCCGGCAACCTCATCGACAACGCGAAGGCGCAGGCCGAAGCGGAAGTCAACGTCAAAGCGTCCGAAGCGGAAGCCGATTTCCGCCGCATCAACGGGCTCGGACCCAAAGACCGCATACCCCCGAAACTGCGTGGCGCATACAATGCGATCGCCAAAAAAGACGAGCTCAAACGACGCGCCACCAGACTCACGCGTGACGTGCTCGACCGTGCGCTCAATTCGGTCGCCAGTATCTACCGTGACGTGGCGGTGCTGCAGAACAACGCCGAGGACGCGGTGGGGCTCATCAACCTCGAAAACCGTTCCGCCATCACGGAATTGTCGGTACGGCTCGACCGTACGGGGGCCGTGCGCCGGCTGGAGGACATCGCCACCGCGCGCCGCAGGCTCAATGGCAACGGCAATCCGGTTTTGGTGTTCGAAGCGCTGTTCTGCGCGCTGATTCCGTGATTTTCGTAATTTCCAGTAATTACCGGCGATTCGATTCGCGATTCACCGGCGGAACACCGAAGAATCCCGCACAATAAGCTGCGGGGCAAGCATGACACGGGGCGCGCGCACGCTGCCGCCTGGCGCAGCAGCCGTCTCCGCCGCGCCTCCGGCAGGACCGGAAGCCAGCAATCGCAAGCATTCCGACACAATACGCTCAAACGGCGCACGCACCGACGTCAGACGGGGCATGGTGGTACGCGCGATGGCGGAATCATGGTAGCCGACCACCAGCACGTCCTCCGGCACGCGGATTCCCAACGCGTCGAACGCCACCATCACGCCGAACGCGATCGCATCGTCGGCGCAGACCACGGCTTCCGGCTGTACGAGCGGCCCGTTGAACAGCCGCATGGCGCAATCGAAACCGCGCTGCACGGTACGTTCGCCGAACTGGTTCCAGTTTTCGCTGGTGGCAAGCCCGTAAGTGCGCATATGCGTGTGGAATGTGGCGAACAGTTCCGCCGATTCGAAAGACAGCTCGTTGCCGGCCATGTATGCGGCGGACGCGATGCCCTGCTCGGCCAGATGTTTGACAATCGCCTCCATCGCGGCGTTTTCGTCGATGCCTACCACGGACACGCGCGGCGCGGTCTGCCGTCCGCAGATTTGCACGATCGGCAGCGTGTTCGCGTACTGGTTCAGCGTTCCGGCAAGGTCAGCGCCGGCCGCGGGCACCACGATCAGCCCGTCCACATGGCGGTTGGCCAGCGATTCGATGCGTTCCGCCTGCGCTTCCTGCGTGGCTCCGATGCCCAGCAGCAGCTGTTGCGATTCGGTGTCGATGGTCGGCTCGATCTCGTCGAGCAGTTGCGCGGAGAACGGTTCCGTGGCGCTCGGAATGACCAGGCCGATGGTTTTCGTCACGTCGCTGCGCAGCGCGCTCGCCGCGTAGTTGACGGAATAGCCGAGCTGTTTGGCGGCTTCGCGCACGCGGCGGGCGATATCGTCGTCCTTGCCGCGTTTGCCGGACAGCACGCGTGAGACGGTGGCGATGGACACGCCGGCCGTCGCCGCGACGTTGGTGATTGAGCTGCCGCTGTCGGTTCTGCCTGCCATGCGCTGTCCTTTCCGTCGTGTCCGGCTTGCGTTTGCCGGCTCCCTAAGTGTTTTTCAAAATGCCCTAGAGGGTGCCCTGAACCCCTGTGTGCTTCTCGGTCAAAGGTCTGGTCTGATGAACCGGTTCGAGCCGCGAAGAACCTATTAAGAATAGAACGACCGCCCGTCGAATATGGCGGGCGGTCGAAACGTTCGTACGTCAGTGCGTCAGCGCGTTATGCGCGGTGCGTCACTCGGCGTTGACGAGGATGTTGGCCAGGTTGTCGGCCACGGCCTCGGCGTTGTCGCCTTCGACGTTGATGACCACGGTGTCGCCCTGCTTGATGCCCAGACCCATGATGGACAGGATGGAGCCGGCCGGAACGGCGTTGCCGCCTTCCTTGGCGATGGTCACGGTCTGGCCGGAAGCGGTGACGGCCTGCGCGAACATGGCGGCCGGACGGGCGTGAATGCCGACCGGATCGTTGATGACGAGATTGCGGGTTGCCATAATGGTCTCCTTTGTTGTGGTTGGTGGTTGGTTTGCTTACGTTGGGTCGTCTCGATATTTACACGTCGATGTATATCGATTTTTGCATATCGATTGCATTATGCGGCTTTTGCCGGCATCTGCATTTCTTGCGATTATCATAGCACAGTTTTTACGAAACACAGAAAACGTTTACCGGTTTTGTTTTGCGGGAATTTCGTGTATACTAATCGCAGGCTGAAAATGATTTACCGGCAAAGACGGTGGGGATCATTGCAGTAACTCACCTACGCAAGGCAGGCATAATCCTGCAATCGTTTGCGTATCCATATTTTTTCCCAAGGAAACAGGAAAAGGAGTTCTCATGAACATTAAGGGTGTTGGTATCGGTCGTGGCGTCGCAGTCGGCCCGGTCATTCGCATGGCCGCTCCGCTGCCGGAACCGTCGGACGCTCCGCGCGCCGAAAACATCTCCGCGGAAACCGAAATCGCCCGCGTCGAAAAGTCGCTCGCCCTCGTCAACGCCGACCTGAACCGTCGCGCCGAAGAAGCCGCCAACGGCGACGAAGGCGCCAAGCAGGCCGCCCCGATTCTGCAGGCCATCGCCATGTTCGCCTCCGATCCGTCCCTTGCACAGTCCATCAAGGACCTCATCAACCAGGGCAAGACCGCCGAGCGCGCCGTGCTGGAAGGCTTCGGCGCGGTCGAAGACATGTTCCGCGCCATCGGCGGCTACCAGGCCGAGCGCGCAGCCGACCTGCATGACGTCGGCCAGCGTGTGATCGCCGACCTCATGGGCGCTCCCGCCCCAGGCCTGCCGGTCAGCGAAACCCCGTTCGTGCTCGTCGCCGAAGACCTGTCCCCGGCCGACACCGCCGCGCTCGACATGAGCAAGACCCTGGCCATCGTTACCTCCCAGGGCGGTCCGACCTCCCACACCGCCATTCTGGCGCGCGCCCGTGGCATCGTCGCGGTCGTCTCCGCCGCCGAAGCCGCCGAACTTGAGAACGGCACCAACGTCATCGTCAACGCAGCCAAGGGTGAGATCGTGGTGAACCCGAGCGAAGACGAGATCGCCGCCGCCGAAGCCGCCAAGTCCCGTGCCGCCGCAGCCAAGGAACTGCGTGGCAAGCCGGGCGCCACCAAGGACGGCCACCTGATTCCGCTGCTCGCCAATGTCGGTAAGCCGTCCGATGCCGCGAAGGCGCTGGAATACGGCGCCGAAGGCGTTGGCCTGTTCCGTACCGAATTCCTGTTCATCGGCAACTCCGAGCCGCCGAGCGTCGAAGAGCAGACCAAGGCCTACACCGAGCTGCTCAGCCAGTTCCCGGGCAAGAAGGTCGTGATCCGCATGCTCGACGCCGGCGCCGACAAGCCGCTGCCGTTCCTGACTCCGGAAGATGAGCCGAATCCGGCCCTCGGCCTGCGTGGCCTGCGCACCCTGCGCGCCCACATGGACGTGCTCGAAGGCCAGCTCAAGGCGCTCGCCGCCGCCGACGCCGTAACCGACGCGAACCTGTGGGTCATGGCCCCGATGGTTGCCGACCAGCATGAGGCCGACTACTTCGTCAAGCTCGGCAAGAGCTTCGGTCTGAAGTTCGTGGGCGCTATGGCCGAAGTGCCGTCGATCGCCCTGATGGCCGACAAGGTGGCCGACGTGGCCGACTTCGTGTCCATCGGCACCAACGACCTGACCCAGTACACCCTTGCCGCCGACCGTACCCTCGGTTCCGTGGCCAACTACCAGACCGCATGGCATCCGGCGGTGCTGCGCGCCATCAAGATGATCTGCGACGCGGGCAACGCCAAGGGCATGCCGGTGGGCGTGTGCGGCGAGGCCGCGGCCGATCCGGATCTGGCGGTCGTGCTGGCCGGTCTCGGCGTCAACTCGCTGTCCATGACCCCGGTGGCGCTGGACGACGTCCGCGCGGCCCTCGCCGAAGTCACCTTCGAAGAGGCCAAGGCCAAGGCGGCTGCAGCCCTCAACGGCGACTTCTACAAGCCGGCCGAGTGATTTTTCCCCTTCTTTCTATCACTCGGCTATTCCGGACTTTGCGGCTGCGTTATCGTGGCCGCAGGGTTCCGCCACTGCAAATGTGCCTATGAGAGCGATTCGGTTCTGATAGGCCCTGTTTCCCGGAATGACCCCGTCCGTGCGATCGCCGCGCGGACGGGGTCGTTTCGGCTGAGGGTTGCGCCGATTGCTGCGATTGCATCGATTGAGCCACCGGCGTAGACGCGTCATACGGCCGCGTCGCGTCACGCGCATGCGCGATACTGGAAGCATGAAGATTTCCGCAGATTTCACCGTCATTCCCGACGCGTTCGCCAAGGCGGCGCCGCCTGAGAACTGCATCGACGGCACTCCGATCGTTTCCTTCCCCTTCTATATCGACGAGCTCGACCCGTCCGTGCAGTTCCTGCATTGGGAATTCGTCGATCCCGATTCCATTCCGGTGTGCGGCTTCCAGTGGAACCATTGGTCGCTCGCCAATCTGCCCGTGGACGCGCTGATGTACGATTTCAACGATTCCCACGCGCTGGCGATTCCCGCCGACTTCTCCCGCACGGTGTCCGCGATGATTCCCGAGACGGTGCAGGGCCGCACGTCCGCCGCGTCGCCGCTGCTGAAGGGCCGCAGCGGCGATCCGGCCGTCACCATGCGTTACAACGGTCCGTATCCGCCTGATCGGGATCACGAATACTACCTGCACGTATGGGGCACCACCGCGCCTCTCAATGGTCTCAATCAAGGCTTCTGGCTCAACGAGATGGAACGCGCGTTGCGTAATTCCGGTGCGATCGCGGACCAAGGCGCTATCTTCCTGACCGGCAAGGCGTGACCGGCGAAACCGGCGAGAACAGCCGGCAAGGCGCAAACCGCGTAATCGCAAGAAAATACCAAAGAATACCGCAAACGTAAACAAAACAAACGAAAGGAACCTACATATATGGCATGCACCACGATTCTGGTCGGCAAGGACGCAAGTTATGACGGATCGACCATCATCGCCCGCAATGAGGACAGCGCGAACGGCGAATTCTGCCCGAAGCGCTTCATCGTCGTCAAGCCGGACGAGCAGCCGCGCCACTATAAGAGCGTGCTGTCCCATGTGGAAGTGGATCTGCCGGACGAGCCGTTGCAGTACACGGCCGTGCCGAACGCGGATCTGAAGGAAGGCATTTGGGGCGAAGCCGGCGTCAATGAGGCGAATGTGGCCATGAGCGCCACCGAAACCCTCACCACCAACGAGCGCGTGCTCGGTGCCGACCCGTTCGTGGAACTCACCCCAGCCAAAGGCAAGAAAGGCGAAGACGGCTACGAGCCGGAAGTGCCCGGCGGTATCGGCGAAGAGGACTTCCTCACCCTCGTGCTGCCGTATGTCAAGACCGCCCGTGAAGGCGTGGCACGTCTCGGCGCGCTGCTCGAACAGTACGGCACGTACGAGATGAACGGTGTCGCCTTCTCCGATGTGGATGAGATCTGGTGGCTTGAAACCGTCGGCGGCCACCACTGGATTGCCAAGCGTGTGCCGGACGAAGCATACGTGACCATGCCGAACCAGCTCGGCATCGACGAATTCGACCTCGACGACGCGCTCGGAAACCAGGAAGAGCACATGTGCTCCGTGGACCTCGGCGAATTCATCGAACGCAACCATCTGGACCTGGCCGTGGAGAACGTCACCCCGTTCAACCCGCGCGACGCGTTCGGCTCCCACTCCGATTCCGACCACGTCTACAACACCCCGCGCGCCTGGTACATGCAGCGTTTCCTCAACCCGTACGACGAGCAGTGGGACGGTCAGGACGCCGACCACCAGCCGACCGCGGACGACATTCCATGGGCTCGCCAGCCCGATCGCAAGATCACCATCGAAGACGTGAAGTACGTGCTGAGCTCCCACTACCAAGGCACCCCGTACGATCCGTACGGCAAGCTCGGCGACCAGCATTCGCGCCACATGTTCCGTCCGATCGGCATCAACCGTCAGAGCCAGCTGTCCGTCATGCAGATTCGCCCGTACCGCCCGCAGGTCAACCGTGCCGTGCAGTGGATTGCCTACGGTTCCAACCCGTTCAACACGCTCGTGCCGTTCTTCCCGAACGTCGACTCCACGCCGAAGTACCTCGAAGACACCACCACGCGCGTCACCTCCGAGAACTTCTACTGGGAGAACCGCATCATCGCGGCCCTGTGCGACGCCAGCTTCGCCGACACCGCCAACGCGGTGGAGCGCTACCAGGAGAAGACCGGCGGCATGGGCCACCGCATGGTAGCCGCCACCGACGAGCAGATCGACCGACTGGTGGAAGGCGTGGTCGACGAATTCGACGCCGAAGACGAGATCGGCGACGTGCAGCCGATGGAACCGGACGAAATCATCGAAGCCGTCCGCAACAACGAAGCCCGCGAAGTGCTCGCCGCCGCCAACGAGACCATGGCCGCGCAGCTTAAGGCGGAAACCGACAAGCTGCTCGACTCCGTGCTCTACACCACCAGCATGAACATGAAGAACGGCTTCCACATGTCCGACTTCTGATATTTTCTGCGATTGCGCAATCGCAAGAAATTCTACGAAAACCCGCGTAGCAACCGGCTTCCGCACAGCGTTCGCCACAAACAGTTCCGTATGACGGTCGGCGCGCGTCCGCTGTGCGGGAGCCGGTTTTCTTTGGTGGCGCGTGCTTATTAGAATGGCGATCGTCTTTGCTTTTCCGCTCGTGCCGGCGCGCGTTGCATAGGCGATGTCTGTCGCGTACGTTGTGCGCCATACAGCGGAATGCTTTCCCAAGAAAGGAACCCAGTGACCAGCATTGAGGATTTCACCAGCCAATACGGTCTGGTGCAGAAGATTGATGCGTTCGGCTATCTCGATTACCTGAAGAAGAATCCTGATGCGCCGCGCAAGCATGGCAAGGTCGTCCTCGTCACCGCCGACACCCCGCTGAAGGCGTCCCGCGGCGAAGGCAAGACCACCACCACGATCGCGCTGATCGACGCGTTGCGCGAACGTGGCATCGACGCGGCAGCCGTGCTGCGCCAGCCGAGCATGGGCATCACCGCAGCCGGTTCCAAGGGTGGCGCCTCCGGTGGCGGCAAGGCCTCCCTGACCCACCCGGAGCTGATCGACTGGGGTCTGTGCGGTGAAATGGGAGCCATCGAGGCCGCCCAGAACCTGTTGGTCTCCTTTGCGGAGAAGGCTGTTGACGACGGCAAGCTGGACACCATCCTCGTACCGCGCGTCTCCGAAGTGCCGTCCCGTTCCCTGCGCCAGATCGCAGTGGACCGTGGAAAGGGCGACGTGGCTGAGCGTGTGGTGCTCACCCCGACCTGCGAGCTCATGCAGATCGTTGTGCTGTCGCGTTCCATGGATGAGATCTCCGAGCGCGTTGCCAAGATGGTCGCCGGCACGAAGGATGGCAAGGCCGTGACCTTCGGCGAATTCGTTGACCTGTGGCGTATCACCGGCATCCTCGGCGACGCCGTGAAGCCAGCCAAGACGGAGACCGTGAACGGCTCTCCGGTGTACGTGCACGGCGGCCCGTTCGCCAACGTGTCCATCGGCATTCCGACGCTGGTTTCCGTGGAGATGGCGTGCGCGCTGCATGACGTGGTCATCGTCGAAGCCGGCTACGGCACCGACGCAGGCGCGCAGAAGTGGCTTGACATAGCCTGCCGCGAATACGACGCGCAGTGGCCGTCCGCAGCCATCGTCGTGACCCGCGCTTCCACGTGGCGCGACGATCCGGATCTGGCATGGCGCTACCCGTTCCACGTCCAGCGCCTCGAAGGTCTTGATATTCCTACCTTCCCGCTTATCAACCTGTGGGATGGCGAGGATGATCAGATTCCGGCGCTCAAGGACACCGCCAAGGAACTGGAATTCCGCGACCCGATCATCGGCAACCTGTACCGCGACGGTGGCGACGCGCTCGCCCCGCAGCTCGATGCGTTCGTCGATGCCGTGACGAACGGTTCCATGCCGGCCGAACCGCACAGCCACAAGGGCATGGCTCTGGTGGAGAACGTGCGTTGGGTGGCCGAGCATGCGTATGGCGTTCCGGCCGACCGTGTGATTCTGAAGGACGGTTTCGCCGAGTCGTTGCAGGCCGCCGAGGGTCTGTGCGCCAGCGCGGGCATCGATTTCGGCTCGCTTGCTCTGGTCGCGGTGAAGTCTCCGGCCACCATGACCGACAACGACCGCGCTCCGGAAGCCGAGCGCACCGTCACGCTGAAGAAGGTCGAAGTGCATTCCGGCGCGGGCCTGGTGCACGTGAACCTCACCACGTCGCTGACCACCCCGATGCCGAAGATCGTCTGATTTTCTTGCGATTGCGCCGCGTGGCGGTACGTCCCGTACCGTCGAGGGCGCTCGCTAATCGTTGATTCGGCGTAAATACAAAGCCGCTGGTCCCGTTCGGGCCGGCGGCTTTTTTCGTGGGTGATACCTTTACGTTGTCCGTTTGTGGGTGCGGGCGTGCTTGCATGTGCGCCCCCTTTTGCTCACGAGTTGCGGAATGGGGCGATTTTTCTCTCTTATGAGCAAAAGGGGGTATGATTACTGACGATTTTGCTGGTTTTCATACCCCTTTTCGCTCACGTCCCGTAGAAAAGGCCCGTTTCTCGCTTTTGTGAGCGGTCGGGGGTGCTGATATTGCGATTTCCCTGCCGTAGTCAGGCGAGCTTCCTAGACGTGCTTCCCGTAGGTGAGGTGAGAGGTTTGCAATATGGGCAAACCTCGAAGGAACGGTGGAACTTCGTTAAGAAGCCGAGATCAGAAGTTGCCGCCGTTCCAACCCCAGTCGGTCGTGGCGGTGTAGCGGATGTAAGTGCGGTCGGCCGGAATGCCCAGTTCCTTGCCCAGCGCGGCCATGATCTGCTCCGTCAGCTTCTCCCAGGCGGAACCCGGCACGGAACGGCCGAACACATTCACTTCCACGTATGCGGCCGGCTTGGAATCGTCACCGCCGAAATAAATCGGCATATTGTCTTCGAACGGGCACATCAGCCAGCCTTCAGACTTGCCGGGAACGGCAGAAATCGCCTTGCCGTAGGCCGTCTTCAGCGCCTCGCGCTGCCCAGGGGTGGTGGATACGGAAACGTGCGTGTGGATGACTGGCATTGCTGCTCCTTGCAATCGTTGAAATATATTGTTCTTCGTTACCCAAGTTTAGGTGGTCTGCGCGCGAGTGTTAAATATCCCGTGTGAGAAAACTGATTGAACAGCTTATGAAATTCGGCATTGTGGGTGTGATCGCCTTCATCATCGACTGGGGTATTCTAAACATTCTCGTCGGCGCCTTCCACATGCACAACGTGCTCGCCGCCACCATCTCGTTTATCATCTCGTTGATCTTCAACTATGTCGCCAGCATGAAGATGGTGTTCAAGCATCGTGAGGACATGGCTCGCTGGATGGAGATCGTCATCTTCGTGGTCGGCGCGGTGATCGGCCTGTTTATGAACGACGCCATCATCTGGATTTCCACGTACGGCATGAACCATGATGCGTATGTCTCTCAAAGCGCCGAATATCTGATCCGTACCAACGTGGGCAAGCTTATCGCCACCGCCGTGGTGATGGTGTGGAACTTTGTGACGCGCAAGTGGTTGTTGGACGATACGCATACCAACGCCACGAACCGTCTGAAGAAGAAGGAAAACCGCCTGACTCCGGAACAGCTGGAAGCCAAGTGGGAGAACAGCTTCTCGCACAAGCTGGGCGTCTGGTCGCTGGAGCACACGCCGAAGGGCTGGCCGAAGTAGCTGGCGGCGTTTCGTATACGGCATACGAAAAGGCGCGTCCGAATCGGATTTTTATTGCGATTCGGACGCGCCTTTCTGCGGTTGGCGTACGTTTCCTGGGATTGCCGGCTCGGTTATACGGTTCACGCACTCACGTTGGTAAGCGTCGGCTGTTCGGTGGATTCTTTGATCTGCTTGAATCCAAGCATGGCGATCGCCAGCGACGTCAACGCCAACGCCGTCACCACAATGAAACCGCCCCGCGAGCCCATGCGGTCGATGAACTGTCCGGCGATCGCGGAACCGATCGAACCGCCGATCGAATTCATCGCGCCCATCCAAGCCATGCCTTCTGTAAATCGTGTGGGCGGAACCAGGTGCAGCATCAGCTGGTTGCCGTTCACCCACGTCGGAGCCTGGCAGACGCCGATGCACAGGTAGATGATCATGATCACCCACAGATGCTTGGCGAACATGAACGAACCGATTCCAAGATTCACCACCGCAAGACAGAAGTAGAAACGCTTCCACAGTGGAATCGTCCAATTTTTCGCACCATACACGAGCGCGCCGATCAGAGAGCTGAACGAGAAGCAGGCGAATACGAAACCGGTGAACTGCTTCATATGCGCCTCTGTGGCGAATGCCACGATCGAAATGCCGGCGGCCGACTGGAACGCGCCCAGGCCGAACCACGTCACGCACACCGCGATCAGGCCCGGACCCCAGATCGACTCCTTGCGTCCGGCCTTCACCTCCGCCTCGGCCTTCTCCATCGCAGCCTGCACCTCGGCCGCCGTCTTGCCTTCCGCACGCGCCTTGTTGCGCGCGTACTCCACCGCGGCCTCGGCCTGCAGCGCCTTGGACCGGGCGGCCTCGCGCTCGCGGTACTCCTTGCGGGTCATGCCCGCCTCGCGGGCCAGCTGGGTCTGCGACTTCGGCTCGGTCGTAAGCTCCGTCAGGAACATCAGCGCTCCAATCACCACGCACATGCCGGTGAATGAGAACGCCAGCAGGCCGGAAATTACGGCCAAGGTGGATGCCAGCGGATTGCCGATCACCCACATGCATTCGTCGAATACGCCTGATAGGGACAGCGCGCGGTTCGTTTTTTCCGCATCCCCTTTGAGCAATGTGGTCCAACGTTGACGGCTCATCGCGCCCCACGGCGGAATCGCCGCCATGAACGGCACGATGCAGAACAGGATCCATGACGGTACGCGGGCGGTAATGCAGGACACCAGTGCAACCGCGGCGACCATCCACACGATGATTGTCGGAATCGACACCTGCCGTTGGCCGAACTTGTCTACCAGCTTGCCGAGCACCGGGCTGGTCACGGCCAGCGCGATCGCCTGCACTGCGGTCAACGCGCCGGCAAGCGAGTAGTTGCCGTAGTAGTGCTGCACGGAAATCGTGATCGTCATGCCGACCATTGGGAACGGCATGCAGGCGATTACCGATCCGATTGAGAATCGTGCGGTATGTGGTATGCGAAGCAGCTCCGCATACCCTCCGAAAAGACGTTGGCCGATGTCTTTGACGCCGACGAGGACATTGTTGGTCATGCTTGCCGCTCCTTTCCGCTCACGGTTTCGCTCGTGACGTCCGCAGCTTTGCGTCGCGTGCGGACTGATGGTGGTGGTTCCCCTGAATTATTGGTTAACCGCTTCCGATACCAGCTTGCTGCCCCAGCCGTCCGAACACGTCAATCGATTGACATGTTTGACATGCCGCACACGGGGAGAAAGGTGGGATGGTGCGTGTTGTTTGTGTGTCTTTGTTGACCAAGGCAACTTTATGCGCAGGTACCGTCGTGACACGCGGTACATTAGGGCAGGAACCAATATTCGAATCGACGAATTTTTTCACAGGGCCGGCGACCGGCGAAACGTGCTGAGCCAGCACGTGGCCGGCAGGTCCGAAACGCAAGAAAGGCGGCCAATATGCCGGCGACAACCATCCATTTCGTGCGCCACGGCAAAGTGGAGAACCCCGGGCACCTGCTGTACGAGCGGCTGCCCGGTTTCCACCTGTCCGACGTGGGCGTGCGCATGGCGCAGGCCACCGCGCATTACATCGCGGTCAGCCCGCAGCTGAACACCGTATCCGCCGTCTACTCGTCGCCGCTGGAACGCACGCGCGAAACGGCGGGGGAGATCCTCGAATCGCTGAATTCGGTACGTGGACTGCGCGGCGAGGAACCGCTGGAGCTGCAGACGGACGAACGCCTCATCGAAGCGCGCAACGAATTTCGCGGCAAGCGTATCGGCTTCGGCGAAGGCGCGCTGTGGAAGAACGGCAACTGGAAGCTGGTACGCAACCTGTGGAAGCCGAGCTGGGGCGAAAGCTACCAGTCGATCGCGCATCGCATGCAGGACTTCGCCCTGGAGAAAGTGGCGGAATACCCCGGCAAACAGATCGTGGTGGTCAGCCACGAATCGCCGATTTGGAGCTACCGGCACATGCTGGAAACGGGGCACCCCGAACACAACATGCTGTTGCGCCACACCGCGCTCGCTTCTATCACCTCCATCACTTACGATTGCAATACCGGGAAAATAATGTCCATTACGTACGCCGATCCGGCGGCGGACGTCGAATAATGTGAACCAAAACATGCGGTGGCTCAATCGCGGTCGGGGATGACTGCGGTTCGGGCCGGCCGCACGATATACAAGGAGAAAGTATGTCTTTTGTATACGACCAGAAGGTCGTCGACTCGATGTACGGCTCGCACGTGGTCTCCATGGCAGTTGACTACGGTGTCGATCTGGTCAAGATGTGGCCGTTGCAAACGAACCAGGAACTGGAAAACGACGTCAAATATGCGGAGAACCTGCAGGTGATGTTCTCCGGCATGATGACGCAGGTGCTGCTGAAACGCTCCGAAGAAGTCGACCAGTCGGTTGCGGAAGCCGTATACGAAGGCATGGATGTGCTTCCCGGCGTCGATCCGGAAATCATCCGCACGCTGATGGACGCCAACCGCGCCTATGACGTGATGGCCTCCTACCACGGGGTCGACGGCATCGAACTGTTCATGGAAACCGCCAGAATACTCGGCATCGACGTGGAGACCCGAATCGAAAAGGAAATCCAAGACCTCATGGAGAACCTCTCACGCACTATGCGCAGCGCCTCCGGATTCGAAGTCGACGATGACGTGGCGGAAAACGTCGGCATCTGCCAGTCGGCCACGGTGGACCGCAACGAATTCGCAAGACGCTACCTCGCCTCGATGACGGTTCTCGACGCGCTGATAAACCTCATGTGCTATGGCACCGACGATTCGCAGGAGCAGGCCATCCGCGTGCTGCCGGTGCTGCTGTTCGTCAACGCCATGCGCAACCAGCTGTCGATTCCGCCCACTTTCATCAACGCCGAACAGCTCATCAACCTGTTTGGTCTGCGTGACACCGCCCGCCAGTTCGGACGGCCCCAGTCGGTGTTCGACAGCTCGTTCAACCCGCTGACGTTCTCCACCACCGTCAAGTACCTCGCTTTCTTCGCGGGGCAGGAATGGCTGCGGCATATGAGGTTCCTGGAGTGGGACCCGAAGCAGGCCGAACAGGACGCCAAAGACGAGGACGAGCGCAAAAGCAGGGAAGCGCTCGCAAAGAAATACAATTTGACGAGCGATGGCGATAACGCGGCTTCCGACGCGGATTTGGATTCGTCTGCAGACTCGAATTTGTCTGAGGATTCGGACTCGTCGGAAGAGGCCGGTTCGGAGCCGACCGAGGAATAAGTGTTGCGGGCGGTCGTGTGACGTCTGACGGTGAAGGCTTTGCGTGTACTTGCGTTGCGCGCGCTTGTGCTTGCGCTCGAATTGCGCGTGGCCGTCGCCTATCCCACGCGTTACATCCGCAACGACGTCACTACCCGTAACGAATGATCTGAAACGAATAATCCCGGTATCCTGCGATTGCACAGGATACCGGGATTATTCGTTATTCGTTATGGTGTGCCACGTTTTGTGTGGCGATAAGGCGGGGATCAGAGCGGAATCAGAGCTGCTGATCGGTGCCGTTCGCCGGATCATTCGGTACTGCCGGAGCGTCCGAATCCGCCGGAGCGTCGGTATTCGGCTGCTCGTGCGGATGCTGGAACTGGGCCGGCACTTCCGGCATTGGTGGAATGGACGGTGTCGGAGGCATAGACGGTACGGACGGAGCCTCCGCCAGCGGATTCTGCTGAGGTGCGGCGTATTGCGGCGTGGCGTGCTGCTGCGCGGCGTCATACTGCGGTGCCGGAGCTGTGTACGAATCGGCCGGAGTCGCTGGTGCCGTGTACGGCGCGGCCGGTGCCGCAGCCGCCGGATTGGTCGGCAGCGGGACGTTGCCGTACGAGGTGGCCTGCGCCGCATACGGGTCTGCCGGAGCCTCGCCCGTGGCGGGAGCCCATGCGTTGGAAGCCGTAGGAGCGTCGAAACGCGCGCCTTCCGGATTGGAATCGCGGGCCATCAGCACAAAGTAGAACACACCGCTGGCAATGAAGGCCAGCACGCCGAGGATCAGCAGGACAACGCCGCCGATGCTGACGCTGTTGTCCGCCTCCAACGACCTGAACGAAAGACTGCTGCCGATGATGAGGATCAGACCGATGGCGAAGAAGATTCCGGCGGCCGCCTGTACCGCGTAGATGATGGCCAGCACGGTGCCACGCATGTTGATGTCATGCAGACGACGTACGCCAAGCGCGATGGTCGGCACAAGCACGACGAGTCCCCAAATGGAGGAGAACGAGTCTCCGACGGTGGCGATCACGCCGGAATCGGTGAGGTTCCTCAACGTGCGGAACACGAGTCTCAACACGAAAGTGACGACGGTATAGGTGAGGAACCACCACCAGAACTCGCTACGCGAGGCGCGGCCCTTGAACACCGCGTACTTCTTGAAGAAACGGACGATCGCCTCGCCCAGGTTGCAGCCATATGCGGGCATGTCAAGCGGCGCGGTCAATGCGAAGAAGCTATTGCCCGACTGCGGTTGCGGTGCCGGCTGCCTGTAATTCGCGGCTGGAGCCTGGCCGTACTGAGGGGCCTGTCCATATTGAGGGGCCTGAGCGTACTGCGGAGCCTGGTTGTATTGCGGTTGCGGTGCTTGGCCGTACTGCGGAGCCTGACCATACTGAGGTGCCTGGTTGTAGTTCGGGGCGGCGTACTGGGGCGCCTGCGCCTGCCCGTAATCCGGCGTGCCGTACTGCGGTGCCGTCTGGCCGTAGTCGGGGGCAGGAGCCTGACCATACTGCGCTGCCGGCTGCGGCACCTGCGGATTGTATTGGTTGGGGTCCGTCATTAGAGTGCCCTTTCACAAAACGGTGACTAAAGAATAAAGAAAGTCGCTTCATACATTACTCCTTTGCCGATGTGAAGATAGGGAAAAATATTGCAGTATGGAACGCTGCGGAAGAAAAACGGCGATTGGGTCGTGGCACGTCCGGTTTGCGCGGCACAATGGAGCCTATGACTGAAGTTGAAAATACCAAACCGGAACTTCCTGAAAACGTTCGTGTGCGTTTCTGCCCGTCCCCGACCGGCATTCCGCACGTCGGCATGGTTCGCACCGCACTGTTCAACTGGGCTGAGGCCCGCCACACCAAGGGCACGTTCGTGTTCCGTATCGAGGATACGGACGCGCAGCGCGACTCCGAGGAAAGCTACAACCAGATCATCGAGGCCCTGAATTGGCTGGGCATCGACTGGGATGAAGGCATCAACGTGGGTGGCCCGGACGGCCCGTACCGCCAGTCCGAGCGTGGCGACATCTATAAAGACGTCGCAGCCAAGCTGCTCGAAGCCGGCTACGCCTACGAATCCTTCTCCACTCCTGAGGAGATCGAGGCCCGCAACGTGGCCGCCGGCCGTCCGAAGGCTTTCGGCTATGATGGCTACGATCGCAACCTCACCGAAGAGCAGAAGGCCGCGTTCCGCGCGGAAGGCCGCAAGCCGGCCCTGCGTATCCGCATGCCCGACGAGGACGTCGCTTTCGACGACCTTATCCGCGGTCGCATCGAATTCAAGGCCGGTTCCGTGCCGGATTACGTGATCGTGCGTCCGAACGGCGACCCGCTGTACACGCTGACCAACCCGGTCGACGACGCCATGATGCGCATCAACGTGGTGCTGCGCGGCGAGGATCTGCTGAGCTCCACCCCGCGTCAGATCGTGCTGTACCGTTACCTGATCGAGCTGGGCGTGGCCAAGGAAATGCCGCTGTTCGGCCACATGCCGTACGTCATGGGCCAGGGCAACAAGAAGCTGTCCAAGCGCGATCCGGAATCCAACCTGTTCCTGCACCGTGACAACGGCTTCATCCGTGAGGGCCTGCTGAACTACCTGGCGCTGCTGGGCTGGTCCATCGCCCCCGACCGCGACGTGTTCTCCATGGACGAGATGATCGAGAAGTTCGACGTGCGTGACGTCAAGGCCAACCCGGCCCGCTTCGACATCGACAAGGCCATCTCCATCAACGCCGAGCACATCCGCATGCTCGAACCGCAGGACTTCCTGAACCGTTCCGTGCCTTACCTGCACCGCGACGGCGTGGTCTCCGCCGATTCCTGGGATGCGCTGACCGACCGTGAGCGTGAGGTGCTCACCGCCGCCGCTCCGCTGGTCCAGCCGCGCGTGCGCCTGCTGGGCGAAGTGGCCGGCATGGTCGGCTCCCTGCTGTCCACCGAAGGCTACATCGAGCCGGACGCCGACGCCAAGAAGCAGCTGAAGGATTCCGCTCCGGCCGTGCTCGACGCTGCGATCGCGGCGCTGGACGCCGTTGCTGAGGGTGATTGGAAGACCGACTTCCTGCACGAGACGCTGAACAAGGCGCTGGTCGAAGACGGCGGCTACAAGCCGCGTCTGGCTTTCGGCCCGGTGCGCGTGGCCATGAGCGGCCGCCGCGTGTCCCCGCCGCTGTTCGAATCCATGGAAATCGTCGGCAAGGACGTTGCCATGGCTCGACTCAAGGGCCTGCGCGAGCACCTGTGAGCCGTTGAGCTGCTGACTGTTAGCTGAATGATGGAAACCCGCCGGAGTGATTCGGCGGGTTTTCGTTTATGCGGAAGGCTGGTGCGGAATGGCGGAAAATAGCGCGACACGCCGTAAGTTGCGCGACTGTGCTGTTTCGCGTATATTTATCACTCGTTGCGGTTCACAGCCTAGCTGGGAATCACAACGATAACTCAAGCCCCCGTCGTCTAGCGGTCTAGGACTACGCCCTCTCACGGCGCCAACACCGGTTCAAATCCGGTTGGGGGTACGAAGGTGCTATAATCCCAATCGGTTACAGCATCTAGCCAAATTGGGATGTGGTGTAATTGGCAACACAGCTGATTCTGGTTCAGCCATTCTTGGTTCGAGTCCAGGCATCCCAGCCAATGAGCCCTCGCAGATGCGAGGGTTTTTTGTTTTTCGCACCTGTCTGTTCACGTCGCTTTGGGCGGTGGGTTGATGGATTTTGCCGGATGCGATGTGGCAGCGCAATCTGCTGACGCCCTGCGTGAATCGCACATGTAATCGCCCAATGTTGCATTACCCTAGAAGTATGACCGAATTGCAGCATGCCGCCAAAGCCACGCGCCCGCGCATCCAACCAGCGGAAGAGGGGGACCGTCGACCGCTTTCCGTATCCGCACGGCTCGGCCGCCTGCAATTCCACCAGTCCGGCAAATTCCGCGTATTGCAATTCGCCGACATCCAAGACGGGCCGAAAGTCAGCAAAGACACCATCAGCCTCATCGAGGCCTCGCTTGACGCCACACGCCCCGATCTTGTTATTTTCAACGGCAACCAGATCGCCGGATATGATTCCGCATACGCGCTGACCTTCCGCAAGCGTCGCTGGGACGCGCGTCCGGCATCCGCATCGTCCGAAGCGTCCGGGGAACGCTATGCGGCCGCATTGGAACACACCCGCGAATTGGTGCGAGCCACCATCGAACAACTGGTCCACCCGCTTGCCGACCGCGGCGTGCCGTGGGCTGTGACGTTCGGCAACCATGACTTCCAGTGCGGGCTCGACAATGCCGAGATCGAAAGCATCTGCCGCGAATTCCCAGGGTGTATCAATCCGGAACGCGCTGCCGACGGCACGACGGGCATCGCCGTGAAACATGGTGTGAAACATGATGTCGGTGATATGGAACAGGACTTCGGATTGCCGGAACAGCCCGTGATCGCGTGCGCGCCCGGCACATTCGCGTTGCCGGTGACGGACGTCGATCGCACGTATGGCGTGTTGGGCTTGGTCTTGCTGGATTCGGGCGATTACGCGCGTTCCGGCGGCTACGGAAGCCCGTCGGAAGCCGCGCTGCGCTTCCTGGCGGATGCGCCGGGGCTGATGGCGGCGCAATCGCAGCAGCTGCAACAAGACCGGCAAGATGAACAGGACTCGCCGCGCGAACCGCGCAAGACGCCGTCCACGCTGCCATGCATGGTGTTCCAGCATTTCCCGATCGAACAGTATTATCGCCTGCTCAAGCCGGTCGCGGCCACCGCTGCGCGCGCGATTGAAGGATACCGCAACTTCGCGGGGCGGCATTTCGTGCTCAACGAAGACAAAACGCAGCCCGGAAGCTATCTGGGGGAGGGCGTCAGCTGTCCGGATGCCGACAGCGGCGAATTCGCAATCCTTGACAAGGCGGGATATTTTGCGATTTCCGCCGGGCACGACCACCGCAACGCCTTCGTCGGTTCCGTGCCGGTCGGAACCGACGGTGACCGGCAGATGGTGATGGTCGCCTCGCCGACCAGCGGTTTTGGCTCATACGGCCCGGTGCCGGCCAAGCGTGCCGCTCGACTGTTCGAATTCGACATCCGCCACCCGTACGAGCCGCGCACGCAGCTGTTGGAATACGACGAGCTGGTGGGCAAACCCAGCGCGGGCAAGGCCTACGCCTACGGCATGACCAGCGAATCGAAGCCCGATTCGGAAGGCATGGACCTGCTCCACAGGCCGACGTGGTGGAGCAAGACGTGGAACAAGCTGGTCTCACTGTTCCGCCGGTGACTGTTCTGGTTTCCGGCATCCAACTTTGGAATGAATACAAAAAAGCTGACGATGGGAACTTTCCATCGTCAGCTTTTACGTTACGTATGCGACTGGTCGCGGACCTGTCAGCGGCCGGACGAAGCCTTGATCAGCGCGTCGGTAAGGTATTTGCCGGCGGCCATGACCAGCGGCGCGTAACGGCGACCGGGATTGGCGCCCATACGGCCGTTCGGGCCGGAAATCGAAATGGCGGCGATCACCTGTCCGGACGCGTTGCGAATCGGCGCGGAAATCGAACACACGCCCTCATCGCGTTCATTGATTGACTCGGCCCAGCCGCGCTTGCGGACGGCGGTGAGCTTGGCCGCAGTGAACTTGGCGTGGCGAAGACCCTGATGCAGACGTTCGGAATCCTCCCAAGCCAGCAGAATCTGGGCTGCGGAACCGGCTTCCATGGACAGCATCGCACCAACCGGAATGGAATCTCGCAGGCCGGACGCGCGCTCGACGGCTGCGATGCAGACGCGCTGATCGCCCTGACGGCGGTAGATCTGCGCGGATTCGCCGGTTCGGTCGAGCAGGGTCTGCAGAATCGGCGCGGCGGCGGTCAACAGACGGTCCTCGCCGGCTGCGGCCGCAAGTTCCGCGAATCGCGATCCGAGCACGAAGCGTCCATGCTGGTCGCGCAAAACGAAACGGTGACGTTCCAGCGCGATCGCAAGACGATGCGCGGTCGGACGAGCCAGACCGGTCGCGGAAACCAGCTGTCCGAGTGTGGCTGGGCCGGATTCAAGAGCGTCGAGAATCTTGACTGTCTTGTCGAGCACGCCGACCCCGGAATGAATTTCGTTGCTTTGCGGGGTGGCTGCGTAATTGCCGTTTGCCTCGTTCGTGGCGTTCATGGCCTGCGTTTTGGGCATGGCGTTGCTCGTATTCGAAGAAGAAGTCATACGCTGAATTATGCCATCTCACATATTGAAATGCAAAATGTATGTGGTTCGCGACTGGGGTAAAGCAGATTATTTACCTTGCTTCCACCGGCTGGCGAAGCTGGGAAAATGCTGAAATTTCAACGATTGCGCATATGCCGTAAGAAGACGGGAAGTAACTTTTCCGCGTTTGCCGCGCTCGTCCCTCGTTCATATCTCATATACCGGCATGAAGGACCTCGAACCCGTTTCAAGCCCATAGGCTTATAGCACGAAGAATGCGGCAAGGCAATAGCCGCGAGGAAATTAGTGAGGAAAAATCTGAGGAGGTCCCACAATGGGAACTACATTGGCCGAGAAGGTCTGGGCCGATCATTTGGTACGCAAGGGTAGCGATGGGGCTCCCGACCTGCTGTACATCGACCTGATGCTCATGCACGAAGTGACCAGCCCGCAGGCGTTCGAAGGTCTGCGTCTGGCAGGACGCAAGCCGCGTCACGTCGACCAGCTGATTGCCACGGAAGACCACAACACGCCGACCGTCGACATCGACCGTCCGAATCCGGACGAGACTTCGGCGCTGCAGCTGAGCACGCTGGAAAAGAACTGCAAGGATTTCGGCGTGCGTCTGTGCCCGCTCGGCGACGCTGACCAGGGCGTGGTCCACGCGTTCGCTCCGGTGCTGGGTCTGACCCAGCCGGGCATGACCATCGTGTGCGGCGACTCGCACACCTCCACCCACGGCGCGTTCGGTGCTATGGCCATCGGCATCGGCACCTCCGAAGTGGAGCACGTCATGGCCACGCAGACCCTGAGCCTGAAGCCGTTCAAGACCATGGCCGTGAACATCGAAGGCGACCTGCCGAAGGGCGTCACCGCCAAGGATATTATTCTGGCCATCATCGCGAAGATCGGCACCGGCGGCGGCCAGGGCCACGTTATCGAATACCGTGGCGAAGCCATCAAGAAGCTGTCGATGGACGCCCGCATGACCATCTGCAACATGTCCATCGAAGCCGGCGCCCGCGCAGGCATGATCGCCCCGGACGAGGTGACTTTCGAATACCTGAAGGGCCGTCCGCACGCGCCGGAAGGTGAGATGTGGGACAAGGCCGTCGAATATTGGAAGACGCTGAAGACCGATGACGATGCCGTGTTCGACAAGGAAGTGACCATCAACGCCGAAGACCTCGAGCCGTACGTCACGTGGGGCACCAACCCGGGCCAGGGCGTGAAGATCTCCGGCGTGGTGCCGGATCCGGCCTCCTTCAACGACGAGACCGAGCGTTCCGCCGCCGAGCGTGCCATCGCCTACATGGGACTGAAGCCGGGCATGGCCATCAAGGACATCGCCGTGGACACCGTGTTCATCGGCTCCTGCACCAACGGCCGTCTTGAGGACCTGCGCGTGGCCGCCTCCATCATGAAGGGCCACCACAAGGCCGACAACATCCACCGCGTGCTCGTGGTGCCGGCATCCTCCCGCGTGCGCCTGCAGGCGGAAAAGGAAGGCCTCGACAAGATTTTCAAGGACTTCGGCGCCGAATGGCGTAACGCCGGCTGCTCCATGTGCCTGGGCATGAACCCGGACAAGATGGTGGCCCGCGAACGTTCCATCTCCACCTCGAACCGCAACTTCGAAGGCCGTCAGGGCAAGGGTTCGCGCACGCATCTGGCGTCGCCGGCCGTTGCCGCCGCGACCGCCATCCGCGGCACCATCTGCTCGCCGGCCGACCTGTGAACCTGCTGCGAGCGGAAGCTGCGAACGCAATCGTAAGTAATCGAAATATCGAAATCGAATATCGATAGGCAATCGAAGGATTTGTTGACATGGAAAAACTGACTACCCTTACCGGCGTGGCCGTGCCGCTTCGCCGTTCCAACGTTGATACCGACCAGATCATTCCGGCCGTGTTCCTGAAGCGCGTGAAGAAAAGCGGCTTCGACGACGCCCTGTTCTACGCGTGGCGCCGCGACCCGGAATTCGTGCTGAACAAGCCGGAATACAAGCAGGGCAAGATTCTGGTGGCCGGCCCGGATTTCGGCATTGGTTCCTCCCGTGAGCACGCCGTGTGGGCGCTGCACGATTACGGTTTCCGCGTGGTGATTTCCTCCCGTTTCGCCGACATTTTCTACGGCAACACCGCCAAGAACGGCGTGCTGGCCGCAATTATGCCGCAGGAATCCATTGAGCTGCTGTGGAAGCTGCTGGACGAGGAGCCGGGCCGCGAAATGACCGTCAGCCTGGAAGACCGTACCGTCACCTGCGGCGATGTGACGTTGCCGTTCGAAGTGAACGACTACACCCGCTGGCGTCTGATGAACGGCTACGACGACATCGACCTGACGCTGCAGCACGAAGACGACATCATCGCATACGAGAAGATGCGCGCCGAAAAGTTCCCGTTCAAGCCGAAGACCCTGCCGGTCAAGCGCGAGCCGGAACAGCCGATCGAATCTGCCCGAGAGGGTGAATACCCTGATTGGCAAGGTCCGTTGGCCGATCGCGGCATCATCTGACGCGATGGCTGGTCGGCAGTGCAGTGCACTGCCGACAGGGCCTTGCCCGAGTCCGAAACGAGGGCAGCAATGAGCCTGCGCGCAGCGCAGTCCATAATTGCAGGACAGGGCCGTTGGGCGATCGCGACGGTAGCCCATTTCATCATTGGCTGACCGCAACCACATCTAACTTTTCCCAAGCCCGGCACCCAAGCCGGGCTTTTTGTTTACCTTCCATCACCTTTCCGCCAACAGCAAATTCCACAAAGCGGTGGCAAAGCGCGCGCAAAGCGGTGGTAAAATCATGATACGACGGCAAAGTGGCGGCAAAGCGAGCGTAAAACGCGTGGTAGGTAAGGCGGTGATGGCCAATGGACGGTAGCGAGCACGATGATGCCTGGTGGTCCCGGGAGGTTCCTCGGATGCGTGAAGGCAACCGTTTGGAAGCGAAACGTGCCAAGGGCGGCCTGCCTCACAGTTTATGGGAGACGTACAGCTCCTTCGCCAATACCGAAGGTGGGCTGATTCTGCTGGGCGTGTCCGAGCATGAAGATCATTCTTTGTATATCACCGGAGTAGATGATGCGCGGAACATGGCGCAGGATTTTTGGAACATGGTGCATGATCCATCGAAGGTCAGTGCCGTTGTGCTGAGCGACAACGACGTGGTGATTCGCCATACCTCGCAGGGAGATGTTATTTCCATCGACATTCCTCGTGCGGCGAGGGACTGTATTCCCGTGTACGTGGGCCAGAATCCGATGACGGGCTCATACCGGCGTAATGGCGATGGCGATTATCTGTGCGATGAGGAAACGGTTCGTGCCATGCTTCGGGACAGTGACCTGCTTCCCTTGGACAGAACGATTGTTGAAGGCATGGGTGCTGACGCGCTCAACGCGGATAGCGTCGCATCATATCGTCGGCAGTTCAAGAACAGACGGCCCGGCCATCCATGGGTCGGATTGTCTGATGAGGATTTCCTGCTTCGCATCGAAGCGTTGCGGCTTGATGGTTCTCAGGTGCGTCCCACACGAGCCGGATTGCTGATGTTCGGTGAGGCGTGGCGAATCACGTCCGAATTCCCCTACTATTTCCTGGACTATCGCGAGGTCATGGACGACCAGGAGCGGTGGAACGACCGATTCACTTCGGACGATGACACGTGGTCGGGCAACTTGTACGATTTTTGGGGCAAGGTGGTCAATCGTCTGCGGTCGGCTGTTGCCCATCCGTTCCAGCTTGATGCCGATTTGCATAGGATTGATGACAATCCGATGGATAAGGCCGTTCGTGAGGCTGTCACCAACACGCTCGTTCATGCCGATTACTTCATTCGCCGGGGCACGGTGATCATCCAGTATTACGACAGAATCGTATTGTCGAATCCCGGCAGCCTGCGTCTTTCCTCCGAAGAGGTGATGCAAGGCGGCATTTCGGATACGCGGAATCCCACGTTGATGAAAATGTTCAATCTGATTGGCATCGGAGAAAAGGCGGGCAGTGGTTTTGACGTGATGCGTGAAGGCTGCCTGTTCGCAGGAACCGCCGCGCCGGAATTGGAAGTGTTCGACGATCCGGGGCGTGTGCAGCTTACGCTGTATCCGCGCAAGATCGCCGGAGATTCCATGATCGCCGGAGCTTCTGCTGTTCCCGGAGTCTCTGCAGATGGCGGGGGCCCTGTTGGTGCGGAGTCGCCGACAATGCGGAATTCGGAGCATGGCACTGGTACGGTCCATAGGATTGGCGCTCGCGGGGCTGACCGTTTGAACGACATGGTCGGCACATTCGGCAAGAACGTGGCCCTACCTGCCGATTTCGGCAATGCGATCAGGCCGCAAAGCCAGTTGGAGAAAATCACCTATGCGTTGACGGTCGGCGGACCGCAACCCACCTCGTATCTGGCTGTGGTGCTGGGGCTTGGCCTCACCCGTACCCGGGAGATATTGGCCTCACTGGTGAAAGACGGTGTTATTGAACCAATAGGCGTCGGACGCGGACGCAAGTACCGTCTTGCCGAGCATACCGGTTCATGACGGCGTTCCGGTTCTCTGGACTTGACCTGGATCGAGAGCCCAAACTCGTCTGGGGAAGTCCTAGCCAAGGAGGTTTCCAAGGTGAGACGGGGCGTGCAGGCGGGACGTGTGTCGCGTTACAGTGGACATGACATTTCGTGTGTTCGCATCGCATATCCAAAACATGACACGAGAACAATTTCGGGGAGCAGTATGAGCCAGAGTTTCGCGCCGTTTTACGACGTCAATCGCACGTATGAAGACAACTATCTGCAGGGGCCGTTCGGTGCGTTCGCCGAAGTGATGAAGGACGATTCCGCTGCCGGCGCCTCCGCGCAGTCTGCACAGACCACCCAGTCGCAGTCGTCCGACCAGGCCGAGGAATTCCTCGGCTTCCGCGTGAACCTGCCGTTTGGCATTCCCGCTGGTCCGCTGCTGAACGAGCGGTTCACCACCGCCGCCTTCCGCATGGGTTTCGATTTGGCGGTGTACAAGACGGTCCGCTCCCGCGCGTGGGGTTGCAACGCCTTCCCGAACGTGCTCGCCGTGCATCCGAAGAACGCAGACGGGTCGCTGGTTCCCGGCAGCGCCGAACTGGATGAAGGCGTGCTTGCCGACACCCGATATGAGCTTCCGATTTCGATTTCCAACAGTTTCGGCGTGCCGTCGCGTGACCCCGACGAATGGCAGCCGGACATGAAGAAGGCGATCGCCGCCGCCGGCGACGGGCAGCTGCTCGTGCCCAGCTTCCAAGGCTCCCGCGTGGACGGCATGGACCGCAAGGCGTACATCGCCGATCACGTCACCACCGCGCATCTGGTTACGGAAACCGGAGCCGGACTGATGGAAATGAATACCAGCTGCCCCAACGAAGGACACAATCGCCTGCTATGCCACGATCCGCATCTGGTGGGAGAGATCACGGAAGCCGTGAAAAACGAAATCGGCAATCGTCCGCTCATCGTGAAACTCGCCTACATTCCCAACGACGTCGACCTGGAAACCATGGTCAGGGAAACCGTCGGACATGGCACCGTGCAAGGCTTCTCCACCATCAACACGATTTCCGCGCGCCTGGTGGACGCGAACGGCAACCAGGCGCTGCCGGGAGTCGGACGTGACCGTTCCGGCGTGTGCGGCAACGCCATTCGTGGCGCCGGTCTCGACATGGTCGGCAGGCTCGCCGCCATCCGTGAAAAACTCGGCTTCGACTTCGCCATCGTGGGCGTGGGCGGCGTGATCCGTCCTGACGACTACAAGGCGTACCGTGAGGCTGGCGCGAACGCCGTGATGAGCGCCACCGGAGCCATGTGGGATGCGAATCTCGCGCGCGAAATTAAGGAGACACTGCGCTGAATTCCGTTTTTCGCGAACATGCTACATGCCTTATGGCAAACTAAGCAGCAGTGTTTTTTGAGCTTGATCCAAAAGGGAATCGAAAGAGGTTGAGCGTGTCTGACAATAAGAACGACATTCTGCACGTCGAAGGCGGCAAGCCGCTGAACGGCACCATCAAGGTGCGTGGCGCGAAGAACTTCGTGAGCAAGGCCATGGTCGCCGCATTGCTGGCCCCGGGCACATCCGTGCTGAAGAACGTTCCGGAAATCCGCGACGTGCACGTGGTGTCCGACCTGCTGCGCCTGCACGGCGTGGACGTGACCGTGGACGGCGCGAACGGCGTGGTGACGATCGACGCCACCAACGTGCAACTCGCCGACGTGGCCGACGTGGACACGCTGTCCGGCTCGTCCCGCATTCCGATTCTGTTCTCCGGCCCGCTGCTGCACCGTCTGGGCGAAGCGTTCATTCCGGCGCTCGGCGGCTGCAACATCGGCGGTCGTCCGATTGACTTCCATCTGGAAACCCTGCGCAAGCTCGGCGCGAACGTGGACAAGGAACACAAGGACGGCATTCACATCACCGCTCCGAACGGTCTGCATGGCGCGAAGATCCACCTGCCGTACCCGTCCGTGGGCGCCACCGAGCAGACACTGCTCGCCGCCGTGCTCGCCGAAGGCAAGACCGAGCTTTCCGGCGCCGCCATCGAACCTGAGATCATGGATCTGGTGAGCGTGCTGCAGAAGATGGGCGCCATCATCTCCGTGGACGTGGACCGCACGTTCCGCATCGAAGGCGTCAAGGAGCTCAAGGGCTACACGCACACGTCTCTGACCGACCGCATCGAGGCCGCCTCCTGGGCGTCCGCCGCGCTCGCCACCCATGGCGACATCTTCGTCAAGGGCGCCACCCAGCCGGAAATGATGACCTTCCTGAACGTGTTCCGCAAGATCGGCGGCGAATTCGACATCACCGACAAGGGCATCCGATTCTGGCATCCGGGCGGAGACTTGAAGCCGGTCGCCATCGAAACCGACGTGCACCCGGGCTTCATGACCGACTGGCAGCAGCCGCTCGTCGTGGCGCTGACCCAGGCCAACGGCCTTTCCATCGTGCATGAGACCGTGTATGAGAACCGTTTTGGCTTCACCAAGCCGCTGGTGCAGATGGGCGCCACCATCCAGCTGTACCGCGAATGCCTCGGCTCCCTGCCGTGCCGCTTCCAGCAGCGCAACTACAAGCATTCCGCGGTCATCTTCGGACCGACCCCGCTGACCGGCCGTGACATCGACGTTCCGGACCTGCGCGGCGGCTTCAGCCACCTGATCGCGGCGCTCGCAGCCAAGGGCCCGTCCAACGTGCAGGGCATTTCCCTGATCGACCGTGGCTACGCCGACTTCCGCGGCAAGTTGGAAGCCCTCGGAGCCGACTTCGACTGATTCGCTGCGATTGGTTCGATGAATCGGCTGCGGCTGATTTATTGCGATTGGCCAATCGTGATTGATGATTCGCAATTGAACAGTTGCGATTGACAGTCGCGTCGAACGCCCATGTTGCTTTCACCGGTACTCGCCTTGCGCGGGTGCCGGTTTTGTTTTATCCGCGATTGCCGCCGCCGCAATCGCAAACATGCTTTCCGTGCCTTCCGCATCTTCCGCACATTCCCTTTTCTGCCTTATCGCCCGTCTTTTCTGCATCATTTGACGGCCAAATGATGCAGAAAACGATGGCATGAGGCAGTAAAAAGCAAGATAACGCGGAAAACATCGATGACGAACGTATCGGCGGCCGGTGGCACAATGGGAGCCATGGCATCCAAAGGAAAACCGTCGCCGCGCTCCGCAGTGAAGCCGCTGAGCGACGCACAGGTGGCGAAACTCGCACAGAAGCATCATCTTGTAGACCCGACCCACGATTTCCCGACCGGTCCGCGCAAAGCCAACACCGCGGAAATCGAAGCGCAGAACCCCAAAGCCACGCATCGCCTGCTGACCGGCTGTGACGTGGTGCTGCGCAATCACAGCAAAGTGAAGGCCTGGGGCTTGGAACACGTGCCGGAAACCGGCCCGTTCATCACCGCCGCCACGCATGTGACCATGTACGACGTGTTCGTGCCGATGGTCTCGATGTTCCATCAGGGCCGCCGCCCGCGCTACATGGCCAAGGCGGAAATGGCCAAATGGCCGCTGATCGGCAAATGGTTCCAGCTGGTCGGCATGCAGCCGGTGCAGCGCCGCGCGGGCAAGGCCAAAGCCATCGAGGAAACGTCCGTGGAAATCCTCACCTCCGGCCGTCCACTGACCGTATGGCCGGAGGGCACCGTGACGCGCGACCCGCAGAAGTGGCCGATGAGCATGAAAAACGGCGTGGGCGTGATCGCCCTCGAATCCTCACGCCGACTCGGCTGCCAGGTGCCGCTGTACTGTGCCGTGACCTGGGGCGCGGCCAGCATCAACCACTGGTGGCCGTGGCCGCGCAAGAACGTGGTGATGTGCTACGACGAGGCGCTCGACTACGCGGACCTGCTTGACGGCTGCGATTCCTGGGGAGACGAAGTGCCGACGGACCGCGCCGACGAACTGACCCGCCGCATCCGCGTGCGCATGACCGAAATCATGGCCGAAATCCGCGGCGAACAGGCACCTGACGGCTACTGGGACTACCGCACCATGAGTCGCGTGAAAGACTGATTTTCCCCCACACACCCGTTCCGGCGGCGAACAAAATACGCGTGCGACCGGAACACGCGGCCGGTGTGCGTAGCCGGCGGTAGCATAAGACAACGTCGATTGAAAGCGGCGGCCGATGTGGCATACGCTCGGCCGCAAAAAGCAATCCAAATAATCCAAGGAGCAAAATTCATGGCGAATGTGACGGTACTGGGCGCTGGCGCTTGGGGAACGGCCTTCGGTCAAGTGCTTGCCGACGCGGGCAACAACGTGACCATGTGGGCCATCGAACCGGAAATCGTGGAAGGTATTCGTGACCATCACCACAACGGTGTGCGCCTGCCCAGTGTGGAAACGCTGCCCAGCAACATGACCGCCACCGGAGACCGCGCCGAAGCCGTGGCCAACGCCGACATCGTCATCGTGGCCATCGCCGCGCAGTTCGCACGCGTGGCACTGACCGAATTCAAGGGACTCATCCCCGAGACCGCGCTCGTGGCCTCCCTGATGAAAGGCATCGAACGCACCACCGGCAAACGCATGGACGAAGTCGTCATGGAAACGCTCGACCTTCCGGCGGAACGCTTCGCCGCCATTTCCGGACCGAACCTGAGCAAGCAGATCGCCGACCGCGAGCCGGCCGCGACCGTGGTCGCCTGCGCGGACATCGACAACGCGCGTACCATCGCCACCGCCTGCACCACCGACTACTTCCGTGCGTTCGTGACGCGCGACGTGATCGGCTTGGAAATGTGCGGATCGCTGAAGAATGTGGTGGCGCTCGCCGTGGGCATGGCCCGTGGCGCAGGCTACGGCGAGAACACCGCGGCCATGATCGAAACCCGTGGCCTTGCCGAACTGACCGCGCTGGGCGAGGCGGCCGGAGCCGATCCGAAGACCTTCGCCGGACTTGCCGGCGTGGGCGACCTCATCGCCACCTGCGGTTCCCCGCTGAGCCGCAACTACACGTTCGGTTCCAACCTTGGCAAGGGCCTGAGCGTGGAAGAGGCCACCAAGGTGAGCAACGGCGTGGCCGAAGGCGTGCCGACCACCGACGCGGTGGTGGCGTTGGGCAAGCAGTACGGTGTGCCGACCCCGCTCGCCACGGCCATGAGCCACGTGCTGGACGACGGCATCTCCTGCGCGCAGATGCTGTCCGAACTGTTCGGCGAAGGCATCACCGAGGAGTAGCAGCCGGCTTGTATGCTGGATGCTTGGCAAAAATCCTGAAAAGTCATAAAAGTTAAGGAATAAAGGCTATAGATATGGCAAAAAAGCGCATTGTGGTGATGTACGGCGGCAAGGCCGACGAGCATTCGATCTCCTGCATCTCCGCTGCGAGTGCGCTGCGCGCGCTGGACACGGACAAGTTCGAAGCCATTCCGGTGGGCATCACCAAGGACGGCAAGTGGATCGTCAACGGTGAGAATCCGCTCGGATGGAGCCTGGACGAAGGCCTGCCGACCGTGGAGAAAACCCCAGGCGCCAAGGACGTGGTGCTTGAAGTGGCTCTCGGACAGGACGGCTTCTTCGCCCGCGAGGATGACGGTACGCTGACCCCGTTCGGCCATGTGGACGCGGTGTTCCCCGTGCTGCACGGGCCGTACGGCGAGGACGGCACCATCCAGGGTCTGTTCGAAATGATGGGCGTGCCGTACGTGGGGTGCGGCGTGCTCGCCTCCGCGGCCTGCATGGACAAGCATTACACGAAGGTGCTGCTTGCGGCCGCCGGCATTCCCGTCGCGCCCGGCATCACGCTCGACGCGCATTCCTTCGACAAGGCTTCCGAATTCAAGGCCAACGCCGATGCGATCATGGCGCAGGTTAGCGAAGCCGGCTTGCAGTATCCGCTGTTCGTCAAGCCGTCCCGCGCCGGCTCCAGCTTCGGCGTGACCAAGGTGGAGCATGAGGGCGATGCGGCCGAACTCGCGGCCGCCGTGTACGAGGCGTCCCACCACGATTGGCGCATCCTCGTGGAACAGGGCATCGACGCGCGCGAAATCGAATGCGCGGTATTGTGTCCGAAGGCTGGCGAAGCGCCGCAGGCCAGCTGGCCGGGCGAAATCGTGCTCGACAAGCGCGCCGAAGGCGACGACCAGTTCTACGACTTCGACAGCAAGTACATGGACGCTGCCGCAAGCCACGTGGAAGTGCCCGCCAACCTGCCGGAAGAGACGCTGAACCTCGTGCGCGAAACCGCCAAGAAGGCGTTCGTCGCCGTGGACGGTGCCGGTCTGAGCCGCGTGGACACCTTCGTGACCAAGGACGGCAAGGTGATGGTCAACGAAATCAACACCATGCCGGGATTCACGTCCATCTCCATGTACCCCAAGGCATGGGAGGCCACCGGCGTGCGCTACACCGACCTGATCACCATGCTCATCGAAGGCGTGCTGCGCTGAATCCTGAATCTCAGCCGAACTGAGCCGAAGCCGTGCCGTATTCCAAGCTGAAAAGCGCAAAGAAAGCAACACGAAGCAACACGAAAAAGGCCAGTTCATCGTAAGTTTGCCGAAGCGAAACGGGAATATTCCTAAAAATCGCTTCGGCTTTACTTATTCTTTGACACTACGTTAGGTAACGCCATTACGTTTCCATGTTGTCGATTCCAAGAACAACAACACAACAAGGGAAACGAAAACGATGAACGCTTTGCGCAAGATCGCCGCCGGCTCGCTCGCCGCCGTGCTCGCATGCTCCATGGCCGCCTGCGGATCAGGCAACGCCAATTCCACCGATAGCGCCTCCAACACCGGTAAAACCGTGAAAGTGGACGAAAAGTCCGCAAAGGCCACTTCGATCTCCGATTTCGGCGGCATGGACGGCCTCGTGGCCGCTGCCGAAAAGGAAGGCGCGCTCAACGTGATCGCGCTTCCGCACGACTGGTCCAACTACGGTGACGTGATCAGCGGCTTCAAGAAGAAGTATCCGAAGATCAAGATCAACGAGCAGAACCCGAACGCCTCCTCCAAGGAGGAAGTGGACGCCGGCAAGACCAACAAGGGCACCGACGCCGCTCCGGACGTGTACGACCTCGGCCTGGCCGTGGCCTCCACCAGCACCGACAACTTCGCCTCGTACAAGGTGCAGGCCTGGGACAAGATCCCGGATTCCGTCAAGGATAAGGACGGCAAGTACTACGCCGACTACACCGGCATCATGTCCATCGGCTGGAACGCCGACAAGTACGGCGACATCAAGTCCATCAACGACCTGACCGACCCGAAGTTCGCCGGAACCGTGGCGCTCAACGGCAAGCCGGCCGAAGCCGGCGCCGCGTTCAACGGCTACCTGATGATCAACCAGCTGGCCGGCGGCGACATCAAGAACCTGCAGCCGGGCCTCGACTTCTTCAAGAAGCTCAAGGACTGCGGCAACCTCACCACCGTCGACGTGACCGACGGCACCATCGACTCCGGCCAGACCGGCGTGGTGATGGACTGGACCTACAACCAGGCCTCCTACCAGAAGAGCCTCAAGGCCAAGGGCGTGAACTGGAAGTTCAAGACCTTCAAGAACGCCCAGGTGGTCAGCTACTACAACCAGGCCATCAACGTGGACGCCCCGCACCCGGCCGCAGCCCGCCTGTGGGAGGAATACCTGTACAGCGCCGACGCCCAGAACGACTGGTTCAAGGGCGGCGCGAACCCGGTACTGCTCGACTCCATGAAGAAGGACGGCACCGTCGACCAGACCACCCTCAAGAACGCCATCACCATCGACGGCGATCCGGTGAGCTACACCAACGAGGATTCCACCCGCATCACCACATGGCTCCAGGACAACTGGGACAAGACCATCGGCAACTGACATGACCGCAGTGCTTACCTCAGGAGCTCACGCCAAGCGCGCGGGCTCCTCCGCCATCTCGTTTGCCGCGCATAGGCGTGAACTCGGCACCATCGCCGTGTCCATCCCGTTCTTCGCCTACACCGCGTGCTTCCTGCTCGCCCCGACGGTCATCGTCATCGTGGGCGCCTTCCAATCCGCCGACGGCAGCTTCACCGTGGCGAACTTCAACAAACTTTTCGAAGCGAACACCATCGCCGCATTCGGCACATCGATACTCGTATCGGTCGCATCCGCGGTCATCGGCGCCATCGTGGGCGCGCTCGCCAGCTACGCCCTCGTCATCGGCTCCAAGCCGAACGGCCTGCTGCGCCGCATGATTTCGGCCATCTCGTCGGTACTCGCCCAATTCGGCGGCGTGATGCTGGCGTTCGCGTTCATCGCCACCATCGGCATCAACGGCGTGGGCACCATGCTCATCAAACAGCTGACCGGCTACGTGGTGAATCCGAACTGGCTCAGCTCGCTGCCGGGCCTGATCACCATCTACTGCTACTTCCAGATTCCGCTGATGATCATCATCTTCCTGCCCGCGGTCGATTCCATCCGCCCGCAGTGGCGCGAAGCCACGGAAAGCCTCGGCGGCAACACCTTCCAATACTGGACGCGCGTGGCCGGCCCGATTCTGGCGCCGCGATTCATCTCCGCGTTCCTGCTGCTGTTCGCGTCCGCGTTCTCCGCATACGCCACGGCCGCCGCGCTGTTCTCCCAGCGTTCGATCCTCGTGCCGCTGATGATCCAAGGCGCGATGCGCAACGAAATGGACCCGAACCAGCAAGGCTTCGCGCAGGTGCTCGCCTTCGCCATGATCGTCGTCGTGGCGGTGGTCATGATGATCAGCCACGCCGTGGAAAAGAGGGCCGGACGATGGCAGTGAACGCAAATACGCAAACCGTAAGCGCGCAATCGGAGGAAAAGCAGAACATGCAGGAATCGCAAACCATGCCGCCGCAGCTGCGTGCGGCCAGACTCGGCAAGCAACGCATCGTCAAAACCATCATTCTCACGGTGACGCTGCTGTTCCTGTTCGTGCCGCTGGTGTCCATGTTCCTGTTCACCATCCGACACCCGTTGTCCGGAAAATGGAGCTTCGACCCGTGGATCGCCATCTTCACCGGCGACGGCAGCGCGCTCGGCGCCGACCTGAGCACCCTGTGGAGCGGCCTCGGCGCTTCGCTCGCGCTGTGCGTGGTGACCGTGCTGATCATGCTCGTGCTGCTCGTGCCCACCATGGTGATCGTGCACATCCGCTCGCGCAGACTGGAACGCGCCATCGAATGGGTGGCCACGCTGCCGCTGACCATTCCGGCCATCGTGCTGGTGGTTGGCCTGGGACCGATCTACCGCTGGCTGTCCGCCGACGTGCTGAGCACCAACCCGATCTGGCTGTGCTTCGCCTACGTGGTGCTGGTCATGCCGTTTGCCTTCCGCGCGCTTGCGGTGGGACTCAATTCCATCGACGTGAAGACGTTATGCGAGGCCTCACGGTCCCTCGGCGCTTCATGGCCGCGCGTATTCTTCCGCGTACTCATTCCGAACCTGTGGCAGTCGATCCTGTCCGCATCGTTCATCTCCATAGCCGTGGTGCTGGGCGAATACACCGTCGCCTCACTGCTCGGCCGTATGAACCTACAGGTCGCGCTGTACCAGCTCGGCCAATCCAATTCGCAAATCTCCACCGCAATGTCGCTGCTGGCACTGCTATTCGGCGTGATTCTGCTGGTGGCTCTCGATCTGATTTCCGGCGCGATGCGTCGGAACAAGGAAGGTGACAACTCATGACTCTCGCCGAACAGAAGGCGGTGGTTGCCCATACCTCGGAAGCGTTCTCCGATACCGAACCCAACGTGGTGACCGAAGCGGCGAAGGCCGTGCTCAAGGATTCCGAAGCGCGCGGCGGCGGTGTGCAGATGCTTGGTGTAGACAAGATCTACCCCGGTTCGACCGTCAAGGCGCTGGACGATTTCAACCTGGAAATCAATCCGGGCGAAATGGTGGTGCTGCTGGGCGGCTCCGGCTGCGGCAAATCCACCGCGCTGCGCTCCCTGGCCGGACTGGAAGACATTCAGGCCGGACGCATCCTCGTCGGCGGCCAGGACGTGACCGGCGTGCCCGTCAACAAGCGTGACATGGCCATGGTGTTCCAGGCCTACTCGCTGTTCCCGCACATGACCGCGTTGCAGAACGTGGAATTCGGCCTTGAAATCCGAGGCGTGGACCGTGCGGAACGCCGCCGCCAGGCCATGGAGAAACTGGAACTGGTCGGACTTGCCGACCAGGCGAAAAAGTACACGCAGCAGATGTCCGGCGGCCAGCAGCAGCGCGTGGCCCTGGCCCGTGCGCTGGCCGTGAACCCGCGTGTGCTGCTGCTCGACGAGCCGCTGTCCGCATTGGACGCCAAAGTGCGCGTGCAGCTGCGAGACGAAATCCGCCGCATCCAACTCGAAGCCGGCACCACCACCGTGTTCGTGACCCACGACCAGGAAGAAGCCCTTGCCGTGGCCGACCGCATCGGCGTGATGAACCACGGCCGCATCGAGCAGATCGCCGACCCGCAGACGCTGTACCGCCGCCCCGGCACGGAATACGTGGCCACCTTCATCGGCCTGACCAACCGTCTGCCGGGAATCGCCAACGGTGAAGAGGCCGTGGTGTTCGGCCAGCGCGTCCCGCTGCTGGACGGTTCCGCCACCGACGCCTCCACGGTGCTGGTGCGCCCCGAGAACATGACGATCGAACTGACCAACGATGCCGATGCCGTCCACGGAGCCGGCGAACTTGGCCGCGTGGAGATGGTGCATTTCCTCGGCGCGCTGGCCCGCGTGGACGTGCGCGTAGCCTGCGCAGGCATGGGTGGCACGATTCGCGTCACCGTGCAGCTGCCGGCCAACGAGCTGCCCGCAGGACTTGCGATCGGAGCGCAGGTCGTGGTCGCGCCTCGGCCGATTCCGGCGCTCGCCGTCTGACGATTGGTCGCTGCGCGCGATCGCCGTGCGTGATTATTGCGTACGGTCGCCCATCGCGTGAGACGAGCCATTCGCAGGGCTGAGATTCCAAGCTGATATTCAGAGAACTGGTAGTACAGTGCTGGATATCAGCTTTTTTATTTGCTTGCCGTAAGTTCGTAAGGTGACCATGACGTTTCCGCAACAACCGCAACAGCCGCAGTACCCCCAGTATCCGCAGGGACCGGCACCGCAATATCCGCAATCGCAATTCCCGCAGCAGCTCCAGCAGCCGAATCGCAATCCGTTCTTCGAATGGCTTCAGCGGGCGAAACGTGACTTTTCGCGCATCGGCGCAAGCCTGTGCCTGATGGTGATCATCTGGTACGCGGGCGTCTTCCTGCTCAAAGGCGTGGTGCGTGCGGTCGCGGGCGGTGTAGGCGCCGGCGGCGATATGCCGAATTGGATGACGTTCCTCATTTCCGACGTGCCGCTGTATCTGATCGCCATGCCGGTCGCGGTGGTGCTCATGGGCAAATCGACCGTCATCGAAACCCGCAAATTCAACATGAAACCGGGCATGTTCTTCAAGCTGCTGCTCATGTGCCTGCCGATGATGTGGGTCGGCAGCATGGTCGGCAGTATGCTGTCGCTGGCGCTTTCCGACGGTGAAGCCACGAACCGCGTAGCCGATCTTGCCATGCAGACGAACATCTGGAATGTCGTGTTCTTGGTGATTCTTGGCCCGATTTTCGAAGAATGGATGTTCCGCAAGCAGCTCATCGACCACACTCGCAAATACGGAGAGAAAACGGCGATTCTGCTGTCCGGCCTTGCGTTCGGACTGTTCCACATGAACCTGTTCCAGTTCTTCTATGCGTTCCTGCTGGGAGTCATGTTCGGCTACATCTACATGCGCACCAGCAAACTGCGCTATTCGACGGCCATGCACATGATCATCAACTTCAACGGCGGCGTGCTCGCGCCGTGGATTCTGACGCGCGTCGACCTGGACCAGCTGGACAAGGTGTCTCAGGCCGCGGAAAACGGCAATGTGGCGGCGATGGAACAGTGGGCGTCGCAGAACGCCACCGGGCTGGCGATCATGCTCGTCTATTTCCTGCTGTACGGTGCCATGGTTCTTGTCGGATTCGTGCTGCTGATCCGTAACTTCAGGAAAGCCGAATTCTACACCGCGCCGGAGGAGCTGCCGCGCGGCGTGCGCGCCCAAACCGTGTACGGCAACGTCGGCATGGTCACGTTCATCGTGGTCACGGCTCTGCTGACGGCGATCGGTCTGTTCCTATAGCCGCAGTCGCGCGGATTATGAAGGCCGGCCGGGGATACGTTCCCGGTCGGCCTTTCTGTTGCCTGCATAGCTTGTGTTGCGTGCGTTGCGTTGCGCACGCCGCTGCCGCTATTCGCCGCTGCCGACCGCGCGGTGCTCAAGATAATCGGCATGCGCGATCGACTGCGCCACCGCATCCGCCATCGTGGACAGCAGCAGGTCGTTTTTCGCGAACGCGTAGATCGTGCCGTCAATGCCGTACGGGGTAAATCCGTTGAGCTTCACCACCGGTTTGTACAGCGGATTGGCAAGGCTTGCCGTGGCCTGTTGCACGGTTTCGATGATGTCGGCCTTCATATGTTCCACGTCGACGCCGGCTTTGGCGGTGAACGGTACTGACACCAGGCATTCGTTCGATGGATCGAGCTTTTCCAGTGATGCAGTGTTGAGGATGGAGTTCGGGATGACCATTTCGTTGCCGTTGCGTTCGCGGACGATGGTCTGACGCCAGTTGATGTCTTTGACGGTGCCGGTGATACCTGCGACTTTGACGTAGTCGCCCGGTTGAATGACGCGGCCGAGCATAAGGCCGAAGCCTCCGATCACATTGGCGATTGTGTCTTTCAGACCAAGCGACACCGCAAGACCTCCGATGCCGAGTGCGGTGAACAGGGTGGTCGGGTTGATTCCAAACACCGGTTGCAGCAGCGTGCCGATGGCGAATGCCCATACCACCACACGCAGGATGTTGACGAAGATGGAGGCGTTCGGCACCTGTGATTTGTCAAGGATGCGGCGCACTACTTTGGTGAGTGCTTTGTCGATGAGCGCTGCGACGACAAGCACTACGGCGAGCAGAATGAGCTTGCCGTAGTTTTTGGCAAGCCAGTGCATGAGAATTTCAACTGGATCCATGGCTGCCTAGTCTACACAGGGGACGTTGCACAACGCTTGCGATTGACTGGATGATTCCTGATCCGCCGGCTGGCCGCAGCGGAGCATAATGGATTCCGTAGGATGCGTTGGCCAGCGAAAAGGGGTGCGACATGGGCAATGTCGTGGATTATGTGCGGCGCGAGTTTCATGGATTCGCGGAGCTGCCGTTCGGCGATGTTGATTCGCTGGTGCTGGCTGAGCTCTCATATATGCGGCTTTCCGGCTTGGTTCCGGCGTTCGGCGAGGCGAAGTCGGTGGCGACGGTGTCGATTCGTGAATTGCTGCGCGCCGAAAGCTATGACGAGATGTTCGTTTCGAATTCCTCCGATATGAACGATTACCGGCTCGCGTTGCTGCACGCCGTCTGCGAATCGCCGCGATTCCGCGCGTTACGCGTTGGCGAATACGCGGAACGATTGAGCGAGCGCGACCAGCAGCAGTTCGCCGCGATGACGTTCGACGTGGGTTGCGGGCCCGTCGATTCGCTGTATGTAGCCTTCCGTGGCACCGATGGCACGCTTGTCGGATGGAAGGAGGATTTCAATATGGCGGTGCGTTGCCCGGTGCCGTCCCAGGAATCCGCGTATCGGTATGTGAACTCGATTCTGGACAGGTCGGAAGGTTTCCTTTCGTCGGGCGATTCGCCCGCGGTCATGCTCGGCGGGCATTCGAAAGGCGGCAATATGGCCGTGTATGCGGCCATGCGTATCGCGCACGATGACATCGAAGTGGCTGGCGAGCGCGCGCGGCGGCTCGGATTGCTGCCCTCATTGGGTGGGCCAGTGCGGGGTCGCAACAGACGGATCTCCCGCATCTTTTCCCATGACGGGCCGGGCCTTCCGAAATCGACGGTGCGCGGTCAGTCGTACCGTGCAATCGAATCGCGTATCCGCAAAACCGTGCCCGAATCGTCCGTCGTGGGCATGCTGCTGCAATCGAATGCGCCAGTGCGCATCGTCAAAGCGGATGCCATCGGCATCATGCAGCATATGGGAAACAGCTGGCAAGTGGCGGAAAATGGCGATTTCGAACAGGTGGACGAGCTGACGGCCGGCGCGCAGCTCATCAAACGAACCCTCGACGGGTGGCTTGACACCGTAAGCCAGGAGCAGCGCGAGCGCGCCATCGACCAGATCTACGGGATCTTCGCGGCGGCGGGATACGGCAATATCGCCGATTTGGTGGAGCATTGGACGGATTCGCTGCCGAAGATTGTGGAGGCGGCGCGCAATACCGATCGGGAGACGCGCGGACTCATCAGGGCGGTGATCAAGGCGATTCCGGTCAGCGCGGCGAAGGCGGTGCGCGAGGGCTGAAGCGGGTTGAGTGCCGAGGCGGGCTGAAGCGCGTGCCGAGGCGGGGCTATGGGCGGATGCAACGGCTGGTCGGGATGGTTGCCGAGCCGCATTTCGGCCGATTCATGTGTCACGATCCTCGAAAAGGCGTGAAAAATGGAATTGTGACACATAAGTGCCGCGCAAGTGACACACGAGTGCCGCACAAATGACACATAAGAAGGGCAATGGAGGGCATCGGGGCGCCGATGATCCGGATGCATCCCCGTTCGCTGACGTAGGATGGTGCGGTGCGGACGCATAATTGTGGAAGCATAATGGAATGCGGAATGTCGACGGCTGCGAAAGGGGTGTGCAATGGGCAACATCATCGATTACGCGCGTACGGAGACGCGCGATTTCGGCGAGCTTCCCTTCCGTGAGGCCGACGCGCTCGTGCTCGCGCAGCTTTCGTACGACGACGTGCCGGAATGCGTGCCGCGGCTTGACGACATCGAATCGCGATACGGCACGTTGCATGACCGTGTGAAGCAATTCGACCCGCGCCATCCCATACGCTCCGTGCGGATGCTGCGGAAACCTCCATTCGACGGTGTGACGATCGCGCGCGCCGACGACGAGCTGCACCATGGAAGCGCGGTGCCCGACCATAATGTCGAGAACGTGGGCTTGGTTGATCCGCAGGTGACGCACGATTTCTACCATGCCATCGCCGCGAATCCGCGTTTTTCCGGCATTGAGATGGGCGCTTTTCTCGAGCAGTTCGACGGCGATGAGCAGACGCAGTTCGCCGCCGCGACCTATCGCCTGCCGTCCGGCATGCTGGTTGTGGCGTTCCGCGGTACCGACGATTCGCTCGTGGGTTGGAAGGAGGACTTCAACATGGCCTTCCAATACCCGGTGCCGGCACAGGTGACCGCCGCCGACTATCTCGCCAGGGTGGCCGAGTTGTGGAAGGATGTTCCGATCGTGCTCACCGGCCATTCCAAAGGCGGCAATCTGGCCGTTTATGCGGCGATGAACGCTGAGGACGGGGTGAAGGACCGCATCGAACGCATCTATTCGTTGGATGGGCCGGGCTTCCCTGAGGCGGTGGTGAATAGCTTCGAATATGCGAGCGTGAGCGATCGAATCGTCAAAATCGTGCCGGACTCATCGGTAGTGGGCATGGTGCTGGAAACTCCCGAACGCTGCATCGTGGTGAAATCCGACGTGGAAGGCATCATGCAGCATTTCGTGTTCTCCTGGCAGATGCACGGCGGTGAATTCGACAAAGTCGAGGATGTGGCCAGCAGTTCGGTGACCTTCAACAAAGCGCTGAACAAGTGGCTTGCCAACCTGTCCAAGGAGCAGCGCGAGCGTGCGGTGGACGCGTTGTTTGCCGTGCTCGAAGCGTCCGGTGCGGGCAGTATTTCCGCCATGATGGCGGCCGGGCCGAAAGTCATTCCCGAAATGCTTGGCACGTACGTTGGGTTGAGCGGTGAGGATCGACGCAATCTCAACCAGGCGCTGGCGATTATGTTGCAGGCCGCTCTTGCCCGCAATCCGAAAGTGCGGCGCAAGTAGACGTAGCGCGGAGGTCGTGACGCAGTGGTGTGCGGTGAAGCGTTGCGGTGGGTGGCAATCGCTATTAATGCGACATGCTGTGCAGTTTGTTCTAGACAACTTGTATAGTAATTCGCGTTGCGCTTTTAAATCGACGGTACAAAATAGGGGGAGCCATGCCACGTCCACGCCGGGATTCGGAGATTCTGCCAGCCAAAGAACGGCTCGAAAACGCATTCTGGGAACTGCTTTCCGAACGTGAGTATCGTAAAATCACCGTCACCGACATCGTGCGCACGGCGGACGTAAATCGCAATTCCTTCTACTACCATTTCACGGGACTGCCGGAACTTGCCGATTCCGCCATTCTGCACGCCGTGGAAAACACACCGCTTCCCAGCGCGCCCAACGCGAATTTCAATCCCGACAACGAATGGCGCAAGCATGTCACCGCGCTGCTACGCGAGCCCGAACAGCGTCGGCGTCTTGACCGGCTCGCGCTGCTCGCCGGACCGCACAGCTCGCCGGAACTCGTCGAATCCCTGCAGGACTTCGGCAGGCTCACGTTGATCTCCGTGCTGGGGCTTGACGCCGACCACCTCGACCTTAAAACCGATCTCATGCTCGACTTCACCGTAGGGGGCATGCTGGCGGTATTGCGCCGTTGGCCGAAACTCCACGAGCAGCTGCCGATGGACGCCGTGTTCAACGAGGACTTGGCGGTGTTGGCCACGGGCATGTTCATGTCCATGTCCAAAACCGACATGCTGGGCTATTGGAAGCGCATCTTCAGCAGTGGTTTCGTGCCCGGGCAGGCGTCTCACGACGACCAAGCCCCGCAATCCGCCGCACAGTGAGCCATACGCCACACTGCGTGACTTTTCGGTGGTAGAAACGTCTGTAGCGGCGCTCTTTCAGGGTGCGTCAGACGTATGCAACAGCACGACAGGGAGGTTGTTCCATGATCAACGAAGCCTACAAGGCCATGCTCGGCGGAAAATCCGTAATCCGCGAGCTGAGCGAATACGCGACCGCGCGTGGCGCCGAAATCGGCTACGAGAACGTGTTCGACTATTCGCTGGGTAACCCGAGCGTGCCGTGCCCGCAGGACTATACCGACGCCGTGATCGACATGTATAAAACGGCCGAACCGGTGGCGTTGCACGGCTATTCTCCGTCCTTGGGCATTCCGTCGGTGCGCAAGGCGATCGCCGAAAGTCTCAACCGCCGCTTCGACATGGACTACACCGCCGACTACATCTTCCCGACCACGGGCGCGGCCGGCGCATTGGCGCATGCGCTGCGCGTGGTGACCAAGCCGGGCGACGAAGTGATCACCTTCGCCCCGTACTTCCCGGAATACCAGCCGTATGTGAACGGCACCGGCGCGCACCTGACCGTCGTTCCGGCCGACACCGAGAACTTCCAGATCAACTTCGACGCGTTCGAGAAGGCGCTGAACCCCGGAACCGCGGCGGTGCTCATCAACACCCCGAACAATCCGTCCGGCGCGGTCTATTCCGCTGAAACGCTGACCCGCCTGGCCGAGGTGCTCAACGCCAAGCAGACTGAATACGGCCACGACATCTTCCTGATCGCCGACGAGCCGTACCGCGAGATCGTGTTCGACGGCGGCGAGCAGCCGTATCCGAGCAAATTCTACGACAACACGCTTTCGTGCTACTCGTACTCCAAGTCGCTGTCACTGCCGGGCGAGCGCATCGGCTATGTGGCGGTGAATCCGCGTGCCACCGACGCCAAGCTCATCGTGCCGATGTGCGGCCAGATCAGCCGTGGCACCGGCCACAACTGCCCGTCCTCCACCGCGCAGCTGGCCGTGGCCAAGGTGGTTGACGAGACAAGCGACCTGTCCGTCTACGAAACCAACATGAACCTGCTGTATGACGCGCTGACCCGTCTGGGCTTCGACGTGGTGCGCCCCGGCGGCACGTTCTACATCTTCCCGAAGGCGCTTGAGGAGGATGCGAACGCGTTCTGCATGAAGGCCAAGGATTACGACCTGATTCTCGTGCCGTCCGACAGCTTCGGCGTGCCCGGCTACTTCCGCATGGCCTACTGCATCGACACGGAGAAGGTGGAGCGTTCCATCGCGGCGCTTGAGAAATTCGTGCACGAGGTGTACGGCCGCTGAGCCGCTCGCGTATTTCGCCTATATTCCGCTTATAGATGGCGGATTCGCTCTCGTGCCTGATGCCATCTCGCTTATGGATGGCGGATGATGCGGGGAAAAGCCGGTTGGAGGGTATGGATATTGCCCCCTAACCTTTTTGCTGTAGGACCCCGCCATCTATAAGCGAGATACCGTGGGGCGATTTGGAAAATCCGCCATCTATAAGCGAGATAGTGCAGGATTGTGGGGCGGCAAGCCGACTGTCTGACGGGACCGTGTGCGTTGATACAGGTTCGCCCGGAGCTGGTGGGGTCCAGCTCCGGGCGAAGTCTGTTATGGGGAAGGAAGGAATCTGAATCGGTTAATGCGTGAATCCGTCAGTGGGTGGCGATCTCGTCGATCTTGGTGACGTGGCCGCCGAACTGGGCGCGCATGGTGGACACGACGCGCAGGATGTTGTCGGCGCCGCCGCGCGAGGTCTGACGTGCGTACAGTGCGGCCGCGGTGGCCGGGGTCGGCACGCCGAGTTCGAGAGCCGCCTCGATCATCCACTTCGCCTCGCCGGACTCGTTGGCGACCGGCGGCATGGACTTGAGCGTCGGGTCGGACTTGAAGGCGATGGCCAGCAGGTCGAGCAGCCAGGACTGCACCACGGAACCGTCCCTCCAGGAGCTCATCACGGCCGCCGGATCCTCAACGAGATCGGACTTCACCATGGTGGCGAAGCCTTCGCCGAAGGCCTGCATCATGCCGTATTCGATGCCGTTGTGCACCATCTTGGCGAAGTGGCCGCCGCCCACCGGGCCGGCCAGCACCAAGCCGGAATCGCCTTCCGGCTTAAGTGCCTCGAAAATCGGGCGCGCGCTCTCGAAGTCCCCCTGGCTGCCGCCAACCATAAGCGCGTAGCCGCGGTCGATGCCCCACACGCCGCCGGAGACGCCGCAATCCATGAAATGGATGCCCTTCGGCTCCAGTTCGGCCGCGTGGCGTGCGTCGTCGGTGTAACGGGAGTTGCCGCCGTCGATGATCATATCGCCCGGCTGAAGAAGCTCGGCAAGCTCGTTGATGGTGCTGTCGGTCGCTTCACCGGCCGGCACCATGACCCACACCAGACGCGGGGCCTTCAGCGCGGCCACCAGTTCCTTCAGGCTTGCCACGGTGCGGTCCGACTCGGGGGAGTGGTCGTAGCCGACCACCTCATGCCCTGCCGCCGCGATGCGCTTCGCCATGTTGCCGCCCATACGTCCCAGGCCGATCATTCCCAACTGCATGATGTGCTTCTTTCTCTAAAAATGGTTGAAAAGTTTTTGCGATTTTGAATAAGGATTGATGCCGCCCGTTGGCTTCCCGCGCCTTCCGCAACGCAGAAAAGAAGGTTGCGGCAAGCTTTGCGGGCGGCAAGTTTTGGTTATGTTTTGGGTTATGTGAGTGTGGTTGCGATTGCTGCGTTCAGTGCGTCAAAGCACCAGCGAGAGCAGCATCACGCAGCCCAGACCGACCACCGACAGAATGGTTTCCATCAGCGACCAGGTCTTCAGCGTCTGGCCCACGCTCATGCCGAAGTATTCCTTGACCAGCCAGAAGCCGGCGTCGTTGAGGTGGGAGAAGAACACGGAGCCTGCGCCGATGGCCAGCACCAGCAGTGCCAGATGGGTCGGGCTCATGCCGGCGGCGAGCGGCACCATGATGCCGGAGGCGGTGACGGTCGCCACGGTTGCCGAACCGGTGGCGAGACGGATGAGCACGGCCACCAGCCAGCCTGCGATCAGCGGGTTCATGGCGGATTCGGTGATGGAGTTGGCGATCACGTCGCCGATGCCGGAGTCGACCAGCGTCTGCTTGAAGCCGCCGCCTGCGGCGACGATCAGGATGATGCCGGCCACGGAGCCGAAGGACTGTCCGACCATGCCGTTGACGGCGTCACGGGAGAACTTCTGCATGTAGCCAAGGGCGACCATGGCGAAGACGGTGGTGATGAGCAGTGCCACGAGCGGGGTGCCGAGGAACGCGATCACACGGCCCCAGGCGGTGGTGTTCTGACCGGTCAGATCCACGATGGACGCGGCGAGCATCAGCACGACCGGCAGCAGGATCACGGACAGGGCGGTGCCGAAGGACGGGCGGTTTTCCGCGGACTTCGGAGCTTCGGCCTCAGCCTCGTTCTCCGGAGCTGCGATCGGAACCCACTTGGCGGCGAGCCTGCCGAACAGCGGGCCGGAGATGATGACGGTCGGGATGGCCACGATCAGGCCGAGGGCCAGGGTGATGCCGAGGTTCGCGTTCAGCGCGCCGATGGCGGTCAGCGGACCGGGGTGCGGCGGCACGAAGGCGTGCAGCGTGGACAGGCCGGCGAGGGCCGGGATGCCGAGCAGCACCACAGGGGACTTGGAACGACGAGCGGCGAACAGCACCACCGGGATGAGGATGACCACGCCGACCTCGAAGAACATCGGGATGCCCACGATGAACGCGATCAGTGCCATGGCCCACGGCAGACGCTGCAACGGTGTCTTGGCCATGATGGTGTCGACGATGGTGTCCGCACCGCCCGACTTGAACAGGATGGTGCCGATGATCGAGCCGAACGCGATAAGCAGGCCCACGTTGGAAATCGTGCCGCCGACGCCGGAAGTGAAGCTATCGAACGCCTTGTCGAACGGCACGCCCGCGCACACGGCCATGACGAATGAGCCGGCGAGCAGGGACAGGAACGGATGCACCTTGCATGCCGCGATGAGAAGAACGATGACGGCGATGCCGATGATCGCCGCTGCGATGAGATTCATGAATCCTCCTTGACTCGTTGAATTTCTCTTTCGATTTTTAGTTATGTGCGATTATTTTGCGCTGTGTTGCGGCTTGCGCCGTTCACTCGGCTTGCTGCGATTGCGCGGCCACCTTCGCCGCGTACTCGTTCACTGCGGCGACGGCACGTTCGACCATTTCCTCGACGCTGCCTTCGATGGAGACTTCCACGCCGTTCTCGTCTGGCTGGAGCGGCTCAAGAATGGCGAACTGGCTCGGCAGCAGTGCCGGCGGCATGAAGTGGCCCTTGCGCTCGTTGAGACGCTGCTGGATGAGTTCCTGCGAGCCGGTCAGATGCACGAAGAAGGTGGGAACGTTCTGGGCGAGCACCTCACGGTAGCTGCGCTTCAGGGCGGAGCTGGAGACCACGGTGTTCTCGTCCAGCGCCTCGCGAGCCACCATCCAGGTGTTGATGACCTTGAGCCACGGCCAACGGTCCTCGTCTGTCAGCGGAATGCCTGCGCTCATCTTGTCGATGTTGGCCTGCGGATGGAAGTCGTCGCCCTCCGCGTACACGTATCCGAGACGTTCGTGAATGGCTTCTGCCACGGTGGATTTGCCGCATCCTGCAACACCCATCACCACTACGTGAATGCTCATGTTGTCCTCCTTGAACTCTGCTGTATTGCCAGTGCCACTTCGCATCGGCGATGACATCAATATAGCTATGAAAGGTAGTACTAGTCAAGTTAAAAGTACTACGAATAAAAATAATCATGCGACTTGCTATGCTGTAGGTAGTACAAATCGGCGGCAAATCGCGCGAATCGTGCGGGGGTAATTATTCGGACGTCACGCGAACGGCAATCGTATACGGCGTGTCGCAAAAACCTGAAAAAAGATTTGCACGCACAACGAGAGGAATTGTGGATGGCAGGAAACGAAAACGGCGGCGAACTGCTGCAGGATGCAGTGTGCCGCACGCTGGCCATCGAAATGCTGGACGGCAAATGGCCGGCCGGTGAAAGCTTGACGTTGGAAGACGTGCAGAACCGTTTCGGCATCTCCCGTACCGTGGCGCGCGAAGTCGCCAAAACGTTGGAATCCATGGGTGCGGTGACGGTGCGCCGACGCGTCGGATTGGTGGCGCGGCCGTTCTCCGACTGGCAGGCGCTCAACCATCAGGTCATCGAATGGCGACTCCACTCCACGCAGCGCGAGCGGCAGCTGTCGTCATTGACCGAATTGCGATTGGCGGTCGAACCGGCTGCGGCGGCCTCGGCGGCACGCCTCGCCTCCATCGACGTCAAGGCGAAATTCCCCGTCTACGCGGCGCAGATGCGCCAAATCGCCGAATCAAACGAAGAGGGGGCTGTCGGCCTGACCAAATTCCACGATCTGGACGTGGAATTCCATACTTTGATACTGCGCGAAAGCGGCAACGAACTGTTCGCCGCGCTTGCCGACACCATCGCCACCGTGCTGCGCGGCCGTGTGGAACTCGGCAAATACCCGATGAAGCCGAAGCCGGCCGCGCTCGACGCGCACGATGCGGTCGCCGACGCGATAGCGAAGGGCGATCCGGAACGTGCGCGCAAGGCCATGTTCGACATCGTCGACGAAGTGGCCCGCGCGCTCAACTTCTTCTAAAACCAATCGCTACCGGCGTCGAACCGCCGGATTCGCGGTCAAATCACAGGTTCGCGTCGACCGTCTGACGCAGGTCGTCAACGATTTCGCCCAAAGTCTCGCTGAACACCGCCTGATCGGCGTACATCGAATCGAACAGCGTATCGATGTTTTTGCGGAAATCCTTCGGCAGAATGGCGCAGTCGCGTTCGGCGAGCTTGTCGAGACGCTTCTCGCCGGGATGCGTGCGGCGGTTCAGCGCGAATAGCACATCGAAATACGATTCCATGAACGCGGCCATGCGATGGTTGACCGCGATTTTGTCGCCTCGGCTCGCGGCCTTGCGGATCTGTGCGTCGTACGACGGCAGGTTGCCGGTAAGTAGACGCATGTTGCGATTGATGATGTTGCGGCGCAGTTCCTCGGGGAACGGCACGTCGAACCGCTGTCGGGTCGCGGCGTACTGGCCGTCGCGGTCGAACAGCACCTTGCTGGTGAGCATGTTGTGCCACATGCACGTCGTATAGCCGTTGTTGGCCTGAAACCGTTCCACCACGTCGGCGACATTGGCTGCGAACTGGTCCAGATCGCGGTACAGCACGTCGATATTGGTGCCGTCGTTCAGCGTGCAGTCGTCTTCGGTCTCCCAAAAATCGTTGTCGATTTCCATATGGCTGCAATAGTTGCGCAGCAGCCTGCGGCGGCGTTCGGCAGACACGGGTGCGGTGACGTACACGTAGACGTCGTAATCGGATTTTTCATCGTTATCGCCGGTGGCGCGTGACCCACCCAACGTGATGGCCTCGACTTCCGGCCATGCGGACACTGCTTCGACTAGTTCATTTGCCAATGACATCGTTTACCTCTCTCTGCGTCATTGCTGGAGCGGCGCTACGTTGCGCCACGGTGTGCAAACGATGCCAGTATAACATACCAGATGGTAACTGTCGAAGTTGTGCCGGCCTACGCGGTTTCCCGCAGGCCGGCACAGCGCATTCCGCCGAACGACGATTGTCAGGCGGAATGCTATCGAGCGATCGCTGTCGAGCGGAACGCTGTCGGACGGCAGCTGTCAGTCGACGGTTGCGGCTTCCGTCGAACCCTTGGTCGGATCCTTCTGCAGAAGCAGGAAGACGAGCGCGACGGCCAGCAGAATGGCTATCGACAGCACGCCGATCGACGCGTTGCCAGTCAGCGACGTCGTGGTAGCGACGAGGAACGTGCCGATAATCGACGCCGTCTTGCCGAAAATATCGTAGAAGCCGTAGTACTCGTTGGCATGGTCCTTCGGAATGATCTTGCCGTAATACGAGCGGGACAGCGCCTGGATGCCACCTTGGAACATGCCGACCAGAATCGCCAGAATCCAGAATTCAAGTGCGGCGCGCAGGAAGAACGCGGCGAAGAAGACGATGCACATGTACGCCACCACGGCGGCGGTGATCATGGTTTTCGAGCCGAACCGGCCTGCCAGCTTGCCGTAGATGATGGAGCAGGGGAACGCCACGAACTGCGTGACGAGCAGCGCCACGACCAGCTGCGTGGAGTCGATGCCCAGCTGCGTGCCATACGACGTGCTCATGGAAATGACGGTGTTGACGGCGTCGATGTAGAAGAAGAACGCGATCATGAACATCCACAGCGGCTTGTTCTTGCGGATGGCGCGGAACGTGGAGCCGAGCTCGGCGAACGTGCCGCGGATGGCCTCGCCTGCCTGCCCCGCGGTGGCGCGGTAATGCACCTGCTTATAGCTGGTGAGCAGCGGAATGGTGAACGCCACCCACCACAGCGCGGTGATGACGAACGAGGCGCGCGTGCAGGCTGTGGTCGACCAGCCGAACAGCGCGGGGCCTCCGAAAATCAGCGCGATGCAGACGATGAACGGCACGGTCGAACCGATATAGCCCCATGCGTAGCCGTGTGAGGAAATGCGGTCCATCCGTTCGTTCGAAGTCGTGTCCACCAGCATGGAGTCGTAGAACGTAAGCGAACCATTAAGGCCGATGGTGGCCAGCACGTACACGATGAGGAACGCGAGCCAACCAAGCGGCATCGCCATCGCGCAGCACATGACCACGCCCGTCAGGAAGAAGCCGGTGAAGAAGCGGATCTTCATGCCCTGCACGTCGGCGATGGAGCCGAGCAGCGGCATAAGCACGGCGATGACGAGCGATGCGATGGTCTGCGCGTAGCCCCACGTCGACACGATGTTCGTCTCGCCGGCCGCCTTGAGCAGCGAATTCGCGTAGATCGGCACGACGGCGGTGGACAGCAGCACGAACGCGGAATTGCCGACGTCGTAGACGATCCACTTCTTCTCGCGTGGCGTCATCATATGCTTGGATTGCTGCGGCTGCTGGGCCTGCGCGTTCTGCTGGGACGGCTGGGTCTGCGGCTCGGCTGTGTCGGTCAATGTTGACTCTTTTCGGCTAAATGTCAATCTTATGGCTCATCTTATTCCATTACTTCATCGTACGGGCGTGGCGGGTGGTAACAGACCATTCGACATGAACAGCGCATGAACAAGCATGTTCTGCCCGTACGGGCCGCATACGCGTGCTGTCGAGACATGGCAAAAACGGCGGAATATGGGGAATGCAAGCCGATTTTCGTCCACAAGTTTGCGATTGGCCGGGGCTGGTTGTATAGTTGAGAAGTTGTGTGTTCTGCCATGCACTTCGTTGTGTGGTGTCGAACGCGCAGACTTGCAAGTCAATAGTAATTATAGGGAGTCCATTATGGCAGCTCGTTGCGCAGTGTGCGGCAAGGGACCGCAGACCGGTTTCACCGTTTCGCACTCACATATTCGCAATAAGCGCACCTTCCGCCCGAACCTGCAGCCGGTTCGCACCACCATCGACGGCGAGAACGTTCGCGTTCGCGTTTGCGTGAAGTGCATCAAGGCTGGCAAGGTCCAGCGCGTTGAAGCGTGAATCGCGAAATAACAGCTTGAAACCCCGGTAAGCCGAATGGCCGCCGGGGTTTTGCTTTATCTGGCCGTCCACAAGCCGTGTTGCGGCGAATGGCGCCGCCACGAATAATGGGGAATTCAGCCCGCCGCACAATCATCCGGTCGTGCCACAATGGAGTGTTATGAGCACCACATGGCAAACCCCGATTTCCTCGTTCGAAACGAACCGCCGCAGAGTCGGCGCGCTGAAATCGCTGGGCGTGGTGTCCGTGGGCGACGCGCTGACCTACTATCCGTTCCGCGTCACCGAGCCGGTGCCGGCACGCGCCCTGCGCGAAGCGAAAATCGGGGAGAAGATGGCCTTCGCCGCGCACGTGCGTGGCGTGCGCGTCTTTCCGATGGCCCGTCGCGGATTCCGGCTGATCGCCGACGTTGATGACGGCGATTTCGCACGCAGCCGGCACATGGACGCTTCCATGGCGTCTCTCGTGTTCTTCTCTTATCGCAAGTCGTACGTCGATTGGATCCAGCGCAAACTGCACGAAGGCGCGTTGCTGGTGGTCGCGGGCGAGCCAAGCGTATACAACGACCGTCTGCAATTCACCCATCCCGACATACTGACGGTCGATCCAGCCGGCGAGCAATTGCGCAGCCGCTCATCTGAGGAAGCCGCCGAATGGGATGACGGCTTCGGCACGGAACAACCGGCGGCAGTCCCGCAATCGCCGACCATGCCGAATCTCAAATACGATGCGGCTTCCGTACCGGAGGCGATGCGCCACGTATGCCGCCCACGTCCCGTCTACCACGCGAACTCGCGCATCTCCAGCGAACACATCCACGAGTCGATCGAAAAATGCATGGACCGGCTGTGCGGTGACGAATACGCTGCGGCACAGGCAGCCCGTGCATTGCATGGCGCCGATGCCAGCGACGCGCAACATGGGGAATTCGACGCGCCGCAAGCCGACCGGCAGGCACGGACGGAAGCGCTTGCCGCCGCCATTCCCGACATCATGCCGGAAGCGTTTCGTATGGAACATGGGCTGATGCACCGAGCCGAAGCGTTCATGGCGATTCACGATCCGCAAAACCGCGACGGTTTCAACAAGGCGTTGCGTACACTGCGCTACGAGGAAGCGCTCATCTGCCAAACCGCGCTGGTGCAGTCTCGTGATTCGTCGCGTAAGGCCACGGCCACAGCCTGCGCCGACACGCGGCTGAAAGACGATTTCGTCGAGTCGCTGCCGTTCTCGCTGACGGACGGGCAACAGCAGGTGATCGCCGATATTTCCGACGATATGGCACGTGATTACCCCATGCAACGCCTGCTGCAGGGCGAGGTCGGCTCCGGCAAAACCGTGGTCGCGGTGGCGGCTATGATGCAGGCCGTCGGCTCCGGCAAACAAGCGGTGCTCGTCGCGCCGACGCAAGTGTTGGCGGAACAACATTACAGCAGCATCCGCGGCATGGTGGATCGGATGTGTGGTACCGGCGAAGAGGCTGACGAAAACGCGAAATCAGGGGAATCGCAGACAAAATCAACGCACCATGCGGTTGTGGATGAAAGTGGACAAGTCACGTCGGGAAACGCGCCGGAACCGCAAAACGGTGGACAATCGGATGGCGGCCAGGTGGAGAAACTGCTGGACGGCCAATCGAACAGCCTGCCGGACATTCCCGTGCTGCTGCTCACCGGCGGCATGAAACTCGCCGCCCGCCGACGTGTCCTCGCGCAAGCGGCCTCCGGCAAACCATGCATCGTGGTGGCCACGCACGCCGCGTTCTCCAAAACCTTCCAAGCGCCCAACCTCGCGCTGGCGGTCATCGACGAACAGCACCGTTTCGGCGTGGAACAGCGCGAATCGTTGAATGCCAAAGGCTCCACGGCACCGCATCTGCTGGTCATGACGGCCACGCCGATCCCGCGCACCGCGGCCATGACCTGGTTCGGCGACCTCGACATCTCCTGGCTCACCGAACTGCCCGGCGGCCGCAAGCCGATCCGCACATTCGTCGTGCCCGAAGCGAACGGCCCGCTGATGGCGGAAATGTTCGGTCTGATTCGCAAGCGTATCGACGCGGGGGAACGTGCCTACGTGGTCTGCCCGCGCATCGACGCCGACGCGAAGGATGCCGACGATGCGGGCGGTTCAGGCGATACGGAAGTCGGTTCCGTATTCGACGCCACATACGATTTGGGCGAGGATGACGAACAGCGCGAACAGCGGCCGCCGTTGCATTCCGTCGCGGAAATCGCGGAACGCTTGCGATCGCTGCCGCAATTCGCCGGCATCCGCATCGCCACGCTGACCGGTCGCGACGATGACGAGACGAAATCGCAGATTATGGCCGATTTCGAAGCGGGCGTGACGCCGATTCTGGTGGCCACCACCGTCATCGAAGTGGGCGTGGACGTGGCGCAGGCCAGCTGCATGGTGATTTTCGATGCCGACCGGTATGGCCTGTCCCAGTTGCACCAGCTGCGTGGACGCGTGGGCCGTGGAGGCACCGAATCGGGCGCGTTCCTTATTTCACGTGCGCCGGAAGGCAGCGATGCGGCCAAACGCCTTGACGTGATTGCCGGCACGTTGGACGGCGCCGAAATCGCGCAGGCCGATCTTGAATTCCGCGGCGCGGGCGACGTGCTGGGCGACGCGCAATCCGGCGGCAAATCCGGACTGAAACTGCTGCGCGTGGTCAAAGACGTGAAGATCATCGAGGAAGCCAGAGCGGAAGCCGCGAAACTGGTGGCCGAAGACCCCACGTTGCAAGGGTACGTGCAGCTTGCCGGCGCGGTGCTCGACTTCACGCGCGGCAACGAGACGTTCCTGACCAGCAACTAGGCTCGATGGTTATGCGCGTAATTTCAGGACGATTCAAAGGCATGGCGTTGACCACGCCGAAGCCGGGCACCAGGCCAACCACCGACCGTACCAAGGAAGCGATTTTCTCGCACCTCGATTCGTGGGGCGTGCTGGATGACGCACGTGTGCTCGACCTGTTCGCCGGAACCGGCGCGTTGGGCATCGAAGCGCTGAGCCGTGGCGCGCGCGAACTGGTGGCGGTGGAATCGGCCGCACCGGCTGCCGCGCTGATCGCAAAGACGTTGACGGCGTTGAAGCACAACCGTTCCTGGGAGCCGGGCATGAGCGCCCGCGTGGTCAAGGCGCGTGCGGAAAAGTACGCGGCGGCCGCATCGGCGGTCGCGCCGTTCGACGTGATCTTCATCGACCCGCCGTACGCGTTCGAAACCGAGGCGTGCAACCAGCTGCTGGCCGATTTGGCGGGCCGTGAGTCCGGCGAACTGACTGGCGAGGGCACGGTGATCGTGCTGGAACGCTCCACTCGTTCCGACGAGCCGACCGCGCCCGAAGGCTGGGATATCACCGACCGGCGTGATTACGGCGAAACCGCCGTGTATTACATCGAACCTGCCGAATCCGCCGAGCCGGCAGAGCCGGTTGAATCCGCGGACTGACGTCCGGGCTTTCCAACTAAAAACGTCGACGGTGGACCTGCATGCCCTCCGTCGACGTGAACAATCGTGCGTAATCAGCGCTGCCGTGGGTGCGCGCCGGAAACCTCCCAGCCCAACGCCATCAGCGTTTTGCGATCGGCCTTGTCAAGCTTGGAACAATCCAACGCCTCGATGAGGTCCGGACGCAACTTGTTGGTCTTCGCCAGCGCCTCGTCACGGCGGAAACGGTCGACTTTCGCGTGGTCGCCGGACAGCAGGACGTCCGGAACCTTGATACCGCGCCAATCGGCCGGCTTCGTATACTGGCGGTGCTCCAGCAGGGCGTTCTCTCCCGTATACGATTCCTCCACGATCGAGGCCGCATTGCCCATGAAACCGGGCAGCAGACGGGTGATGGCCTCCAACATGACCGACACGGCCACCTCGCCGCCGTTCAGCACATAATCGCCGATCGAATATTCACGCACGTCGACGCCCTGCGCACGGTAATACTGCGGAATACGCGCGTCGTAGCCTTCGTAACGGCCGCAGCCGAACAGCAGATGGTTGGCGTGGCTCAGCTCCGTCGCGTCCTGCTGGGTGAACAGGGGAGCGGACGGATTCGGGAAGATCAGCACCGGACGGTCGGTCGCCGGAACGGTATCGGCATTTGCGGCGATTTCTGTCGCCGATTCCGCCGGTTCGGCCGTGTCCGCGGAAGCCGTGTCGTCTGCGTCTGCCGTGGAATCGCAAGTAACCGTGGTCGGCTCAAGATGCAGCAGCTCGTCGAGACATTCGCTCCACACTTCCGGCTTCATCACCATGCCCGCGCCGCCGCCGACGGGAGTATCATCCACGGAATGGTGCACGTCGTGCGTCCAGTCGCGCAGGTTGTGCGCGGTGACTTCGACCAGGCCCTTCTCCTGCGCCTTGCCGAGCAGGCTCAGGTTGAGCACTTCGAAATATTCCGGGAATACGGACACGATATCGATCTTCATAATGTTCCACAATACCGGTACGCCTGCCAAGCGCGGCGCGTACGAAAAAGGCGCCGGCATAATCGCCAGCGCCTTGTTGAAAAAGCAGCGGATCAGAGCCCCGGAATGAGTCCGCCCGGCGGGTCGAGGGTCAGATATCCGCCCTCGAGGTCGATGTCCGGCACGAGCTCGTCCACGAACGGCACGAGCGCGCTGTTCTCGACCACCACGCCATCGGCGTCCTTGACGGGATTGGCCAGACGGATCTTGAGCAGCCACTGGGCCACTTCAATCACATCCACCACCTTGCCTACCACAGTGCCGGGCGCAAGCCCCAGCGTATTGCCCTCGGCAAGGCGCGCCTCAAGACTGATCAGGTCCTTCGGGTACCACTCGTCCGCTTCAAGCATCTCCTCCGGATCGTCCGCTTCGCCATACAGCACCACGCCATTGGCGGCTTCGGACGCATCACGGTCGTCGATGCCCTCGAATTTGATGATCCAACGGTTTTTGAAGGTACGGGAGCTTTCCACCACGTACTCTTCCTCGCCGTCCTTCGTATACAACACAGCACCGGGAGCGAACCGGTATTCCGGTTCGTCCGTAAAGATCTGCACGGTGACCTCGCCCTTGAGCCCCTGCGCACGCCCGATACGACAGACCCTCAGCAGCTCAAGCTGTTGAGGGTCGTCGGAATGCATATCACGCACCACGCTAGGATCTCACCTGCGCACGTCCATGATGTCGACGCGCACCTTGTGGTCGGACAGTGCCTGCACCACGGTGCGAATCGCATTTGCCGTGCGTCCGCTGCGTCCAATGACGCGACCGATATCCTCAGGGTTCACGCGCACGCGAATGAGTTCACCGCGCGGATTCTCATGGGACTTCACCGAGACATCATCGGGAAAATCGACGATGTTCTTGATCAGATGTTCCACAGCCTGGGCGAGCATGATCACTCGGCTTCCGCAGCCGGCTCTTCAGCCGGAGCTTCCTCGGTGGCGGCGGCTTCGGCCTCAGCCTTGGCTTTGGCGTCAGCTTCGGACTTGGCGGCCTTCAGCTTCTGGGCCTGGGCTTCGACAGCCTCGACGCGAGCGGCGGCATCCGGGCCAGCCTCAACGGTCTTCAGGGTGCCTTCAGCACCGTCAAGACCCTTGAACTTCTGCCAGTCACCGGTGATCTTCAGCAGGTTCAGCACCTGCTCGGTCGGCTGAGCGCCAACGCCGAGCCAGTACTGAGCGCGCTCAGAGTTGATGTTGATGGTCGAAGGCTGGGTGTTCGGGTTGTAGGTACCGATCTCTTCGATGGCGCGGCCATCACGCTTGGTACGGGAATCCATGATCACCACGCGGTAGAACGCGTAGAACTTCTTACCCATGCGCTTCAGACGAATCTTGGTTGCCAAAATGGCTCTCCTTGTAACTAGGGGTGTGTGTTTCGTGTTCTGTGTGGGGCACGGAATCCGAAACCCACGTGTTCCTCACGTCACGCGATTGGTAGAGGGCCTCGCGCGCGCGAATAACTGGGCAATTATAACCGTGGGGTATGGACGCGTTCCCGTATGCGTTCCCGAGCGTCCGTTTCTGTTGACTCGGACGCTCGGCTTGCGTTTTGCGCATTCTGAATGGCCGTTTCTCCAGAATCGGACATTGGTGAGGTGTTGTGGCGGTCTCGGGCGTCCGAATCACCCGAATCGGACGAACTCGCTATGCTGGATATGTTCATTGGCGGTTTTCGTGCGCCTGATTATGGCCATTTCAAGGGGATTTGCATGAGTGTTGCGTTGTGGATCGTACTGCTGGTATGCGTGTTGTGGATCGCTCTGAGCGAAATGCCGGCCGGTTGGGACGGCCACTTGCCGTTGCCGTATCTGATTGCGCTGACACCGCTGTTGTGGATTCCAACATTGGCGATTGCGATTGCCGGTGCCGTACGGCATGACACCGCCCTCGCCATCGTCGCGGCGATCGCGTGCATCGCTTCGCTGCTGCGCAAAATCGCGTATTGGAACAATAATCTCACGTCCATCAACACGGCGCAGATGGTGGCCGACAACATCGCAAAAAAGCGTGAAACATCCTGTGGAACACATACGTCGACTGCCGCGGAAGCCGCGAAACACGGCCGTTTCCGCGTGATGACGCTCAACTGCCGGTACGGTCGTGCCAATGCGGCCGCAATCGTCAGCGCCGTCAAGGAACACGACGTCGCCGTGCTCGCGCTGCAGGAATTGACGGACGATCTGGTCGCGGCCTTGGACGAGGCCGGCCTGTCCGACCTGCTGCCGTACCGCCAGTTAGGGGAGAACAAAGATACGGACAACGGCGGCTTCAACGGTATTTGGATTCGCATCGAGCCAAGCGACACGTCGCCGATCACCGCCGTGATTCCCGCCGCCGACGTGCCTGGCGTGTGCTTCCCGATTGATGCGATGCGCGGCATCACTTTCGTTTCCGCCCATCCGAAATCGCCGATGCGCGGCTGCCGCGACTGGTCCGCCGGCATCATCGGCTTGGGTGAGCTGGCCACATCGCAGAAGCAGGGCGATATCACCGTCGTATTGGGCGACCTCAACTCCGGTACCGACCATCCGAGCTTCCGCAAGCTGCTTGACGCCGGCTTCCAGGACGCCGCGTTGACCGAGGCGAAGGGCCGCCGCGCCACGTTCCCATCGTGGCTGCCGTGGCCGCGTCTCATCCTCGACCACATCCTGTTCACCGCCGGTCTGACCGCATCCGACGTGCGCTCCTTCACGGTCAACGGTACCGATCATCTTGCTCTGGCCGCCACGCTGACGTTGAAATAAGCCGAAAATAAGCTGGCATAACGAAACTGCCGACGCTGGAAAATGTTCCAACGTCGGCAGTTTCGTTATATATGCCGTATTGCGATTGCCGGTTGTCGTAATCGCCGGCAATCGCACATATCGCGGCTTAGTGCAGCAGACGCTTAGTGCAGCAGACCGGACAGACCGCCACCCAAGTTCGGCGGCAGCTCGCCGGAATCGCCCAGCATATCCTGCAATCCGGCAGGAAGCGCCGGATTCTGCGGCTTCTTGGCGAACGCGGAGCCACCCGACGAAGCACCGCCGGAAGCCTTGCCGGCGAGCTTGTCGCGCAATGCCTTCTCCTCGGCTTCACGCTTCATCGGATTGCCGGACTTGCCCGACTTCTTCTTGTTCTTCTTGCCTTTGCCTTTGCCTTTGCCGCCGCCCATCGCGGGGCCTCCGAAGCCGGGCACGCCGGCGCCGACCTTGTTGCTCATGCGGCGCATCATCTTCGCGGCCTGGTCGAAGCGCTGCAGCAGCGCGTTGACCTGCGAAACCGTCACGCCGGAACCGTAGGCGATGCGGGCGCGGCGGGAACCGTCGATGATCGAGGGATCGCGACGCTCGGCCGGAGTCATCGAACGGATGATGGCCTCGGTGCGGTCGATTTCCCTCTCGTCGAACTGCTCAAGTTCCTTACGATGCGCGGCCATGCCCGGAATCATGCCAAGCAGGTTCTTCATCGGGCCGAGTTTGCGCACCTGCTGAAGTTGGTCGAGGAAATCGTCAAGGCCGAAGGAGCCGTCGGAGATCTTGACGGCGGCCTTGCGGGCCTCCTCCTCGTCGAACTGCTTCTGCGCCTGCTCGATCAGGGTGAGGATGTCGCCCATGTCGAGGATGCGGGACGCCATACGATCCGGGTGGAAGACCTCGAAATCCTTCAATCCCTCGCCGGTGGAGGCGAACAGGATCGGCTTGCCGGTCACGGATGCCACGGACAGCGCGGCGCCACCACGGGCGTCGCCATCGAGCTTGGACAGCACCACGCCGGTGAAATCCACGCCCTCGTCGAACGCCTTGGCCGTCTGCACGGCATCCTGGCCGATCATCGCGTCGATGACGAACAGAATCTCGTTCGGCTGCACGGCATCGCGGATGTCGCGAGCCTGCTTCATCAGCTCCTCATCCACGCCGAGACGGCCTGCGGTATCGATGATCACCGTGTCGTAAAGCTTCTGCTTGGCGAGCTCCACGGCGTCACGGGCCACCTTCACCGGGTCGCCGGTGGTCTGGCCGGGGGAGACGACCGCTTCGCCGCCATCGGACTGCACGCCCTTCTCCGGTGCGTACACCGGAACGCCGGCGCGTTCGCCAACCACCTGCAGCTGCGTCACCGCGTTCGGACGCTGCAAATCGGCCGCAACAAGCAGCGGAGTGTGGCCGGAATCCTTCAGCCAGTAACCCAGCTTGCCGGCGAGCGTCGTCTTACCGGCGCCCTGAAGGCCGGCGAGCATGATGATCGTCGGTGGATTCTTCGCGAAGTTCAGCGGGCGATCCACGCCAGCGCCAAGCACCGCGGTGAGCTCCTCGTTGACAATCTTCACGACCTGCTGGGCCGGGTTGAGCGCTTCGGAAACCTCGGTGCCGAGCGCGCGTTCGCGGATGCGGCTGGTGAAGGAACGCACCACGTCGAGCGCCACATCGGCGTCGAGCAGCGCGCGGCGGATCTCACGGATCGTGCCGTCAATATCCGCCTCGGAAAGTTTGCCCTTGCTCTTCAGATGCTTGAACGCATTCGAGAGCCGGTCTGTCAAAGAACTAAATGCTGCCATAATGTTCCTCAGTCTAGCGTTTCACGCGGATAGCGGATGAAATGGGTGCGATTGCCTACTTCAGCGACCAAGTGGAGCCTTGCGGACCGTCCTCGATGGCGATGCCGGCCGCGCCCAGCGCGTCACGGATCGCGTCGGCACGTGCGAAATCCTTGGCCTTGCGCGCTTCGGCACGTTCCGCAAGCTGTTCGGAAACCAGCTTGTCGAGCGCGTCATGCTCGGCGGAATCGGCTCCGGCACCAGCCGCACCACCTGCGGCACCGTCGGAAACCCACGGCTCCGCCAGCGGATCCAAGCCCAACGTGTCGAGCATCGCACGCACGTTCACCAGCGCCTCGCGAACCTCGGCCTTCGCCACGTCCGAATCGGCGCGGTCGGCCAGCTTCGACAGCAACGTGTTGCCGGAACGGATCGCCGTGAAAATCGCGGCGGAAGCGCCCGAAACGTTGATGTCGTCGTTCATCGCGGCAACGAAATCGGCGGGAAGCGCGTCGGCGGAAATCGCCATAATCTCTTCTCGTGACGGCTGTTCGCCGACGGCAGCGCCCGCGCGCTCGATGAAGTTCGCCACGCGGTCGTACGCGGACTGCGCCTCGGCAAGCGTCTGGTCGGACCATTCCAGCATGGAACGGTACTGCACGGAACCGAGGGCGTAACGCACCACCCAAGCGGAATGCTCGGCCAGCACCGCCGGCACGGACAGGCCGTTGCCGAGCGACTTCGACATCTTCTCGCCCTTCGCGGTGACCCAGGCGGAATGCATCCAGCGCGCGGCCGAATCGTAACCGGCGGCGCGCGTCTGCGCCATCTCGTTCTCGTGGTGCGGGAATCGCAGATCAAGACCGCCGCCGTGAATGTCGAACATGTCCTTCAGATAGCGGTGGCTCATCGCGGAGCATTCGATATGCCAGCCCGGACGGCCCGTGCCGAACAGGGTATTCCAGCGCGCGTCGAGCGGATCGGAATCCTTCGGCGCCTTCCACAGCGCGAAATCGCGCGGATCATGCTTGTCGGGGGACATGTCAGCAGGGTCGACCGGATTGTACTTGTCGTTGCCCGCGTTGTCCACGGACGGTCCCATCGCGTCGGTCACTTCGGAAGCCGCGTCGGAAACCGCGGTCTGCTTCTGGTGCGTCAGCTCGCCGTAATGCGGCCAGCTCGCCACGTCGAAGTAGACGTTGCCGGTCGGGTTGCCGTCCGCGTCACGCACCACATAAGCGTGGCCGTTGTCGATGATCTTCTTGATGAGGTCGATCATGTCGATCATGTGGCCGGTGGCGCGCGGCTCGTACGTCGGCGGCTCCACGCCAAGCTTGCTGTACGCCTCGGTGAACTCGCGTTCGTAGATATACGCGCGCTCCCACCACTGCTGGCCCGCGGCGGCGGCCTTGTCGAGGATCTTGTCGTCGATGTCGGTGACATTGCGCACGAACGTGACCTTGTAGCCCAGACGCTCGAACCAGCGGCGCACCACGTCGAACGCGACGGCGGCGCGGATGTGGCCGATATGCGGTGAGCTTTGCACGGTGGCGCCACACACGTAGATACCGACCTGACCTGGTTTGATCGGCGTGAAGGACGACACGGCGTGCGATGCGGTGTCGTACAGCTTCAGCCCCGCGGCGGCCTTCGCCACCGCAAGAGCGCCGGAAGTGTTGGTATTCTGCGGTTCTTGCGTGTTTGTCATAGTCACGAGAATATTGCCAGAATCGGACATGACGCTTGGTTTTCCCGGCATATGCACGGCATCGTATTGCGAACGTATGCAGACACAGAGCCGAATCGCGAGCGTCATTTACGCAGATGATGTAAAAATAGTGGCATGACGCAATCGCATGTGCTGATTCTTCAACACGTCCCGTGGGAGAAACCGGGGCGCATTTTGGATAGTCTCGACGACTTGGGCATGTCGTATGAAGTGATGAACATCGCCAAAGAGAAAAAGCCCGATCTTCCCGATTTCAGTGACGTCTCCGGCATCGTGATTATGGGCGGCCCCATGGGCGCGCTCGACACCGACAAGTATCCCGGTCTCAAAGCGGAATCCAAACTCGTACGCGCCGCCGTCAGCGTCGGCAAACCGTTGCTGGGCGTGTGCCTCGGACATCAGATCATTGCCACCGCGCTGGGCGCGAAACTCAAGAAGGGCAGCGAGCCGGAAATCGGATTCGCGCCGATTAAACGCATCGACAAGCACGACTACTTCTCCATGTGGAACAAGACGTTGGACGTGCTGCACTGGCACAACGACGTGGTGACCCTGCCGGAAGGCGCACAGCCGTTGGCCAAAAGCGCGAAGACGAAGAACCAGGCGTTCCGGTTCGGTTCGGCGCTTGGCCTGCAATTCCACCTGGAGGTCACCCCCACGTTGTTGGACGAGTGGCTGGACGAGCCGTGCATGGTGAAGGATTTGAAGGCCGCCGGCGGTTCGAAATCGCAGCTACGTGACACCTTCGCCGAATACAATCCGCAGCTGCAGCCGATGGCCGATCAGGTTTTCTCCGGATTCGCGGCCCGGTGCAGCACCTATGCCGCAACGCTGGAGCGCTGATAAGCGTTTTGCCCGCTACACGCCCCACTGAATCGCCAGCTGAGTGCCTTCCGTAGGTGGTTCCTGAGTTCCGTAGGTGGTTGGGTGATGGACCAGTGTTTCGGAAAGGCTGAATTTAAGGCTTTTCTTCGTGCGGTATCCGAAGACAACCACCTACGGAAGCGGAAAACCACCTACGGAATCTTCTAGGGCGTTTTCGTTGCCTACATTCCAAGGTCTCCTGTCTACGTTTCGCATCATGCAGCTGGTGAGCAAGCCCCAAATACGTGTGCGGGAGGCGGTGTTCCGCCGACGCGCTACATTGGTGAGTTATGCCGACTTATGATTTGGGACTTGAACACGTTTCGCTCGCTTTCGCGACCAAGAATATTTTCACCGATGTGACGCAGGGCGTTTTCGAAGGCGACCGCATCGGCATCGTCGGCAAGAACGGCGACGGCAAATCCACGCTGCTGCACCTGTTCAAAGGCACGCAGGAACCGGATTCCGGTCGCGTGACCATGCGCAATGGACTGACGTTCGGCATGCTCGACCAGCGTGACCCGCTCGACGACAACGCCACGGTGCGCGAAGCCGCGTTGGAAGGGCGAGAAGATTACGAATGGGCCGCGGAAACTAAGTCGCGCGAGATCGTGGAGGCGCTGCTCGGCGGTATCAGTCTGGACGCGAAGATCGGCTCCCTGTCCGGCGGCCAGCGTCGCCGCGCCGACCTTGCCCGCCTGCTGCTCAAGGACTGGGACATTCTCGCGCTTGACGAGCCCACGAACCATTTGGACGTGGTGACCATCCACTGGCTCGCCGAGCACTTGAAGAACCGTTGGCCGTCCGGCCAGGGCGCGCTGCTGCTCGTCACCCACGACCGTTGGTTCCTCGACGAGGTATGCGAATCGATGTGGGAGGTCCACGACGGCGTGATCGACCCGTTCGAAGGCGGATATTCCGCGTATATGCTGCAGCGCGTGGAGCGCGACCGCCAGGCCGACGTGCGCGAGACGAAGCGCCGCAACCTGGCTCGCAAGGAGCTTGCCTGGCTGACCCGTGGCGCCCGCGCCCGTTCCACCAAGCAGAAGTTCCATGTCAAGGCGGCGCGCGAGCTCATCGCCGACGTGCCACCGGTGCGCAACACGTTGGAGCTGAAGCAGATGGCCACGTCGCGTCTCGGCAAACAGGTGGTCGATCTCATCGACGTGACGCAGATCTTCGAACATGCGCAGGGCGAGGCCGATATCGATCCGGATGTGGCGGAAATGGAGGCTTCGGCCTCGCGCGTGGACGTGGTGCCGGCCATGTATGCCGAGCCGCAGGCGCACGGCAGCGTGGAGGTCGCCGTCGACGATCTGACCGATCCGCGGTTGGTGGACGCCGGCGTGCCCGAGGCGCGACAGGCGGCGCAGGCCGCCCGGCAGGCCGAGGAGGAGTCGCACGAGTCGGGTGGCGACGCCGACGAGTCCACGCCGGAGGTCACGTCCGCGGCGCGGAAGGTCACCGTGACCGGCCGTAAGATCCTCGACGACGTGACGTGGCTGATCGGCCCGGGCGACCGCTTCGGCATCGTCGGCGCGAACGGTGCCGGCAAATCGACCCTGCTGAAGATCCTCGACGGCACGATCACCCCGACCGCCGGCCATGTGAACATCGGCAAGACCGTGAAGTTCGCGGTGCTTTCGCAGCGCCTCGACGAGCTGGAGAAGCTCGGCAAATACAAGATTAAGGAAGTGCTGAGCCGCTACAAGCCGAGCTACATCGTGGACGGCAAGGAGACCACGCCGGGGCAGATGATGGAGCGTCTCGGCTTCGAATCCGCGCAGCTCATGACGCCGATCAAGGACCTCTCGGGCGGGCAGAAGCGCCGCATGCAGCTGCTGCTCATCCTGCTTGACGAGCCGAACGTGCTCATCATGGACGAGCCTGGCAACGACCTTGATACCGACATGCTTGCCGTGATGGAGGACCTGCTCGACACCTGGCCGGGCACGCTGATCGTCGTCTCCCACGACCGCTACCTGCTCGAACGCGTCACCGACCAGCAGTTCGCGCTGATCGGCGGCAAGATCCGCCATCTGCCCGGCGGCGTGCAGGATTATCTCGACATGACCGAGGCCATCAAGAACGGCAAGGATCCGTTTGCGGATGAGAATGCCGGGAAAGCTGGCAAGGGACGGAAGAATAGTGATGCCGGCGATCCCGCTACGACCGCGCCTTCCGTAGGTGGCGCAGCTTCCTCACCTTCCACTGGCGATTCGTCGTCGGCTTCCACGCCGAAGCTCACCGGCAAGGCGTTCCACGACACGTCGAAGCGCGTTTCCGCCATCGAGCGCAAGCTGGCCAAGCTGGAGGAGCAGAAGGCCGATTTGGAAGCGCAGATGGCCGCGCACGACCCAAGCGATTACGAGGGTCTGGGCAAGCTCAATGAGCAGTTGCAGGCCGTCACGGACGAGTCCGAATCCCTTGAAATGGAGTGGATGGAGCTCTCCGAACAACTTGAGTAGTGTTCTTTCGGCTAAACCGACGGTGAGAGGCTCATAGGCATCGGTTTGAGTGGTATGGAATGTACAAAACCGACGCTGACGATTCGCTCAGCGTCGGTTTAGCGGAATAATTCGTCGTGGCTGCCGGTGCGTTCGAAGAATGCGACTGAATCGTTCGATGACCAGATCACTAGCCAGTCCCCGGCATTGGCGACATAGCATTCGTATCGCCCGCGCCAATTGCCGGACAGGGTGTGCATGTTGTGGCGGCGGCGCAGCTCCTCCAGCGTTTCCGGGGTGTTCTCCACTACCAGATCGATGACTTTTTCAAGTTCGGTCAGGTTCCAGTTACGCCGTTTGGCGTTCTTTTTCAGATCGCGGCTGAAGGCCTTCGCGAAGTCGGCGGTCAACCGGCCCATCAGCGCATCGCCGCTTCGAGCAGGTCGTGTCCGTTGGTAAAACGCCCCGTCTTGCCCGATGCCATGAAGCTGTCCGCTTCGGCAGCGGCGTTCAGGCTTTCGCCATTAGGCTCCTCGGGGGCGAACGTCAATGGGATGCGCCCGGTATTCACCATTTGCTTGAATACGGCGCGCACCACTGACGAGAGATCCAAGCCATAATATTCGGCCACGTCGGCGGCCGAACGCTTGAGTTCGTCATCCATCCGTATGGTCAACGTTGATGCACTCATCAGAAACCTCATCCACTTGTATGTACAAAAGTTAGATATTGTACATACATTTTAGCAGAAGAATGATTCCATCCAAGGCTGACAGTTGGTTAGCGGCATTGCGAGCCAGTTTCCTAGCGAAGGCAATCGTCGAACAGCGTTTGTGCTATTTCCAATACGCTGGCAATACTGAATCCGGAAGGTTCATGTGAGACTTTCACGGCGTTGGTTGCCTGGTCGATGGCGTATCCTCCACGAGGTACGTGCCGGAATGTGCCGAACGTGCAAGGCGCCACGCAGCAGGAAATCGCGAATGCGACAACGCAGCAGACGGTCCCGATGCCATATGCGAGCAGGGGCCTGCCATCTTCCAGCATGAATGCCGATGCGCCGTTGACGGCCAGCATGGGGCGAATCACGAGCCATAGCAAGGCCGATTGCGTAAGAGCGAAGCCGAGACCGGAAAGCAGCTCCTTGACGACGGATGGCGTTCCACGGCGGAATACCATCGGGCGTGTGGGCGAATAGCTTTGTTCCCCTCGTAGCCCGGAACCGAGGAACGCATACCAGCAGGCGACAGTTGGAACGAGCAAAAGAACAAACGCGATTTTGATGTTCTGATCAATGCCATAAGCCGTTGGCAGACCGGCATTGTCGACGATGTTTTTGATGATCAGACAAGGTAATGCGCATTGCGCCACGCAGATGAGGAATTCGCCGACTGCAAGCAGAAGCTGAATATGCATGCCCCGTGTGCGCGTGGCGAGGATGTATGCATATTGCGGCGCGCTGGATGTTGGGGAATCGGGCGTAAGACACGCGGGGCAGATGGAGTTGCATGCCTGACGGTACTTGAGGCATTGCGTGCATCGTACATATTCCCCTGAATCCCGTGGAAGCAGCCAAGACAGCGCAATAAGCACGATGCCGACGCATAGCGCCGCAATCGCATGGATGGAATCAATCGTCATCTCGTCACATTCCCCAACTCCGCATAGAGTCTCTTCCACTAGCCCATGCATTAGTCTAATGCGTGCAATGAACGATAGCCATTCGTGCGACAACGATGCGTGGCGTTTTATGCATCAGTGCCATATTCTGTTCGCATAGAAGTTCTTAGCTGTTTTCGCTGGAGAAACCAATGGAGGTGTCTCATGAATGAAGTGATGCGAAGAAGTGCCTGTTGTTTGTTGTCGGCTTTGTTGCTGTGCTCATGCGTCGGTTGTGCAAATTCCGTACACGAAATCTCTGAAGGAGACGCTGCCCAGAGCAGCAGTAAGAACGATGATGCAGCGGAGCAAGCGTATAAAGCGTTTACTGTGGACGCTTTGGACCGTATTGCCGCCGACGATCTCAATAACTCAGACAAACTGGTTCTAGTAAACAAGCTGGGCGCGAAATCCGTGCACGGCGATGATGCTATTCCATTTGCCAAAAAGGTCGACGAAAACAATATGTATTATGTCGTTTCCATGTGCAAACAGAAGGAGCAGGCTCCTTACTCACTTGTCCTCTACAAAGATGGACAGCCGCACACTGTAACCACTAGGGAATCCTGTACTTCTAATGGAGTGGAAACAGTCTCTCTTCCGGCGAAGAATTTCCCTAGCGCCACCTCATTGTCCATTATCAATATCGGCAATACGGATCTTGTTGTTTCCGTATATGAAGTAAAGGAAAACCATCATGAATAAGCGAAATAAAGTAGTTGCAGTAATTACTAGTATTTTGTTGGCTGCCTCTATGGCATCTCTCTCGATTCCTGCGCAGGCTGAGCAAAATACTGACGTTGCGCCTATGTCTTGTCCCGAAATTGGACATCATCAGTCTGTCTCTAACAAAGGCCGCATATTCATGGCAGGTTCTCTACCTAAAAATTGGCTTTCGCCTGGTGGGACATACACTGTAACAAAAGCCAAAACTACAACGGTCACTGGGAGTGTTACAGGCGGAGTGGATGCTGAATTTTCCTCATATGTTAAGGCACATGTGCAATCGAGTCTATCAACCTCACAGACTGTCTCTGAAAGCCAGGGATGGAGTTGGACAAACACATCAAATACCACAAAATGGGTTCAACTTGGTGCAGCTGGATACGAATTCGATTACACACGGTATGACGTCGTTTCTCCGTGTAATGTCGTCAATCAAAAATATAAGCATGCAAAGATGCCGACAAACCAGCCATGGTTATATCACAATTGATGTTTCCAGAAAACATCGCGGCAACACCAGAGAACAAATTGTGCCTTGCCCTCCATTTCTAGAGTTTTTCTGTGGGGGAAAACATTAGCTTAACTTGATGGGCTAGTGGAATTGTCAGGGACAATGACCATTCTTCATTTTCTGAATTTATGGTCATTGTCCCATTATGTTGTTGCGCAAAATCTTGTATGAGGGCTGTCCCGTAGTGATTTTCTGGAGCACTATTTATTGCGGCGTTATATAGATTTGATGCGAAGATGCGAACCGCATCTGGTCCTACAGAGAGGATAAAAGCAAAAGCCCCGGGTTTCCCGTGTTTGGCAATGTTATTGAGAATTTCGGTACAAACCGTTTGCAACGATGGTAGTAGTGACTTGTCCATTGCGTTTAGATTCCCGCGGATTATTGGTGTCCCGGTAAAACCCAGTATTCTCAGTCTTTTGCATTGAGCTTCTATATGTTGTTGAAAGAGCTCGTCCGCGTCTTCCTCTTTGTCTGTTTTAAGCTCATCGGTCATCGGGCTGATAATTTGAGTGCGAAGCTCATGTAATGCCTGCATGAGGACTTGTTCAATCTGTGGCAAAGTGTCGCTGCTCTCTGAGGGCTCTTTCTTGCGACACAGCAGAATCGCATATGTCATAGCTCCTGCGATGGAATCGTGCAGTATGTGAATTTCTTTGAGTCTTTTCTGCTGGCGTCGAACTTGTTCTTGTGCAATCGCCAGGTCGGTTTTCCGTTGCTCTGTCTGTATCTTCCACCGTATGGCAAAGCCAACGAAGAATGCTCCAATGTAGGAGCACGCAAGCACAGGGATGCTTGGATTGTAGTCGATGCCGCCTGTCCAATAGCCCAAAGGAAGTGCTAGTGCGCAAAGCAGCGGTCCCATGATGGCAAATTCAAATCGTTTGATTTCAAAAGCAACTATTCCACATACAAGCCATGTGCCATATAACGTCGAAGGGCCATCGCATATTGCCGGGATTATTGCACATGCTATGTGTGTTACAAGAATCGCCATGCTTGCCGGTACGGGGAACCAAGTCAGTAGCAACAGAGCGATGCAGTACGGAGCCAAATATAGCCATGACCAAGGTGACATATTTGGCCAAGCGGTCAGCTCGAGCAGGAAAAAGCAGATACAGATAATGGATCCCGCTAAGTAAGGCTTGCGCACGGCCTTTGCCAATGACATTATTTGTTGGGGCAGCCTCATCGTTATATCCAACCGTTTCTTACGCACATCGCAACAGCTTCGGCACGACTATGAGCATGGAGCTTCTCGAAAGCTCGTCGTGCATATGTCTTTACCGATGCTTCGCTGATATTCAGTTGGTGTGCAATAGTGGAAGTGGTGAATCCTCTCGCATAGTTGGCAATGATCTGTAATTCCTTGCCGGAAAGCCGCATGGAGTTTATGCTCTTCCCCGCCCACGACGCAACCTCGTCATTTCCAGTGGCTTTTCCGATGATTCGAACCAGTTGAATCGTGGGAATTTCTTTTGGAATAATCGCATAAAACGCATCGGACCATTGTGCTCCGTATCTTTTTTCGTTTTCGTCATCCAAAAAGGCGCTGATACCAATGACGGCAATATCTGGATGTTGTTCCTTGATATGATGCGCTAATTCCGAGCCGTTCATCCCAGGCATTGCGATATCGGTAAGCACGGCTTGTGGCCTTTGTGCAGAGTCCCTCATGGCCTCAAGTGCTTGTTCTGCAGAGGTGACAGTCCACAGAATCTGTATTGGTGCGCATGTCTCGACCAATAAGCTTTGAATTGCGCTCGCGACCAGTGGATCATTATCCACAATCCCTAGAGTCGAATCATTGACAATCGTGCGCATATAAATTCCCCCGTGGTTTGTTTCTCGTTCCAGAATAGACATTTTTCGCAGCTGCAATAGATCGCGGCGTTACCGGTGAGACACATGTTGCGAACCCATTCAAAAGCAAATATTTTGTACAAAAAATTTGTATATAATGGGAGGCGGTGGAAAGGAGACCTTTGCAATGACTGACGTGACCCCTAACGAAGCGCGGATGCCCGAAGATGCCGCAGTGACCGTGACCAATGCCGATACTCTTCGGGCCATGGCGAGTCCGATTCGTATGAGAATCCTTGGAACGTTGCGGGTGAATGGCGAGCAGACCGTGGGAAGCATCAGCGAGCAGCTTGGCGAGGCTCCGGGGGCCATCAGCTATCACTTGGGGCAGCTTGCACGGGTGGGACTGGTGGAGAAGGTGAGGTCTCCTGATGGCGACCGAAGAAAAAGCTGGTGGAAGGCTTGCCAAACCGCCGTTCGTCTGGGGAACTCCGAAGAAAAGAACAGTGCAGACAAGGCAAAGGCCATGGATCTGTTCCGGCGTTCCGCGGCGCTCTCCTACGAGATGGCCTACGAGCGTTTTCTGGACAGGCTGCCGGAATTGCCTCGGGAATGGGCTGATTCATGCACCAGCGATGATCATGTTCTGAACCTGACCGCCGAGGAGACGAGCTCGATGATCGAGGAACTCAATGAGGTCGTGCGCCGCTGGCAGATCAAGGCCGGCATGCACGGCGACGATGAGCTGGGCGTCGAACCCGTGGCTCTGATTCTGCAGGCCTTCAGGTGGTTTTCGTAAGGAGTCGGCGGGTTTTGCATATGAACCCATAGGCAATCTGAAAAGTGTGGGCGGAACAGGGAAAACAAGTGAAACAAGACATGGACGGAACAGCGAAATCATTCTGGCAATCCGCAGGATACGTTTCTTGGTTCACCGCCGATACGGCGTCGGCGGTCGGAGCGGCGCTGCGCGCACTGGCGATCAGTCTGCTCGGATATGCGGTGTCCGGCTCCACCATCGCCGCCGGGTGGCTCGGAACGTCGTCGATGATCGCGCAACAGGTTGCGAGCGTATTCGGAGGTACCTTCGTCGACAGGCATGACCGCAAACGGCTTATCGTGGCGAACGCCGTCGTCGGCGTTCTGGCTTGGGGCGCAATCGCGGTGCTGCTGCTGTGCGGCGCATTGTCGTTCCCCGTGTTGCTGCTGATCGCGGTGCTCGCATCCGGCATCAACGGATTTCTTGGGAGCGCTACGGATGCGATGCTTCGCTCGATCATCGATATCCGCTATTATCCCAAGGCGCGGAGCCTCAACGAGGGGCGTGACGCAACCATCGCCATGGCGGGAAGCCCCATCGGAGGTTTTCTGTACAGCATTGCTCCATGGCTGCCGTTCCTTGCGTCGGCATGCATGTATGCCGTGGCCGGCGTCGCCGCCACCGGCATCCGCGAACATGGTTCGGATGGCGGGCGTATCGGGGAAACGGATGGCGATGCAGTGAAAGGCGGTTTCTTCCGCGATTTCCTGGAAGGCTGGTCATGGTCGTTGCACAGGAAAACGCTGGCGATCGTGCTCATCGTGGCGGCATTGGTCAATTTCGGCGTCAATGGCATCCAATATGCCATCCAGCTGCATTTGGTGTCGTGCGGGACCAATGCGACCTCCATCGGATTCATCAGTGGCGGCATATCGCTGATGATGCTTGTGGGATCGTTGCTGGCCGGCAAACTCAGCGATAAGGTTCCGGTTGGACCAACCGTGTGCCTCGCCTACCTGTTCATCTGCTTATGCGTATTGCCGATGACGTTGACCGACAGCTACTGGATCATGCTGGTTGCCAATTCGTTTGTTGGCCTGCCGTTCCCGTTGATCAACGCGATGCTCCTCGGTTTCATCTTCGCCAAGTCGCCTACGAGCATGCAGGGGCGTATTACTGTTACATTGACGGTTCCGGCCCAGGTGCTTTCGATGTTCTGTAGTGCTGTGGCTGGCACCTTGCTCCCGGTTTTTGGATTCCATGGCGCGGTGCTGGTGTTCCTCGCGGTTCTTGTGGCAAGTGCCGTGCTGGTGATATGTTCCCGTTCCATTCGTAGCATTCCCAAGGCGGCGCAATGGGAACATACGATGTTGCGGTGAATCGAAATAAAAAGCGCCGCTCCACGAAACGAATCGTGGGGCGGCGCTTTGCCGTAGGCAATGCCGCTCAGCCCGTTCAGCGGCCGGTGATCTCGGAGCCGAGCACCTTCTCGCTCAGGGCTTTCGGGCCGCGGGTCACGGCCACCGCGCCAGAGCGGACCAGCTCGATGATGCCGTAATGCTCCAGCAGGCCGAGCAGCGCGTCGATCTTGCCTTCGGCGCCGGTGGCCTCGATGGTCAGCGATTCCGGATTCACGTCCACCACGCGCACGCGGAACAGACGCACGATCTCCAGCACGTCGGAACGGACGGACTCGTCGGCCGCCACCTTGATGAGCACCAACTCGCGCTCCACGGTGGTTTCCGGATCGAGGTCCACGATCTTCAGCACGTGCAGCAGCTTGTTGAGCTGCTTGATGATCTGCTCAAGCGGCACTTCCTCCACTTCCGCGGTGACGGTGACGCGGGAGATGTCCGGACGCTCGGTGGGGGAGACGGACAGCGAATCGATGTTGAACGCACGACGGGCGAACAGGCCGGAGATGCGCGCCAGCACGCCCGGACGGTTCTCGACGAGCACGGATAGCGTATGACGCTTGGAACCCGGCTGGGATGCAGGATAATTTGCCATGATCGAAATTTCCTTCCTTACGCTACTCGTTCAGTCGTTCTCGCCGGCGCGCTGCAAAGGCTTCACGCCCGGCTTGTACGTGACGTTGTCGTTGGAATCGCCGGCTGCGACCATCGGCCACACCATGGCGTCCTTCCACACGCGGAAATCGATCAGCACCGGACGGTCGTTGATTTCGTTGGCCTTCTTGATGCATTCGATGGCCTCGTCCTTGGTGAACGCGCGCATGCCGACGCAGCCGTACGCTTCGGCGAGCTTCACGAAGTCCGGCACGTCCACGATGTCCGGCGTGTTCTCGCCGTCCAGCAGGTTCGTCGCGGAATAGTGGTGATCGTAGAACAGGGTCTGCCACTGACGGACCATGCCGTACACGGAGTTGTTGAGCAGTGCGATCTTCACCGGAGTGCGGTCGAGGAACGCGGCCGCCAGCTCTTCGGAGGTCATCTGGAAGGAGCCGTCGCCGTCGATGAGCCACACCGGCTTCTTGTTGTCGAATTCGCGGGCGGAGCCGACGCGGGCGCCGATGGCCGCCGGCAGGCCGAAGCCCATCGTGCCCAGGCCGCCGGAGGACAGCCAGGAGTGGGGCTTGTTGAATTCGATGATTTGGGTGGCCCACATCTGATGCTGGCCCACGCCGGAAACCCAGATGGTGTCCGGATCGGCCATGTCGGACAGCTGCTTGACGACCCACTGCGGGGCGAGGCTGCCGTCGGTCGGTTCGTCCCATGTAATCGGATAATCCTCGACCCACTTGTTGATGACGTCCCACCAGTGGCTGGTGTCGGGCTTGCCATGCACCGCCTGCTCGCGCTTGATCTCCGGAATGAGGTCTTTCAGCACGGTGGCCACATCGCCGACGATCGGCACGTCCGGCTGACGGTTCTTGCCGATTTCCGCAGGGTCGATGTCGATATGGATCACGCGTGCGCCCGGAGCGAACGCGTCGAGCTTGCCGGTGACGCGGTCGTCGAAACGTGCGCCGATCGCGACCAGCAGATCGCAACGCTGCACGGCGCCGGTCGCCGCGATTGTGCCGTGCATGCCGAGCATGCCAAGCACCTTCGGATCGGAATCGGGCACAATGCCGCGCGCCGGCAGGGTGGTGACGATCGGAGCGCCGGTCACTTCCGCCAGCTCCTCGACCAGCTCGCCCGCGTCGGAACGCACCGCGCCGCCGCCGACGTACAGCACCGGACGGTACGACTGCTCGAACAGCTTCGCCGCGTCGGACAGCACGCGACCGTGCGCCTTGGTGGTCGGGTTGTAGCCCGGCAGAATCATGCGCTGCGGCCAGGAATAATACATCTCGCCGGTCTGCGCGGTCTTGGTGACGTCCACCACCACCGGTCCCGGACGGCCGGAGCGTGCGATGTAGTGCGCCTCGGTCAGCACGCGCGGAATGTCCTGCGCGCGGGTGACGAGGTACGAATGCTTGACCACCGGATAGGTGGCGCCGACGATATCGGCTTCCTGGAAAGCGTCCGTGCCGATGGCGTTCACGCCGACCTGGCCGGTGATGACGACCATAGGAATGGAATCCATGTTCGCGTCGGCGATCGGGGTGATCATGTTCGTCGCGCCCGGACCGGAAGTGACGATGCACACGCCCACCTGTCCGGTGGTCAGCGCGTAGCCTTCTGCCGCATGTCCGGCGGCCTGCTCGTGACGCATCAGCACGAAGCGGAACTTCGTATCGTCCTTGATGGAATCGTAGACGGGCAGAATCGCACCGCCCGGAACGCCGAAGACGTCCTTGACGCCCAGATCCTCCAGCGAACGAACCAGCGCTTCGGCGCCGGTCATCTTTTCGCCGTCGACAATGGTCTGCTTTTCAGTGGTAGCGGATGCCTTTGGCATGCCGCTGAATGCCTGCAGAGGCGTAGGTAACACCATGTTCCCTCTCATGCTCGTTCGTGGAAAATTTCCTCGTAAGGGGCCGCGGTCGCGTCGTTCATGCGCCGTTTTACCCCTTAAACGGAATGCTATGCAACCGCTTGTGGCGGATTGCAGCCGCATTCCTCTCTGATAATGAGTCTATGCTAACGGCTGACAGCTTGGTTCGCCGGAAAGGCCCATATTCTGGCGCGTTACGCGCCATTGTGATATGGACCATATTTTTTGCGATTGCGACGCTGCCTTGTAATGCTGTTTCGTGACGCCGGCCGTGCCGCCGCTTGCGTTACCGTTTGCGCGGTTACTTGCCCTGCGCTGCATCCTGCGTGCCACCGTTGGACTTGCGGTGTGACCTGTGGTGCGACTTATGCGTCTTCCCGTTCTGCTTGCCGCCCATTTCGCCCTTGCGACTGTCAAGCGCCTTCCAGCCCATTTCCGCGGCCGCCAGCTGCGCCTTGCGTTTGCTGCTGCCGGTACCGACGCCGATGACTTCGCCGCCATCGCCGAGAATCGCGCGCGCGGTGAACTCCAGTGCGTATTCCGGTCCGGCGACCGACGTCTGGTAGTGCGGGTCGGGCAGACCCATCTCATGCGCCTTGACGGTCAGCGACGTCTTCCAATCGAGCGCCGGACCTTCGGTGGCGACCTCCGCCAGCGTATCGTCGACGAGATGATGCACCACGCGGCGCGCCTCGTCGATGCCGTGCTGGATGAACGTCGCGCCGATCAGCGATTCGACGATGTCGCACAGAATCGAGCTTTTGTCCGCGCCGCCCTGTTCCGCCTCGCCGTGGCCGAGCAGAATGTACGGGCCGACGTGCAGTTTTTCACGGGCGATTTTGCTCAGGGATTCCTCGGAAACCGCCTTCGCACGCATTTTGGCCAGCTGGCCTTCGTTCATGTCGGGATGCACCTTGTACAGCGTTTCCGTGGAGACCAGTTCGAGCACCGCGTCGCCGAGGAATTCGAGTCGTTCGTAGTTCTTGGCGCCTTCGTGCTCGTGTGAGAACGAGCGGTGGGTGAGCGCTTCGACGAGCAGGTCCGGCTCGATTGTGGTGCCGAGCGCCTCGAGCAACACATTGGCGGTCATCTCGCCTTCGGGGGTGATGGACGTGCCGATGCGGCCGGCGTTGGTATTGTTGCCGTTTTCGGTTTGGGTGTTGTTCTGTGCGTTGTCCTGATTGGTCTCTTTGGCCATGGATGTTCCTTACCGTTCATGCGGTGGGCCGTAACCCGCCGCGGTCTGTGGTTGTGGCCGTTGCGCACATGGCAAGACGCCAGCTGATCTGGCGGTTTTGCTACGCAAGCAACGTATGTCGTACGCCGATCGCACGCGGAAATAAATCGCAATGCAATCGCCGTATCGTATCACTTGATAATAATAAAAGAAACCCTGCCACCCGTCGATGGCAGGGTTTCGATGCTTTATACCGTTATCCGGCAACCACTCACTTGGTGTGGATGGAGCGGACAGCCTCGCGGTACACGCGGCCGCGGAAGGAACCGCAGCTCGGGCATGCCATGTGCGGCAGCGTCGGAGCGCCGCAGTTCGGGCAGGTAACGGTCTGGGCGGCCTTGGCCTTCCAGTTTGCGCGGCGAGAATGGGTATTCGCGCGCGAGGTCTTGTACTTAGGCAGTGCCATTGTGTTTCCTCTATTTCGTTCGAACGATTGAGCTTAAGCGTTCAGTATCTTAACGTGAGCTCCGTACAAACGATGGACCATCCCATCCGAACGGCTTATTCCTTGCCTTCCAGCTTGGCTTTCAGCCCTTCCAGCGCGGCGAAACGAATGTCGGTCATGTCATGCTGATGGTCGGGGTTCTCGTTGAGGTCGATGCCGCACTGCGAGCACAGGCCCTTGCAATCCGGCTTGCACAACGGCTGCAGCGGCAGTTCCTCGACCAGCGTGTCGCGCAGCAGCGCCTCGAGGTCGGCCCATGCGCCGCCGTCGAGCAGCGGGTACGTGTCTTCCGCCTCGTCCTCGCCGGCGATGATGTCCACTTCCTCTTCCTTGCCGTTCTTGCCGGCCTTTCCGCCCTTGCCGGCGGCGGACTTGTCCTCATACGGGAAGAAGGAGGTGACGTTCACCGTCCAATCGCGCTGGATCGGCTTCAGGCAGCGCGTGCATTCGGCATGCACGGGAGCGCTGATACGCGCGTTCAGAATCAGACCGTCGACGATCGAATCGAACGAGCCGACCACGCTCACATCCGCGCCTTCGTCCACGCCCACGATTTCATCGCCGATGCCGCTCGGCGCGGGGAAAGTGGCGTCGATCTCCTTGCTTTGCCCCGGACGCGAGGCCACCTGCGCCACGGAAACGGCCCATGGGGAATCTTCAGTACGTGCCATAGTTCAGTCTTTCATCGCTTTCTTGCTATGCGTTTTGCTATGCGTTCCACGCGTGTTACGCGTCTTGTTCAGTTTTCCGGATAATCGTCCGCGTCGAGATGGTCCAGATGCGCGCCGGCTTCGCGTTGGCGATCGTACAGCACGTTCAGGCCCGCCTGCACGCCGGTGCCGATCTTGTCGACCTGCTGTTGCAACGATTCCATCATGGTGATGCAGTATTTGTCGGCGTTCTGCGTGAGCTTGTCGGCCTTGGCTTGCGCCTGGTCGAGAATGCCGCGCGCCTTCTGCCTGGCGAGTTCCGTCACGTTCTCCTGCCCGGCAAGGAACTGCGCCTGCTCGTTGGCTTCGCGTACGGTGTCGGCGGCACGCGACTGCGCGGATGCGATGATCGCGTTGGCTTGCGTTTGCGCGCTTTCCAGACGGCGTTCCGATTCGCGCATCAGCGCGGAGGCGCGTTCCAGCTGCACTGGCAGCATCTTCTTGAGTTTGTCGAGCTTGCCGGTGAACGATTCGCGGTCCACGCGCACCGAGCTCGGCGCGAACAGAATCGGCTTGGCCTCGTCCAATTCCTCTTCGATGCTGTCGATGATGTCGTAGACGGTGGTGAATTCGTCGCGGCTGCGATCCGAACTGTCGTCGAGTGGTGCGTTGGGGTCGAACGTGGCGCGAAGGTCGGGCAGGTCCGACATGGAAATCGACGGTTTCGACGATTTCGCGGGCTTTGCCGGCTCATCCGTAGCACGGTCGGCGGCATTGCCGGTTGCGGAGTTGTTGGTCGCTGCGGTACCGGCAACAGCGCCGGTGGCCGGATAATCGGCCGCCGCCGTGACCGGCTGCTGCGACGTGGCGTCATCGGCGTCAGCAAGCGGCTTGAAATCGTTGGTCTCTTCACTCATCATGCTCTCTTTTCGTTCTTGAGCGCCTCGCCGAGCAGCGGAATCACGCAATCGGGCACCATGCCCGTCACATCGCCTCCGTGCCGTGCCACGTCCTTGACGATGGAGCTGGAGATGTGCTCCAGGTCCGGGGCCGCAGGCAGAAACAGCGTCTCCACTCCGGCGAGTTTGCGGTTGACCAATGCCATGCCCAGCTCAGCCTCGTAATCGCCGTTCTGCCGAAGTCCTTTGACGATGACCGTCGCACCGATTTTCGTGCAATAGTCGGTGATCAGGCCGGTGGTCGACGCTACCTTCACATTGGTGCAACCGCGCTTGGCGAGCGCCTGGCGGATGATCTCAACACGGGTTTCTTCGGAGAACATCGGCGTCTTCGCCGCGTTCACGGCCACCACCACATGCACTTCGTCGAAAAAGCGCGCGCAACGCTCGATGACGTCCAGGTGGCCGGCGGTCACTGGGTCGTACGACCCGGGGCAAACTGCAATTGTCATAACCTTAAGCGTACCGCGATTGGTTGAGAACGTGCGCAACATCGGCGTATGCCCGTGTTGGCGCGGTTCGTGCGCACGGGTGGCGGCGCAATGCGGCTCGGCTATGATGGAAGGCAGTGGGGCCGCGATCGCGGCTTGTGTGAGGAGTCTTAATTATGGCATTTGCGATTTTCGATGGCCTGTTCGGATCCGACGATCCGGTTTCGCCGCTGTCCAACCCGGATGCGGGTACCGGTACCGCCGTTCTGGAACGTCCTGAAGAGGAAACGAAGCTTGATGACGGTGGCAATGGCGATGCCGACCGTTTCGCGCATTATGTGTCGCGTGATCGTATCGCCGAATCGAAGATGACGGGCCGTCCGGTTGTGGCGTTGTGCGGCAAGGTGTGGGTGCCGAAGCGTGACCCCACGCATTACCCGGTGTGCCCGGATTGCAAGCGCATCTATGACGAGATGATGAACAGCTCGTTCTGATTGCCGTTCGACCATGTTGCCGATTCATGCCGCCGGTTGCGGTGGCTGAACGTGGCGATTGAATATGGCGGCTGGGTGCGGCGACCGAGTGCGGCGCAACGTCGTATGTTATGCAAAAACCGACGCCGGTGATTCACCGGGCGTCGGTTTTTTGTTATGTCTTTTGCGCTGTACAGGGCGGTTCACGCCATGACGGACGTCACAGCACGGTGACTTCGGTCGGGATGACCGGATCACCCTTCATCAGGCTCTGCGCGCCGATCGGCAGTTCGGCGAGCGCCTGCGCGCGGTAGTTGTGCGCGTTGACGATCGCGTCGTGGCCCTGGTATTCGCTGTGGTTCTCGCCATTGGTGACGTAGTCGACGAGCAGGTCCTTCCAGCCGTCTTCCGGCTGGTATGCGGCGAGCTTGTCTTCGGAGCCGGAGATGACGTGTTCGCAGTCGGCCAGCGAGTATTCGTAGGAGCGGAAGGCGAGCTTGCGGCCCGGAACGGTGGCCTTGTCCTTCGACTTCTTGGCGACCGGCTGCATTTCGCCGGCGGAGTTCTCGCGTTCGGTGAGCTTGTAGACCATCGCGCAGGTCGGGGCGCCCGAGCCGGTGACGAGCATGGTGCCCACGCCGTAGGAGTCGACCGGTGCGGTCTGCAGTGCGGCCAGCGCGTATTCGTCGAGGTCGTTGGTGACGGTGATCTTCGTGTTGGTGGCGCCGAGCGCGTCCAGCTGGTTGCGTACGCGCTGCGCGAGGGACGCGAGGTCGCCCGAATCGATGCGCACGCCGCCCAGTTCCGGTCCGGCCACTTCGACGGCGGTTTTCACGGCTTCTTCGATGTTGTAGGTGTCGACCAGCAGCGTGGTGTTCTTGCCGAGCGCCGCGATCTGCGATTCGAAGGCGCTTTTCTCGTCATCATGCACCAGGGTGAAGCAGTGCGCGGCGGTGCCGATGGCCTTCAGACCGTACATTTGCGCGGCCAGCAGGTTGGCGGTGCCCTTGAATCCGCCCACCACGGCGGCGCGTGCGGCGGCGACCGCGGCCCATTCGTTCGTGCGGCGTCCGCCCATATCCATGCACGGACGGTCCTTCGCGGCGGTGGCCATGCGGGACGCGGCGGAGGCGACGGCGGAATCGTAATTCAGAATGCTCAGCAGCAGCGTTTCCAGCAGCGTGCATTCGCCGAACGTGCCTTCAACCTGCAGGATCGGCGAGTTCGGGAAGAACATCTCGCCTTCGCGGTAGCCCTTGATGGAGCCGGAGAAGTGGAAGTTCTCCAGCCATTTGATGGTTTCCGGGCTTACCACCTTGCGGTCGGCGAGGAATTTCAGGTCGTTGTCGTCGAGGTGGAACTTCTCGAGCGCGTCGAGGATGCGTCCCTGTCCGGCGGCCACGCCGTAGTGGCGGCCCAACGGCAGATGCCGGGTGAAGATCTCGAATACGCACTTGCGGTTGGCGGTGCCGTCCTTCAGGCAAGCGTCAAGCATGGTGTATTCGTACATGTCGGTCATGAGTGCGGGTGAATAATCCAGCATTTCCAAAGCCTTTCTTGACTTTTGGTGAAACTGACCATAAGTGTAGGACCCACGGTGGCCAATCTTTGGTTGCATCCCATCATACGTGCAGGAGGGGTCTCGAGGCGCGGCGTGCTTGGCTGGTGATAGGGTCGAATGCTGAAAAGACGAGTAATCGGACGGCGGCAAAAGCCGAAATCAGCGGAAAGCGAAGTGCAGAACAGCAATGGTAGCGATTAAGGATATGTTGGGCGACCAGACCGTGGTGCGTGCGGACGGACGCAAGGTGGACGAACTGCGCCCGGTGCGCATCACCCGGCATTTCACGGACGTTCCGGAAGGCTCCGTGCTCATCGAATGCGGCAACACGCGCGTGATGTGTACCGCCACGTTCACGGCCGGCGTGCCGCGCTGGCGCAAGGACTCCGGCCTGGGCTGGGTCACCGCGGAATACGCGATGCTGCCGCGCGCCACCGCCGACCGCACCGACCGCGAGTCCGTGCGCGGCAAGATCGGCGGCCGTACGCACGAGATCAGCCGTCTGATCGGCCGCTGCCTGCGTGGCGTCGTCGATATGAAGGCGCTCGGCGAAAACCAGGTGCAGATCGACTGCGACGTGCTGCAGGCCGACGGCGGCACCCGCACCGCTTCGATCACCGGCGCGTACGTGGCGCTCGTCGACGCGATGCATTGGGCCGAGGAACACAAGCACGTCAAGTCCGCCGACCGTGTGCTCAAGGACTGGGTCTCCGCCGTCTCCGTCGGCGTGATCAACGGCAAGCCGATGCTGGACCTGCCGTACATCGAAGACAGCCAGGCCATGACCGACATGAACGTGGCCATGACCGGTTCCGGCGATTTCATCGAGATCCAGGGCACCGCCGAGCATCGTCCGTTCAACCGCGCCGAACTCAACACCCTGCTCGACCTCGCCGAAAAAGGCAACAGGGAGCTGCAGGCCGCCCAACGCGCCGCGCTCGCGCTCGACTGAGCCGATCGACGGCACGGCATGCGCTGAATGTAGGACGTTGACGGTCCGATGCCGGCGACTTGGCGCATAGAACAACGCAAAACAGATATAAGTCGGAAAACGACGGAAGGAACCGTAAGGCATGAAGATCATCGTCGCCACGCATAACGAAGGCAAACTGGCGGAAATCCGCCGCATTCTCGAGGAACGTCTCGGCGCGGACGCCGCCGACATCGAGCTCGTCTCCGCAGGCTCCCTGGGATTGCCCGATCCGGTCGAGGACGGCGTGACCTTCCAGGAGAACGCGCTCATCAAGGCGCGCGACGTGGCCGAACGCACCGGCTGCCCGGCAGTCGCGGACGATTCCGGCCTGATCGTGGACGTCATGGGCAACGCGCCGGGCATTCTGTCCGCACGCTGGGCCGGCGAGCACGGCAACGACAAGGCCAACAACGCGCTGCTGCTCAAGCAGCTGGCCGACATCCCCGACAGCAAGCGCACCGCACGGTTCCGCTGCGCCGCCGCGCTGGTCGTGCCAGGAGAGCGCAAGACGGACGGTGCGGATGATGATAAGCCGTACACGATCGCCAGCGAAACCGTCGAAGTCGGCGAAATGCCGGGCGTGCTGCTGCGTGCCCCGCGCGGCGCCAACGGTTTCGGCTACGATCCGCTGTTTGTGCCGAACGATCAGCCGCAGCGTGCGGTCGACGCCGGCGAAAAGCTCACGTCCGCCGAAATGGAGCCGGCCGAGAAGAACGCGGTCTCCCATCGTGGCAAGGCGCTGCGCGCGCTGGTCGCATCGATCGAAGCGCTGGTCAAATAACATCGGATGACGGCCGCGACGGGCGCTTGCCGTGGCGCGCGACACTGGATGGCGTGCGTGCGATTTGTGCTCGTCCGGTTTTTCCGCTATGCTTTGTTTCTTGTGCGCGGCTAGCGTATGCTTACCGGGCATTGCGCCACTTTAGCTCAGTCGGTAGAGCGGCTCACTCGTAATGAGCAGGTCGACAGTTCGATTCTGTCAAGTGGCTCCACTGCCCTAGATGTTCGGAGGTTTTCCGAGCATCTAGGGTTTTGCATATGTGCATTCGTGCGTATCGGTTTTCGCCGTGCGCGGATGGTGATTGCGCGAGTGGCGGAATTGGTAGACGCGCAGGATTTAGGTTCCTGTGTCTTTGACGTGTGGGTTCAAGTCCCATCTCGCGCACATGTCCACGTTAATTCAGCCAATCGCGCTGCTGGCCATCATCCTCACCGGCTACCTGTTCAAACGCGCCGGCAAATTCAAAAACCGCGACTACCGCATCATGCAGGTCGCCCTGTTCAACCTGGTTCTGCCCTGCGCCATCATCTACTCGTTCGCCACGAACCCGCATGATTCCAGCATGCTGTGGATCTCCGTCTTCGGCTTCGTGGTCGCGTTCATCCCGCCCGTGCTCATCTTCCTCACCACACGTTACACGCCTGTGCAGGATCGCGCGTTCACCATGCTCAACGGTTCCGGCTTCAACATCGGCTGCTTCTGCTTCCCCGTGGTACAGGCGTTTCTCGGCACCGCGGCGATCGTGCCAGCGGCCATGTTCGACATCGGCAACTGCGTGATGGTGGCGGCCGGCACGAACGTCATGACGCAGACCCTCCTGCACATCCAGCCCGGCAAGACCTTGGACGAGCAGTACCAGGGGCATGCGCCGGTGCTGCCGTATACGAAACCCAAGGATCGCGATGCCCGCCGGCTGGCACGCCACGCGCTGCTACGCAACGTGGCGAAAGGCTTCTTCGGCTCCATCCCGTTCGACACCTACCTGGTCATGATCGTGCTCATGCTTGCCAATGTGAAGATCCCCGCCGTCGTGGCCACGTTCGTTGAGCCGCTCGCCAACGCCAACTCGTTCGTCGCCATGCTGATGGTCGGCATGCTGATGGACCTGCCCACCGGCCGTGACGATGTGATGAAGCTGCTGAAGATCATCGGCCTGCGACTGCCATTCGGCCTGCTGTCCGCCGTCTGCGCATGGTTCGTGCTGCCGTTCGGCGCCAATGTGCGCGAAGCCGTGGTGATGTGCTGCCTCGCGCCAATCGCCGTGTTCTCCACCCTGTTCACCGACGAAGTGCTCGGCAATGCGAAACTCGCCGGCTTCTCGCTGTCCGTGTCCGCGATCATCGGCCTGGTCATGATGACCGGCGCGCACTTCCTGCTTGCCGCCATCGCCTGACTTGCGTAAGCCGCGTGCGTGGTCGTGCGTAAGTTGCGTACGTAATCGTAATGCGATCGTTGCATACGACAGCCGTTTTCACGTGCGTTGAAGCTTTCCCGCTGAACGTTGCATACGATTTCAGTAATCGTCGTTTATCTGGCATGTCGCCGCTGAAAAGTGGTCGGAACCGCGGTATATCGCGCTTCCGACCGAATGTGTTAACTCGGGAAACATTTTTGTGTTGTTCTGTCGGCTTTTGTGAGTATCTTGTGAGGTGAAGAAAACGGCTCGTGCCGTGGAAAATCGAACGAGATTCCACCGTCACGTTCCGCTTCACAGTGATGATGAAAGGACCTATCAACATGGCCATCAATCCTCCCGTTGACGCCACCAAGACCCCGGAGTGGGCCGCGCTGCAGAAGCACTACGACGAGCTGCAGTCCGAGGGCATCAGCCTCAAGCAGTGGTTCGCCGATGACGCCGAGCGCGTCGAGAAGCTGAGCTTCGATGCAGGCGACCTGCACTTCGATCTGTCCAAGAACCTGATCAAGCCGGAGACCCTGCAGCTGTTCGCCGACCTGGCCAAGGCCGTCAAGCTCGACGAGCGCACCAAGGCCATGTACACCGGCGTGCACATCAACAACACCGAGGACCGCGCCGTGCTGCACACCGCGCTGCGCCGCCCGGTCGAGGACGAGGGCAAGTACATCGTCGACGGCCAGGACACCGTCAAGGACGTGCGTGAGGTGCTCGACCGCATCTACGCGTTCGCCGACAAGGTCCGCTCCGGCGAGTGGACCGGCGTGACCGGCAAGAAGATCGAGACCGTGGTCAACATCGGCATCGGTGGTTCCGACCTGGGTCCCGTCATGGTGTACGAGGCTCTGAAGCCGTACGCCGACGCCGGCATCTCCGCCCGCTACATCTCCAACATCGACCCGAACGACCTGGCCGAGAAGACCAAGGGCCTCG